>JABAOE010013450.1_pt2 | contig 12406 bp, 10 predicted proteins | sample 7062141 | NCBI WGS metagenome assembly JABAOE01 (sample SAMN14538627, study PRJNA623070) | marine sediment metagenome | biome: marine biome [ENVO:00000428]; feature: marine pelagic biome [ENVO:01000023]; material: deep marine sediment [ENVO:00002113] | place: India: Gulf of Khambhat ...
GAGGCGAGGAAGAGGACGGCACCCGCGATCTCCGCGGCGGTCGCCGCGCGGCCGAGCGGGATCACGGAGCGAATCTCCTCGGCCCGCGGGCCGACGAGCGTGTCGTGGCTCATGTCGGTGTCGACCCAGCCGGGGGCGACGCAGTTCGTGCGGATGCCGAACGGGGCAAGCTCGACGGCGAGCGACTTGGTCAGCGAGATGATCGCGCCCTTGGTCGCGGCGTAGTGGCTGTGCTCCGCCTCGCCGCGCTGGCCGGCCGTGCTCGACAGGTTGACGATGCAGCCGGCGTCGCTCTTCTTGAGGTGCGGTACCGCCGCGCGAATGACGTGGAAGGCGCCGCTGAGGTTGACGCCGATCATCTCGCCCCACTCGCCGTCGCTCATCTCGTCGATCGCGGCGCCCTTCCAGATGCCGTGGTTGTTGATCAGCACGTCGAGCCCGCCGAACGTGTCGGCCGCGCCGTCGACGAGCATGTCCGCCTCACCGCGGTCGGCGAGCTCCGCGGCCACGCAGTGCGCATCGCCGCCGGCGTCGAGGATCGATCGCACGACCTCCTCGGCGGCGGCGCGTTCGAATCGGTACCCCACGGCGACGCGCGCTCCGGCCCGTGCGGCCATCTCGCAACAGGCGCGGCCGATGCCCCGCGACCCGCCGGTGACGAGGATTCTCTTTCCGCTGAGGTCGATCATCCGGAAACCTCCATGGGTGCTTCGCCGGGGGTGTCCGGCAGCAATGCGAGCTGGCCGCAGGCCGCGCGCGCCTGGGCACCGCGGCTCCAGCGGATGCTGACCCGGGTGCCTCGATCGGACAGCCGGTCCCGGATCGCCTCGGTCCGCGCACGCGACGGCGGCCGGTACGTCAGCCAGCCCGGGACCGGGTTGAACGGGATGAGGTTGACCTTGGCCCTCGCGCGCCGCGCGATGTCCGCGAGACGAGCCGCATCGCTGTCCGTGTCGTTGATGCCCGAGAGCAGCACGTACTCCAACGTGAACGCATCCTTCGTTCGCTCGCGAAAACGGACCGCGGCTTCGAGGACCCGTTCGATCCCGTACTTCCCGGTGATGGGCATGAGTTTCGAGCGCACCTCGTCGGTCGTGGCGTTGAGCGAGATCGCGAGTCGCGGCCGGATCGGTTCCTCGGCCAGCTTTTCGATCGCCGGGGCCATGCCGACCGTCGACACCGTGACGCGACGGCGCGAAAGCCCGAAACCCTCCGGGTCGCACAACAGACGCACGGCGGCAATCGTCGAGTCGTAGTTGTGCAGCGGCTCGCCCATGCCCATGAAGACGATGTTGAAGGGACCGTCCAGCGCCCGATCCCGACGAATGAGCGCCACCTGGCCGACGATCTCGCCGGGTGTCAGGTGTCGTTTGAAGCCCATCTTGCCGGTCAGACAGAAGTCGCAGTCGAGCGCGCAACCGATTTGGCTCGAGACGCACAGCGTGACGCGGTCCGACTGCCGCATGTACACGGTCTCGACCTCACCGCCGCCGGCGAGCCCGGTGCGATACTTGATCGTCTCGTCCTCGGCACCGGTGCGCCGGCCCAGCGTGCCGGCATCCACGGTCACGTCCTCGATCAACCGCGCGCGCAGCGTCCGCGGCAGGTCCGTCCAGCGCTGCGGCGAAAGGACGTCGCGTTGATACATCCAGCGATAGACCTGGCCGGCGTGAAACTCCGGGACGTCGTAGCGCGAGAGGAAGATCGCCAGGCTTTCGCGATCGAGGCCGTAGAGGTTGCGGGTCGAGTCCGTGCTCACTCGCGCCAGTCTAGCATTGCGGGAATCCCAGTCTTGACGCCCGAGGGGGGCTCCGCTAGCCTGCCAGGGCTTTGAAAAAAGAACAGCTGATGTTTCTTCTCGGCGGGTTCGCATTCGGCGTCTTGGTCGGATTCGGGCTCTTCCGCGTGTACCAGGATCGGCCGCAGTTCGGAGAGGCCGCCGTGGCGCAGGAGCTGAGCGCACCGGCCGGTCCGCGCGCGCCCGCTCAGGGCGCGGTGCCGCAGGGCGGCGGTGCCGCCCCGATGGTCGGCGAGCTCAACGAACTCAAGCGCAGGCTCGAGGCGAACCCACAGGACATCGAGGCCGCGATCAAGCTGGGCGGCATGTACTACCAGGTCGGCATGTGGGACCAGGCCGGGCAGTTCTACGAAATCGCACTCGGCATACGGCCCGACGATCCGGACCTGTTGATCGACGCCGGGAACGTTCACCGCGAGCTCGGACGTCACACCCAGGCGCTGGACAACTTCCGGCGCGCCTACGAGATCGACCCCGACCACTGGCAGGCGTTGTTCAACACCGTGGTGGTGGCGGCGTTCGACTTGCAGCAAATGGATCTCGCCGATGCGGCGATGGCCAAGCTCGAGGAGGTCGACCCGCCGCCGCAGGATCTCCCGGCGCTGAAACAGGCGCTGGCCGAGCTCCGGACCTCGATCTCGACGTCCGGCTCGTCACAGTGATCCGGCGGCTGCTTCTCTTCCTTGCCGCGCTCGTCGCGGCGATCTGGTGGATGCGGCGAAACAAGCGCAAGCCGGAGAGCGCCGCCGCCCCCCGGCGTGGCGCCCCCCGAGCCGGTTCCGGCGATCCGATGGTCCGCGACCGGGTCTGTAACACGTTCCTTCCGCGGTCCCGTGCGATCGTGGCCGCAGAAGGCGGTGAGGAACTCTTCTTCTGTTCCGAGGCCTGCCGCGAGAAGCATTTCGCCGCGCAAAAAGGCCGCTAAACGTAACAAAACAAAAGCTTTTTCCTGCAATTGCAGCCCCTTTTTGGCGAACCTATATTCGTCAAGGCGTCTCGTGAGCCACATGGGAAGGGGTTATGGAAACGACGGATCAATCCAACGAGAGTCTCCACCAGCAGGCCTCGGCTCAGTACCTGCAGGGCAAATTCGAGGAGGCGCTGGCCACCTGGCGGCAAATCCTCGCGAACGATCCTGCGGATGAGCGGGCCAGCGAAGGCATCCGTTTGTGCGAGCTGCTGACGGCGGACGGCTCCGGCCAAGCGGGTGCCGCCACCCCGTCGACCGAGCCGGCGCCGCCGGAGCCGCAGCAGACCGCGCCCGAGCCGGACGCCGCCACCCTGGCCGCGCCCGCGGTGGAACCCGAGTCCGCGCCCGCCGGAGCACCGGCGGCGCCGGCTGCGGCAGCCGAACCGTCCGCAGCGGCCGAGCCACTGGATGACCTTGAATTCGAGCTGCCGAATCTCGATCTCGATCTTCCCCCGGCCGAGATCCCCGACCCGAACCGCCAGGCCGAGGGCATCGATTTCGGGGACGCGCCCGAATCTCTCCAGGTCGACGGAGTGGTCCCCGAGGCGCCACCCGAAGAGCCGGTGGTCGTCGGTGAGGCGCTGCCCGAGACGGAAGCTCCGGTCGTCGAGGGGATCCTCGACGGCGCCCCGCCTGCCGCCACCACGACAGGCGCCGGCGCCGCCGAGCTGGACAACCGCGTCCAGGACCTCGTGAACGAGGCGCGCGCCGCCCACGCGAGGGGGGATGCCGAGACGGCACGCGCCGCCCTCAAACGGGTCTTCATCCTCGACGAGGCCAACGCGGAGGCCCTCGAGCTTCAAGAACGACTCGAGGGCGCCGTACCACCGACGACGGAGAACGTCGACGTCGCCGACCTCGACGCGCCCGATCACGACGGCGCACCCGGCGAGTTCGATCTCGCCGCGGACGCCCCGGACGGGAGCGCCACGGCAGCGGCTGCGACCGTGGAGACGGCTCCGCCCGTCGCCCCCGAGCCGGCCGTTGCCGAGATGCCGATCGAAGACACCGTGCTCGACGACTTTCCCGACGACGACTTCGGCACCGAGTTCGACGAGCCGCTCGAGGACGAACTCCTCGACGACGAAGCGGCCACGCCGACCAAGGGCATCAAGCTGCCGCAGCTCCATGGCGCCGGCTCGAAGACGCGCTGGACCGTGATCGGGGTCGTCGTGGGCATCCTCATCGTGGCCGGTGTCGGGTTCTGGCTCAAACTGAATTCAGCGTCTACCACCGAGCCGCCGGAGCCCGCGGCCGCCGCGAACCCGCCGGCCGCCGCGGCGCCCGCCGAGGCGGCGGCTGTCGAGACGGAGCCGGCCCCGGCCGAGCCCGCACCCGCGCCCGTCGAGACGGAGCCCGTCGAGGCTGTGGCGACACTCCTCGCGCGTGGAAACGCAGCCTTCGACGAGGGCGACTACGCGCAGGCGATCATCGCGTTCAACGCGATTCTCGAGCAGGAACCCGGCCACTTCGAGGCGACCTCGAAGATGGAGGCGGCCACCGAGAACTACCGGTCCGAGCAGGAGGTCCAGCAACAGTGGCTGGCGGCGACCTCGCTGTTCCGCGACGGGGAGTTCCGTTCGGCGCTGCAGATGTTCTACCGCCTACCCCAGGACAGCGAAGAGGACCGCATCCGCATCGAGCGCTACCAGGAGAACGGCTGGTTCAACATGGGCCTGCAGGCGCTTCGCTCCGGGCATTGCGACATGGCGAAGAAGCACTTCAACGAAGCCGCTCAGATCGATCCCGAAGACGCCGACGTTCGGATGGCCCTGGCACTGTGCGACACGTGCGAAAGCGGAACGCGCCGTAGTGGATTCCAGCGAGCCCTCGCGTCGATGAAGCTACGCGGCCTCGACGACTGAGGCCCGATCAATGCCGGAAGTGCCGGCGCCCGGTGAACACCATCGCGAGCCCGTGCTCGTCCGCGGCGGCGATCACCTCCTCGTCGCGGATGGACCCGCCGGGCTGGATGACTGCCGCCACCCCCGCCCCGGCCGCGGCGTCGATCCCGTCACGGAAGGGGAAGAACGCGTCCGAAGCCATGACGCTGTCCTGCACCGGCGAGCGTGCTTTCTCGACACCGAGACGCGCCGAGTCGACACGACTCATCTGACCCGCACCGATCCCGATCGTGCGCTTGGCGTCGGTATAGACGATCGCATTCGATTTGACGTGCTTGCAGATGACCCAGGCGAATTCCAGCGCCTGCCACTGCTCCTCCGTCGGTGCTTTCTTGGTGACCACCTTGGCGTCGCGAACGTTCTCGTCCAGCCGATCCCAGTTCTGCGCCAGCAGGCCGCCGCTCACGCGGCGTAGATCCAGCCCTTCCCGCCGCACGCCGGCGAGGTCTCCCGTTTCCAGCAGGCGCAGCTTCTTCTTGCGCTTCAGCGTCTCCCGCGCCTCACCGTCGAAGCAGGGCGCGATGACACCCTCGAAAAAATGCTCGGCGATCGCCTCCGCCGCGCGCCCGTCGACGCCGCGGTTGAAAGCGATCACGCCGCCGAAGGCGCTCAGGGGATCGCACTCGAGGGCGCGGTCGAACGCGATGCGCGGGTCCGATCCGAGCGCCGCCCCGCAGGGGTTGCCGTGCTTGATGATCGCGCAGGCCCCGCGGTTGAGCTCGGCGACGACGCCGAGGGCGGCATCGAAGTCGAGGATGTTGTTGAAGGAGAGCTCCTTGCCCTGGAGTTGTTTTGCCGATGCCAGGCTGAGACCGGTCGCCGCGGGCTCCCGGTAGAAGGCCGCGCGCTGGTGCGGGTTCTCGCCGTAGCGCAGCTCCTGCGCCTTGACGAAGTCGATCGAGAGCCTGCCCGGCATCTCGTCGGTCTCGCCGTTCCCGTTCTCGATGCGGGACAGGTAGGCGTGCACCGCGGTGTCGTATTGCGAGGTGTGCCGGAAGGCCTTCACCGCCAGACGTTGACGCGTCGCGTCCGACAGGGCCCCGTCCGACGTCAGCTCTTCGATGACGGCAGGGTAGTCCGTGGGATCGACCACGATGCCGACGTGGGCGTAGTTCTTCGCCGCGGCCCGAACCATCGTGGGCCCGCCGATGTCGATCATCTCGATAACGTCGGAGAGCGAGATGCCCTCGGTACGGGCGGTCTTCTCGAACGGGTACAGGTTCACGACGACGAGATCGATCGGCTCGATCCCGTTCTTGGCGAGATCGTCGACGTGTCGGGCGTTGTCACGAAGCGCGAGGATCCCGCCGTGGATCTTCGGGTGCAGCGTCTTGACTCGCCCGTCGAGCATCTCGGGGAAGCCGGTGTAATCCGGCACCGCGGTGACCGAAACGCCGTTCTCGTCCAGCAGGCGTGCGGTGCCTCCGCTGGAGAGGATCTCGACCCCCCGGTCGGCGAGGGCTCGCGCCAGGTCGAGGATGCCGTCCTTGTCGAAAACGCTGAGCAGGGCTCGCCGGATCTTTCCGTCCATCAGGGTCTCCCCGGTTCCTTCTTCCTGGATGTGTCTCGATAAGGGGTGCGTCCCATGTCGCCGGGAGCGTTCTCCCAGACGGTCAGCCAGACACGCACGACGTCGTTGACGCTATGTGAGTAGGACAGCGAGCCCACCGCGAACGGCACCGAACGGTCGTCGAATGCGGAGGCGTGCCCGTGCTCGGCGTATCGCTCGTAGGCGAAGGCCAACTGCCGGTCGCTTTCCCGCGACCGCTCGATGACCTCGCGGGCATAGCCGCGGTAGTCCCGCTCGGTGAGCCGGTCGTTTGCGTGGCCGTAAAACACGAGCGGGAAGCGCTCGCGCCGCCCCTCGCAGAACTGAGAAAAATGCTGGTACCGATCTTCACCGTCCTCGCTGACACCGGGCGGGAAGCCGCTGTCAAAGACGTAGTGCGCCAGCGTGCCGAACTGCTCGGCGATCCTGGCGAACGGGGTCTTCTCGCGCAGCAGCGTCAACAACTTGGCCGCCTCGATCTCGACGCTCTCGTCCAGCGTCCCGCCATCCGTCGCGCGGTGCGTGGGACCGTCCTCGTTCTTCATCGGGTTGAGGACGCCACGCAGGAGCTCGGTCCGGTGTTTCTCGAGCGCCAGGCGCAGCGACGGCGGCATGAACCGCACCGCCTCGTCGGTCATGCGGACGCGTGTTTCGGGAGCCCAGGCGTGGATCTGCGTGACGCCGTAAACGATCAGGATGGCGACCGGCCAGCGGCGGCGTAGCGTCAACATAGGCGGCCGATTCTAGCAGTCGGTGAGGGCTATTTCCCGTCGTCGAGCTCGCCCTTCGGGACGGTCACGAGCGGCAGCCCGAGGCTCCCCGACTGCTCCTTGTAGAGCATCATCCGGACGGCCAGGAGCTTCTCGTTGTTGGCTGCCTGGGGGTTGTACGCGGGGTCGCCCAGCGTCGGATCCAGCGTCAGCGCGATCTTGTACTCCTCGATCGAGCCGTCGTACTCGCCCATCTCGTCCAGCACGGCGCCCAGGTTGTAGTGGGCATAGGCGAGGTTGGGATTGATGGTCAGCGCTTCCGTATAGGCCCCGGCCGCGGCACCGAGGTTGCCGACCTGTCGTTGCAGCGTGCCGGCGTTGATCCAGATCGTCGTGTCCTGATCGTCGAGCGACAGCGCGAGGTCGTAGTACTCCAGCGCGGTCCGAGCTCGCCCCGCCTGCCCGAGGAAGTTGCCGAAGGCCGCGATCTGCTGCGCCGTCGCTTCGCCGGTGCCGATCAGCTCGAGGTAACCGGCGACGGTCGGGTCCTGGCCGAAATCGGAGGCGCGCAGCATCTCGTGGGTCTGCGCCAGGCGACGGGGGAGGACGCTCTGCGCCGCACGCCGTTTGGCGTCGCGGCGCTCCTGTTTGGCCAACTTCTTCTCCGCCTTGAGTGCCGCCTTGTCGGTCGGCGTCGGTGCCGCCGCCGCGGGCGGTGCCGCCACCGCGGGGGGTGCCGTCTGCGGCGCGGGCCGGGGCGCGGGGGTCTGCTGCGCCCCCTGTCTGGCTGCCAGCGCCTCGGCGGTGCGTTGGGCCTCCGCCTCTTCCTGCTTGCGCTTTTCCTCGGCATCGCGACGGGCGAGACGTTCTTCCTTCTTGCGCAGGTACTCCTGGATGCGCGCCTCCCGTGCTTTGGCTTTGGCTTCCTTCTTGGCCTCGCCGCTCTCCTGCTCCTGCGCGACCGGTGCGGGGGCGGCCACGAGGGCGAGGATCAACACGAGGGCGACGCCCAGGGGCCAACGGGATCGTTTCATGACTGTCTCCGCGCCCCGGGAAATCACTTGCCGGGGCGAGCCTTCAGTTGGACTTCGTCGTTCTTGACGACGAGCCGAAGCTCAATTTCAGCGCAGCCGGACGATTTTCGCAACTGCGCCGCCTGTCCGGCGATGCCGCGGACGAATTTGTCGAAGCTCACCGGCTTTTTCTTGGCGCCGGTCTTCTCACGCGACTCGACGAACTTGTCGTAGATCTCGCGCAATCGGTCGGGGTCCGATCTGGGATCGGCCACGCGAGCCCGGGCCACGAGTTTCTCGGAGACCTGGGGCTGGCGCCGGGCCGCCAGGCTCGGCCGCTCACCCTCTTCCTGGGTCCGCATCTTGCGCGCCCAGAGCTCGGTGTACGACTGATAGCGGTAGAGCAGGTTATTGAAGCGGTACCGGTGGGCGAAGCCGCGCATGGTGACGTGGAGGTACTTCTGAACCATCCGGTCGACCTGGCCGCGCAGCGACCACGGCGGCAACCGCTCGCTGCCGTGGAAGAACTGGTCGTAGCGGACCTTGAGCTGACGCAGCTTGAGCTCGAGCTCTTCGAGTTCATCCTCGATGATCTCTTCTGCCGTTCTGGGTCGCTCGATCACCCCGAAGCCCTCGCGTTGATGGAAAAAGTCCCGTGTACTGTTAAAGTTAGGGGGGAAGGACCCGCAATGCAACGACGCCGACAAAAACGGGCCGAAACCTCCCCGGCCGGCCGCCGGGCAAACCTCGAACGACTGCCCCAGGTGGGGCGCGTGCTGGACTCGCAACGTTTCACCCGCATCGTCAGGAGATACGGGCCGGATCTCACCCGGCGTCTAGTCCGCGACGAAATCGGCCGTCTCAGGGAACGAATCGTCAGCGGACAGCTCGAGGGCGCAGCCCTCGACCGTGCCGTCAAGGAGGGGGCCGTGGCCCGCCAGGTCGAGGCCCGGGCTGCCGTGTTGCTCGAATCCAGGCCCCGGCGTGTGATCAACGCGACCGGCATCGTGGTCCACACCAACCTGGGGCGCTCGATCCTCTCCTCCGAAGCGGCCGCGACCCTGGCGCGGACCGCCCGGTACTACAGCGACCTCGAGTACGACCTCGACGAGGGTCGCCGCGGCAGCCGGTCGGGCCATCTCGAGGGATTGATGCGGCAGCTGTTTCCCGGGGCGGGATTCATCGTCGTGAACAACAACGCCGCGGCGATCATGCTCTGCCTGCGCGCGCTGGCGCGAAACAAGGAGGTGCTGATCTCCCGCGGCGAGCTGGTCGAGATCGGCGGCTCGTTCCGCGTGCCCGACATCCTCGCGGCCTCCGGCGGCAAGCTGCGCGAGGTCGGCACCACCAACAAGACACGGGTCGCCGACTACGCCGAGGCCATCGGCAAGCGCACCGGGGCGATCCTCAAGGTCCACACGAGCAACTTCAAGATCGTCGGCTTCACCGCACAACCGAGGATCGAGTCGCTGGCGCGTCTCGCAACCAAGCACGGTCAGCCGTTGATCGTGGATTGGGGCAGCGGCGACCTGGTCGGGCTCGGGCCGCTCGGCATCCACGACGAGATCCCGGTGCGCGAGATCCTCGCGGCGGGGGCGGATCTGGTCACGTTCAGCGGCGACAAGCTGCTCGGCGGGCCGCAGGCGGGGTTCGTCGTCGGCAAGCCGGAGCTGATCGCCCGGCTGCGCAAGGATCCGCTGGCGCGTGTCTGCCGTCTCGATCGTCTGCTGACCGCCGCCCTGCACGCCACGCTCGCCAGCTACGTTCGAGGCGCCGCGTTCGACGACGTGCCCACGCTGCGCATGCTGGCGTTGGGCGAGGCCGAGATCGGCCGCCGCGCGAAACGTGTCAAGGCGGCCGTTGCGGCGAAAGCCGGGGCCGGCGCCGAGCTGGCACTCGTCGACGGAACGAGCAAGACCGGCGGCGGAAGCTCGCCCACCGGTGAGCGTCCGACCCGCCTGCTCGCGGTCTCGATGACGGACGGCGATGCCGGTGGCGTCGAGCGACGGTTACGCGACGGGGATCCACCGGTGATCGCCCGCGTCCAGGACGGCCGGCTGTTGATCGACCTGAGAACCGTGCTTCCGGAAGAGGACGAGACCGTCGCGGCGCGCCTGATCGAGGCTCTCCGGCGCTAGACGTTGAAGCGGAAGTTCACCACGTCGCCGTCCGCCATCACGTAGTCCTTGCCTTCCAGGCGCAACGTCCCGTTGTCTTTGCCGGCGTTCCACGTCCCGGCGGCGATCAGGTGGTCGTAGGCGATCAGCTCCGCACGGATGAACCCGCGTTCGATGTCGGTGTGGATGGCGCCGGCGGCCTTGCGAGCGGCGGTCCCGCGCCGGATCGTCCAGGCCCGGCACTCGTCCTCACCGACGGTGAAGAACGAGATCCGCCCCAACAACGCGTAGGAGGCGCGGATCAGCCGGTCCAGTGCGGGCTCGGTGATCCCCAGATCGGCCCGGAAGCTCGCCGCGTCCTCCTCGTCGAGCTCGGCGATCTCCGCCTCGATCCGTGCGGACAGGGCGACGACCTCGGTCGAGGGGTGCGTCGCGACCTCTTCCAAACCGAATGCCGCGGCGCCCCGATCGAGCTTGCCGGCGTCGGCCTCGCCCGCGTTGACCACGACCAGCAGCGGCTTGAGCGAGAGGAACGTGTAGCCGCGCAGCGTCAACAGCTCGGCCTCGCTGAACTCCACGTTCCGGAGCGGCGTCTCTTCCTCGAGCGCTTCGACGACACGCTCGAACAGGTCGAGCTCCTTCTTCTCCTCGGGCGAGTTGGTCTTCTGCACCTGCAGCGCGAGCTTCTCGCGGCGTTTCTCGGCGACGATCTGATCGGCGAGGATGAACTCCGTCTCCATCGACGCCACGTCACGCGCCGGGTCGATCGACCCCTCGGAGTGCGGCAGGTTCTCGTCCTCGAAGGCGCGGACGACGTGCGCCAGCGCGTCGGCGGTGCGCAGCTGGTCCAGCGGCAGCACCTTGGCCGCCTGGCCCTTTTCCATTCCCGCCAGGTCGAGGTACTCGATCGTCGCCGGCGTGGTCTTCTTCGGGGAGTACATGGAGGAGAGCCTGTCCAGCCGCGGGTCGGGGACCCGCGTCATCCCCAGCTGGGCCTCGCCCCGCGTCGCGTGCGCCGACGGCTCGACTCCCGTCAAGATGTTGAAGAGGGTCGACTTCCCCGTCAGCGGGAAGCCGAACAGGCCGATCTTCATGGTCTGCTCCCAAATGGCCGCGCAGGATAGCTCGTTTTGTTTTGACGCCGCCAACGGGTACCATCGAGGGAGCGGGGAGTTGACCATGAAGAAATCGTTGCTGACGTTCGTCCTGTGCGCCTCTCTGGCCGGCACGGCCCACGCGGCCGAACCATGGCCGCAGTGGGGTGGGCCGAACCGGGACTTCAGGCTGGTTTCGCGCGAGCTCGCACGGGATTGGGGCGAAGAGGGGCCGGCCGAGGTCTGGTCGCGGCCGCTCGGCGGCGGCTTCGCGGGGATCGTGAGCGACGGCAAGTGGCTCTACACGCACTACCGCGACGGCGACGACGAAGTCGTGATCTCGATGGATCCCGAGAACGGCAAGACGCGCTGGGAGTACCGCTACGAGGCGAAGATCCCGAAGGCCAACTACATCAGCACGGAGTACGGCAAGGGGCCGAACTCCACGCCCGTTCTTGTCGACGGCAAGGTCGTGACGCTGGGCTTCATGGGCCATGCGACATGCGTCGACGGCAAGACCGGCAAGCCGGTCTGGCAGCATTCGCTCAACAAGGACTTCCAGGTCCGATTCCCGCACTTCGGTCACGCCTCGAGCCCGCTGTCGCTGGGAGACCGGGTCGTGTTCGTTGCGGGCGGCCTGCTCGCGTTCGAGCTGGACAGCGGCGAGCTGGCGTGGGAGAACCGCGACCACCAGGGCAGCTACGGCTCGCCCCGCCTCGTCGAGGTCGGCGACCGGCAGCAGATCGTGACGCCTCTCGAGGGCACGATCGCCGGATTCGATCCCGAGACGGGCAAGAAACTGTGGTCCCGCGCCCACAAGAATCAATGGGGCACGATCTCGAGCTCACCCGTCGTCGACGACGCGGGGCGCGTCTTCTTTTCCACCTCCCAGGTCGGGGGCGTCCTGATCGACCCCGCAGCCGAGGGTGACGACAAGCAGGTCCTGGCGGCCGCGGACACCGAGATCGGCCACTGGAACGCGGTGAGCGCCGGCGAGCTCCTGTTCACCTCGGTCGGCGGCTCCGCTTCGTTCCTCAGCGCGACCTCGCTGGCCGACGGGAAACAGCTCTGGAAGAAGCGCGGTTTCGCGAAGGCCAACCTGCTCCGCGTCGGCGATCAGTACCTGTTGCTCGATTTCGAGGGCGAGTTGGCCCTCGTGGAGCTCGACGGCGAAGGCATGAACGTGATCGCCCAGGCGACGATCAACACGCAGAAGACCTGGACGCCACCGACGCTGCTCGGCACGACGCT
>JABAOE010005852.1_pt3 | contig 12387 bp, 15 predicted proteins | sample 7062141 | NCBI WGS metagenome assembly JABAOE01 (sample SAMN14538627, study PRJNA623070) | marine sediment metagenome | biome: marine biome [ENVO:00000428]; feature: marine pelagic biome [ENVO:01000023]; material: deep marine sediment [ENVO:00002113] | place: India: Gulf of Khambhat ...
CCCTTGAATATCAGTATGAAGACCGCCCATCATGTAATGACAAACGGGTCTTATGTCAAGTAATTCTTCAGCAGGATCAATTCCAGAAAATTTTATAGATATTTCTCTAATTCCACCTAATTTTTCTTTGATTTTTTCATCTCCAATGTGTCTCAAATCAAGTTTCATACAATCAACACCTGTTTCATGTTTGAATCCACGACCTTCATTAATTTCTGTCATTATTGATCTTGAAACAATATCCCTAGGAGCTAATTCCATTTTTTCTGCTGCGTAGTTTTTCATAAATCGTTCACCCTTGTTATTAAGTAGATAACCACCTTCTCCTCTTGCACCTTCAGTAATTAGAATTCCTGAAGGTAAGATTCCAGTTGGATGAAATTGTACAAACTCCATGTCTTTTAATGCCATACCAGCTCGTAATCCCATATCCAAACCATCAGGAGTTGATGATAATGCATAAGTTGAGAAACTATACAATCTTCCAGCACCACCAGTTGCAATGATTAGTGCTTTAGCTTTAATTGTGTAAAATGTACCAGAAGATAATTCAATTGCAGTTAACCCCATGAATTTTTTACCATCGTGAATTATTGACGTAGCAAACCATTCATTAAGATATTCAATATTTTCGTATTTTTGACATGTGTCATACAAGGTTTGCATTTCAAAGAAACCAACTTTATCAGATGCATATGTTGCTCTAGGAAAACTATAACCACCAAAGTTTCGTTGATCAATTCTTCCATCTTCTTTTCTAGACCATGGCATTCCCCAATGTTCTAACTGATGAATTTCCTTGGGCATTTCTACACAAAGTTTCTCTGCAACATCTTGGTCTGCAAGAAAATCGCTTCCTTTAACGGTATCATAGATATGAGATTCAATAGTATCTCCTTTATCCTCCTGAAGAACTGCTGCTGTACCCCCCTCTGCTGAGACAGAATGAGAACGCATTACTTGTAATTTTGAAACAATACCGATTTTGAGATTTGGTCCTTTTTTTGCAGCTGCAATGGCAGCCCTTAGACCAGCAAGCCCTGAGCCACATATTATCAAATCAAATTCGATAGAATCGACCATTTTTCAGACAAACTTGCTTTGGGCGGGTTAAATATGTAGTAATTGACAGGCGTGATCCAAAAAATTAAAATATATCGCTAGTGATATCACTAGTGATGATTTCTGAGTGGTTTCAGAGAGTTGGGAGCTCAGTCCCACGAGGATTTTCAAGATATTTCATTTTAGAATTATTAAAAAAGAAACCACATACTGGAAAAGAGATCATAGACTATGCAGTTGAACAAAGTAATGGAATTTGGAAACCATCTCCAGGATTGATCTATCCCTTGTTAGGAAGATTGTTAGATGAAGGATTAATTGTAGAAACAGGGGTTGGAAAATATCAACTAACAAAGAAAGGAATAGAAACTGCACAAGATGTTGATAAAATTAATGATATTGTAAAAACACAATTGGATGTTTTATTTAGATTGGGAAATGTAGGACGGTTTGTTGCAATGGATCTGCTTGAGAAGATCTCTACAATGGGTTCTATTCTTAGTTCAAATGTGGCAAATATGACAAACGAAGAGACTCAAAAATACAAGAAATTCCTTGAAGAAGAGTTAAAGAAGATTGATGAGAAAAACCTCAAGAAGAAAGGCAAGCAGATTAAGATAGAATAATTGTGTTTGAAAAGTAAAAATTAATCTATTTTTTAGATACCATATTGACATCACTTACTAGACAACAAAAATCTATAGTTTTTGGGTCATGGCTTGGGTGGTCACTTGATGGTTATGATCTAGTTTTGATGTTGCTTGTAATTCCACTAATCAGTACGTTATTTTTTCCAGCTGAAGATGCTACCTTTTCGTTGTTAGCTACATTTGCAGCATACATTATCACATTAATTATGCGACCATTTGGTGGCGCATTCTTTGGAAACTATGGCGATAAACATGGAAGAAAAAAACAATGATCATTACAATAATGGGATTTGCTGCTGCAACATTTGCAACAGGATTGTTACCTACATGGCAGATGGTAGGAGTCATGGCACCAATTTTGCTAATTGCTTTACGATTTATGCAAGGTTTCTTTGCAGGAGGTGAATGGGGAAGTGGAGCAGTTACAATGCTTTCAAAAGGTACAGAATTGATTCCTATTTTACTTGGAATTAATGTAATTATTGGTTCAATAATCATCTTGATCGGTGCAAAAATTAATCCTGAAACAAGAGATGTTGATCTTACTCAGTGATTTAAAGTCATAAATAATTCTTAGAAAAAATACATTCATGAAAAATTTGCGTAGTATGCTAAAGGCAAACAAGCCTTTAGTTATTCCAGGAGTATATGATGCAATAGGTGCAAAGATTGCAGAAAAAGTAGGTTTTGATGCTATGTTTCAAACAGGTTATGGTACATCTGCAACTCTATTTGGAATGCCCGACTATGGATTCATTGGTGCAACTGAAACAGTAGATAATGCAAGGAGAATTTGTAGAGCAGTATCAGTTCCAGTTATTGTAGATTCTGATACAGGTTATGGAAATGCACTAAGTGTTTGGAAACTTGTAAAAGAATTAGAGTCTGCAGGAGCCTCAGGAATTTTTCTAGAAGATCAAAGATGGCCCAAAAGTTGTGGACATATGCAAGGAAAAGAAGTAGTGTCACAAGAAGAATATACAGAAAAACTTGGAGCAGCAATTGATGCTCGAGAAAGCAAAGATTTCATTATTGTTGCACGTACAGATGCTAGAGCAACAGAAGGACTAGATGCTGCAATAGAAAGAGGATTACAAAATAAAAAAACAGGAGCTGATGCAGTGTTTGTTGAAGCACCAAAATCAATTGAAGAGATGAAAAAGATTGGAAAATCAATCAAAGCCCCACTTGTTGCAAATATGATTGAAGGAGGAGCTACACCAATAAGTTCTGCTCAAGCTTTACATAAAATGGGTTTTAAAATAATTTTGTATCCATTATCAGTACTATTTGCAAATACATTTGCTACAATGAACATACTAAAAGAACTAAAAAAGAGTGGAACTACAACGAAATTTAAACAAAAAGTGGTGAACTTTGATCAGTTCAATGATTTAGTAGAACTAAAAAAGTTCAGAAAGATGGAAAAGAAGTACGGATTTTCAAAAAGAGAATAAAATAAAAAATTTCAAGTAAAGAAACACTTATGCTGCGTTTCTCTTTACTTCAATTTCTATTGTTGAAACGTTTCTTGTTCTACCGTCTTGTGACTCTAATGATTCTGAGCCAATTTTGATTTCTCCGATAGAGTATCCTGCGTTTTCTGTTTTTCGTGCAATTATTTGAGCTACATCTACAGCACGGCCAATGCTGAGTCCTCTAGCTTTGATGTTGACGGCTGGTAAGTTTGCCAATTGAATTAGCGTTGATGTAACATATGCCATCAATGGTTTCTTACCAATGAATATGGTGTCTCTTGCTTCGGTTGACATGCAAAATTTGGTATTTAAGGATAATTTAAAGCTAAAAGGGTTTTTTTGAATCTAGTAAAAAAATTTGAAAAAAATTTGAACTATTATTAACCAGAAATGAGAAATTCAATCATAAGTTGGAAAGTATTTCAAGTCTTTTAGATTCGGGAAATAGAGAAGAAAAAATCAAAATTTTAGAAACTTTAGATTCAACTGATAATCCAGAAATTTTAGAAAAAATAATTTCAAAATTAGATGATGAGGATATTCAAGTAAGGGGGGAGGCATTTAGTTCACTCGTATTAAATAAGAATAAAATTTCAAATTTTTTAATTAATAGTTTGAATTCTGCAAGTAAAAATATTAGAGGTTTTGTCTCATTAGTTCTAGCAAATAGAAACGAAACTTCAGCAATTCCAGAAATTATTAAACTTACAAAAGATGAACGCTCTATGGTAAGATCATGTGCTATTGGAGCATTAGCGTATCTAAAAGCTCAAGAAGCAAGAGAAATTTTTCTTGAATCTGTTTTGGATTCTAGTTTAGAAGTAAGGAAAAGTGCTTTACAAGCAATTATTCAACTTAAAATTTCAATTCCAGATGAGAAAATAAAAAAAATTAATCAAGAAAAAGATTCTGAAATAGAAAAATTACTTTCTCAAATAAAAAAAATGTAGTGGACCGGAAGGGATTTGAACCCTCGATCCGATGCATGCCATGCACCTATCCTACCGGACTAGACGACCGGCCCATTTGTCAGTTTCCTGACCGAATTACGTTTTTCAAATTGGTTATTAACGTTTAGCGGTCGATACGAAATAATTTTCAAGAATCAGCATAAGATATTTAACCACACATTTCCTTGATTGTACATTATGGTAGTAGACAATGAAGCAACCATTACTTACATTCAATTATTAAAAGAAGACCTGATTATTAGATTAGTTCCACAAGAAGGACCTGTACCAGAGTATCAAGCCGGTCAATTCATCACTTTAGGATTACCAAATCCTGCAGAAGGTGGAAAGATTGTTAGGCGAGCATATTCAATTGCCTCACATCCAGAAAATAGAGACTACATTGAGCTAGTAATTAGATGGGTAAGAAAACCACTTCCTGGTAGATTAACTACACAATTATTTAATGCAAAAGAAGGGGATGAAATTCTTTGGCTAAAACCTACTGGTAGAGCCTTAATGATTAGTGAAGAACTTCCTAATGGAGAAAAAGATACAAGAAGAATTGTTTGTATTGGAGGAGGAACGGGTCTTGCTCCATTTGTTAGTTATGCACAGCATTTGCATGCAGCTAATGATAAAAGAGAGATTGTTGTTTTGCATGGAGCCAGTTATGTTGATGAATTAAGTTACAAAGATTTGCTAACCGAGCTTGAAAATGACAGTATTAAAAGAGGTAAAGACGACTGGAACTTTAAGTATCGAGCCGCAATCAGTAGACCCCAAGAATGGTTTAACAGATCATGGGCGGGTCAAGTTGGAAGAGTTGAAACATTCCTACGACCTAGAGAAAATGGTTTGTCACCACTTGAAGAATTAATTGGTGAAAAAATCACAAAAGAAAATACAATTTTCTATGTTTGTGGATGGCAAGGAACAATTGATGGTGTAATGGACTTTTTAAAACCTAAGGGCTTTGTGACAGAACATGATAAACGTGAAGATGGAAGTTTTGAAGTCAAATACGAATCATATGGATAGAGTTTTCAAAAAATCAATCATTGAAATATGAGATTTTTCTAGTCAATGTAATTGATAACTGCACTATATCTTGCCCATCTAAATCCAGTAACTAATGCCCATATAGAAATAATTTCAGAATTAAAAAAAGAAGCTGATGTTGTAAAGGTTATGCCTGTAGTATTCAAAGATGGAAAAAAAGAGATCAATAGCAGGAGTTTTCCATTTAATTTTCAAGTTAGAAAGAAAATGCTCGAATCAGTTTTTGGAGATTCAATTCAAATTACAGATGATTATGCATTTTTTGCACCATTTAAGAAATACATGCCACCATTACTATCACCAAAATCATGGAAACTACGTAAGCAAATTTTACGAGGAGTTGAAGGAGAATATTTTTCATATACGGGCGACAAAGCTGAAGGATACATGTTGAAGATGTACAGATTAAAACCAAAGATAGGAGAAAGAAAATCACTTTCAGCAGCATCAGTGAAAGAAAAATTGTATGATGCAGCACTTGGAAAAGAATCATCATGGAAAGAAGATGTTCCTGAAAACATAGCTAAAGTGATAGAAGAAGATTGGAAAACAGTTGAGAGATTTGCAGATTTGGAAGATATGACAACAAGGGTAGCTGGGATGAAATTTCCAAAAGAAGGTTGGTCAAAATAAATAGAGATTAATACACATCTGGTAAAAATTTCCTATGAAACTTCCACTTTCAAAATATGTTTGGTTTGATGGAAAATATGTTCTAACAGAAAAAGCTAAAGTTCCAATTACTACTCATGCAATTCATTATGGCACATCAATCTTTGAAGGAATTAGAGCGTATTGGAATGGAAAGAATCTTTATGTATTTAGACTAGATGAACATGTAAAGAGATTTAGAAGATCGGGGCGATTTTACAATATTTCATTAAACTTTTCAGACAAAGAAATCTCTAATGCAATTATTGGAATTTGTAAAAAAAATAGCATTAAACAATCATGTTATATCAGACCATTTTATTTTGTAGGAGATTATGGAATAAATCTACATGTAACTGAAAAAGCTCCAACAAATGTTGCGATTTTTACATTTCCTTTTGGAGATTTATTTAGCAAAAATGGAATTTCTGCAGGAATAGTATCTTGGAAGAAATTTTCTGACATGTCAACTCCCGTACAGGCAAAGATGGGTGGAAATTATCTAAATTCAATTATTGCGACCCAAGAAGCAAAAAGAGACGGTTTTGATGAGGCAATTTTACTTGATCATAATGGAAATGTAAGCGAGGCACCAGGAGAAAATATCTTTCTTGTGAAAGATGGAAAATTAGCAACACCGTCATTAACATCTTCGGCATTAGAAGGAATTACTCGTGATGCTGTAATCAAAATTGCAAATGATTTGGATATTGACGTTGAAGAAAGATACATCAGTAGAGGAGAACTAGTTTTGGCAGATGAAGTATTCCTTACAGGAACTGCAGCTGAAATAACACCAATTATTTCAATAGATTCTCAAAAGATTAGCAATGGAAAACCAGGAGATATCACTAAAAAGATCATGCAAGAGTATACAGACATAGTAATGAACAAAAATGATTACTATTCTCATTGGGTAACTGCGGTGTATTAGATGAAGATTGTACAAATTGGAATGGGAGGATGGGGTAAGAACCATACCAGAATTTTATCCCAACTTGGGGTTCTTTCTGCTGTTTGTGATGTAGACTCTCAAAAAAGTAAAGAGTATGGAGAAAAATATTCAGTAAATCATTATGAATCATTAGATGAATTACTAAAATCAGAGGAATTTGATGGTGCGTTTGTGGTTACACCAACATCAACACATACAGATATTTCAAAAAAATTACTAGAATCAAAAAAACATGTTTTTGTAGAAAAGCCAATGACATACAAATCTGAAGATGGTGAAAGTTTAGTAAAGCTAGCAGAAAAAAATAAAGTTATTCTTACATGTGGATATATTGAAAGATTCAATCCTGCTGTAGATATTGTAAAAAAACTTGTCAAAGAAAAGAAATTCGGTGATCTTGTTATGCTTGAATTTCATCGTGAAAATAGAATGCCTCTTCATATCAAAGATGTAGGAATAATTTATGATACTTCGGTTCATGATATTGATACGGCAAACTGGTTGTTTGATGATATGCCTCATGTAGTATTTGCAAGAGCTGGCAAATTAAAACACGAACATGAGGATTTTGCTAGTATTATGTTGGGATACAAAGATGATAGAGTAGCAATTATTTCATCAAATTGGATAACTCCAAAAAAAGTTAGAAAATTTAATGCGGTATGTTCGGATGCAATAATTTCATCAGATTTCATCACTCAGGAAATTACTGTTGAGAAAAGTGATAATTCTGAATCTATTAAAAATGAAAAACAAGAACCTTTGTTATTAGAAATTCAGAGCTTTCTAGGTGCAATTGAAGGTAAAAATGACCAAGTAGTAAAATCACTAGAAGCAGTAAATGTAACAAAGATTGCCGAAGCTGCACTTTTATCTAGCCAAAAAGGAATTCCAATCTATCTAGATTTAAAATGAATAAAACAATGATAGACATTTTGGCATGTCCAATTGATAAGAATCACCCTTTAGAATTATTTGAAATTAAAGAAAAAGGAAGTTCGGTTTTAGAGGGTGCACTATTTTGTTCAAAATGTTCAAGATTTTATCCAATAATTGAAGAAATTCCAATAATGCTTCCTGATGAATTAAGAGATAAAAAACAAGAGATGGAATTTCTAAAAACAAACAAGAACAAATTGCCTGAAAAAATTATTACAAAGGCAAACCCATGGCACTTGTGAGATATGGTTACAAACTTTATTTCTGATAAAGCAAGAATTGGAGAAAATGTTCAGATTTGGCATTTTTCATATGTAGGAGATAATGTTGAAATTGGAGACAACGTAAAGATTGGTTCACTTGTTCATATTGATTATGACGTGAAGATTGGTGAGAATACAAAGATTGAGGGTTCTGCCTATATTCCACCATTATCGCGAATTGGAAAAAATGCATTCATTGGTCCTGCAGCAGTTTTAACAAATGATCCTTATCCAATGTGTGATAAAATGATTGGAGTTACAATAGAAGATAATGCGATTGTTGGTGCTCGTGCAGTAATAAAAGCTGGTGTAACTGTAGGAAAGAACAGTGTTGTTGCAATGGGAGCAGTTGTAACTAGAGATGTTCCAGAAAATTCTGTAGTAATTGGTTCACCAGCTACTATAAGATACACTAGAGAAGAATACGACAAAAAACAAAGAGAATGGAAAGAAAGTTAAGACTTTATCTCTTTTCTGAAAATCCAGTTTTTCAATTTAGATAAAATCAAAATCCAAATGGCTACAAGAATAATTGCAACTACAGCTTTTATGATTGAGGATATGAACCAGTTTAGTTCTCCATATCCTGAAATTGAAATAGGACCCAAAATAGTTACGACAATTGCTCCTCCAACAAGTATCAGAATCCACATTCCAAACAAAAATCCATACAGACCAGGTTTCATATTGAAACCCCCATCATAAATGCAGTAATTATAGCCAAAATTCCAGAAAATATTGCTAGCTTGAAAATTGTGAATCCGACTTGCTTTTCAGATAATGGGCCTCCCGCAAGAATTAATCTTACCAAAGTAACAGGAGCAGTTTTATCATCAGTTGCTTTTAGTTTAAAATCATCAGTATGTTCTACTGGTTTTCCTTTGATTTGTCTATGCTCTACTATTCTTTTTACGCTTGATAAGAACAAAAATGAGTTGATTACTGCAGGTAAAAGTGCAACTGCAGCAATAATTTCTACACCTCCAACAATTGCTATTGCGCCATACATTGCACCAAGTGTCAGAGCTCCCGAATCCCCAGGAAAAATTTTGCTTGGAACTTTATGAAATTTGTAAAATGCTAATGAAACAAATCCTAATGGTAAACTAACTATTGCAATTTCATAATTTTGAATAATAAACAAGCATATGGATAATGAAAAACTTGCTATTACCATAAATCCACTTGCTACTCCATTTAGGACATCAATTGAGTTAATTGTATTTCCAGTAATTGGAATCATAAAAATTATCAATGCAAGATATAGAACAGGAATTTGTACTGTTCCAAACAATGGAAAAGCAAGATCTGAATCAAATGCACCAAATAAAATTATTGGAATTGCAGCAAAGGCAAGTGCAACTGGTTTGAACCATCCACCCATAACTTTTCTGTCATCAACATATCCTATTACAAAAGCAGCAGTGGTTGTAATTACCACTGCAAGAATTTCATTAAGTTGGAAAAATGCATAAAGGACAATTTCTGATGCGATAATTCCTAAAATTATTGATGGTCCCCCAGGTCTTACAACCATTACATCTTCCTTTTTGTTCATATCTTTGACTGATAGATTTCTTTTTTCTAAAAATTTGATTAGTGGTGGTGTCGTGGCAAACACTACAAAAAATGCAATAATACTAGAAACTATTGCTGGAACAATGAATTCAATCAATTATCTAACCTTTCGTAACTCAGACTTTATGTTATCTGCAAGGGTTGAACCAATTTTATCTATTTCTGCTAATTTATTCACTGGAATCTTTGCCAAATCTTCAAGATTCTTAATTTTGTGTTTGTATAGAATTCTGGCTCTAACTCGTCCAATACCCTTAACTTTTACAAGTTCAAGTAATTCTTCTCGTATTCCATATGCTATTCTTTTTCTCAGATTTGCAAGTTCATCAAGCAAATCTACCCTTTCAACGTGCTTGGAAATCTCTCTTAGGCAATATGAAAGCCAATCGGCAGTCTCAACCATTCTATGCATGTCTCCAGATTCAATTCCAAGGTTGTCAGATAGAGACAACTCTGATGATTCAGTGATCCATGCATGTAGGGCCAAAAGGCTTCTTGAGCAATCATACTCTGAAATAGGCTCAAGCAATTCTGAAGAGTTGTTTTCAATTAAAAGACTGGCAGCTTCATAATCTTTGTTCCGGAGTGCAAATTTTGGAAAAAATTCTTCACAGTTTGAAATTAAGTGCAAGAATCCAAAAGTATGTTTTCTGTCTTGAGAAACATTTTCGATTGCATCTCTAAAGTATGTTGCAGTTAGTGGGTCTATATACAACATTGATGTCTTTTTTCCAAATTCGGTGGCTGCATATCTCTCACCTTTTTTGATGATCAGATATTCGCTAGAAAGAAAGCGTAGAGAAATATCAATTGCAAATTTTATTGTAGGCTTTCTTGATTGTAATCCACCAAGTGTTTGTAAAAAGAATTCTAATATCTCATCTTTTTTAATTCCTGGATTAGTGACAACTACGCTTAGAACATGAGTTCGTAAAGATTTGTCATCGGTAATCTTGGAGATTATTGGTTCTGGTTCTCCATTAATGTAGTAATCAATCAAGTCTTTAGTATTTCCATTTCCAACAATAATTGATTCTCCATAATCATCATATTGTGGTCTTCCAGCTCTTCCACAAAGTTGTTTGTACTCTAAAATACTAATTGGCCTATTTGCTCCAACTTTAGCATTATATCTATTTACATTTGAAATTACAACTCTTCTTGCCGGAAGATTAACTCCAGCAGCTAAAGTTGGTGTTGATGATAGCAGTTTGATTGTTCCTTTACGAAATTCTGTTTCTATTGTGTCTCTACAATTTTGATTTAGTCCCGCATGATGAAAGGCTACTCCTTTTTTAACAAGAAATGCTAGTGTCTTAATTAATTCAGTATGTTCATTTTCAGAAAGAATTTTTTTTGATGTTTTTTCTAATTGGCTCAAATCTTTTTTTTCTAGAATTTGTGAAATTGCGTCAGCTGCCTTTGTAGCAAGAGATTTTGAGCGGGTTCTAGTTTCTGCAAATACTAGGGATTGCCCTCCATCTTTGACTGATTGCACGCCTAAATCAATGGGAGTTCCACGTATACTACGCTCAACTTCAAAGGTTTTGCCATCACTCATTGTCACTTCCCCAGCATCACATACTCCTTCAGATAATGGAACTGGTCTCCAGTCATTTTTTACTAGCTTGCAATCAAGCCAGTCTGCAAGCTCATCAGAATTTGTAATAGTTGCACTTAGACCAACAATTTGAGGTTTTGTTTCTAATAATTTTAGTTGTGTTAGGATCATCTCAAGTGTTGGACCTCTACTTTCATCCCCAATCAAATGAACTTCATCTGCAATAACTAATCCAATTTCTTCAATCCATTCAGCACCATGTCGAATAATTGAATCCATCTTTTCGTTTGTTAGTATTAGCACATCACTTTTTTCTAAATTCTTTTCAAGATTCTCAAAATCTCCAGTAGATATGCTGACTTTAATTTTTTTTCCTAGAGCAACTTTTTCTAATTTTTTAAATTCTGAAAACTTTTCTGATGCCAGAGCACGTAAAGGGCTAAGATAAATTACCTTGCCATTATTTTTTGAAAGATAATCAATCATTGCAAGCATAGCAATCAAAGTTTTGCCACTTGCAGTTGGAGCCGAAACTAGTAGGCTTTGTCCTTCTAATAACCCAGATTTAACACAATCAGCTTGTGGTGGATATAGTTTTTCAAATCCTTGTGATTTTAGAAATTCAATTGCAGAGTTTGGAAGTTCTAATTTATCTATTTTCATACTCGGTTATAATGACCGGGTTTTGATTCATAAATAGATGCTTCGCGCAGCATTCTTCGGATGTAATTTCTAGCTTCTTCTTCTGTGAACTTTTCAGTCTTTTCTAGTTCTTTTACGAATGCCTTTTCTTCAACTGCAACTTTGTTGTCTCCTTCAAGGCCCTTGAGAACATCCATGAATAGTTGCATCTTTGAAACCTCACTTCTTGGCCTTCCTTGCAAAACACCTAGGTCGACCTTTCCGGTATTCACATCAACACCTGCATCTTGTAGCATTGATTGGATTAAGAAAATAGCACGCTCAGCGTCTTCTTCTTCTACTTTGTCTTTCATAAGGAGCCTAGCGCGGGCAGTTGAGAGCCTGATTATACCTTCAAGCTGTCTTGGGGTAACTGTAATCATCTCTTCAGACTCTACATTTCTCATTTGCAAATAGTAATCTAGAATTTTTTGTTCTGCTTCTTTGGTAAGGTCAGGTGAACCACGTTTTGCATATGCCAAATACTTTGTTAGTAAATCAACATCAATTACAGAGCGTTTGTCTGTTCCCTGTGGAGTGTGTAATTGGATAATGTG
>JABAOE010016336.1_pt1 | contig 12383 bp, 14 predicted proteins | sample 7062141 | NCBI WGS metagenome assembly JABAOE01 (sample SAMN14538627, study PRJNA623070) | marine sediment metagenome | biome: marine biome [ENVO:00000428]; feature: marine pelagic biome [ENVO:01000023]; material: deep marine sediment [ENVO:00002113] | place: India: Gulf of Khambhat ...
GCGAGAGTAGGTGCCAACGTAGGCGCGGTTGCGGAGGATATCGCGGACGGTGACCATGCTCCAGAGACCGCCGCGACGCGTGTGGAAGTCCTCTTCATTGAGGCGGCGGGCGATGCGGCGGATGCCGAGGCCGTCCTTGAGGTAGAGGCGGAAGATGTAGCGGACGACGGAGCCTTCTTCCGGCACGACGACGAGGCGGCGGCGTGGGCCGACCCGGTAGCCGTAAGGTGGGCGGCCGAGCGCCTCGCCCTTGACGGCCTTCTTGCGCATCGCCGCCTTGACGCGGTCGCCGAGGCCACCGTTGGATCGGAGCTTCGACCAGGCCTCGAGGAACTCGCCGGAGAGGTCGCCGCCGGTGGCGATGCTGACGATGGGGACGCCGATCGTTGAGAGCTGGAAGTAGCGCCGGGCGGCGTCGTTGTGCCCGTCGCCCAGCGTGGCGAGGTCTGGCACGACGACGAGGAGGAAGCCCTGCGGGCTCTGTTGACGCGCGAACTCCAGCAGCTGGCGGAAGCCGGGGTTCTCGCCGTTGCGGTCGGCGTCGAGGAACGTGGCAGCGGCCTCGAAGCCGTTCTCGTTGCAGAACTGGATGAAGGCCTCGCTCTGTTCGGCGAGCGAACGCTTCTTCGATTCGCGGAAATACCCTATCGCTCTCATGTCAGTTGAAGACGAGAATGCGCTCGCAGCTGACGCACTGGACGATCGCTCCCGGGTCGCGGGCCTTCTGGATAATGTTGCGGGGCAGTGTAATGCGGCAGCCATGGCACATGCCGCGCTCGACGGCGGCAACGGCGGTGCCGTCGCGGCGGTCGCGCAGGACGTCGTAGAGGCTGAGCGCGGCGCGGTCAGCTCGGCTACTTTGCTCCTCGCGGACCGCGCGCAGCCGTTCGATCTCCGGCTCAAGCTCAGCCTTCTCCGCCAGAAGATGGGCCTGATCGTCCTTCCAGCGCGCCTCGACAGCGGAGAGGATCGACTGCGCCTGGGCGGCTGCCGCCTCACCTTCCTCGGTCTGCTCGAGGGCAGCGAGGAGAGTATCTTCGCGGGTCTGTAGGTTGTTCTTCAGCGACTTGAGGTCGGCGTCGAGGTCGGAAAGCTCCCTGGAGTCGGTGACCTGGCCGCTATAGAGCTTGCCCTCCACCTGGCCGACTTTGGCGCGCACATCATCGGCCTCAAACTCGAGGTCCGACTGCACTGACTTGAGACGGCGGACGTTTTCGGTGGCGGCCTCGAGCCAGCTGCGCGCTGAGGTTAGCTCATCACTCTCGCCGACCTGCTCCTCGATTTCGCCGAGGCGTGCGAGGGCAGAATCCAGAGCAAGGTCCGTCTCCTGGAGCGCAAAAAGGTCGGCAGCGACGGTCATTAGTTGCGAGGACATCCGGGGTTGGGGCGGGCTGTTGTGGACAACCCTGCTGGCGGATTATAGACTCGGCGTGTAAGCGATTGCAACCGGCATTATGCGAAGCGCCGGCCCCTCTTTCCACTAACTCTCCGAGCCTCAATCGATGCAACTCCACGTCCTTCAAGACCTGCGCCGAAAGCTGGGGAGCGTCGGCGAGTACGACCTGAAGGAGGAGCGGGTTGTCGCCGGCGACCTGGTCCTGCACGACCTGCGTGGCACGCTGAGCCTTCTGCGTACGGACCGCGGACTGCTGGCGAAGGTGGACGCCACCGCGAAGATGGAGGAGACCTGCTCACGCTGCCTGGCCGCCACCCTGGCCGAAGCTGACGTCCACTTCCAGGAGGAGTACGTGCCCATGGTGGACGCCGACACGAGCGCCAGAGTCTACCTCCCTGACGACGATGAGAGTTTCAGGATCGACTCTGAGTTCTGGCTCGATTTGCGGGAGGCCCTCCGGCAATATATCCTCATGAGTGAGCCTTCGAAGCCCCTTTGCCGGAGCGATTGCGCTGGCCTCTGCCCCGCCTGCGGGGCGGATCTCAACGCTGGGCCGTGCCAATGCCGGCCCGAAAACGGCGAGATGTGGGACGCTCTGGCGGGACTCAAGCAAGAAATGGACGAAGGGAAGTAACTTGGCACCGCATCCGAAGAAGAAGCGATCAGTATCACGCAAGAGGCGTCACCGGACGCACATCGCGGCGACGATCCCGCACTTGATCGTCTGCACGCAGTGCCGCAGCCCGAAGCCTTCACACCAGGCCTGCCCGATCTGCGGCACGTACGACGGCCGTCAGGTGCTGGACATGGCCCGCGAGACGCGGGCGCCCTCTGCGTAAGCCAGCACCGTTGCGTGCTATACTCGGCTGGCTATGAGACGCGGACTCATTTACGTACTACCCCCGCTCAGTTTGCTGCTGGCGGCCGCCGCCGCAATTACGTATTTCGTGTGGTGGGATGCCACGCACTGCACTTTCTGCCGCACGCGCCTCGACGAGTTCGCCCGTTGCCCCAATCCGGATTGCAACTTCGGCAGGCTGACCCGCGAGCAAGACGCGAGCGAGTAACGCTATCGCCGTATGAACGAGGCGACGTCACCCTCGCAGCTGACGACAAACCGCTTGCTCCAGCTACCGATCGACCCGGAGCTGGTTCTCGTCTTCCCCGGCCAGGGCTCACAGAAAGTGGGCATGGGCCACGCGGCCGCTGCGTCGTCCGAGACGGCAGCCGGCGTCTTCACTGAGGCCGACGAGGCGGTGGGAGTTGACCTCTCCCGGCTTTGCTTCGAGGGACCCGACGAACGCCTCAGAGAGACCGCCAACACGCAACCCGCGATCCTGGCGGCATCGATCGCTGTTCTCGCGGCGGCGCTGGACGCCGGCGCCATCGGGCGGCGGCCGGCGCTGGTTGCCGGGCACAGCCTGGGTCAGTATTCGGCGCTGGTCGCGGCCGGGGCGCTGGAGTTCGGCGCCGCGATGCGACTGGTGCGCGAGCGCGGACGGTTGATGGACGAAGCCGGCCGGGCGTCGCCCGGCACGCTGGCAGCGATCGTCGGACTGGACGAGGCGGCGGTCGAGGAGATCTGCCGTGAGTCGGGAGCCGAGGTAGCCAACTACAATGCGGCGACCCAGACCGTGGTCGGTGGCGCACCAGACGCCGTCGATCGGGCCTGCGCCCTGGCGAAGGAGCGCGGCGGCCGGGGGCTGCCGGTCAAGGTCTCGGGCGCGTTCCACACATCGCTGATGGAGCCAGCGGCGGCGGCCTTCGCGAGCCTGCTCGCGGACATCGAGATCGCCGATCCGGTGATCCCGGTCGTTGGCAACGTGAGCGGCCAGACGCTGAGCTCCGCCGCGGGCGTCCGGGCAGACCTGGAGCAACAGATCAGGCGGCCGGTGCGCTGGCACCAGTCGATCGATTCGATGGAGTCCGCCGGAGCGCGGCGAGCGATCGAAGTGGGGCCTGGCAAGGTCCTGACAGCCCAGCTCAAGCGCAGCCACCCCGGCCTCGACGCGCGGTCGATCGAAGAGATCGCGGAGACGGCCGGTGTTTGACCTCTCCGGCAAGGCGGCACTGGTAACCGGCGGCTCGCGCGGGATTGGACGCTCGATCTGCACACAGCTGGCCGAGCAGGGCGCGGCCGTGGCGATCAACTACAACCAGAGCGCGGAACAGGCAGCAGACCTGCAGCAGCAGATCGAAGCCGCCGGCGGCAAGGCGATCACCGTCCAGGCCGACGTTCGCAAGCCCGAGGACGTAGAGCGGATGATCGAGGAGACTGTCACCGGGCTGGGGCGGCTGGACGTGCTGGTGAACAACGCCGGCTTCAACCGCGATACGCTGATCCTGCGCATGTCGCTGGAGGACTGGGACGAGGTGATGGAGCTGAACCTGCGCGCGGTGTTCATGTGCACCAAGGCGGCGCTGCGGCCGATGATGAAGCAGCGCTGGGGCCGGATCATCAACATCGGCAGCGTGTCCGGACTGGCGGGCAACGCCGGGCAGGCGAACTACGCCGCGGCGAAGGCAGGGCTGGTTGGCTTCACGAGGGCAGTGGCCCGGGAGATGGGCTCGCGCAATGTCACCGCGAACCTGGTGATGCCGGGCCTCGTGATAACGGAGCTGACGAAGGACATCCGCGAAGAGATCGTGGCCGGCGTCAAGCAGCGCCTGCTGGTCGACCGCCTGGGAACGCCGGAAGACATCTCGGCGTCCGTCGTCTACCTGGCGTCGGACGAAGCCAACTACATCACGGGCCAGGTGCTGTCGGTGGACGGCGGACTGGGTTTGTAGCGATGGCGGGCAAGAGGCGGAAGGCGCGGGTCGTCGCCCTGCAGTCGCTGTTCGAGCTGGACACCGTGGGGCACGAGCCGGCGGACTGCGTGGCGCGCATCGCCGAAGAAGTATCGGCATCGAAGGAGATCACGGCCTACGCCCAAGAGCTTGTGAGCGGCGTGATAGAGAACCAGAAACGGATTGACGAGATCATCGCGGAGGCGGCGCCGGCGTGGCCCCTGGACCAGATCGCGGCGACGGACCGGAATATTCTGCGCCTTGCGATATACGAAATCGTCATCGATAATAAGGTGCCGATGCGAGCCGCCATAAATGAAGCAGTCGAGCTGGCCAAGGAGTACGGCGGCGACAATTCCCCGAGATTTGTAAACGGCGTCCTCGGTTCAGTGAGCACTCTGGTGACGGCTGACCGAGGCTAAGGAGGTACCCGCGTGGCAACCGTTTTCGAGAGAGTGCAGAAGATCATCGCCGAACAGCTCGGCGTCGAAGAGTCCGAGATCAAGCCAGAAACGTCGTTCGTCGACGATCTGAACGCAGACTCGCTGGACCTGGTCGAGCTGATCATGTCGCTGGAAGAGGAGTTCAGCGCGGAGGGCCAGACGGTGGAGATCTCTGACGAGGACGCGGAGAAGATCGCCACGGTGCAGGACGCTGTCAACTACATCGACGAGCACGGCGGCTCTGGCGACTAACGCGGCACAACAGCGACTCCGGTACTGCGTCCCCCGCCCTTAGGCGGGGGATTGTCGTATCCTATTGGCGGACGGAGAAGATGAACTTCCTCGGTATAGGGCTGCCCGAAATCCTGGTCATCTCCCTCATCGCGGTGATCGTGCTCGGCCCGGAGCGGTTCCCGCAGGCCGCGGTGCAGGTGGCGCGCGCCATCAAGTGGCTGCGCGGATACGCGACGGAGAACACTCGCGACTTGCGCCGCGAGTTCGCTGAGCTCACCAAAGAGTACGAGGAGATGCGGGAGGAGTTGAACGAGGTGCGGCAGGCCGTCGGTAGTGGCGTCTCCGCGGCCACGAAGGAGATCAGCAAGGTCATCGACGAGACGAAGCCCGCCCTCGAAGAGGCCCGGCCGGACCGCATCGCGGGCGGCAACGAACCGATCATCGAACCCGGCGGCGAGCTGCCTCCAGAGCCTGACCGCTCCGACAACGGGACGTAGATAGAAGCCGCTGGCCCGGGCAGACGATGGCGCGTAGCACAACGGCCGAGCCGCCTTCACCCGCTCCCCGTGGGGAACGGGACGACAAGCTGCTGACGATCTTCGAGCACCTGGCGGAGTTGCGCTACCGCGTGATGATGTCGGCGATCGCCGTCGTCATCGGCCTCCTGATCTCGGCGATCTTCGCGGACGACTTCATCGGCTGGCTGAAGGAGCCGGCGGAGGAGAAGCACCCCGGCCTCCAGCTGCAGTTCATCGAGCCGTTCGAGAACTTCGTGACGTACTTCCGCGTGTCGCTGCTGGGCGGGCTGGTCGTCGGCATGCCGATGATCGTGTACCACGCACTGCGCTTTGTGACGCCGGCCCTCCACCCGAGCGAGCGTAAGTGGCTGTACGTAACGGTGATCGGCGCAACGGGACTGTTCCTCGGCGGCGTGGCGTTCGCGTACTTCATCGCGCTGCCGCCGGCGCTGGACTTTCTCCTCAACTTCAACAACGACCTGGCGGAGCCGAACATCCGCATCGGGAGTTATGTCGACTTCGTGACTCGCCTGCTCTTCTGGACGGGCGTCTCCTTCCAGACACCGCTAATCGTCATGTTCCTGGCGCGCTTCGGCATCGTGCGCGCGTCCCAGCTGCTGGCCTGGTGGCGCCTGGCGATCGTCGGCGCCTTCATCGTTTCGGCGATCGTCACGCCGACGATCGACCCGGTAACGCAGTCGCTCGTGGCGGGGCCGATCATCGTCCTCTACTTCCTGGGAATCGTACTGGCCGTGATCGTCCAGCCCAGGCGTTCGCCAGAGCAATAGCGCCGGTTTGACCGGCTGATAGGCCGCGCGTATCATCGCGATAGTGACAGAGCTTGAGGCCCTTTACACGCAGATAATCACGTGTGAGTCCTGCAGCCTCTGTAAGACGCGAACTCACGCGGTTCCCGGCGAAGGCGCAGAGAACGCCGAGATCATGTTCGTCGGCGAGGGCCCGGGCTTCCACGAGGACCAGCAGGGGCGCCCTTTCGTGGGAGCGGCCGGTAAGTTTCTCGAAGAGTTGCTGGCCTCAATCAACCTGACGCGTTCCGACGTCTACATCTGCAACGTCGTCAAGTGCCGCCCGCCCGGCAACCGCGACCCGGTTCCGGAGGAGGTGGACGCCTGCCGCCCGTTCCTCCTGCGCCAGATCGAGTTGATTGACCCGGCGCTGATCGTGACGCTGGGGCGGTTCTCGCTCTCCTGGTTCTTCCCGCGTGACGCTATTGGCAAGGTGCGCGGCAGCCTTCGCCAGATGGGAGGGCGCCACTACTATCACGTCTACCACCCGGCGGCCGCGCTGCATAACGGCAACCTGCGCCAGGTTATCGAGGACGACTTCTCGAAGATCCCACAGGCGCTGGCCAAGATCCGTGAGAATGAACCGATAGCGGCGGCGGCCCCCGCTCCTGTGGAGCAGGGGCGACTCTTCTAGCACATGGCGCAGAAGCTGCGGGTAATCCCGTTCGGGGGCCTGGGCGAGATCGGCAAGAACATGCTCGCCCTGGAGACGAACGAGGACATCGTCGTCATCGACGTCGGGCTCATGTTCCCCGAGGAAGACATGCTGGGTGTCGACCTCGTAATCCCCGACGTCACTTACCTGAAAGAGCGACTGAAGAAGCTACGCGGCATCCTCATCACGCACGGACACGAGGACCACGTCGGCGCGCTGCCATACGTGCTGCCGGCGTTACGTTCGCCGAACGGCCAGATGCCGACGGTCTACTGCACACCGCTGACGCACGGCCTGATCAGCGTGAAGCTCGAAGAGCACAGGCTCCTGAAGAAAGTTGACCTGAAGATCGTCGAGCCGGGGGACACGGTAAAGCTGGGCAAGATGTCGGCGGAGTGGATTCACATCACGCACAGCATCCCGGACTCGACGGCGATCGCGATCAAGACTCCGCTCGGCACCGTATTCCACACGGGCGACTTCAAGTTCGACCACACGCCGGTCATGGGACACCCGCCAGATATGATGCGGATCGCCCAGATCGGCCGGGAGGGCGTTCTCCTCTTGCTCTCGGACTCAACCTACGCGGATACGGAAGGCTACACGCCCTCAGAGATGCAGATCTCGGAAACACTGGACCGGATCATGGCGACGGCGGACGGGCGCGTGATCGTGGCCACGTTCGCATCGCTCATCTCGCGCGTGCAGCAGGTGTTCGACGCCGCGGAGCGCAACGGCCGCCGCGTCTTCGTCACCGGCCGCAGCATGATGAACAACGTGGGCATGGCGCTGGAGCAGGGCTATCTGCACACTGAGGACGACCCCCTGCAGCCGCTGGACCGGATGAAGAAGCTCAAGCCGGACAGGATCGTTCTCCTGACGACCGGCGCACAGGGCGAGCCGTCATCGGCGCTCGTGCGGATGGCGAACCGGGACCACCGGCACATCGACATCGTGCCCGGGGACACGGTCGTCTTTTCGTCGTCGGCTATTCCGGGAAACGAACAGCTGATCAACCGGACGATCAACAACCTGCACCGGCTGGGCGCGCACGTGCTCTTCAGCCGCATCGCCAACGTGCACGTGCGCGGACACGCGGCGCAGGAAGAGCTGAAGCTGATGATCAGCCTGACGCAGCCGGAGTACTTCGTGCCGGTCCACGGCGAGTACCGCCATCTGGTGATGCACTCACACCTGGCGCGGGCGATGGGCATCCCGCCGGAGAACGTCTTCACGATGGAGGACGGCGACGTCCTGGAGATCGACCGCAACCGCGCGCGCGTGGCGGAGCAGATTCCGGCGGACTTCGTATACGTGGACGGCCTTGCCGTGGGCGTCGACAACGTCGTTCTGCGCGACCGCAAGCTGCTTTCAGGAGACGGTGTGATCATCGCGATCGTATCTATCGACAGACACACGGGTAAACCAATTGGCCGCCCAGACGTTGTATCTAGAGGATTTATCGAATCTGACATGTCGGAAAGCCTGATGGAGAAGGCCCGCGATGTCGTCGAAGACGCGCTTGCGGGCCAGGAGCACGTTGCCGACCGGGCGGACTTTAACGCCCGGGTGCATGATGCGTTGTCCCGCTTCCTCTACAAGCAGACGCGGCGACGGCCGATGATCTTACCGTTTAGCGTGGAGATCTAGCCCCTCACTCATGACTGTTAAAACCAAACGGCGGTCTTCGCGCCGCACCTCCACGAGCTACCGTCCACGGTCCAGCCCGGCGCGTAAGCGTTCGCGCAAGTCAGGCGGTCGCGGCCCCTCAAACCAGCTGAAGCTGATGGTGGCCGCCGCCGGCGTCGTCATAGGCGCGATCCTCGCCTTCGCCTTCCTCGACCCGCTGGTCAGCGCGGCGGAGGCAGTCTTGCGCACGCTCGGCCTTGGCGTTGCCGTCGTCGCCGCTGTCGCGGCGGCCGACGTCCTCGTAGCGAGGCGCCGGCCGGAGCTGCGCCTGAGCTTCCTTCGCGTCGTCCTCGGAGCGCACCTGCTCGCCCTCTTCACGTTCGGTATCGGCGGCTTCTTCAAGCCGGACTGGTCGATCGGTGACGTGCAGTTCGCGGAGGTGTCAGCCGGCGGTAACCTTGGGAAGCTCTTCGCCGGCAGCCTGGCGGGCGGCGCCGCGTGGGCGGCGATCGTCCTGGCGGGGGCTTCGCTCGTCTGGCCCACCCGGGCGCGGCAGGCTGTAGACGGCGCCTTCGCAGCGCTGAAGTGGGTTATCTCGCTGGAGATACCGCAGCGCACCTGGCGCGGACTGCGATCGTTCTTCACGGCGCTCGTGCCGCAGGGCGAAGACGAATACGAGACGCAGATGCTGGAGGAACCCTACGTCCCCCAGCTGGACGAAGAGTGGCAGGAGACCCCGCCGGAGGTGATCGAAGAGGCGGAGGACATGCCGGAGGCTGACGAAGAGGAACCAGAGCCCGGTTCCGAGATGCTCATAACGGCAGAACCAGAGGAGGAAAAGGCCGGCTACCAGCGCACGCTGCCGATGGGCCGGCCAGCGGGCCGCGGCTGGGAGCTGCCGCCGCTGGACCAGCTGGCGGAGGCAGCCGACATTGAGGTGCGCCCTGTCGACAACGAGGCGCGGTCTCGCCTGATCGTCGAGACGCTGGCATCCTTCGGCGTCGACGCTCGCGTCGTGTCGATCAACCAGGGGCCGACGGTGACCCAGTTCGGCGTCGAGCCCGGCTGGGACATCAAGACGCGGCAGGTGGCGATCCGCGACGAGACCGGCAAGCAGGTACTGGACAAAGACGGCAAGCCGGTGACGCGCAAGGAAGTTACGTCCAAGACCCGCGTGCGCGTCAACAAGGTGACAAACCTGGCGAACGACCTCGCGCTGGCGCTGGCGGCGCCGACGATCCGAATCGAGGCGCCCGTCCCCGGGAAGCCGGTCATCGGCATCGAGGTGCCCAACCACACGTCGTCGCTGGTCTCGCTCCGCAGCGTCATCGAGAGCACGGCGTTCGCGAAGGCTAACGTGGCCACTAAGATCGCGATCGCGCTGGGCAAGGGCGTCTCGGGCGAGGCCGTGGCAGCCGATCTATCGAAGATGCCGCACCTCCTGATCGCCGGCTCGACCGGCAGCGGCAAGAGCGTCTGCATCAACTCGATCATCGCCTGCTTCCTGCTGCACAACACGCCGGAGGAGCTGCGGCTCGTCCTCATCGACCCCAAGCGCGTGGAATTGACGACTTTCTCGAAGATCCCTCATCTCGCATTCTCAAAGGTGATCACCGACGTCGAAGAGGTGCCCGGCGTGCTTCAGGCCGTGATTCACGAGATGGACAGCCGCTACCGCCGCTTCGCGGAAATCGGCGTGCGCAACATTGAGGCCTACAACAAGAGCCCGCGCGGGACGCACAAGCTGCCGCACTGGGTCGTGATCATCGACGAGCTGGCCGACCTGATGATGGCCTCGCCGTACGAGGTCGAGCGCCAGATCTGCCGCCTCGCCCAGCTGGCGAGGGCCACCGGCATCCACCTGATCATCGCCACGCAGCGGCCGTCGGTGGACGTCGTCACGGGGCTGATCAAGGCGAACTTCCCGACGCGCATCGCCTTCGCCGTCTCCTCGCAGGTGGACTCGCGCACGATCATCGACACGGCCGGCGCCGATAAGCTCCTGGGCCGCGGCGATATGCTCTTCATGCCAACAGACGCCGCCAAGCCAAAGCGCATCCAGGGATCGTTCGTCTCCGACCAGGAGATCGAGAAGATCGTCAACTGGTGGTCGAACGACCGCTTCCGCCACCTCGCTCCCGACAAGCTGGACCACCTGCTGGAGGAAGTAGACGAGGACGACAAAGCGGGCTCGCCGGCCGAGGACGACCCGCTGTTCACGGCGGCGAAGGAGCTGGCGATCCAGCACTCACGCGTCTCCACGTCCCTCCTGCAGCGCCGCCTGCACGTCGGATACCCGCGTGCCGCCCGCCTGATCGACATGCTGGAGGACATGGGCGTCGTCGGCCCGGCCGAGGCCGGCCAGTCGCGGCAGGTACTCATCGTTCCGGACGAAGAGGACGAAGGCGACGCCGGCGCGGGCGACGAGATCGCCGAAGCCCTGCCGGACGAGCCCGAAGATTACACCTCGTCTTTCGGCGACGAAGACCGGTTCGAGTAGCCGGCCTGGACCTGAACCAATCCTCGCCAGAGAGCGTGACACACTGCTTGACACCGGTGTTATCTTGGAGGCGAGCCTAACGAAGTGGAGGATGAGGTAGCGCTGATGAGACTTCACGCAGCCTTAAAACGACTTCAGGTTGACAACGAAAGGTCCTTCGCGCAGGAAGCCTGAAAGTAGCGGGCGTGCGGAGGCAGGCCACCCCGCGGATCGGCCTGACACCACAAGGCCAAGCGCCTATCGGTGCGAGATGCGCCGCAAAGTGCCGAAAGCGGGCCAACAGGAAACGAAAAGCCCCCCGACATGTCGGGGGGCTTTCTCATACGCCCGGAATGTCATTCCGAGCGCAGCGACAGCGGAGCCGAGGAATCTTGCGGTGGGGCTCGCTGATGCTCACGTTCGCTTGCGCGGACAGGACGCTGTGCTTGAACGAGCGTAAGATCCCTCCGCTTCGGTCGGGATGACAGATGAGATGTGGGGGGCGAGAGACGCTATCCCGCCCGTGCGAGATCCTTGCGCATGAAGATCTCGCGGGAGTCCTGACCGAGATCACTGAGGGCGCCGATAAGGCGGAAGCCGAGGGCGCGGTGGAATCGCAGCGAGGGGTCGTTGGTCTCCTCGGTGGAGCTGAGCCAGAAGTCGCAGCCTCGCCTAACGAGGTTGGCCTCGACGTGCGCGTAAAGCGCGCGGCCGGCGCCCGTTCGCTGGCGAGACGGCCGCACCCGGACGAAGACGCAGAGGGGAACGCGGTCCCAAAACCACTCCCATCGCAGATATCCGGACACTTCAGCGCCAGCGAGCGCCACGGCGACACGACCGCCCTCGATCGCGTGCCGCAGGACGGCCTCGTCGCTCAGGCGCTGACCGAGCGAGTTCTCGATGTCCTGGATCGCGGGAATGTCGGCAGGAGTCGCCGGGCGCACCTCCGGCACAGCTACTTACGCGGGCGGCTGCGGCCGTAGCCGCGGCGCGGCGCCGGCTGACCCGCGTTGCGCATCGCGGAGATGATGCTCAGACCCTCTTCGTCGCCGACCAGCTCTCGCCGCAGTTCGACAACGCGGTCGCGGAGCAGCGCCGCCTTCTCGAACTCGAGGTTCTTGGCGGCGTCCTTCATCTGCTTCTCGAGGTCTTTGACAAGGCGCGCTAGCTCGTCCTTCGGGATGTCGCCGACCTTGTACTCCTCTTGCGCCTCCGCCACCTGCTTGACGCGGTCGGTGATGTCGCGGATCGCCTTCTGGATGCCCTCCGGCTGAATATCGTGCTCCGCGTTGTAGGCCTCCTGGATCCCGCGGCGGCGGCCGACCTCGTTGATCGCACGCTTCATCGAGTCGGTCATCGTGTCGGCGTACATGATGACCGCGCCGTTGACGTTGCGGGCGGCGCGCCCCATCGTCTGGATCAGCGACCACTCG
>JABAOE010002012.1_pt4 | contig 12377 bp, 12 predicted proteins | sample 7062141 | NCBI WGS metagenome assembly JABAOE01 (sample SAMN14538627, study PRJNA623070) | marine sediment metagenome | biome: marine biome [ENVO:00000428]; feature: marine pelagic biome [ENVO:01000023]; material: deep marine sediment [ENVO:00002113] | place: India: Gulf of Khambhat ...
GATGATCATGTCCCAGCCGGCCATCTTCATCTCGGCGCCGATGAAGCCGCCCGAGTTCGAGCAGGCCACCGCGCCGGTCAGAGGGCTCTTGGTGATCACCGAATAGCGACCTCCGGTGGAGGCCATGGTGCCCGTCAGCGGCCCCGTCGCCATGATGAGCTTGTTGTCGGGGCCGAGGGCGTCGCAGCGGGGATCGATCTCCTCGACGAGGTAGCGTGTCGCCAGCCCGCGCTGGCCCAGGTATTCCTGCGCCCACTCCATGTTGAGCGGTTCGGAGGCGACGGTGCCCTGCGTCAGGTTTACCCGAAGAACGTTCTTGGTCCAAGCCATGATCTTTCCTCCAGACTCGCGTTATGCACCGGCCGCCGCGGCGGTGTCCGTCTTTGCCGCCCAGGCACGCATGCGATCGATGCCGGTGGCGTCGGCGTCGATGTATACGATCGCTCCCGTGGGGCAGGCCTCCGCGCACTTGGGGTCGCCGCCGCACAGATCACACTTGATGACCTTGCCGGTGTCCTGGTTGTAGTTGACGGTGCCGAACGGGCAGGCGATGGTGCAGACCTTGCAGCCGACGCAGACGTCCGCCTTGACGTCCTTCGAGCCCGTGGCGGTGTTGATGACGATGGCATCGACCGGGCACGCCTGCATGCACCAGGCCTCGGCGCACTGCGTGCAGGTGTAGGGAACGAACCGGCCTTCCTGGTGGAAGGTGAAGACCTTGATGCGTGATTTGGAGGTGTTGAACACACCCTCATTCTCGTAAGAGCATGCCAGCTCGCACTGCAGGCAACCGGTGCACTTGTCGGGGATGATGTGGAGCGACTTCAACATTGTTGGATCTCCTCGATTCCTTCAGCAGTCGCTTTCGAGATCGGCCGGAAAGCGCTTCTGTATGAACGACGATCACGATGCTCTCCCCCTCGCGGAGAAGGCGCGTAGAGGGACGGCCGAGCGGGTTTCGTCGAAGGCCCTAATTAACACTATATCGAGGGGACGCGCAACGGTCGCCCGCCGGCGCCGCTGCCGGTGCGCCGGGAGCTCAGCCGCTGCCGCGGCTGGAGCAGGCCGGGCAGTGAGCGTTTCGCGGCAGCTTGATGGTCTGCCACTCCATCGTCCATGCGTCGAACAGCAGCACCCTGCCGCACAGCGGGGCCGAGGCACCGAGCAGAATTTCCAGGGTCTGCAGTGCCTGCATGCTGCCGATGACGCCCACGAGCGGCGCGATGATCCCCTCCGCCGCGCAGGTGGCGGCCTCGACGCTCTCATCCGGGTATAGACACTGATAGCACGGGCTGTCGGGTTGCTGCGGCAGAAAGGTGGCCACCTGGCCGTACCAGCGCATGGCGGCGGCGGAGACGAACGGTGTGCCGGTGGCCAGACAGGCGCGGTTGAGTGCGAAGCGCGTGGGGAAGTTGTCGGTGCAGTCGACGACGACGTCCGCGGACCCGACCTGCCCGGCGAGCTCTTCCCCGTCGAGCTCGTAGCCCAGGGCGTCGACGCGCGCCCGGGGGTTGAGTGCCGTGAGCCTGTCGCGGGCCGACGCTGCTTTCTCGCGACCGATGTCGCTGTGCGAATGCACGATCTGGCGCTGCAGGTTGGACTCGTCGACGCGGTCGAAGTCGCTGATGACGAGATGGCCGACGCCGGCGGCGGCGAGATACATCGACGCAGGCGACCCCAGCCCGCCCATGCCGATGATGAGCACGCGCGCATCGAGCAGGCGCTGCTGTCCCGCCTCCCCTACCTGGGACAGGCGGATCTGGCGGCTGTAGCGCTCGAGCTCTGCGTCGTTCACGGTAACTTCCCCTGTCACAGCGCCCGTGCGTCGCGCGGCGCGCGCCCCGCAGCTCGCCGCCGGGTGTGCTCGCGGCATTGTCCAGCGCCGACGCGGGGGCGGCAAGCCCGGTGGGCGGAAAGACCCGGCTGCGGACGCTTCTTGCCGTCAGATGACGGGCGAGCCGTAGCCGCGGCTGAAGGGGATGGGGCCCGAGAAGGAGAGCACGTCTCCGTCCGCGAGCCGGTGCTCGACCTCGATGCCCGAGTTGAAGCCGAAACCGCGCATGACATTGCGCCCGTTGTGTGTGAGGAGAAAGATCTCGCTCTCGGGCACGTCGACGTGCGCCAGCGCGTCGCCGACGGTCGCCGCCGGGGGCAGCCGCAGATGGTAGGGATTACCATTCTTGCGGTATCGCGTTAGACTGTTGAACAGGCGGATTTCGATCTGCATCATTCGTTGTCTCCCCAGCGATGGCCATGCCGCCGGGAGAGGGCGGCAGCGGGCTGCGAGCCGCAGGTTAGCAGTTGTCGCCGGCGCGTCCTTGACGCAGGTCAAGCCGATTCGGGCGGCGCCGCCGGCGCGCCGGGACGAGCGCCGGGCCCGCAGGCGCCGTAGACGAATCGGGAGGAAGGTGCGCCATGTATGCCTTTGAATTTCACCGTCCGGGAAGTCTGGATGCTGCCACCGCCGCGCTCGAGGCGGCCGCGGACGGCAAGCTTCTGGCGGGCGGCCACTCACTTTTGCCGATGATGAAGCAACGGCTGGCATCGTTCAGCGACCTGATCGACCTGTCCGCCGTGCCGGATCTCGACGGCATACGCGCCGGAGACGGCGAGCTCGTCATCGGCGCGATGGCAACGCACGCGTCGGTGGCGGCTTCGGCCGCCGTGCGGGCATCGATCCCGGCGCTGGCCGAGCTCGCCGCGGGCATCGGCGATCCGCAGGTGCGTAATCGCGGCACCCTCGGCGGAGCCATTGCGCACGCGGACCCCGCCGCCGACTATCCCGCCGCGGTGGTGGCGCTCGGCGCCAGCGTGCAGACCTCGCGACGGCTGATCGGCGCCGACGACTTCTTCACCGGCCTGTTCGAGACCGCGCTGGACGAGACGGAGATCGTGACGGCGGTGCGCTTTCCCGTGCCCGAGTGCGCCGCCTACGTGAAGTTTCCCAATCCCGCCTCGCGCTACGCCATCGTCGGCGTGATGGTCGCGCGCGCGGGCGGGGCGGTGCGTGTGGCCGTCACCGGAGCCGGCGCCAGCGTGTTCCGCGTGGCCGAGATGGAGCAGGCGCTGGCGGCCGATTTCGTGCCCGAGGCGATCGCCGGCATTGCGGTCCCGCCCGAAGGCCTCAACGGCGACATTCACGCGGGTCCCGATTACCGCGCGCACCTGATCACGGTGATGGCCAGGCGGGCGGTGGCGGCGGCCACCGCCTGAAGGGTCCGTGTCCGCGGCGCGGCGGGGGCGCCCGCCGTACCCGGCCTGGAAATGCGCCGACCTCGCCACCATTGGCTCGAGCCATGACTCTGCCCCGAGATATTGCCGCCACGCAGTCGCTGTTGAGTGGCCAGGGCTATGTCGCCGACCGCAGCCTGGCGACCGCGGTGTATCTCGCCCTGACGCTGGAGCGGCCCCTCTTTCTCGAAGGGGAGGCGGGTGTCGGCAAGACGGAGATCGGCAAGGCGCTCGCCGGCGGCCTGGGCCGACGCCTGTTGCGCCTGCAGTGCTACGAAGGTCTCGACGTCGCCGCCGCCGTCTACGAGTGGAACTACTCGGCGCAGATGATCGAGATACGCCTCGCCGAGGCGGCGGGCGACGTGTCGCGGGACCAGCTCGGGCACGACATCTTCTCCAAGCGTTTTCTGGTGGAGCGACCGCTGCTGCAGGCGCTCGAGCCGCACGACGACGGTCCGCCCGTGCTGCTGATCGACGAGATCGATCGCGCCGACGAGCCGTTCGAGGCCTACCTGCTCGAGGTGCTGTCCGACTACCAGGTCACGGTGCCGGAGATCGGCACGATCAAGGCGGCGGCCGCACCCGTGGTTGTCATCACTTCCAACCGCACACGCGAGATTCACGACGCGCTCAAGCGTCGCTGCTTCTACTATTGGGTAGACTATCCCGGCGCCGAGCGTGAACTCGAGATTCTGCGCGTGAAGGCGCCCGGCGCCGACCCGGCACTCAGCCGCCAGGTCGTGCAGTTCGTGCAGGCGCTGCGGCGGCGCGATCTGTTCAAGCTGCCCGGCGTTGCCGAAACCATCGACTGGGCGGAGGCGCTGACCCAGCTCGACGTCGTCGCCCTCGACACGGCGGCCGTGGACGACACGCTTGGCGTGCTGCTCAAGTACCAGGACGACATTGCCAGGATCCGTGGCAGCGAGGCGGCCGCCATCCTCGAGCAGATCAAGGCCGAGCTCGCCGGCGCCGGGCCCGCTCCGTGAGCGGGGGCGAGGCGCACGGGCGTCTGGTCTCCAACCTGATGTACTTTGCCCGCCTGCTGCGTGCCGCCGGTCTGCCCATCGGGCCGGGGAAGGTTCTCGACGCCGTGGCCGCCGTGCGCACCGTCGGCCTGTCGAGCAGAGAGGACTTCTACTGGGCGCTGCACGCCGTGTTCGTCAACCACCGCCGCCAGCGGGCGCTGTTCGACCAGGCATTCCATCTCTTTTGGCGCAATCCGCGGCTGCTCGAGCGTCTGCAGAACCTGGCCTTGCCGAGCTTCGAGGCTCCGGCGGCGGCGTCGGAGCAGCGCCTGGCAAGGCGGCTGGCGGAGGCGCTCGCCGCCGGTGGAGCGGGTGCGAGCGGCGCGCCGCGCGACGAAGCACGGGCCCAAGCGACACTGAGCTGGTCGCACGGCGAGCGTCTGCGGCACGTGGACTTCGAATCGATGTCGGCGCTCGAGATCGAGCGGGCCAAAGCCGTCATCGCCGCCATGGGCCCGTCGTTGCGCCCGCTGCCGACGCGCCGCTTCGAGATCGACAGCCGCGGCGCACGCGTCGACGTGCGCGCCACCCTGCGCGTGGCCATGCGCGCCGGCGGCGACGCGGTGGCGCTGGTGCGCCGCCGCCGCCGCCGGCGAGCGCCGCCCCTCACCCTGCTTTGCGACATCTCCGGTTCCATGAGCGGATACTCGCGCATGCTGCTGCACTTCGCGCACGCGCTCTCCGCGGCAAGAACGCGAGTCGCCACATTCGTCTTCGGCACCCGCCTCACGAACATCACGCGCCACTTGCGCGAGAGGGATGTCGACGTTGCCCTCGGCCAGGCCGCCGGCGTCGTCGGCGACTGGCACGGTGGCACCCGCATCGGCGAGTGTCTGCACGCTTTCAACCGGGATTGGTCGCGGCGGGTGCTGGCGCAGGGCGCAGTGGTGCTGCTGATCACCGACGGGCTGGATCGCGCCGCCGGCGAGGGGCTGGAGCGAGAGATGGAGCGGCTGCACAAGTCCTGTCGGCGGCTGATCTGGCTCAATCCGCTGCTGCGTTACGCCGAGTTCGAGCCCAAGGCGCTGGGAGTGCGCGCCATGCTGCCGCACGTCGACGACTTCCGCCCCGCGCACAACCTCGACAGCCTCGCCGAGCTGGCGCGTGCGCTCGACCGGCCGCTGCGTGCGAGGCCGCCGACGGCGTCCCGCCCGTCGTCGGCAATGGGTGGCGCCGCATTCGCCTGATGCCATGATCGATCGCACCGAGGACGTCTTCGACGCCGTGCGCGCCTGGCTGGCGCGGGGGGAGCGCGTGGCGCTGGCGACGGTGGTGTCCACCTGGGGTTCTTCGCCACGGCCCGCCGGCAGCCAGCTCGCCGTGTGCGCCGGCGGCGACTTCGTCGGCTCCGTCTCCGGCGGCTGCGTCGAGGGCGCGGTCGTGCGCGAGGCGCGCGAGGTCATCGACAGTGGCAGGCCCCGCCTGCTGGAGTTCGGCGTCAGCAACGATCAGGCGTGGGAGGTCGGGCTCGCCTGCGGGGGCACGGTGCGCGTGTATGTCGAAGCGCTTGAAGACGAGGACATCGGGGGCGAGGTGAGGGGAACCGGGGCGGTGGCGCGGGCGCGGCGCGCATGAGGAGGCATACGCTCGAGAGGCTGCTCGACGCGCGCGAGGCCAAGCGTCCGGTGGTGCTGATCACCTGGCTCGGCGACGGGCGCCAGCGCCTCGCCTACGCCGACCCCGACGAAGCCGACGAGGATCTCGACGCGGAGCTGGTCAGGGCCGCGGTGCAGGCATTGCGGGCGGATCGGTGTCGCACCGTCGATACGCAGGAGGGCGAGGTGTTCCTCCAGGTCTTCAATCCGCCGCTGCGCATGATCGTCGTCGGCGCCGTGCACATCGCCCAGGCGCTGGTGCCGCTGGCTTCTCTGACGGGCTACGAGGTGACGCTCATCGACCCGCGCCAGGCATTCGCATCGCCGGCGCGCTTCCCCGACGTGCGTCTGCTGACGCAGTGGCCGGACGCGGCGCTGCAGGCGCTCGCCCCCGACCGTCGCACGGCGGTCGTGACGCTCACGCACGATCCGAAGCTCGACGATCCGGCCCTCGTGGCGGCGCTGCGCTCGCCGGCTTTCTACATCGGCTCGCTGGGCAGCAGGCGCACCCACGCGACGCGGCTCGAACGGCTCGCCGCGGCGGGCTTCGACGCCGCCGCGCTGGCGCGTATTCACGGTCCGATCGGCGAGCCCATCGGTGCCACGTCCCCGAGCGAGGTCGCCATCGCAATCATGGCGCAGGTGACGCGGGTCCTGCGTCGGGGAGACGGCGCATGAGATTCGCACGCGTGCCGACGCAGGAGGCCGAAGGCGCCATCCTGGCGCACAGCATCAGAGTCGAGGGCGGCACTTTCAAGAAGGGACGGGTGCTCGATGCCGCCGCCGTGGCCGCCCTGCGCGCGGCGGGACAGACGACGGTCGTGGCGGCACGGCTGGAGCCGGACGATGTCGCCGAGGATGACGCCGCGGCGGCGCTGGCGGGCGCGGTCGCGGGTGCAGGCCTGCGCGTCGGCGACGCCTTCACCGGGCGCTGCAATCTGTTCGCCGAGCGGCCGGGACTGCTCGAGATCGAAGTCGCGGTGGTCGACGCGATCAACGGGGTACACGAGGCGCTCACGATGGCCACGCTGGCGCAGCGCGACGCGGTGGCGGCGGGACAGCTCGTCGCCACCATCAAGATCATCCCGTTCGCGGCGCCGCGGAACGCGCTCGAGCGATGCCTGGCGCTGGTTCGGGAAGCGGGGGCTGTGATCGCGGTGGCGCCCTTCGCGTCGCGTCGGGCCGCGCTCATCCAGACGTTGCTTCCGGGCACCAAGACGACGGTTCTGGACAAGACCGCGCGTGTGGTGGAGCAGCGTCTGCAGGCACTCGGCAGTCGTGTCGTGCGCGAGATCCGCTGTGCGCACGACGAGGACGAGGTCAGCGCGGCTCTCGCCGCGGTGCTCGCCGACGGCGCCGAGATAGTGCTCGTCGCCGGCGCCTCGGCCATCGTGGACCGCCGCGATGTGGTGCCCGTCGCCATCGAGATGGCCGGCGGGCGGGTGCTGCACTTCGGCATGCCCGTCGATCCGGGCAATCTGCTGCTGCTTGCCCGGCACGGCACGACGCCGGTCATCGGTCTGCCGGGCTGCGCGCGCTCGCCGAAGTTCAACGGCCTCGATCCGGTTCTGGAGCGGCTGCTTGCGGGAGTGCCTGTGGGTGCGCGCGATATCATGGCCATGGGCGTCGGCGGGTTGCTCAAGGAGATGGTCGGTCGCCCCATGCCGCGGGCGGCGGCCGCCGCCGGGGCAACGCCGAGCGCGTCGCGCCTGCCGCGCGTCGCCGCCGTGGTGCTGGCGGCGGGGCGCTCGACGCGCATGGGGGGCGTGAACAAACTGCTCGCCGAGGTGGGCGGGCGGCCCATGGTGGTGCGTGTGATCGAGGCCCTCGCCGCCTCGCAGGCGGCCCCGATCATCGTCGTCACGGGTTTCGAGCACGAGCGTGTGCGCGCGGCGCTGGCGCACCTCGATGTGCGCTGCGTGCACAACCCCCATCACGCCCGGGGTCTCAGTACCTCCCTGGCCGCGGGTCTCGGTGCCGTGCCCGAGGATGCCGACGCCGCGCTCGTGTGTCTCGGCGACATGCCGAAGATCACGCCGAGCGACGTCAACAACCTGATCGCCGCGTTCGATCCTCTCGAGGGGCGCGCGATCTGCGTACCGACGTACGCGGGTAAGCGCGGCAACCCGGTGCTGTGGTCGCGCCGCTTCTTCACGGAGATGAGCGCGGTCAGGGGCGACGTCGGTGCGAAGCACCTCATCGGCGAGTACGCAGAGGTCGTGTGCGAGGTTGCCGCTGCCAGCGACAGCGTGCTGACGGACATCGACTCGCCGGACGCGTTGGCGGGCGTGGAGTAGTGCGCCGAAGTTCGCGGTGCGCCGTTTTCCTGCTCAGGCCGCCGCGGGCGCTCTGCCGAGCGCCGCGTCGATCGCCCGCAGCGCCGGCACCAGACCGGCTCGGCGGCTGATGTCGCGCAGCCGCTCGAGCTCCGCGGTGAGCGCGGCGTCACGCTCGCCCCGCCCGTACCGCGCCAGGGCACGCGCGCGTGCGATGAGAAAATCCGACCGCGGCAACGGCTCGGGACGCGTGTACGCCTCCAGGTTGGCGGCATAGTGCAGCGCTTCGTCCTCGTCGCCCAGGGCGAGGGCCATGTCGATGGCGTGCTCGTAGAACATGTAATAGTTGTGGCCGACGCAGCCGGCATCGAGCAGCGCCTGCCCCGCATGCAAGGCCTCGCGACGCTCCTGCGGGTCGTCGCTGGCGAGGGCCAGCGCGGCGAGCATGGCCGCGCCGTGGAAGCGCGGACCGAGCCGATCGCTCAACGCGCGCGCCTGCCGCACGAGAATCAGCGCCTCCGCCCTCATGTCCTGGCTGAGCAGGTTTCGGCTCGTGAAGTACAGGACCGCCGCCTCGAAGTTGCCGGAGCCGAGCTTGCACGCCAGCTCCAGCGCCCGCTCCAGATGCCGGCGGGCGTCGGCAAACTCGCCGAGCTCGGTCTTGACGTAGCCGATCATCGCGTATGCCATCATCTGCGCGCGTGGGTTACCGACCGCGGCCGCCTTGTCTACACCGGCGACGCCGTTCTCGACGGCCTCGGCGTAGGCGTTCAGATAGAGCGAGGACCAGCCGATCATGGGCTGATTGGCGGCCTCGATGTAGTCGAAGCCGTGACGGCGGCACAAGTCCACGCAGGCGACGAAGTGCTCGTAAGCCGTCCTCATGCGGCCGCCCATGTAATACGCGTCGGCGAGCCCGCCGACGGCGCGGGCCTCGATCTCCGGGGAGCCCGCGGCGCGGGCGTACTTGCGCGCCAGGCTGTGCTCGGTGAGGCAGCCGTCGATGTTGCCGAGGGGAAAGTAGATGTTGCCGCGATAGTAGTGCACGTCGGCGAGCTCGGCGACGCGATCGAGCTCGGTCGCCTGGCCCTGCGCCACCTCCAGCGTCGCCAGGGCGTCGTCGTAGCGGTCCACCAGGCGGAAGCAGGCCACCAGGTCGATGCGCAGGCCGAGCTCGAGGGCCGTGCGCTCCGCGCCCGCCGGCAGCCCGGCGGCGGCGGCGAGGCCGTGCTGGAAGTGGCCGATGGCCTCGACGTTGGCGTAGCGCTCGCTGGCGCGCCGGCCCGCCCGACGCCAGTAGTCCGCGGCCTGCGCATGCCGTTCGGCCTCGGTGTAGTGACGCGCCAGCACCTCCGGCTCCGTGACCGTCTTGTCCGCGAAGTGCGTTTCGAGGGCCTGCGCGATGGCGGCATGCAGCCGGCGGCGGTCCGACTTGAGCAGGCTTTCGTAGGCCGCATCCTGGATCAAGGCGTGCTTGAAGACGTAGCTGCGATCGACGTCGGTGCCGCGCGCATGCACGAGCCCCGCCGCCTCGAGCCGCCGCAACGCCTCGCCGAGCGGTGCCGGATCGAGACCCGCGACCGCCGCCAGCAGCTCGAGCGTGAACTCGCGTCCGATCACCGCCCCCGCCTGAGCGACGTGCTTGGCCTCGTTGAGCTGGTCGAGCCGTGCCATGAGCGAGTCCTGCAGCGTGGTCGGAATCGCCAGGGACGGCTGTGCGGCGCCCCCGTCCTGGGCGCCCGCCGCCTCGTCCAGCAGGCCCGATTCGAGCACCGTGCGGGTCAGCTCTTCGACGAACAACGGCACGCCGTCGGTTTTGGCGATGATCTGCTCGACGACCTGAGCCGGCAACGCCATGTCCTGCGTCAGCTGCTCGACCATGGCCGCGCACTGGCGTTGATTCATACGGTTGAGCGCCAGCAACGCGACGTGCGCGAGGCCGGTCCAGCTGGGTGCGAATTCGGGCCGGAACGTCATCAGCATGAGCACCGGCAGCGTTGCCACGCGCTCGACGAGCTGATCGAGCAGCAACAGAGTGGTCGGATCGACCCAGTGGAGGTCCTCGACGACGAGCAGCACCGGTCGGGTGGCCGCCAGACCCTCGAGGCGACCCGCCAGGGCGTCCAGGGTCTGCGCTTTGCGCTGCGGCGGCGCCAGGTTGAGCGGTGCGTAGCGGGGCTCGAGCGGGAGCGACAGCAGGCCCGCCAGCAGGCGGGTGAGAGTGGCCTCGGCATCCTCGTCCAGCGGCGCCAGCAGCCCCGCGAGCTTGTCGAGCTTGTCGGCCGCGGTGTCCGTGCGCGCGAAGCCCGCCTCACGCTCGAGACTGTCGGCGACGGGATGCAGGGCACTGTCGCGGTGGTAGGGCGAGCACTGCCAGCGGATGTGGTGGTGCGCGTGGTCGCCGAGCCGATCGCGCAGCGTCTGGCCGAGACGCGACTTGCCGATCCCCGCTTCCCCCGACACCAGCACGACCTGCCCCTCGCCCTCGGCGGCCCCTTGCCAGGCGTCCCACAGCAGGGTGAGCTCGTGCTGGCGGCCCACCAGCGGCGTGATGCCGCCGCTCTGGGCGGCCTCGAAGCGCGTCGCCACCCGCGTCTCGCCCAGCACCCGCCACGTCGGCACCGGTTTGGCGAATCCCTTGAACTCTCTGTCGCCGAGGCTCTCGAGCTCGAACACGCGACCGAGCAGCCGACGCGTCTCCTGCGCCACCACCACGGCGCCCGGTTCCGCCGCCGTCTGCAGTCGCGCCGCCAGATTGGGGGTCTCGCCGACGACGGCGCTCTCCTGCGCCGCGCCCTCGCCGATCAGGTCGCCCACGACGACCGGGCCGGTGGCGATACCCACCCGCACCGCAAGACGCACCCCGCGACGCCGCCCGAGGTCGCCGTCCAGTTGCGCCACCGCCTCGACCACGCCCAGGCCCGCGCGCACCGCCCGCTCGGCGTCGTCCTCGTGCGCCTGCGGGTAGCCGAAGTACGCCAGGATGCCGTCGCCCATGTAGCGCGCCACGAAGCCGTCGAAGCGGGTCACCGCCCGGGTGCAGACGTCCTGGTAGGCACGCTCGAGCTCGCGCAGGTCTTCCGGGTCGAGGCGCCCGGCGAGCTCCGTCGAGCCCACCAGGTCGCAGAACATGACGGTGAGCTGGCGGCGCTCCGCGCGGCCGGCGACGCCGGCGTCGCCGACGTGCGGGGCGGGGGGCACGGGTTCGCCGGGCGGCGCGGCGGCGGCTGTGACCGCGGCATCCACGGCGGCGCCGCAGGCATCGCAGAAGCGCGCCTGCGCCTCCAGCTCGTTGCCGCAGCGGGCGCAGGCACGCGCGAGCTGCTGCCCGCATCGGGAGCAGAAGCGGGCGCTGTCGCGGTTGTCGTGAGCGCAATCCGAACAACGCATGATGGTCAAGCCGCAGCGACGCGCGCAGGGACTCGGGTCGATAATGTTACACCAGCCGGCGCGCGACCGCGCCCGGTCGGGCCCCGGCATGCCGACGGTATACTGAGCGCCGGTGCCCGCCCGGCATCGTCTCGAGGCAAACGATGCACTCCCAGCGACCCAGCGCCTGGATCATGCCCACGATCGTGTTGTCGCAGTTCGCGGGCACGTCGCTGTGGTTCGCCGGCAACGCCGTCCTCGCAGACCTGCAGCAGGACTGGGGGCTGGGGGCGGACGCCGTCGGCTATGTGACCTCGGCGGTGCAGCTCGGCTTCATTGCCGGCACCCTCACGTTCGCCTTCTTCGCCGTCGCCGACCGCTTCTCGCCGCGGCGGGTGTTCCTGCTGTGCGCGCTCGCCGGCGCGCTGGCCAACGCGGCGGTGCCTTTCGTCGGGCGGGAGGCCACAACACTGGTGGCGCTGCGTTTCGCCACCGGCTTCTTCCTCGCAGGAGTCTATCCCGTGGGCATGAGAATCGCGGCGGGGTGGTACCGCACCGACCTCGGTCGTGCCATCGGCTTCCTGGTGGCGGCGCTGGTGCTGGGCACGGCCTTCCCGCATCTCGTCCGGGGGCTGGGTCAGCAATGGCCCTGGACCGCCGTGATGCTGTCCGTGTCGGCGCTCGCGGCCGTCGGCGGCGTGCTCATGTACGCCCTCGTTCCCGACGGCCCCCACCTGACCCGCGGCGCCGCGTTCGATCCGCGCGCGCTGGCCGCCATCTTCGCCTCAAGGGCGTTCCGCTGCTCCGCCTTCGGCTACTTCGGGCACATGTGGGAGCTCTACACGTTCTGGGCGTTCGTGCCGATGCTGCTGGCGGCCCAC
>JABAOE010007119.1_pt8 | contig 12377 bp, 14 predicted proteins | sample 7062141 | NCBI WGS metagenome assembly JABAOE01 (sample SAMN14538627, study PRJNA623070) | marine sediment metagenome | biome: marine biome [ENVO:00000428]; feature: marine pelagic biome [ENVO:01000023]; material: deep marine sediment [ENVO:00002113] | place: India: Gulf of Khambhat ...
TCGTTCTTCTTGATGATCCGGTTCAAATGAACATACAAAAAGTTCAATCCCGGGGTCGTTCCCCAGTGCCCCAATAGTCGCGGTTTGATGTGTTCCTTTGATAAAGGCTTTTTCAGGAGGGGGTTGTCATAAAGATAGATTTGTCCGACCGACAGGTAATTGGCAGCTCGCCAGTACGCATCAATAAGTTCCAGTTCCTTTTTTGACAGCGATTTTGCCATACTGATCTCCTATTGATAAAAAAGGTCGAAAGAATCTAAAAGGTCCAGAGGTCAAAAATGTTTAAAGCATTGAAGGTCTTTTCTTATGACCTCTTTGACCCTTTCGTCACTTCGACCCCTTGGACTCATTGTCCTTAGGTCAAGCATTTTACCGTTTCTTTCGCGATCCAGGTTTCTTCATCTGCAGCAACAACATAGGCCCTTATAAGGGCACCTTCTTGGCTAATCTCGGAGGCGGTCCCCTGTGCGAGACCTATGCATGCGCGATTTCGGTCAGGATCCAGTATTAGACCACACCACTCCATTCCTTCACACACACGTGCTCGAATGTCGGGTGAGGCTTCCCCAATCCCACCTCCGAATACAATTGCATCCGCGCCTCCAAGTACCGCCAGGTAGGCCCCAATGTATTTGCGAATTCGGTAACAGAATAATTCGATGGCGAGTTGAGCCCGGTCGTCCTGCTCCTTCGTGGCGGCCGAGAGGAGTTCACGCATGTCGTTGGTTCGGCCCGAAAGTCCTAATAGTCCTGAGTCCTCATTCAGCCACCNNCGCCGGCGCCAACCTTTTCTCGCTGAGAGAGGAAACTCACTACTGAGGGATCAACGTCTCCCGATCGGGTGCCCATCACGAGGCCTTCCAAAGGGGTAAAGCCCATCGAGGTCTCAATTGATTTCCCACCTGCCATAGCCGTCACGGAACAACCATTGCCCAGTTGCAGGGTAATCAGTCTTGTCTCTGGGAGGGACTTTCCTGTAGATGCTGCATAGCCAGCAGACAGCGAGGCATGCGCAATTCCGTGAAAGCCGTATCGACGGATATGATAGCGGGACATTAATTCATGTGGGAGGGCGTAGGTTTTGGCAACGGGCGGCATGGTTTGATGAAAAGCGGTATCGAACACCGCCACCATCGGGATCTCATCCCCCAGAACTTTTCTGGCTCCCCGAATGCCTTCCAGACATGCTGGATTGTGTAGGGGAGCGAGTTCACTCAACCCCTCAATTTCTTTCTCCATGACCTCATTAATGATAACGGGTGAAGAAAATCGTTCTCCTCCATGCACCACCCGATGCCCCACCGCGTCCACCTTAAACGGCCCTGGAGCGGAACGTCGTTCCTTCCACTTTGCTTCCAGAGCCTCGAAGGCCCATTGAATCGCCTGGGCATGATCGGGAACGGGTTTATGGATAACTGTTCCGCGTTCTCCTTTCGTGCGCAATTCGAGAGATCCTGTTCCCCCGATCCCTTTCACTGCCCCTTTGCTCAAGATCTTTCCAGATTCTTTTTTCTCCGGATCCACATCCATGAGACGAAACTTCAAAGAAGAGCTGCCGCAGTTTAGTACCAAGATACGCATGTCAAAGTGAATGAGGGAAGCAGATTATTCTTGAGATTTTCCATTCAGTTGAAGGCTTAAAAGCCACTCCCAAGGGGCCGGGTGGCAATAGGATCATCTTGTGTGAGCTGAATTTCTTCATCTTCATGAAGAATCGACAACCCATCACCATCTTTGAGGGAATACCTTGCAACGCGGTTATCGGAATCAATTTCTACCTGGAGGAATTGACCTCGAACGGTCAGAGGAAATCGTAATTTCCCGGCTGCCTCCGGAGGCCTTCTAGGCCGGAACGATAATATCCCATCATAATCCCGCATACCCGCCGCTCCATAAACCATCATCATCCAGGTTCCCCCCATTGAAGCGATGTGGCAACCGTCCTTCACGTTGCCTCCCACGTCAGCCAGATCCATCAGTAATGCTGTGAGCGCATATTGAATCGCTTTTTCAGGATTCCCAATTTCAGCGGCGATAATGCTTTGAATACATGAGGAAAGAGAAGAATCTCCGGTGGTGAGCGGATCATAAAAATCGAAATTGGCTTTCTTTTGCTCTAGAGAAAAATCATTCCCTAGGAGAAACATGGCCAGGATCACATCTGCCTGCTTGATCACCTTGTGTCGGTAGATGGTCAGAGGGTGGAATGACAACAGCAACGGGTATTTTTCTGCCGGAGTATTGTCAAAGTCCCACGGTTCTTTATTCAAAAAACTGTCGTCTTGTGGGTGGATTCCCAGCTTTTCATCGAAGGGAATGTACATTTTCTCTGCAGCTTCCATCCAATCTTCTCTTTCAGCCGGATCCAAATCTGTTTTTCTTTGCAGAATGGCAAAGGCCTCCGGCTCTTTGTTTTGAAGCCATTCTATCGTTTGAGCTGCATACCGAAGATTTTCCCTTGCCATGATATTGGTAAAGAGGTTATTGTCCACCACGGTGTTATACTCATCAGGCCCGGTTACGCCGTTTNNTTTATACAAAACTTTCCATCCTTCCTTTCAGAGAAAAACCCAAGATCGGCCCACAGTCGGGCAGTTTCAACGAGCATTTCCGAGCCATACTCCTTGAGAAATTCATTATCACCGGTGGCATTGACATATTTCCGGAGGGCATACGTGATGTCTGCATTAATGTGATATTGTGCGGTCCCGGCAGCATAATAGGCGGAGGCTTCTTCCCCATTAATTGTTCTCCACGGATACATAGCTCCCCGTTTCCCGAGCTCCCGGGCCCGCTCTCTCGCCTTGTCCAACATGCGGTATCGGAAGGTCAATAAACTTTTTGCGATTCTTGGATTGGTATAAATCAAAAAGGGCATCACATAGATTTCAGTATCCCAGAAGTATTGGCCTTCATAAGCCTGGCCGGTGAGACCTTTGGCTGCGACCCCCGTAATTTCTGCGCGAGCTGAGGCTTGCAATATATGAAAGAGGTTAAAGCGAATCGCTTGCTGAATTTCGGTATTAGACCGTTGGGTCCTGCTTGGGCTTAGACCGCTGACTTGGACATCGCTCCTTCTCCAAAAATCATCCAAATAATCCTGTTGATCGGCTTTCAAGGAATAAAAGTCATGACTAGTCGCTCGATCCAGAGTTCGCTCACATCGGCCAAGCATCTCTTCCTTAGGGGCGGTGTGAGTCACATGATAGGACATGTATTTTGTCACATGGATGGGACTGCATGATTGGGCCTCAATAGTAAACACCACTTGGCCAAAGTTCTCTGAACATTGGCTTTTGTGTTTATGCGGATTTTCTGTCTGGATGTTGTGATCGATTCCACAGGCAATGATCATCCTGCTATTTTTGGTGGAATGGCACAAAATGACCCGACGATCTTGAACAAAATGCGTTTGAGGATGCAAAACCCGATCCTTAAACATTTTCGCCTGCCGGGGGTCATCAAACTCATTTTGAGGGTTTTCGGAATTGGTCGGGTGATGGACGCACATTTCTGAGGAAATGACAACCGGTGCCTCGGCATTCTGAATGGTGATCTCGTAGGAAATGGCCGCGAGGTGGCGGTGCCGAAAAGACGCCAGACGTTGTGACTTGATTAAGACAAGCTTGCCGGATGGCGTTTCCCAAAGAATTTCACGTTCAAGCATTCCGGCCTTCATATTGAGCCGGCGATCGTATTTGAGTAGGTGGGCATTGGGAAGCCAGAAAGGTTCATCGTCCACATATAACTTGATAATCTTTGTATCGGTCGCGTTGACAATGGTCTGGCCGGTCTTGGCAAATCCATAGGCCTCCTCTCCATAGACGATGGGCCATGATTCATAAAAGCCGTTGACAAATGTGCCTTCCTGACCAACGGGCCCTGATTCATCAAAAGACCCGCGGATGCCAAGAAACCCATTTGCGGTGGTGGTCATGGTTTCCAATTGGCCCAGGAATTCAGGCTTGAATTTTTTCTCGATCACATTCCATTCATCCGGGGGATAGATGTGATAATCAGGTTTGAGACGCACATGGTGTATCATTGAATTCGGCCTTTCCTTTCGATTTCTAAAGAAACTCGCTCAGATCCTTGACCACAATATCCGCCCCATTGTTCTTGAGTTCTTCCGCATTACCTTTGCGGGCAACCCCAATGACCAACCCGAAGTTCCCATTCCTGCCGGCCTGAACACCGGAAATTGCATCTTCCACTACCACCCCCCTCGCCGGTTCAACTCCTAATCGTTTGGCCCCTTCTAAAAAGGAATCAGGGGCGGGCTTTCCGGCCAGTTGTTGCTTATGGATGACGTTACCATCAACTTTTGCATCAAAAAGCTCCATAATATGGGCAGCCTTGAGCACCGCATCGCAGTTCTGACTTGATGTCACAACAGCGATCTTGAGGCCTGCGTCCCGGACCTGACGGGCTAAAGTAATGGTTCCTTCGTATACCTCCACACCATCGGTTTCGATCACCTCGTTGATCAACTCATTCTTACGATTTCCTAGTCCCCCGACCGTCTCGGTAGTGGGGGCGTCTTCATGTGTGCCCTCCGACAGATCAATTTTCCGTGACCTCAGAAAATCCCGCACTCCGTCAAATCGAGGCTTTCCATCAACGTACAGACGATAATCCGTGTCGATTTCAAAGGGCCGAAAAGGTTCTCCTATTTCTACCGAACGTTTCTTCAAATATTCGTCGAACATGATTTTCCAACATTTGGCATGTACTTTTGCCGTAGCGGTGATTACGCCATCCAAATCAAAGAAAACGGCGTCAAATTTATCCGGGGTGATGGGATTTTTCTGTTTCGATTCGCTCATAGATCCCTCTCTTCAAACTCAGCCTTGCTGATGGGTTCTTTCCGTCGGATTGCTAAAATAACTTCAACCGGAAAACCAAAAAAACAAAGGGCAAGAACTCAGGACAGTTTAAATATTCTAATGAAACGCAAAGGAATGAAGGAATAAGGTTAAATACTTATAGTTGTCCATTGTTAACAAAGAATTTACATGAGGGTCCAGGGGCTCTCTCATTGTAAGATGAAATAATTAAGGTTAGATTCCTGGTTGAATTGACAAATCCTGACAAGAATTCGTTATGCTGACTTTTCTCCCCTTCCCAATAGAAAGGATTCACCAATGGACAATCATACGAAGAGAGTCTATGTTATCCGGCACGGTGAGACGGAATGGAGCCTCGGCGGGCAGCATACCGGGATCACCGATATTCCCTTAACGGAGAATGGACGAAAGGGAGCCAAATTGTTACAGCCGGTTTTGAAAAAAAAACCCTTTGGACTTGTCCTGACGAGCCCGCTCCAGCGATCAAAAGAAACGTGCAAATTGTCCGGGTTGGGAGACCGAGCAGAAGTGGAATCAAATTTAATGGAGTGGAATTATGGAGACTATGAAGGCTTAACTTCAGCACAGATTCATGAAACAAACCCAGGCTGGATCGTGTTTAACAATGGTGCCCCGGGGGGCGAGACTCCTGAGCAAGTTGCAGTCAGAGCAGACCGTGTCATTGCCAGGGTTGTGTCGGTGAAGGGAGATGTCGCTCTCTTCGCCCACGGTCACATCCTGCGTGCGTTGGTCGCCCGGTGGTTGGATCTTCCAGCTACCGCTGGCCGAAACNNGGCACATTGAACATTTTGAGTTACTACAGAGGGTATCCAGCGATACAAACCTGGAACGCTCCTCTCAATCCTTAAGGGGGAATGAAACGTTCAGGTCTTTGGGGCGATTGGGCAAAGTCGGACCCCCGCCTATTCGAAAAGTTAAAAGGGTCGAAAAATCTAAATAGTCCAGAGCTTGGATGCATAAAATTCTCTACCCCCTATGACCCCTTCGATTCATTAGCAAATGGCTTTTAACGGGTAACTACGGTTTCACTAAGAGGAGAAGACATAATGTCAGCTAGCAAGCAACTCACACATCGCCCTGCCTGGAAGGCTCTGAAAGATCATTATGAAAAAGTACACCATCTCCACATGAGGAACCTCTTTGCCGATGATTCCCAACGAGCGGCGCGGTTTTCAATGGAAGCCTTGGGGATTTATTTGGATTATTCCAAAAACCGAATCACCGATGAAACAATTCGACTTTTGCTGGACCTCGCCAAAGTTTCAAATCTTCGCCAGCGCATTGATGCCATGTTTACCGGGGAAAAAATCAACATTACCGAGAATCGTTCGGTGCTTCATGTTGCCCTCCGTGCTCCCCAAGATGAGAGCATCCTCGTCGATGGAGAAAATGTGGTGCCGAAGGTCCACCAGGTGTTGGACAAAATGGCCGCCTTCGCTATGAGGGTTCGAAGCGGAGAATGGAAAGGTCACACGGGAAAGCGGATTCGAAATGTGATCAATATTGGAATCGGAGGGTCTGACCTGGGACCGATGATGGCGTATGAGGCCCTGAAGCACTACACCGACCGGGCGCTCACTGTCCGGTTTGTCTCAAATATTGACGGGACAGATATCACTGAAGCCACCAGGGATCTTGCCCCAGCGGAAACCCTTTTTGTCGTCTGCTCCAAAACCTTCACAACCATTGAAACCCTCACCAACGCCCGATCGGCCCGGGCCTGGTGCCTGAATGCTCTTCGGGACGAACAAGCGGTAGCGAAACATTTTGTGGCAGTCTCCACCAATGCGAAAGAGGTTGAGAAATTCGGGATTGATACCGCGAACATGTTTGAGTTCTGGGACTGGGTCGGCGGGCGATACTCCTATGATTCCGCCATAGGACTTTCCCTCATGATTGGAATTGGCCCAGACCATTTTCGCGACATGCTGGCTGGGTTTCATGCCATGGATCAGCATTTCCGAACGGCTCCTTTCGAGAAAAACTTACCGGTGCTTTTGGGTCTCATTGGCATTTGGTATGGGAATTTCTTTGGTGCAGAAACCCAGGCAATTTTGCCCTATGATCAATACTTATGGAGGCTCAGCGCGTATTGCCAACAGCTTGATATGGAAAGCAACGGGAAACGGGTGGATTTGGATGGTCAGCCCGTTAACTACCAAACAGGACCAATTATCTGGGGTCAACCAGGCACGAACGGACAGCATGCCTATTACCAACTGATCCATCAAGGAACGAGATTGATCCCGTGTGACTTTATTGGATTTTGTCAGTCACTGAATCCTATAGGAGACCATCACGATCAACTGATGGCGAACTTTTTTGCCCAGACAGAAGCTCTGGCCTTCGGCAAAACGGCGGCAGAGGTTGAAGGGGAAGGGGTCAATCCGACATTAGTTCCTCATAGGACATTCGAGGGGAACCATCCCACCAATACGATTTTGGCGTTCAAACTTACACCGGAAATGTTGGGTCAGATCATTGCCATGTACGAACACAAAGTATTCGTGCAAGGAACAATCTGGCATATCAATTCGTTTGATCAATGGGGAGTGGAGCTAGGGAAGGTACTGGCCAAACGCATCACTCCGGAACTCATCAGTGAAGCCGACCCCGAACTTCTCCACGACAGTTCGACCAATACCCTGATCCAACGTTATCGTCGTTTTCGCTCTTCTTGAGAGGAGTTTCATTATCGCGGAGAGAAGTGGTCACCAACCTTTAGACTCTTGTATTCTTCCCTTTTGAAACCCGAAACCTACCTCTCATCTTCTAATTTTTTCCATTCTGCTTCCACGCTTCGATTTGCCGAGAGGCGGTCTCGTAGCCAGTCTCGATAATCTGATAAAGCGCCTTGGAATCGCTCATTCCGTATTGATCCAGTGGAATGTCCAGGTATAAATCAACCTGATCTTTTACCATGGTCGTTTTGGATACATTACTAATCATGGCCGATCGAGACACAATATCAAACAGACTGGGTAACCTGTGCGTTCTGGCAAAGGGATTTATTTTTTCCCAGAGGATTTGCTTTGTAGCAGGCCGTTCAGGGGAGTCGGGTTTGAATACAAGATCTTCCCGAGGGCTGACATCAACGGCAATCACTTTCCCCCCACAAAGCTTTTTCATGATGTCTCCAGGGACATTGTTGAGGACAGCCCCATCGACCAGCATGTAGTCCTTGTCGAATTCAGGTGGCACGATACCGGGCAGGGCACAACTCGCTCGGAGCCGTTTCCACAGGACGCCTTCCCGGTGCACGGCAATATTCGCCGTCGTCAAGTTTGTGGAAACGCAAAAGTAATTTAAAGGCAAATCTTCAATTTTGACATCCCCGCACATGGCTTTTAAGGTTTGGTCTAACTTTTGTCCTTCGAGGCAGGCCATGAACGGAATGGTATAGTCATTCATTGGCCAGGAGTCGTGCCACATTTTCTCATTGTTTCTCAGCATGGTGTTGTAGTCCCACCCCAGGGCAAACTGGGCTGCCATAATGGCTCCCATACTCGTCCCCCCAATGAAATCGATCAAAAACCCCGAGTCCTGTAATGCTCGAATGACGCCAAGGTGTGCGAGGCCCCGCAGGCCTCCGCCACCGAGGGCGAGACCGATGGCCTGGCCGGTCAACAATCGGGCGAGTCGGTCAAACTCTCTGGATGATCCATTCCGCACATGATGGTGAGCGGCAACCTGACGTTTTTCAAGCCATTTAGCCGTATCCCTAAATTCTGTTTCTNNGGGATGGACTAGAACAAGTTCTACCGACGTCATCGTCCGCCGGGCCTTGGGATCAAGAAGTTCCGATTCCAGACGGGAAGGTAGAGGAGAGAGGGAGCTTTCCCCAATAAGCAGGATCCGATCGGCCTGGCGAATGCATCGTTGTGTCCAATTCGATGGTGAGACATCAGCCTCATACACAATGAACCGGTACTNNATTCAACCATTTCTCCAATTTGAGTGAATCACGCAAATCAGGAGATATGTGTTGGATCTCTTTCTTTTCTTGTATGTCATAGAACCGATGGCTCCTCAGGTGCAGGACGGGCCCGATCTTGCTCAAGGCAGTAGAGAATTGCTCAGCAAAATTGGAGAGCTGTACCTCAGGGGCCGTCGGGATAAGAGCAATATTGACAACGGGGGTTGTTATCAAAGCCATGCGGTTCCTGGTTGCCAGACGTCTGGCCAATGTTCGAGCCATTTGTAATACGATGAAGGGATGCCGTTCGGCGATATAGTAACACCCCTCATTCGAGAGCCGTATTAGGGTGGTATCACGAATGGCCCGTACCGTTGCGGAACGTTTTTCTCCGGTGAGTAGGACCATTTCTCCTACCATTTCGTCACGCCCTAATTCCGCTACGATTTCCTCCTCGTTATCTTCACGTTTGACAATGACGCGAAGACGGCCGTTAATGACAATATATAAGCTGTCTCCGGCGTCTCCTTGTTTGAATAGGCTGTCACCGCCAGGAACTCGTATGACCTCAACCTGTGTAGTGATCTCATCAAGAATGGATTCATCAAGCGTTTTGAATAATTCGGCGGAAGCCAGATGAAACTTAATCTCGCTGGGGGAGAAGCCGAAATTCGATTGGTCCATGAACATGCTCTTTCTTATAATTCTCTTCAACCTACATTTAATTTTTCCAGTAACTTAATTGGGTGGTCAAGTGCCAGTTTGGGTTAGGAACTAGGAGGGTACAATTTCATGTCGGAAAAGACGTGCATGCTTTTGAATTCGTATTCTCCCCCTTTTCCTTGATGAGAAAAAGGGACAAGGGAATTGGTGCCTGTCTTCTCTTGAAGGTATGTGTTATCCTTGGTCCCGAAATATTGAAGGTAGTCAAATCGGATTTGTAACTTTCAAAAGACGGAAAGTTGGAGAAAGGGAAAACCCACCATATTTAATTTTCTAGGGAGGAGAAATTTCATGAAAATCAAAGCTTTCCTATCAATGTTGGTGCCAGTATTTCTCACACTTATCTTAGGTGGCACTCCGGCCATGGCTGAGGAGAAGACAATGAAAGCCATGGCAACTTGGCAGGCTCAAGGACTTGTGACTCAGGTCGATAAAGATCAGGCTTTANNCATTAATGGGAGCTCTTTTCATTGACGGTGGTCATGGCCAGTTGGATGCGACTTCGCTCCTTTGCCCTGGGACAATTATGTTGAATTTGAATACCGGTGCGAGGAGTGGGCAAGGTCGTTGCGTAATTACCGACAAAGAGGGCGATAAAATTTATGCGAAATGGAGCAGCCGGGGAAATGAGAAGGGAATGAAAGGGCCGTTCAACTTTGTGGGGGGAACCGGCAAGTTTATGGGCATTTCCGGTGAAAATTCCTGGATCTTACGAATTGCCATGCGTGCCATGGCCGGGGCGGTTTCCGATGATAGTTTCCAGCAGGTCGCCGCCGGCTTAGCTGTTTGGCCAAAGCTCAAATATAAATTACCCGTTAACTTTCGGTAGGAGATTAAAGACCCGGAAAAAAGTTTGGGTTTCAAGTTTCCCGTTAAAAAAGTCCTGAAGCTTAATTTAGAAAACCATTGGAGGGAGTGGACTATTGGGGGAGTCTCAGGCTACTTAGAAGTAGAATCATCGGAAGAATGGTTATCAGGTCGGTGGTCTTTTCTGGAAAGTTCAGCTTTGGCTTCATCTACGATTTCAGAGACCTGTTTCCCAATTCCGGCTAGGGAATCAGATAAGGCCGCATAGGTTATCAGCCCTCCCTTAATGCTTTCCTTCGCGAGGGGATAAATTACCTCTGTGGCCTTTGAGGAGCCATTTTCCTATTCTTTAGATTCCTGGGGCGGTGGTTCTTGAGGTTTTTCGGACACAGATGACCTCCTGAAGGAGGGCTTTGTTTGGCCTGGTGGTTTTAATCCCGCCAGGGGTTCGGCAATGAAATCGCTGAACTGGCTGCCGGTCTCACAGACCGCTTTCCGTTCCATAAAAAACGCCTCACAAATTTAAGAGAAGAAGAGTTTATCTACGAGGAAGCTGGCAATTTATCTTCGGAACGGAAGCACAGCATACGGATGTCCCCCGAGGCTTCGCCTTGCTTAATGGCTTTTTGCATGCCCTCACAAGTCATCCATTCATTTGACTTCCCTAACAGATTGTCGAGACGATTAAAGAAGAGGGAATAGACAGCGGTACCCTCGGGCCTCTTAATCGGCTCAGTTTTTCCTGTTGACAGCGCTTCTCTCTTCCAAAACGCATCAATAGTGACAGCGGTTGATTTAGCTGTTTCCTGGGTTTTCACCGTCCATATGCCTGTCACATAGGCTTTGCCGATGTTTGTAAACAACTCCCCGCTGCGTGAAGCCATGAGATGATTATTGCTTCGCTTAAATTTGAAACGTTTCTCATCGACCATCTTGAAAAGTTTTTCGGATGCCTGGATGACCTGTTTAGATGAGACGCCCTCATAGGTTCGAGTCGTGGCGGCCTTCATTTCCTCTTCGGAGATCTTTGGTTTAGTGGCACAACCCCAAAGACCTATGACTACAACCAAAGCTCCAACTAAAAAAGTTTTCATAGTGAATTCCCTCCCCTTTGAAATTCAGCAACATTCCCATATGGATTAAAAGATTGAGAAAATGACCACCGAATTATATACATCTTCAACAAAATGATCCATAGTTCACCTTATGGAGGGCAGTCTCTCCGAAAAATTCTTCCCAGTTCGGTCAAGTTCAAGATCCCAGCATGTTACACCTATGCTGTGGAACGACTCTTGGGCTTTTCCAACTGTATTTTTATTCAAAAACCTAGAGTTTTTCCAGTACGATATTGGATTCGAGATAATCCCCCTCGTCAATTCCATGCGCCATTCATGGCTTTAATCTTGATGGACTAATGGTTTCCAGGTAAGGTAGAGGTATTACGAGCGAGGAAGATCTCCATTTTCAAATTTAAGATCGCAAATGGAGGAAGCGGATTCTCGAGCGTATTTTTACCCATGTCCAACGATATGTACAGATTAGGGGGCCACGATCCACTAGATAGGGTGGCTGTATGACCGTCACGAAGCAAGCAAGTCCAAGAGAGGACCAGTTGAGTCTTAAACGTCTGGCCGACAATTCCTTGCTCATCCAATTCTCCGGGAATTGGAGAATGCAGGATGGTCTTCCCGCTTTCCATGAGGTGCAAAAACAGATCGAGTCGGAACCCGGTCTCCAGCGCCTCACCTTTGATACCCAAGGCCTTTCATCCTGGGATAGTGGCTTCATTACCTTTCTTCTGAAACTTCACCAACTCAGTAGCCGTCTTGGAATTCAAGCTGATAATTCGGGCTTACCTGATGGGGTCCAGCGACTCTTGCATTTGGCAACGGCCGTTCCTGAACAAAAAGATGCCCGACGAAAGGTTGTACGTGAGTGGCTAATATCTCAAATTGGGAAAAAGGCCATGGAGGCTGCAACCGATGCGAAGGACATGGTGACGTTTGTTGGGGAAGCCGTTCAGGCCTTTTTTGACCTTGCCCGGAGGAAAGCTCGTTTTCGGA
>JABAOE010014264.1_pt2 | contig 12372 bp, 12 predicted proteins | sample 7062141 | NCBI WGS metagenome assembly JABAOE01 (sample SAMN14538627, study PRJNA623070) | marine sediment metagenome | biome: marine biome [ENVO:00000428]; feature: marine pelagic biome [ENVO:01000023]; material: deep marine sediment [ENVO:00002113] | place: India: Gulf of Khambhat ...
CACGGTCTTGTCGCAGCCGCCCATCAGCACCACGCCGTCCATCGGCTGGGCGCGGATCATCTCCTCCGTGTCCATCGCCATCAGATTGCGGAATTTCAGGCTGGTCGGACTGAGGAACACCTCGCCCAGGGAAATCGTCGGAAAGTCCAGCGGCAGCGCGCCGGCGGCCAGCACGCCGCGCTTTACCGCCTCAAGCAGTTCGGGGAAGTGCCGGTGGCAGTTATTGAAGCCGGACGGCGTATAGGCGATGCCGACAATCGGCTTTTTCAGCATGGCGCGGGAATAGCCCATGGAACTGGCGAATGACCGTCTCAAATAGAGCGAGAAATCCCGGTCGCCGTAATTGGTCAGACCGCCGGCCAGCCCTCGGTCGCGTTTGTCCGGCATGGCGCTCAGAGCTTCATCTTGACGTATTTGGGCACCAGATAGTCCTTGATGCCGAGCGCGCCGCCCTCGCGGCCCATGCCGCTTTCCTTGATGCCGCCAAAGGGCGCTTCAGCGGCGGCCAAAAGCATCTCGTTGACGCCGACCATGCCGACCTCCAGGTCTTCATAGGCCCGCGTCGCGGTGCCCAGGTCATGGGTGAAGACATAGCCGGCGAGACCAAAGGGCAGGGCGTTGGCGCGCGCCATCACCTCGTCATAGTCGGCAAAGGTCGTCAGTGGCGCAACCGGCCCGAACGGCTCCTCGTTCATCACCCGGGCATCGTCGGGCACGTGGCCGAGCACGGTGGGCTGAAAGAAATAGCCGCGGTTGAACTCCTTGGGCGGCGCGCCGCCGGCCAGCAGCTCCGCGCCGCGGTCGACGGCGTCCTTGACGAGCGATTTCACGGTCTCAAGGCCGCGCGGATTGGCCAGCGGTCCCATCTGAACGCCGTCATCCAAGCCGCGGCCGACCTTCAGTGATTTGGCAATTTCGGCAAAGTGCGATGAAAAGGCGTCATAGCTTTTCTCGTGGATGTAGAACCGCGTCGGCGAAATGCAGACCTGGCCGCAATTGCGGAACTTCGTGGCGGCGCAGACCTCAGCGGCGCGAACCGGGTCGGCGTCGGCAAAGACAATGACCGGCCCATGACCACCAAGCTCCATGGTCACCTTTTTCACGCCATCGGCGGCGAGATGCAGAATCTCCTTGCCGACCGGCACGGAACCGGTCAGCGTGACCTTCCTGACAATCGGCGAGCCGATCAGATGTGTGGCGATCATGGCGGAATTGCCGGTGACGAAATTGACGACGCCGGCGGGAATGCCGGCGTCGTGACAGGCTTCCACCAGTGCCGCGCAGGATCCGGGCGCTTCGCCGGCCGGCTTGACGATAATGCTGCAGCCGGCGGCCAGCGCCGCCGCCAATTTGCGGGCCGGAAGCAATGCCGGGAAGTTCCAGGCTGAAAAGGCGGCAACGACGCCGACCGGCTGATGGATCACAACCATGCGCGTGTCGGGTGTGCGGGCTTCGATCGTCTGGCCATAGATGCGCTTGGTTTCTTCGGCGTACCACTCAAACTGGTCGGCGGCGGCAGCGGTTTCGCCTTTTGCCTCCGCCAGCGGCTTGCCGGTTTCCAGGGACATGACTTCGGCGATCGCATCAAGACGCTGGCGGATGATATCGGCGGTTTTGCGGATGAGCGCAGAGCGCTCCCACGGCGATGTGCGGCGCCAAAGCGCCAGCCCCTTTTCCGCGGCCGCCAAGGCACGATCGAGATCGTCGGGTGTGGCATCGGGGATCGTGCCGATCACCTCTTCGGTCGCCGGATCGACAACATCCTTCACGCCGCCGGCTGGCGAAGGCGCCCAGGCGCCTTCGATGTAGAGGTTGAAGTCCTTGTACATTCCGCGCTCCTGCGTGACGTCCCAGACGTCAGATCGTCTGTTGAAGATAGCGGCTCTGAACATCGTCGACCCAGTTGCCGACATTCCACGAACCATAGGCTCCCATGCCGCCGAGCGGATCATCGCCGCCATAGACGGGGACATGCACCAGCGACAGGCCGTCATGGGCGCGCGCCTCAGACAGGGCCGCTTTCAACTGGTCGGCGCTGGTGCCGCCGAACACTGCCTTGACGCCCTTTACCGCGGCGGCCATGGCGACATAGTCGACGGCGACGCTATCGCTGGTGCGGAAGCCGTTCAGATATTGGGCGTTCTGCAGCCCGGTAATCGCCGCCATGGCGCGGTTGTCGAAGAGGACGATCATGCCATTGACGCCGTGCTCGACGCCGTCGATCACGATCTGCGGATTCATCATGAACGAGCCGTCGCCGGTAAAGGCGATGCCGTAGCGGGGATCGTCGGCAATGGCAGACGCAAGCAATGCGGAGACGGCGAAGCCCATATAGGAGGCGCCGGATTCCGTAAAGGTGTCGCCGGTCCTGTCGTCCTCGACGATCTGGAAGCCGTTGGCCTGCACGTCGCCGGCATCGAAATATTTCACGGCATCGACGGACTTGGCGAAATCGGCGGCGATCTTGATGGCGGCCGGCTGCGTCAGCACCGGCTGCTGCCAGGTCTTGTCGTCGATCGGATCGGCCCGGAAGCGTGCGGCCTTGAACTGCGCCCACGCCTTCTTTTGCTGAGCGCAGGCCGATAGCCAGTCGTTGTCCGGCTCCAGACCCGAACCGGCTTGCGCCAGCAAGCCGTCGATGACGGCGGTGACGTCGCCGGCGAGCCCGACCGTATTGGCATAATGGGTGAGGTCGGCGAGATCGCCGTTGATGTTGATGACCGCTTTGGCGGACGGATAGCCGACACCCGAACAATCCGCCTGACAGACGGCGCGTGTGCCGACGGCAATCAGCAATTCGGCATTCTCCATGGCGTAATTGCCGGAAATGGAGCCTTTCGAGCCGCCGACATGCATGTTCTGCGGATGGTCGTCCGGCAGAACGCCGGTTGAGCCGGGCGACAAGGCAACCGCCGCCCCGGTCGCCTCGGCGAGCCGGCGCACGGCCCGATCGTGGCCGCGCGTGCCGCCGCCGGCCTTGATGACGATGCGCTTGTGCTCGCGGATCAGCGCCAGCGCCTTGTCATAGGCACCCGGCCCGGCGGGGGCCAGCTTTGACAGGTCGGCCTTTCCCGGCAAGGTGGCCAGGTTGATGCGCACGGTTTGCGGCTGCGTGTTGAGCGGCAGCAACAGATAGAACGGGCCGGCCTTGTAGGGATGGTGAACGCACAGCGATCCCCGGCGCATGGCGTCCCTGAGCGCGGCCGGCGTATGCAGCACATAGGACTGGCCCATCAGTGCGGTGACCTGGCCGAACAGACCCTGCTGCTGCTTGGGGATCTGCTGCATGTTGTAGCCTTCGCCGTGGGTCGTCTCGTCGCCGTAGATGTGATAGACGCCGACGCCGTTGGAGGCGGCGGCAAGCGAGCCCGCCATGGCTTGCAAGGCGCCAGGGCCGATGGAGGTTACGACGGCGGGGACCTCGCCATATTGCCAGGAGAGGACCGTGGCGGCATGGGCCATGGCCACCTCGTTGCGGCAGTTGAAGGTGCGCGTGACGCCTTCCGCCTCATAGATGCGCAGCACCTCGCCGAGGTCGGTGGAGCCGTGGCCGAAGATGGCAAGATATTTGCGGACTCCCTGTCTGAGAAGCGCCAGAACAAGCGCTTCCGACAGGGTCACGTCAAGGACGGCCTGCAGCTTGCCACCGCCCAGAGCCTGCTTTATGCCGCCGGCCTTTCTGATGGTGCGTGCGCGGGCGCGCATCTGCCGGCTGAGCTCTGTCTCCATCGTCATCCCGTTTGGACCTCGGCCTCAATTTTTGCCGCCGTCGTTCTCGATCGCCGTTCCGCCCATAAGGACCAAATGATCGATATGGTCGACAGGATCAGGAAGACGACGCTGAAGAACGAGGTGAAGAAGATGGAAATATCGCCGTTTGAGGCGGTCAGTGCGACACGCATGTTCTCCTCCAGTTGCGGCCCCAGGACAAGCGCCAGCAGCAGCGGCACCACCGGCATGTCGAGCCAGCGCATGGCAAGGCCGATCAGACCGAAGAAAAACATCACATAAACATCGAAGAACGAATTGCGCAGCGCGTAACTGCCGATCACACACAACACTGCGATGGTCGGCATCAGCACAATGCGCGGCGTGGCCAGCACCTTGACCAAGATTCGCAGGCCGGCCAGGGCGATGATGAGATTGAAGATGTTCGCCCAGAAATAGGAAAAGATGATGCCATAGGCGAAGTCGGCGCGCTCCAGGAACAGCAGCGGGCCGGGCGCCAGTCCGTGGACCAGCAGGGCGCCGATCAGGATGGCGGTCACCGGGTCGCCGGGGATGCCCAGCGTCATCATCGGGATGAGCGCGCCACCGGCGACCGCGTTATTGGCCGATTCAGGCGCCGATATGCCTTCAACGGCACCTTCGCCGAACTTGTCCGGCGCCTTGCTGATCTTCTTGGTGTAGTCATAGCTGATGAAGGCGGCAATCGGCCCGCCGGCGCCCGGCAAGATGCCGAGAAAGGTGCCGGTCAGCGAGCCGATGACGACGGGAATGCGGATTTTCAGGAGATCGGAAATATGTGGCAGGACGCTGCCGAAGCGGCGTGCCAAAGTGCCGGCCTCGCGGCTCACCGGATCGGGGCGCAGATTGTCGATCAGTTGCGGTATCGCGAACAGGCCGATCAGCGCGGTGAGGAAATGGACGCCCGACAGCAGCTCCGCCTGGCCGAAGGTGAAACGGGCGGTGCCCATCACCGGATCCTGACCGACGGTGATGATCGCCAGACCGATGGCTGCCGACAACAGACCCTTGACCAGCGACTTTGCCGCAAAGCTGCAAATGACAGCGAGCCCGAAAAACATCAGCGAAAACAGGTCAGGCGCGCGAAAGCGAAGCGCCACTTCGGCAAGATTGGGAGCGATCAGATAAAGGCTCAGGAAGCTGATGATGCCGCCGAAAAAGCTGGATACGATTGAAATGCCGAGTGCCCGGCCAGCCTCGCCGCGCTTGCTCATCGGATAACCGTCTATCGCGGTAGCAGAGGCCGACGGTGTGCCGGGAATATTGACCAGAATGGCGGAGAAGCTGCCGCCGGTCATGCCGGCCACATAGAGGCCAAGCAGCAGGGCGATCGAAACATTCGGGTCAAGCACGAAGGTCAGCGGCAGAAAGATAATAATGCCAGTGGAGATCGTCAGGCCGGGAATCATCCCGACGATCAGGCCGATCAACGCGCCCATCGCGGTGGCGGCCAGGCTTGATGGCATGACCGATTGCGCTAGCCCCTGGAGAACCGCTTCATTCATTGATGCTGTTCACCATAGGCCGCGCGGCAGAATGATATTGAAGCCATAGCGGAACAGGAGAAAAAGCAGGAGCGGGCCGGCAATAGCGCCGGCGGCAATCACCAGCGGATTGCGGCTGCCGTAAAGCCACATCGCCGTGGCGAAGAAGATGACGCTGGCGGCAACGAAACCCAGATAGGGCAGGACGAGAAGATAGATGGCAAAACTGGCCAGAGCCAGAACCGGCATCCCGGCATCGCGGGGTCGCGCCGACACGCCGTCGCCGCGTTTCAGCCCGAGGACGCCCTGAACCAGGAGGGTGACCGACAAGGCGCCCAAGACCGCCGTGATCGCCCAGGGAAAGAATGAGGGGCCGGGCGTATTGGGCATGACTGCCCGCTCCGGCAAGCCGGCGGTCAGGACGGCATACCATCCGGTAAAGGCAAGCAAGCCTATCGCGGCGGCGATATTTTTATGGGCCATCGACATTTGCCGGCTCCGCGACAGGCTTGCCAGTGCTAACGAACGGAACAGCTCCCGTTCGTCACTTCTTCTCGGACTGATAAAGACCGGCGCTTTCCATAATGGCCTGGACCTTGGCATCCTCGGCTTTCAGCAAGGCTTCAAAATCGGCCACCGGCNNACGGTGAAGCCCTTATTTGTCGCAAGCTCCATGAAGGCGTCGGACTTGGCAGCCTTGGCCATGGCGTCGGCGAGCTTCGCCTTGACGTCATCGGGCGTGCCCTTGGGAACCGACAAGCCGCGGAAGAGGTCGAGGACTGCGTCATAGCCGAGCTCTTTGGCGGTCGGCACATCCGGTACGACCGCATTGCGCTCAGCCGACGGCACGGCGAGCAGCCGCAGCTTGCCGGCCTTGGTCAGGTTTACCGCACCGGTCAGCGGCGCGATCATGGCGTCGGCCTCGCCGCTCAGCACCGAGGCGTTGCGCCGCTTGATGCCGACGGGAAGANNAGATGCGTGACCTTGCAGTCGGCGGCGTCCATCAGGGCGATTGCCGCCAGATGGGTGGCGCTGCCGGTGCCGGAATTGGCAACCTTGAACTTCTCCGGATTGGCCTGACAATCCTTGACAAATTCATCGAAGCTTTGCCACGGCGCGTCCGCTTTGACGGCAAAGGGCATGGGCTGCCATTCCACCCGGCCGATGTGATCCATCGCGTCATGCTTGAAATCGACATTGCCGATATTGGTGGTGGTCAGGATGGAGGTGGAGTTCCATCCGATCGTATAGCCGTCAGGTGCGGCGTTCTTGACATAGGTGTAGGTTACGGCACCGCCGCCGCCGGGCTTGTTGACCGGCACGATCGGGACGCCGAGGATCTTGCTCATTTCCGTTGCCAGCAGACGGCCTTCGATATCGGCACCGCCGCCGGCACCGAAGGGAATGATGAACTCAATCGCCTTGTCGGGGAATTCGTCAGCCGCCGCCTGGATCGATAGCCCGGCCCAGGCGGTCACCGCGATGGCGCCGGCAAGCAGTGTTCTGCGGGTTGTCTTCAACATCGATTATCCTCCTGTCTCTTAGCTTTTCGGCCTCGCGCCCGGTTATGGGTCGTGGCCAGTTGTGATTGTCGCGCTATTCGGCAGCCTCCCTCGAAACCTTGTCGCGTTGATGTTTTGCCGCCAGGCCGGCCAGGATCTTCTCCGGCGTGGCCGGCAGCGAGGTGATGCGCACGCCAACGGCGTCGTAAATGGCGTTGATGATGGCCGGTNNCAGGGCCGGCTCGCCGATGCCCTTGGCGCCCAGCGGGCTCAGCGGGTCGGGATCCTCCACAATGATGGAATTGATCTGCGGCACATCGAGCGAGGTCGGCAGGATATATTTGGCAAAGCCATGCGTGGAGGTGTGGCCGTTTTCAAGCTTGTAGTCCTCCATGAGGGCCTGGCCCAGACCCTGGACGACGCCGCCTTCGATCTGGCCTTCCACGCCGCGCGGGTTGATGGCGCGGCCGACGTCGTGCGCCGCCCAGATGCCCAGCACCTGCACCTCGCCGGTGACTGTATCGACCTCGACCTCCGCCACCTGACAGCCGTAGACATAGGCCTGCCAGGGACGGCCCGAGCCATCGGCCGGATCGAGATCGGTGCAGTCGGTGGCAAAGGAGCCGGAGCCAAGCGGAACCACGCCGCGCCGCTTGCACAGGTCAACGGCCTCCGCCATGGTCAATTTCAGGTTGGTGCCGTCCGCCCAGATCTCGCCGTCAAAGGCGGCAATGGACTCTGCGGGAACATCCCAGAAATCGGCAAGCTCGGCGACGAGCCTGGCGCGTGCCTCGCGGCAGGCCAGGGCGACGGCATTGCCGATCATGTAGGTCTGGCGGGTGGCGCCGGCGTGGGCCGCCTCCGGTGAGCGCGCCGTGTCATTGTCACCGATCGTTACCTGCTCCGGCTTGATGCCGAGCTCTTCGGCGGCGACCTGGGCCAGCACTGTCAAAATGCCTTCGCCAATCTCCGTCACGCCGGTGACGATCTTGGCGGTGCCGCCGTCGTCGAGCTCGGCCCAGGCACCGGCCCGATCGATGGTGGCCGTGCGAGCAATCCCGTACCAGGATGCGGCCATGCCGCGGCCGCGAACCTTGCCCGACATCAGGCGACCTCCTCGCGCAAGGCATCGCCGGTGGAGCGGAAACGGGCGCCGAGTGTGCAGGTCTTACGGTTGCCGGCGCCGCCAAGATCGGTGCGCTCAGCGCCGCGCGAGGACGACGGGCCGGCCTGCCAGCCCGATGCCGTCTCGGCTGCCTCCATGACGCGGCTGAGAGACACCGAACCCAGCTTGTGCCCGGTATGGGTCGTGGCGCCGTCGCGCATCATGTTGATGCGGCGGATTTCGAACGGATCGAGACCGAGCCTTTCCGCACAGATGTCGAGATGCGATTCGGTGGCGAACTGCGCCTGCATGGCGCCAAACGTGCGGAAGGCGCCCGACGGCGTGTTGTTGGTGTAGATGCCGTAGGTGTCGATCTTGACGTTCTCAATGGCATAGGGGCCGCAGGACAGGATCGCCGCCTTGCGCATGACGCCCTCCGTCGACATGCCATAGGCACCGCCGTCGGAAATCATCGTAAACGAGACGGCCGTTATGCGGCCATCGGCCTTGACACCCATCTTGTAGCGGATGCGCGCAGGGTGGCGCTTGGCGGTGGAGACGATGGATTCCTCGCGGGTGAAGACCAGCCGCACCGGCCGGCCCGACTTCATCGTCGCCAGCGCCAGCATGCCCTGGTAGATCATGTCTTCCTTGCCGCCGAAGCCGCCGCCGACCGGGCTCATGATGAAGCGGACCTTGTTGATCGGCTTGTCGATGATCTTGGCCAGCATGTGGCGGTGGTGGGTGATGTTCTGGCTTGGCGATACGATCGTCACGACACCGTCGTGATCGACATAGGCAAGGCCGGCTTCCGGCTCCAGATAGGCGTGTTCGACCGGTTGGGTGGTGTAGGTCTGCTCAACGACCAGGTCGGCCGCGGCAAAGCCGCGCTCCACATCGCCCTTGCGGATCGGGATATGCGTGACGATGTTGTCGGGCGCATAATCGTGCAGCACCGGCGCGCCGCCGCCCATGGCCTCGTCAGGATCGAAGACGGCCGGCAGCGGCTCATAGGTGACCTTGATGGCGTCGCATGCCGCCTTGGCGGTCAGCAGGTTCTCCGCGGCAACGGCGGCAACCGCCTCGCCGATATAGCGCACGCGATCGCGCGCCATGACCGGCTGGTCGTGCACGAAGACGCCGAAGCCGTCCTCGCCGGGCACGTCGGCAGCGGTGACGACGCAGGCAACACCCGGCATGGCCTCGGCCGCGCTGGTGTCGATGGCGGTGATTAAGGCGTGCGGATGCGGGCTTCTGAGCACCTGCATGTGCAGCATGCCCGGCATGACCATGTCACCGGCATAGCGCAGGGCGCCGGTGACCTTGGCGGGCGCGTCGAGGCGGCGGACATTGTTGCCGATATAGGATTCGCCGGCGCCCGGCGCATCCAGGGCAGCCGCCGGCAAGGCGCCGTTCATCACGTCACGGGCGATCTCGACAGCTTCGAAAATCTTGGAATAGCCCGTGCACCGGCAGATGTTGCCACCCAGGTGCTCCTTGATTTCCTCAATTTCGGCCAGCGGGTTCTGGCGCAGCGCCGATGTCGCCGCCATGACCATGCCGGGAATGCAATAACCGCACTGGCTGGCGCCGGTTCTGTGAAAGGCCCGCTGCATATGGTTAAGATTGCCGTCGTGGGCGAGGCTTTCGATCGTTTCAATCGTGGCGCCATCGGCCTTGGCGACCGGCATCAGGCAGGATTTTATCAGCTTGCCGTCGACGAACACCGAACACGAGCCGCATTCGCCGGCACCGCAGCCTTCCTTGGTGCCCGTCAGATTGAGCTCGTCGCGCAGATAATCGAGGAGCCGCATATGGGGGGCGGCCGGTCTCGTCACACGCCGGCCATTGACGGTGATGTCCATCTTCAGTTCATGCACCGGCTGCCTCCCTGACGGCTGCGGACGGGACGGGCACGTCGCAATCAGCGAGCGCGTCTTCAAGCGCCCTTTCGATGAAGCCGCTCAAGACATCGCGGCGATAGGCGCGGCGGGTACGCGAATTGACCAGCCCGTCGGTTAATTGGGACGCTTGACGCAGGATATCGCGGCTCACCGGTCGGTTTCTGAGAAAATCCTCAATATTGGTTAGCCGCTGTGGCACCGGGCCGACGCCGCCAATCGCCAGGCGCACATCGCCGAACGCGCTGTTGTCGGCGGTCGGCTTGACCAGGCAGGCCGTGCAGACGGTGGAGATCACCAGGGAGCGGCGCTGTCCGACTTTTTCGAAGGCGCCGCCATATCCGGCCATGGATTCGCATTCCACAGCCGTGGCGATCTCGTCATCGGCGAGCAGCGTCGTGCCCGGACCGGTGACGAAGTCGGTAAGCGGCAGGCTTCGCCGCACCACCTTGCCGCCGTTGAGGCGGGCCAGCTCAATGGTGCCGTTCATGGCGATGAGCGGCGGTGTGCCGTCGGCCGCCGGAGAAGCATTGATGATATTGCCGACAAGCGTTGCCTGCTGGCGGATCTGGTCGTCGGCGAACCACACCGCACAATAGGGCATGCAAGGCAGGTGCGCCCTGAGCGTTGCATCGGTGAGGAAGGACTGCAGGACGACATTCGCCCCCAGCCGCACCCGGCCGGTGGTAACCTCGTAGCCATGCAGTTCGGCAATCCTGCCGATATCGATCAGGGTGGAGGCGTGAACATCGCCAGCCCGGCCCTGACGGGCCCACGGCAGGGTGTCTGTGGCGCCTGCGACGAGCCGGCTGCCGGGCGGCGCCTCGGCCCATTGCGCCAGCGCCTCGGCGAGCGTCGCGGGCGTCAGGTAGCGGTCGCAGGTCAACATCGCCAGCCTACTCCGCAGCCTCAAGTCTCGCCACCGCGTGGTCGTTCTTGACGACAACCTTGATGGCGTCGTCGATGCGGTCGCGGGCATAGCGGATCGCCTCGGGCAGCTCGCTCATGGCAAATGTGTGGGTGTGGATCAACGTCGCGTCGAAGCGCTTCTGGCGCATGAAGGCTTCGGCGCGATGGGTGGCGCTCTTGCCCTCGCCGCGGATGCCGTAGACGTAGATGTTGTTGCGCACCAGATGCGCCACGTCGACGACCGGCGCGTCGGTCGGGAAGGCGGCGAGGCAGATGCGGCCGCCGCGATTGACCATACGGGCGGCGTCGTTAATGGCGTTGGGGGCGGCGGAGCACTCCACGACATAATCGACGCCTTTGCCGTCCGTCAGGCGGTGCACGGCTTCGACCGGGTCCTCGTTGCGGACATTGATGACGTGGTCGGCGCCCAGCTTCCTGCCGATCTCCAGGCGGTTGTCGCGGGTGCCGGTCAGAATGACCGGCTGCGCGCCCAGCGCCTTGGCAACGGCGGCGGCCAGAAGCCCGATCGGTCCCGGCCCGGTGACGACGACGCTTTCGCCGGCTACCAGGCCGCCAAGCTCCGTCAGGCCATACATGGCCGTGCCGGCGGTCACGACGAGGGTTGCTTCCTCGTCCGACATGTCGTCGGCGACATGCACGAGCGTGTTGATGTTGTTGACCTGGTACTCGCAGAAGCCGCCATCAGTGGTGAATCCGTTCGCCCGATGCCCCTTGTCGACATCGCCATAGTTTTTTCCGTAATTGTGGCAGGATGTGTACATGCCTTCCCGGCAGCGTTTGCACTGGCCGCAGCCGGCGTGAATCTCGACGGCAACGCGATCGCCGATGGCATGTTCGTCAACGCCCGGACCGAGCGCCACGATGGTGCCCATATATTCGTGACCGGGCGTGAAACCCTTGTTGTGCGGGCTGCCGCCCTCAATCAGCGCCGGCGGGCCGTGATAGATGATCTCCAGATCGGTGGCGCAGATTGCCACGGCGTCGATGCGCACTAAAACCTCTGCCTTGCCCGGCACCGGCACCGGCTTGTCTTCAAGCGTCAGCTCTCCCGGATCGCCCAGCACCCAGGCTTTCATCGTCGCAGGAACCGGATAGTTACGATCCGTCTTCACATTCGCCGGCATCGCCATGAAAAGTCACTCCGTCTTGGGGGTTGTTTCAGGGGTGTGTTTCAGATTGACCGGGGCCGGACCGGGCTGTTCCGGCAGGATTTCCGCCGGACTCCCGAGCAGCTCAGACAGTGTCTTGGCGCATTCGCGGACGGCGTGTTCGGCCTTGTCAAGAAGCTCCTCGCTGGCCCGCATTTCCGGCATCGAGCAGCCGATGGAGCCGATCACCGCGCCGGAATGATCGCGGATGGCGGAGCCGACACAGACCACGCCAGGCTGAAATTCCTCCCGGTCCAAGGCATAGCCGTTGCGCCGCACAAGGCGCAGGTCCTCCATGAGATCGGCGATATTGGTGATCGTCCTGTCGGTAAAAGACGTCAGGCCCTTTTCGGCAATGACACGGGCAATCTCCATTTCCGGCAGCCAGGCGAGAATGGCCTTCCCCGTCGCCGTGGCATGGGCCGCATTCGCCTTGCCGGCGGTGTCGGTGGCAACGCGGATCGGATGGGAGGAGTCCAGTTTCGCAAGCGTTGTCAGTTCATGGCCCTGCATGACCGCCAGATGAACGGTCTCGCGGGTCTGCTGGTTGAGCCG
>JABAOE010001775.1_pt3 | contig 12364 bp, 11 predicted proteins | sample 7062141 | NCBI WGS metagenome assembly JABAOE01 (sample SAMN14538627, study PRJNA623070) | marine sediment metagenome | biome: marine biome [ENVO:00000428]; feature: marine pelagic biome [ENVO:01000023]; material: deep marine sediment [ENVO:00002113] | place: India: Gulf of Khambhat ...
CCAGTCAGCCCGTCGAAAGCTAGCATTGGAATTGCGAGAGAAGATCTTGAGCCAGCCGCCGGACTTTCCCGTGGGGCGGGCTTCCGTCGGTGTCTCCCCTCCATCCGACTTTCCATCGGATTCGATCAATCGAAGGAGTCTCTCCTCCGGGGTGATCTTGTGACTCGCCATCATCACTTCAATGTCAGCCGAGAATATGCTGTTCCAAGAGTTGCGATCGTTGGCCGATGACAGCACCGATGATCGCCTCGTCGACATCCTTCCGACCCGACACCACCAAGAGTTCCAGGGCGTCGTGGCAGATGGTCGTGATGCGCCTTGGATACCCCTGGGAGTAACGGTAGATTTCCTGGATCGCCTTTGGTGTAAAAAGATTCGCACGGCCCCGGTGACCCGCCTCCCCCAAACGGAAAGTGATCATGCCTTCAGTATCCGCTAGGTCCAACGGAGGAATAACGGAACGGTATGCGATACGATCCCAGAAATTATGCATGGCTTTGACTCTGGGTAGCAGTTCCATCTGCCCCATGAGGATCAGTTGGAGAAGTTTGTGTTCGTTGGTTTCGTAATTGAGCAACGCGCGGAGCAGCTCCAGGGAAGCGGAACTCAATCGTTGGGCCTCATCAATTAACAGTACGACCGTCTCTTTTTCGTTGACCCCCTTCTCGTAAAGAAAGCGTTCGATGAGCTCCAAAGATTCCACTGTGGATAGGGATTCCGACTCCGTCTCGATTTTGAACAACTTCAATACGGCGGTGAGAAACTCGGCCTCGGTTTCGTAGAAAGGATTCAGCATCAAATGAGAGGAGACTTTCTTCTCCTTCTTCACTTCTTGAAACAATCTGCGGCTGAGGGTTGTCTTGCCGGTCCCTACGTCCCCAAGAATCAGGCTCATTCCACGCTTCAGCTTGATGGACACCTGCAGCCGGTACAGGGCCGCCTTATGCGCTTCCGAGGCGTAAAATAGCGCAGGATCTGGGCTTGTCGAAAACGGCTCCTTACTGAGTCCTAACGCTCGATAGTAGCTCATGACCGTCTATACACCCTCCAGTTCCTTACAAATTTGTGCACTTCTAGGGAGCTAGCGCCTGGCTATATCCTATTCCTGGTTGCAAAATAGGCCTCTTTTGGCCCCTGAATGCACTACTCAACCTAAATGCACCAAGAGGCTTACAAGAACGCAAAATACATACCAGTTAGTCAGAAAACTGGCAGCGAATACTCGATATTACCTAAAACACAAGTTTACTTATTAAAACATAAGCGGCTGGTTTGGCAGAGAAGGAACAGGAGGGGCAGGTAGTTTTAAATTCAATTGCGATGGGATCAGCTGTCGATTTTCAGGATGCCGTCGAGCTCTCCCTGCATATCCAGCATCCGAATTTCCTGGTATCCACCGAGCGGCTGATCATCGACAAATATTTGCGGAACGGTGAATTGGCCGGATTTGCGCCGCACTTCGTCCTGAAGGGCTTCGTCATGTTCGATGTTGATTTCTTCAAACTCCACTCCCTTGGAAGCGAGCAGAGCCTTGGCGTGGCGGCAAAAGGCACAGTAATCTTTCGTATACACAATTACTTTCGGCATGGATCGATGCTTGAATTATCTGTTATTTTGCAGTGGCAGGGTGCGAAGGTGTTCCTCCACCCGATTTGCCAGGTCCTGGTTGTTATCGCCCGTGAGAGCCACAAACTTTTGATACTGTTGACGCGCCTCCCGGTACTCGCCCAACCCCTCCAGGACCAACGCAAGATTGTATCGCGTCTGCGGAAACGCCGGCTTTAGCACCAGCGCCTTTTCCAGGATTTCCCGTGCTTCGAAAAGTCGTTTCTCTTCTCGGTACACCAAACCCAGATTGTTCATAGAGCTCAAATTGCCTTTATCCAGAGCCAATGCCGCCTGATAATTCTTAATGGCGCGCTTTAAATCTCCCTTGAGATGATAAACGACCCCAAGGTTGTGATACGCTCTAACATAACTAGGATTAAGAGCCAAGGCCTTCTCGAAATGATAGACCGCCCGGCCATGCTGTCCCAATTCTTTGAACACCAGGCCCAGGTTGTTGTGCGCTTCGGCGTAAAGGGGCCAAATCTGTATCACCTTTTCGTATTCCGCTTTTGCCCCCAAAAAATCCCGCTTTTCCTGCTGCGCCAGCGCCCGGTTAAAATGGCGCCGAATCAGATCCGATTGGTCTGAAGTAACAGTGACTTCGGTATTGGCCGCCTTTCGACGCACGGCTTTTCTCCGGGCTCGCCTCGGCGCCCCTGCCTCCTCCCCTCGTTCCAGGGCCCTTGTTCCCTCTGGAGCGAGATTTCACTTCACCAACCAATGGGTCTCGGTCCGGCAACGAATTTTGGGCCAGAGCATTGACCTTTTCAGTCTCCAGGGGTTCCAGAACAGGAACGGAGGGGGGCGGAGTGAGAATCAATTCCACGGGTCGGCGATTGGCCGAAGAGGAGCGAGATGGATTCTTTTGACCCGGGCCATAAAAGAAATATACAACCAAAACTACGAAAAGAATTGTTCCCGCCGCTAACCCAATGCCGAGAGTTGGCGATACCCGCTGGCCTTTCAAGAAAGAGTTGATTCTCTCCGTTACCCCCCCTCGGTTCTTTTCATCCACGAGGGGTAACGCCCCCGAGGGTTCACCCGTGCGGTAGCGCCGTGCCAGCCTGCTGGACTGGGCCTTTTTTAAAGCATCTGCAATGAGGCTCATGGGATTGGAGATTGGGGAACCACGCTCGTGGTCAAAATGACTTTGATATCCGAAAATCCTTCCGCCTTCTCAAAGGTCTTTGCTACATCCTCCGCTTCATGTTTACGATTGAATTTACCGATGAAGATCCGGTGAGGCGCGGGACTGTCCTGACTTTCCACCTTGCTGACAAACAGAGGATATCCAGTGGCCTTCACCCTTTGGGCCACCTCCATGACTTCGTTTCGCGTGGCGAACACACCTAGCTGCACCGTGTAAAAGGGAATCCTTTCTAATTTTTCTATGGACGGATCATCGGACAACGCGGCGTGAGATCCCTTGGAGTCCTCTTTGAACAGCAACCATTTAAAGTCCACGAAGAAACCCGCTGCCGCCAAACCGAGGCAAAAGATCATAATAGCAGCGAAGGTCAAAGCGAGCCGACTCATCAAGGGGCGGGCTAACGGGACGGCGTCCTGACCCTGCAAGCTTTTCAACCCCTTCGCCACGGTGCTGCGCTGAATTTCCCGGCTCTGCGCGGCAAATCCCGCCAGCAAGGCGCGATCGCAGGCAAGGTTTACCAAACGGGGAATCCCTTGAGAGAAGCGTATGACCTCCCGAAAGGCACCTGAAGTGAACTGAATGTCTCCTGAGGAGCCCGCAACCATGAGCCGATGCTGAATGTAGCGCGGGACCTCATCTTTTTTCAGCGCTCTCAGAGCGTAGCGAATGGAGATCCTTTGGTTCAGCTGCTTCAATCGCGGCAAGGTGAGTTTGTCGTTGAGCTCGTTTTGACCGATGAGGATGATCTGGAGCAGCTTTTCTTTTTCCGTCTCCAGATTGGAAAGGATTCGAATCTCCTCCAGGACGGGGAGGGACAATGCTTGGGCCTCATCGATGATTAGAATGGAATGCCGGTTCAAGGATTGCTGACGCAGCAGAAACTGATTCAGCTCGTCCAGATAACCTTTCTTGGCACGGGCCCTGGTCTTCACACCAAAATCGCTGAGGATGCACTGCAGCAGTTCCTGCTCCGAGAGAAGTGGATTAAAGATAAGCGCCGTATCCGTCGCGTTGGGATCGATCTGGTTTAACAGTGTACGGCACAGAGTTGTTTTTCCGGTGCCCACTTCACCGGTGATGACGATGAACCCTTCCCGTTCACGGATACCGTAAAGCAGATGCTCGTAGGCTTCGCGATGATTTTCACTCAGAAAAAAGTAGCGGGGATCCGGGGTCAGGTTAAAGGGTTTTTCTTTCAGGCCGTAAAATTCCTCGTACATGATCTGCTCCCTATTAATCCTTCCTTTCGGCTAAACGGATGAAGCTTTCCTTACCACGGAGATGCCCCTTTGAGCCTTTTCAATCTTGCTAGATCCTTGGCGGAAACTTGATCCGTTTTTTTTCCCACGAGGACCGTTGGACGCAACAGAACCACCAGCTCGGTTTTATCCCTCGTTTGAACCGTCTGACGGAACAGACGACCCACACCGGGAAGGTCGCCCAAAAGCGGCACCTTCTTTTCATTGTCCACTTGACGTTCGTCAATGAGGCCGCCGATAACCACCACCTGCCCTTCCTCCGCCCGCACGATGACATCCGCCTCCCGCACGTCCAATACCGGGACAGAGATGGTCGTGGTGTCCACAGTGATGTCCGACGTTCCATCACTACGGGATACCGTAGGACGCACGTGGAGGATAACGCTTCCATCGGAGCTAACCTGGGGGGTAATCGATAGAACGACTCCCACCGTAACGGTTCGGGGTGTCACAGTGGTGAAGGTGGCGAATCCCCCCCCTGTATTTGGAACTCGCTCTGTCTCCGTCACGAAAAAAACATCATCCGTCGCTGAGCGAAGGACAGCGGTCTGATTGTTTAAAGTGGTAAGCTTGGGACTGGACAGGACGTTGACCTCGCCTTGAGAACTCAAAATGTTGACCACCGCATTGAAATCCGCACTGGTCACACCGATCTGAAAATCCGTTGTGTTGGCTGGAGCCAACGCTTGGCTAAAGATATTGTTGGCAGCCGGCCCCACGGTGCCCGCCAAGGCTCCAGCTTGAGCCACAGCCGACCAATCGATGCCAAAACGAAACTCACCTTTGAGCTCGACCTCGATGAGCCTTGCTTCGATAAGAACCTGACGCTGTACGGACCCCTCCACGGTTTCGAGGAACGTGGCGATGCGGTCCAGGGATCGCGGGAAGTCAGTAACCAGGATATTTCCCCCTTGCCGGTCAAGTACCAGCTTGCCGTCCGAGGAAAGCAGCTGGGTCACCCCCGCTTCGATACTCGCCCAGAGGTCTGTTTCTGACGCCGTCGTGATGGTCGTTTGTCCACCTGCGCCCTCCCCGCTACCCGCTGCAGACGCGCTGGAACCCGAAGCGCCGCCACCCAATCCACCGGATATGCCCGCCCCGATCTGAGCCGACGTGGTGGAGTTCCCTGTCCGTCGCAGGTTCACATATTGAAGCGAAAAGATCCTCGTTTCCAGTGACGGCCTGGATACCCGGATGAGATTTCGATTTACTCTGTAAGTTAAACCCAGGAGATCCGTGAGAGTGTCTAGGGCATCCGTTAAGGTGACGTTTTTTAGATCGAGGGTCACCGTTCCCTGGACGTCCGGATCCACTACAATGTTGTAGGAGGTCTCTTTGGAAATGGACAGCAACACTTCCTGGATGTCCGCTTCCCGTAAGGTGAAGGAATAGACCCTTTCTGGTTTTCGTTCCTTTTCGATTTCAGTGACGATCAGTTCCGGCAAAGGCTCCTTGGTGGTCGACTCTCTTGGAACCATTGGCTCCGTAGGAGTCATTACGGTTGGAGGGGGCTTTGGAGTGGCACACCCCAACAATTGCGACAACAAGACTAGACCCAGGAAACCCGACGCGAGAGAGAACATACCCCTCATTTGATCACCTCCTTCCTCAGGTCGTTCCCATTTGCTGTTTGCCCATGGACCTCATTATTTTGTTTTTCGGTCTTTCCAATCTCCGCGGAGATGCGATACAATTCGGCTGCCCTGATTACCCTTCTTCGTCCGTTTCTTTCCAAGACCACGGCGTGGGATCGAATTTCTACAACTCGCTCTTCTCCGATGCTTTCACCGACGGATACCGTGTAGCCGCCCAGAGAAGCCACGGATCGATTTTCACCCACAATGATCGTCTTGACATCGAGCCCCTTGGCTCCGGGCCGCCCCCCGGTCGCTTCCTCTTCTGGAGTGAGAAATGGATTTCGCCCCCAATGGATCGGGCCCTGCCTGCCACTGGCTTCCGATGCGTTCGAACCGTTTGGACTAGCGACATCTGTATTGACGAGAGAAGCATCGAGCCTACCGGCTGGCTTGCGCTGGGGCCTCACCGGCCCGCCCGTGTTGAGATAGTAACTCGCCGGGGCTACGAAAGCCACAAACAAAATCAAACCGACCCACCACTCCCTCTTCATTGGCCCATCACCCGCAGGTCTTCGTTTTTGAAATAAGATTTCCAGACCACCTCCGACACCACCAGAGGGACTCCTCTTTGCATCTTGACCGATTCCACGCGGACCAAACGTGGCAGGTTCTGCAAAGCGTCCAGGAAATAGGCGGTCTCCCGATAATCCCCGGCAAACGAAAGCTTCACAGGAAACGAGGAAACGGCACTGGAGTCTTCCGTCGTCTTGGTGTTCTGTGCCGCCGCCGTGGCCGAAACGGCTGCCCCCGGCTTACCGGACTGAAATTCGTCCGTATGCAGAGATACATCCGAAAGGTTGTACTCACGAGTCAGATGACTCACCTGTTCAAGCAACGCGGGGATATCCTTATTGTCCGGAAGCATCTGGAGGAGGCGCTCCTGGGAGGCTTTTAAAGCTTGTCTCTCTTTGGGTTCCAGAGGAGGAAAACGCCGCCAGAGGTCCTGACCCGATGCAATTTCCCGCTCGGTCATTTTGACCTCTTTCATGAGGCTCTGAATTCGATGGATCTTCATCCCCCAAAGAACTATGACTCCCACGGTCACCGCTCCTAAGGAAAATGCCATCAACCATGCGGGCAATCGAAACTTTCTCATCGGTCCGGCCATCTACAAAAACTGTAACTCACCACGGACTTCGAACTCGATCTTGGTACTTTCCACTTCTCCTGATTGAACTTCAGCCTCCCCATCCCCATTCGCCGAGGCGTCCGGATCTAGTTCATCGTTTGTCCTAACCGGTTCTTTCACCGTCGACATCTGCAGCGGTAACAGTTCAATTTTTTCAAGCCCCAGGGAGCCGTATAGATTCCCATAGAAATCGCTGAAGGCCAGATGGGCCTGGTGCGCTTCCGGGGAATTGACTTCTCCTTTTAGGCTGATCTGCCAGGCTTCCTCGCCCTTGCCCACCTCGAGGGCCGTGAAGATCAAATCCGGGGGCGCTATATGGCTCAACGATTTGAAAAAGGGCACCCAAGGCGGCATGAGTTGCTTCACCCGATCCATACCAAGGCTCTCATCCAGGATCCTCTGATTCTCGTGCAGTTGACGGCTTCTCCTGGCCACTTCCACGGCCGGAGACCATTCGGCGAGGAGAGTCTTCCTTTGGGAGAGTAGGTTCTGGTAACGTCTTTCCGTCTGAGTCAGAAAAAAATGAAACCCTCCAAGGACCAGAAGTAACAAAATCCACGCGACGGGCTGCGAGAGAAACGAAAGTTTGACGCCGGACCAGTTTCGCAGCCGGGCACGGTCCGTTTCCGGAATTAGATTGATGCCGCGTTTCACACTGGTGGCTGCGACTAAACCCAGCGGGATCACAAATCTCGGGAACTCATCCTGAAAGTACTGTTCGCGGTCTTTTAAACTATGGAGATCCAGGAGCGGACCGGGCCGCACGATCTCCCCTTCGCTCTCCATTTCGTTTTTCAACCGCGACCTGAGCTCCTCCAACCCGCGTTCCCCGGCCAGGAGAAAGTTCAGACCACCCCCTTCGGTGAAATGTTGTCGGTGATAGAGCAGCGCCCGGTGAGCTTCTTTCATGGCTTCCCCAACCAAATGGTGAACTCCGCCATCCATGCCGCCGCTGGAAAATTCGCGATAAAAACTCCAGACACCATCGATGGCTCCTAGGAGATAGCCTTCTTGCCCCCCCAAATACAGAAGAACACGAAGTCCCTTTTCCCCACCCACCACCAACTTGAGGGCACGCAGCAAAGAGGTGGGCGCCGTAGTCAAAAGAGCAGGTTTGAGCTGACAGCGGTCCAGTATCTGCCGGGCTTCGTCCACCTGTGACCTCGGGGCCATAGCCACCAGGACACGGAGCTGCTTGAGGTCTCCCGTAACGACTTCGTCGGTGACTTCCCAATCGATGGTGACTTCCTCGCCTCCCTCAAACGACCTCATCTCCCGTTGCACGACGATACCCAACTCCTCCAGCGGCATGAACGGAAATTCCAGAAGCCGGTGCACCACTCCTGGTCCCGTCAGGGACAGGGCCACCGGCCACGACCGGTACCCCTTGCGCGCCACCAAAACCTCCAGTTGCTGGACAACGTTCTCAGGATTGTCGGTGAGGCCTTCTTCCCACTCGAAATCATGGACGCGGAGCTGGTTTCCCACCATGGATCCATGAACCATCCGTATCTGTTCCGCTCCGAGTTCGATTCCCACAACTCCAGCCATATTTACCTCGCTCCGATCCTTCCCAAGACGCTGTAAAGCGGAATAAAGATGGACAGGGCGACACCCAGGACAATGGTGGCGAGAAATACCACAATCAGAGGCTCCATAACGGCGAAGAGCCTTTTCACCTTGGAGGGGATCTCGCGATCAAAGTATTCGGTGACCCGCTCCAGACTCGTATCGATGGTGCCGCTGCTTTCTCCGACGAAAACCATACGAATGACAAGCGGCGGGAAGACACCGGTTTCCTGCAACGCACGCCAAAAGGAAACTCCTTGATTGACCTTTTCCCTGGCTTCCCTTACCCCCTGTGCGATCAGAGCGTTTCCCACCACTCGTTCGGTGATGGTGAGGGTTTGCGTGATATCGATGCCGGTTCCCATGAGGGTGCCTACATGGTGGGCAAAGCGTGACAGGCAAACCATCTCCACAAGATTCCCGATGACCGGAATCCGGAGCTTCATCGCGTCAACCACAAACCGACCGGCTTCACTGGAGCGAAAGATTCGAAACAAAATAAAGAGCCCCACCATACCCAGCAGCAGCAAGTACCAATATGAGCTGACAAATTGCCCGGTGGATATCAGAACTCGGGTGATCATCGGAAGCGGGATGTTCAAGTTTTGAATCATGGGAAGCATGCGGGGAAAGACAAACCCCACCAGGACTCCCATGAGAATGGTAACCGCCGATAAAACAATGATGGGATAAATTGTCGCCTTCTTGATTTCTGAGGCGAGAGCATCCTGCCACTCAAGAAATTGGATGAGATGCTCCAGCACTTTATCGAGGCTTCCGCTGGCCTCCCCCGCCCGGGTCACACTGGTGTAGACCTCGTTGAAGATGTGGGGGTGTCGAGCTTGCGCTGCGGAAAGGCTGGCGCCCCCCCGAAGGTCTTGCATGATGTCCTGAATGGCGGACTTCATGGCCTTGTTTGTGGTCTGATTTTCCAGGTCTTCAAGGGCCTGAAGAATGGGAATGCCTGCCTTGACGGCCGTCACCAGTTGCGTGGTGAAGTTAATCAATTCCCGCCGGTTTACGGGACGGGTAAGGTAGATGGGGGTGGAAACCTTATCCGGCACCGCGTTCACCATGTAGAGGTCCATGCCCCTGAGGGTTGCCGCCAGCTGTTCTTCGTCGTTGGCGATCATTACCCCGACCACCTTTTCACCCACTTTGTTCCTGGCTTGATATTTAAAGCGAGGCATAGTCTTTGGCAGGTCAATCGTTAACCGCTATCGGTTAATCGTTACACCACCGCCCCAATCGCATATTGAGTGTCTTCATCAACGAATCACTCTTCACACCGTATAGGCGACACGGATGACCTCATCCAGGGTTGTTAAGCCCTGCATGGCCTTGTCAATTCCATCCTCCATCATGGTTGCCATGCCTTCCTCCTTGGCTGTCTCGAGGATCTCCTTTGCGGTCACATGGGAGGTGATCATCTGAGCGAGTTTGGGGGACACCGCCAGCACTTCAAAAATGCCGATCCGGCCCCGGTATCCGGTCTCAAAGCAGCGCATGCAACCCTTTCCCCGGTAAAAGGTCTGGTCCCCGCCATTTTCTATGCCCAGGAGCTTCAGCACAGAATCGTCGCTCTTCGCCGGCTCCTTGCAATGGGAACAGATCTGTCGCACCAACCGCTGCCCAATGATGGCAACAAACGTTGAGGCCATGAGTGACGGATGAATCCCCATGTCCAACAGGCGGGGAATCGCACCAATGGCGTCATTCGTATGAAGCGTGCTGAAAACCAAGTGACCCGTTAACGCGGCCCGAATGGCAACATCCGCGGTTTCGGCATCCCGCATTTCGCCGACGAGAATGATATCTGGGTCTTGTCGCAGCATGGCTCTTAATCCCGTAGCAAAGGTCAATCCCGCCCTCGGATTTATCTGGGATTGCTGAATATTGGGGATCTCGTATTCCACGGGATCTTCCAGGGTCATGACGTTTTTCTCGGCGGAACTGACATAGTTCAAGGTAGAATATAGAGTTGTGGTTTTCCCTGATCCCGTGGGCCCGGTAACCAGAATCACACCATGGGGTCGGGTGACGCTTTTCCTAAAGATGCTGAGGACGGCCGGCTTGAGCCCCAATTGCTCGAGCCCTAAGATGACTCGCTCTTTATCGAGAATACGGGTCACCACTTTCTCACCATGGATGGTTGGAAAAGTGGAGACTCTGAGATCGTATGACCTACCTTCCCAGTTAAAGCTGATGCGACCGTCTTGGGGAAGACGGCTCTCGGAGATGTCCATGTTGGCCATGATCTTGATGCGGGTGATGACGGCCGGTTGCAGCGTCTTGCTTATGAAGGGCCGGACATGCAGGATCCCGTCGATACGAAATCTTACCGCCAGACTATCCCCCTCCGGCTCGATGTGAATGTCGGTGGCCTCTTCCTTCACGGCCCGGTTGATCAGGGAATCCACCAGGCGAATAACCTGAGCACCGACGTTTCCCTCTCCCGCCTTGTCTTTGGTGTAGTCTTCCTTTTCTTCTTTCTTCGCTTGAGGAGCGACTCCCTCGCCATCCCCTTCGTAGTACATTCGAATGGCTTCGAGGATTTTGGATTCCGGCGCGTACCGGGTGTCGATGTACAGCCGCGTCTTGAACTGGAGCTCGTCAAGGGTGGCCAGCTCACGAAGGGATTGGCCATGGCGACGGTCAGCCGGTTCTTTGACAGAGAAACGGGAATCAGTTTATTGGCCAGCGCAAACTGACGGGTAACTTTATTGAGGGCCGCAGGGTCGATGCGCAGGCGAGTCAGGTCCACGGACCCGATGCCTGCATCCTGGGCCTGGAGCGACTGCGTAGTCTCCGCACTGATGCCATAAAGCTCATGCAAGAGATCGATAAGGTGTTTACCCAGTTTTTCCTGTTCGCGGATGGCAAAGGTCAGCTGCTCGTCCGTGATCAAACCAGCCTCAACCGCCAGCTGGCCGACCCTTCCCTCCCCCGAAAACGCAAAGGACGGACGTTTTTCCTTGGTCTCTACAGGTTGGATCGCAGGCTTTGCCAAACTAAGCCCTTCGGCAGCAACCTTGTCAGGTTGCCCCCTGTCAGACCCGTCATCTCTTCGTCGAGATTCTTCCGTAATAGCCATTGGAAACCAAAAGTATTTGACACACCTATAAGTTGTTGATTATACTAGTGATCGTAACCGAAAGCAATTATAATCGGGTTATATAACAGGCCTTTATATTTTAACTCTGCAAATAACGTTTTACCCATGTCACCGAGCCAGGTATCGACTGATCATTGAAGGCCAACAATTAACCAAGTGCTAGAATATGGCTCCGCGTGATCCTTCAAGGGAACGTCTCAATCTCCGCCTCATCATTGTCATACCGCTGATCTTTATCCTCGTGTCCCTCGGGGTGGGTCTCCTGGCCATGGCTTTAACCCAGCGAACCCTCGATCCGGCTGATCCTAGCTCGGGGTCGTTTCTTGCCTTACGTCTGTGGATTGTCGGATCCTCCCTGTTGGCAGGACTCCTCGGTGCGATGCTGGCGTATGGAATTATTCGACCGGTACGCAGAGCCATCTTGGACGCCATGAAAATGATCAGCTTCGTGGAAGCCAATCCTGCACCCATTGAGGCCGCCAACGAACTCAAGGCCTTATCGACCATATTTGATCAGGCTTATTTATCCTTCATCGAATTGGTTCAGGCTCGAGAGATACTCGACGGCATCAACGAAGGAATCGTAGCCATCGATGCTCAAGGTAAGATCGCGGGAATGAACCTTAACGCTCAAGAGACACTTGAAGTTACCCTTGCGGAGGCGCGGACCCGGAGCCTGAGCCAAGTGTTGGGTGCCACACCCGATAACGGGACCCTATACCGCCTGATCCAAAGCACCCTGAAGGAGGAAGAGGAACATTTTCACAACCAGGTGCCGTTTCATTGCCCATCGGGTCGAGAGCTGGTTCTCTCAGTGAAGGTTTCACCGCTAAGAATCAAAAGCGACCATGGCGGGTTGCTGGGGGCCATCTGCACCTTTACGGAACAACTGCACCC
>JABAOE010002462.1_pt11 | contig 12359 bp, 13 predicted proteins | sample 7062141 | NCBI WGS metagenome assembly JABAOE01 (sample SAMN14538627, study PRJNA623070) | marine sediment metagenome | biome: marine biome [ENVO:00000428]; feature: marine pelagic biome [ENVO:01000023]; material: deep marine sediment [ENVO:00002113] | place: India: Gulf of Khambhat ...
CGCCAAGTTGAAGCAGATGAAACTGATGCACAAGATAAAACAACAGAAGAAATCACAGAGTTTAATTCCAAGGTTTGGAATGAAAAGAAAGCAAAGGGATTGTCATTAAAAGATTCGTTTGCATATCCTGTTCCACAAAGCTTGGAGCCATTTGAAAAAGATCTAAAGTCAATGCACAATCTAGAATAAGAATTAGTTTTTGTTTTGTTTTACAAGGTTTACAAAATATTTATGCAAAGAAACATCCTGAGTTAGTTCTGGATGAAATGAAGTTCCAATAATGTTTCCTTTCTTTACTGCAACAATTTTTTCATTAAATTTTCCTATACTTTCTACATCAGACCCCAAGTCGGTAACTGAAGGTGCTCTTATGAAAACTCCAGGAAAATTTGGTATGTTGATAGAATCCATAGAGATATCAGCCTCAAATGATTCTCGCTGTCTTCCAAATGAGTTTCTCTCCATCTTAACATCAAGTAATTCTAGCAAGGGCTGGTTTGTATTTCCCACAACTCTGTCACCAGCGGTTTTTGAAAGCAAAATCAGTCCTGCACATATGCCTAAAACAGGCATGCCATTTTCGATTTTTTCTTTCATCTCCTTTAGTGAGCTGTTTACAAGTGAAAGTTGTCCTATTGTAGTGCTTTCGCCTCCAGGAATGATTAGCCCGTCTAGCTTTGAGATTTCCTCAGTGGTCTTTACTTCTTGGACATTTCCTTCCACGCCTAGTTCTTCGAATGCTTTTTTGGTAGAAAGGAGGTTTTCTTGGACATCGCCTTGAATGGCTAAAATTCCAACATTAAGGCTCAGGCAGAACCACCACGATCTTGCATTCTTAATTCAAGGGTTTTGACATCTAGTCCTAGCATTGATTGTCTTTCATCAATCATCTTTTGAGCTTCTTTGACTTTTTCAGGTTCATTCCAAAATGTAGTAGCCAAAACTATTGCTCTTGCTCTTTCTGCAGCGTCATTTGCATTAAAGATGCCAGAACCTACAAAGATGCCGTCACATCCAAGTGACATCAAATATGCCGCATCTGCAGGGGTTGCAATCCCACCTGCTGCAAAGTTTACAACAGGTAATCTTCCTAGTCTAGCAGTTTCCTCTACAACATCATAAGAAACTTTGAAGTCTCTTGCAATTCTAACTAAATCTTGATTATCACCAGAATCGTAAATTGATTTTATTGCACGTAGTTCATCATTGACTTTTTTTATGTGAGTTACAGCTTCGGCGACATTACCAGTACCTGGCTCACCTTTTGTTCTAATCATTGCTGCACCTTCTTCAATTCTACGTAAAGCTTCAGATAGAGATCTTGCACCGTTAACAAATGGAGTTGTAAAATCCCATTTCCAAATATGATGAGATTCATCAGCTGGTGTAAGTACTTCGGATTCATCAATCATGTCAACATCAGTTTCTTGCAAAACTTTTGCTTCATACACATGACCGATTCTACATTTTGCCATTACAGGAATTGTAACTGAATCCATTATGTCTTGAATAATTCTAATACTTGCAGTTCTTGCAACTCCTCCTGCTTTTCTGACATCAGAAGGAAGTTTATCTAAAACCATTACAGAAACTGCTCCTGCTTCTTCTGCTATCTGAGCCTGCTCAACTGTAGTGACATCCATTACTACTCCGTTTTTTAGCATATGTGCAAAACCACGTTTTAGAGTAGAGGTTCCTCTAGTGATGTCATTTGATTCTATTTTTTCATTAATTATTCCAGTAGCCTCTTTTCGCTCACCAGATAGTGGAAGCATAAACACAGTCCCCGCCGAGACTATTTGTACCTATTCACGAATCTCCTTAATCACTTGGTTGAGTTCAGATTCAACCATGGTAATTATTGGAGGAATGAATTTTTCAGTAGCGTTTTGCTCAGGCCAATGGATTTGTTTGCTTACGCCATTCAAAGTAACTTTGACATTTGATTTTTGATATTCAGTTGCATTATCCATTACAGGAAAGGACTCTGATGGAATTGCAACGAACCCAGTCTCTTTGATTAGGGCAGTTAATTTTCGGAGTTTCTCCTCACTTAGCTGAGACTTTATTTCAGGTTGCGGGTATCCTTCCTTGGTAACAGAGTATCTTACTTCTCCATCATTTTTGATACGCAGTATTTCGGTTTTTTTTGCAGCTTCTCTGTCAGTAATTCCAAAATCTATTTTGTTTAATTGATGAATGGTGTATTCTATTTCAATTCTATCATTAGGGTTGGCTGCAGAAAAAGGAATGTCAGGTTTAGTGATTAATGGAACAAGTATTAGCAATGCAACTATTGCAGGTATTGCTCCTGCTACAAGAAGAATTGGTTTAACCATAATTTTTTTACAAATGTAAAATCCAATTTATTGCAAATAAACCTTAATGAAAGTAAGTTAAAATTCAAGTCTTTTTCATTCTTTTTTGTGGGGTCGTAGCCTAGCCTGGTAGGGCGACAGTATCTACAAAGATCACCGCTAAGGGCTCCAGAAGGTAAACTAATCTAAACTGACTCACGGATGATGTAAGTTTGGAGCTGTAGTGACCCGTAGGTCGCCGGTTCGATTCCGGTCGGCCCCACGTCGTAATTTTATTGCTTTTTGTTTCTCAAAACATTAAGAGCAGAACCAGCTTTGAACCATTCTATTTGAGATTGGTTGTAAGAATGATTTAGTAAAATTTCTTCTTTGTTTCCATCACTATGAGTCAAAATACATTTGACTGGTTGTTGTGGAGCCAGGTTGTTTAATTCTACTAGACTGATTTTATCATCTTCTTGAATTTTGTCGTAATCAGATGGGTTGCTAAACGTCAAGGCCAATATGCCTTGTTTTTTGAGATTTGTCTCGTGAATTCTAGCAAGACTTTTTGTTATTACTGCTGCACAACCCAAATGTCTTGGAGTCATTGCAGCGTGTTCTCTACTGCTTCCTTCTCCATAGTTAGAATCACCTACGATTACCCATCGCATTCCTTTTTCTTTATACTGCCTTGCAATCTTTGCAAAACCTTCTGTCTGACCAGTGAGTGTATTTTTTCCCTTTCCTACTTCATCATTAAAGGAATTGACTGCACCCAATAGCATGTTGTCACTTAGGTTATCTAAATGACCTCTAAGAGAAAGCCAAGCTCCGGCAGGAGAGATATGATCAGTTGTACACTTTCCCTTTGCTTTTACCATGATTGGTATTTCTTCAAAGTCTTTTCCGTCCCATTGTTGGAATGGCTCTAATTTTTGAAGTCGTTTGCTATTAGGATCAATTAGCACCTCAAGGTTTTCAGAGTTTTCTGGAGGAGCAACGTAGATTCCCTCAGGTCTTTTGAATCCTTCTGCTGGAACTTCAGGTGCAGGTTTTGGTGGTTCAAGTTTGAATGTTGAGCCATCTGCTGCAGTTAATTCATCTTTCATGGGATTAAAAGAAAGTCTTCCACCCAAAGCAAGGGCGATAATCATTTCAGGACTTCCAATAAAGTTTAGAGTATTTCGATGACCGTCATTTCTTCCTGGAAAATTTCTGTTAAAGGTTGTAACAATGGTATTTTTCTCATCATTATCTAATTCTGGTCTTGACCACTGCCCGATGCAAGGACCACATGCATTTGCCAAAACTGTTGCTCCAATGTCTTTTAGTGAATTCATCTGGCCATCTCTTTCGATGGTTCCACGTATTTGTTCAGAACCAGGTGTAACTAGGAGTGGAACTTTGGATTTTACTCCTTTGGCTTTGGCCTGTTCGGCTAAGCTAGCAGCTCTTGACATGTCTTCATATGAAGAGTTTGTACAACTTCCAATCAATGCAACGGAGATAGGATCAATGTATTCTTGTGATTTAACATCATCAGATAAATCAGAAATCTTTCTTGCCAAGTCTGGAGTGTGTGGACCAACAATGTGTGGTTCTAATGTTGTAAGGTCAATCTCAATTATCTTATCAAAATATTTTTCAGGATTTTCTTGTACTTCAGGATCAGCTACAAGTAAATTCTTATTTTCATTTGCAAGTTTTGCAATTTCCTTTCGGTCTGTATACTTGAGATAAGTTTCCATTCTTTCATCATATGGGAAAATAGAACACGTTGCTCCAACTTCTGCGCCCATGTTGGTTATGGTTGCTTTTCCAGTACAGCTAATAGAAGAAGTTCCAGGTCCAAAGTATTCAATTATTGAATTTGTTCCACCTGAAACAGTAAGCTCTTCTGCAACTTTTAGTATGATATCTTTTGGAGCAGTCCACCCGTTTAGCTCTCCAGTTAATTTAACCCCGATTCTTTTTGGATAAAGTAATTCCCAAGGCATTCCTGCCATAGTTTCAGCTGCATCCAAACCGCCAACACCTACTGCTATCATTCCTAGGCCTCCAGCATTAGGAGTGTGAGAATCAGTTCCAATCATCAATCCCCCAGGGAATGCATAGTTTTCTAGAACTACTTGGTGGATGATTCCAGCTCCAGGCTTCCAAAAACCACAACCATACTTTGCAGCTGCAGATTGCAAAAATTTGAAGACCTCGCTGTTTTCATCAAGAGAAACTTTCATGTCTGTTTCTCCTTCGATCTTTGCTCTGATGAGATGATCACAATGTACAGTTGTTGGTAAGGATGTTTGTGGTAATCCAGCTTGCATGAATTGCAACATTACCATTTGTCCAGTTACATCTTGTAATGCAACTCTATCGGGCCTTAGAAAGACATAATTTTTTCCACCATCCAAATTTTTTTCTGGAATTTCTTGCAAGTGTCCAGAAAGAATTTTTTCAGTTAATGTTAAAGGACGGCCTACAACATTTCGATATTTCGTAATATTTTCTTCTAATTTTTTGTAAACTCCAGAAACTAATTCTGGTGTACTTTCAATCTCCACAAAAAATTATCAAATCGTCCTGAATTTATTCTTAATTCAATTTCATCAAAAATTAATCAAATATGCGTGATTTTTCCTTAACAATTATAAGCCAAAAGCGATTCTTTTATTGATTAGCGGAGTTACTATTACAAAGAGGCGATAAGATGGTTAACAAAGGATTTCCTAAATTTGGTATGTCACAAGCTGGGGCATTTGTTGCAGCTTTGAAAAATTACAACTTGCCAGATTTTATTTTAGAATTAGTTGCAAAAGAATGCAAATCTGATCTTTTAGAAAGAGGTAGAATTGATGACAGATTGCAAAGCATGAACGACCAAGCCTTAGAGTTACTTCACAAAGTCTTTGTAGAGTGCGAAGATGATTCTGCTGGTAAATTTGCTCAGTACAGATTCTTTGCTTATGTTTCTAGCATGTACCACAAATGCGAAGTTATTGTTAATGAAACAATCCCAGGAGCAAGTGGTAAGAATCACAAAATCCCTGTTGCTGTAAAAAATAATGGAATGTACATTTCTGTTGCATACAACAAAGCAACTGGAAATCCAGTCAGCAAGAAAGAGACCACACGATTCTATGACATGGTAGATGACATCAAAAAGGGAGACCACGGTACAATGCTAACTGATGCAATCTATGGCTCCTCAGTTGGTTTTAAGGGAGATGCTTTGGTAGAACTGGAGAAATTGAACAAAGCAAGAACACAAGACCCAGAAAACAAACTCGATTTTAAAACAGCAAATTTTGAAAACAATATTTACTCTGTTACCAAGTGTTAAAATTTTTAAAAATTATTGATTTTTGATTTAGTTACAAGGATAATCCTGATGTGTCAATAGTAAGAAACATTGGCTTTTCATCTGTTTTTTTAAAATCGCTTCCATATTGTTCGAAATACAAATTTGAAAAAAGATGTTTTGTCCAGATGTCATGAACTTCATCAACAAATTTTTTGTGATTGAGTTGTCTCAACATTTCATGAGCTATTTCATGTGAAACTGTTGTACAGTTTTTTTCAGCCAAAAACAACGTGTCATTTGGATCTTTTGGTGATTGCCACAAAACCATCCCAAAGTTTTCTGCATGGTATCCCTCACATGTACAATCTGTCCAAAGAGGTTTAAAGTGACACAGATAGAAATGGTAAATGTCCTTTCCTCTTTGTTGATGATCACGAATCAATGTAGGAGTATCTAATCTTTGTAAAAGGCTTCGAGGCTTTGTAACTAATTCATCACATTGAATTTCAAAATCTTTTCCAAACTTTTCTTTAATCCATACCTTGAAAAATTGGCTCATTTTTTGAATATACTCAAATTCTGGTTTCCTTTTTTCAAGATCTTCTTCTTTTACAACAAAAATGAAGTGTAAAATCATAATAAGAAAAAGGGGTGTTTATGTCTGGCCTTCTATACCCATTAAGGTTAGTGTTGATCGAATCTTCTCAATCTTTCTTATTTTCCAAGTAATTGTCTCACGTAGTTTTTCAACAGTGTCGGATTCAATTTTGGCCAAAATATCATAGGCACCAAAGGTACCATGTACTTCTTTTACACCTTCTAGACCCTTTAATTGCTGAATAATAGCCTCTTCAGAACCTAGTTCACAGTTTATTAAAACATAAGCTGTTGCCATGTTCCGGATTAAACAGAGCGGGTATATCAATAAAGCGCTTGTAGGGGTTTATTTCTGAGAAATTTTAAGAATAGAATCCCAAATTGCTTTTGGGACAGGCATTACAGAAAGTCTAGAAATTCTAAGTAATTCCCAGTCTTTGAAAGATTTTTGTTTTTTCATCTCATCTAAGGTGACTGGTCTATTGAGTGGGTTTTTGTATTTGACATCAACGACAATGAATCTTTTGTTGTCTTCATCAGGATTTGGATATGGTTTTGATGTTACCTCCATTATTCCTACTGCTTGTCTTTCAGTACCTGTATGATAAAACAAAACAAGATCTCCTTTTGACATGTTATTCATGTGTTTTAGTGCAAGATTGTTATGGACTCCATCCCAAACTGTTTTTTTGTCTTTTTTTAATTGGTCAAAGCTATATCCCCGTGGTCCACTGGGTTCTTGTTTTGCTAACCAATAATTTGTCATCTTGAGGATAATTGAAAATTTGGTTTTTTTATTTCTTTAATCATTAATGTTCCCCGGTTCTGACTCGCACAAGATCATTGGTATTTAGCCAAAACCTCCTTGGGTTCTGTAACCGGGGCTGCCCTGAATGTAGCATACCTGGGTGAATTAGAAATCATTGGTATCAATACGATCGCATCATCCTAATCCGTCTGTATGCCTGCTCTTAGGGCGTTTAATTATGGATTTAGTCAAATATTAATCCAGATAGGTAAATTTCAAAACCTACAACTGGTACGCGGATTTTATAATTTTCAATTGTTTTTGAATTGATTTGACCTATTATTCCAACTGTCTTTCCATTTACGACTACTGAGGCAGTCTTGCCTTTCTCAAATGCTTCATGAGATGAGGTCTTTGTTTCAAGAGTTAGATTAAATCCCGTTTTTAGAGCAGATTGCAGAATTGATTTAATCTCTGTAAAATTTGCATCTTTGTGAGCGCTTACTGCAGCAAAGTTAGTTTGTTCTTTGATTGGTTTATCATTAAGAAATACCGTTCCAGTTTCAAACATTTGTTGAGGATAAGCAGAGTGAATATTTCTAGAGAGGTTTTCTAGCAGACCAGGTAAAATAGAGTCTCGCAAAATTGTATGCTCTTGACTTTTTGAGTCAAGTACTGAGATTGTTTTTTTGGGTTCTCTGTTTGTCATTTCGTAAAGGATTCTTTTACTTGTCAAGCTAGAGTTTAGGGCTTCAAGATAACCTAATCCAACCATTGTCAGACTAAGTGACTTTAGCTTTGATGAAACAGGATGTATTGCTCCTAAGGTTTCAGATGGAGAAAGGGTTGGAGTTAGTTTTTCTATTCCATATCCTAGTGCAGCTTCTTCTACTAAATCCATTGGTCCAAAAATATCAAATCTATAAGAAGGAATGATGCATTCAATGTTTTTTCCTTTTACACTTGCATCTAATCTTGATTTTTTTAATGAAGAAATTATTTTTGAGTTATTCAAATCAAGTCCAAGTGATTGATTTATAAGCGAAGGGGCAACAGATAGTTTTCTTGACTCAAACTTTGGTGTAGAGTTTTTTGCTCCACTAATACTGACTGACTCTAAGGTAAACCCGGCTGCCTGAAGAATGATTGCAACTATTGAAAGCATATCTTCAGCATCTGCCTTGTTAACTCCAGTCACTTCTACGAAGATGTTCTTTGTTTTTGGTGTGACAGTAGTAATTGCCGCATTAATTATGGGTGGAAATGAGACAGTTTCACCTTTAGAGTCTTGAATTATTGGAAAAATAGTTGAATTTCCTAAAACATATCCATATTCTTGTCCAACCTCTGTTTTTTGTAAAATCTCAGATATGGCAAGCTCCTTTGATTCGTTTAATGGAATGAATTTGTGATTTTTGTTAGTTGTAGAGTATGTTAATGGGAATTGAATTTTGTCAAGGTCATGAATTCCAATTGAGGATTTTTTTCTCTTTCTTCCAATTCCAAAATGAAGATCTTCTTGCATCGTCATGAATTGTTTAATTATTGTGTCATCGATTTTTCCGTTTTTTGCAACCAGACCAGTAACATAGGGTCGGATTTTAGATACGGTTGGTTTGACATTGATTTTGTAATTGTTTGATTTTTTTATTTTTAATTTTACAGAACCAGTTTTGATTCCCAGTAATCCTTGCAATCCCAGTGATATTCCAAAGTCAGTGGAGTAATCAGGACGGTTTGGGCTATATTCTACTCTAACTAGGTCTTTGTCTTCAGATTCAATGTCTAGTCCTAGAAATGGCAAAGATTCAGAGATTTGTTTTTTGGATACTTTGCCAATTAATTTTTGGAGTCTTGAGTACGATAGTTCTACTACTGGCATTTTGTTGCACTCCTAAGCCATCCTAAATCATTATTGTAAAATTCCCTAACATCATCTAGTCCATACTTTAGCATGGCAATTCTTTCTATTCCTCCTCCCCAAGCCAAAACAGGTTTGTTAATTCCTAATGGTTTTGTAACTTCTTGGCGAAATATTCCCATTCCAAATAGTTCAACCCATTTTCCTAATCTTTCATTGTAAACCATAGTTTGTAAGGAAGGCTCAGTGTAAGGGAAAAATGTTGGCCAGAACTTTACCTTGTTCAAGCCAATTCGTTTGTAGAATTCTCTTTGAATGCCCATCAAATTCCTCAAATTTGCGCCTGGACCTACTACCACGCCCTCAATTTGATTAAATTCTACTAGGTGCTTGTAACTTACCTTTTCATTTCGAAAAACTCGACCAAGAGAAAACACTCTAGCTACATCAGGTTTGTTTTCAGCTAAATGTTTTATTGTAATACATGTTGTGTGTGTTCGCAAGACCATCTTTCTTGCTTCATTAATGTCCCAATAGTATCTCCAACTTTTTTTATGAGACTCTGAAACCTTACGAATTTGTTCAGCATTTCCAATTTGTTTTGCACTCAAACCATCCAAGTAAAATGTGTCTTGAAGTTCTCTAGCAGGATGGTCCTGTGGAGTAAATAACGCATCAAAATTCCAAAAGCTAGGTTGTGCAAGGTTTCCAAAAACTTCGGTAAATCCTAGTGTAACAAAAATTTCTCTAATCTCATCTATGGTATCTTTTAATGGATGGGTTCTTGCAACGTGAACCTCAGGAGCTTTGGCCTCAACATCTATTGCTCCTGATTCAGATTTTGAAAAATCTAATGTTTTGGCATTTTCAGATAAAGATACTTCTCGTGTTTTGGTTGTAGTTTCGATTAAAAATTCTGGCCTTTTTAGAAGTACAGAGAGCTCTTTTTGATCAATTTCATTTTTTGATACAGTGCCACTACCAATCTGTTTGAGAATTTTTTCCCCTGGAAAGGGTGAAGGGAATTTAATAATAGAAATTTTATTTCCTTTAGATTGAATCCAATTATTTTTTTTAGCAAGCCCCATTGCAGGACCAAAAACTGAACCCAGTTGTTTTTGTAATTCTGAAATTTGTTTTGGTTTATTTTTTACCAAATCAAGTAGTCTCTTTTCAGGCAAACCCTTCTCATATGCCTCCAATCCGTTTTTTCCGAGGCTAATATTGACAATTTTTGACTCATTAACTATGGCTATTTCCTTGAGTCGTAGCCACTCGATTCCGCGTCTGACTTGGTCTGCCGATAATTGGGTTAGATTTTCAAGTTTTTCAGGAGTTAGGTTTGATTCCTTTTGTAGTACCGAAATAATTTTTTTTTCTATTTCATGAAAAACTTGGGACAATAGCAGAAAGTTCGAAAAAGACTTTTTAAACCTTAACCTAAGTCAAAATAAATGTCAACAGAAGACTTTGTTGTAACTCCTTGGCATGTTGAAGGCGATATTGATTATGATAAACTAATCAAGCAATTTGGGACTGAAAAAATTTCTCCTGGTATTTTGGACAAAATTAAGAAAATTGCAGGAGAGGATCATTTTATGCTTAGAAGGGGAATCTTCTTCTCGCACCGAGAAATGAATAGAATTTTGCAAGATTACGAGCAAGGAAAAGAATTCTTTCTTTATACCGGTAGAGGTCCATCAGGACATACCCATATTGGTCATTTAGTTCCATGGGTTTTTGCAAAGTGGTTGCAAGAAAAATTCAAGGTCAATATGTATTTCCAACTTACNNCAAGTTTGCATATGAGAACGCACTTGATTTTATTGCACTTGGTTTTGATCCTAAAAACACAAAAATCATAATTAACACAAAAAATATTCAAACACTTTATCCAATAGCAGCTGAAGTCGCAAAAAAAGTAAATTTTTCAAATACCAAAGGAGTTTTTGGATTTACAAATGAAACTAACATTGGAATGATATTTTACACATCTTTACAATCAGCTCCATGTTTCATTGAAGATAAACCAGTACTGATTCCGCTAGGAGTTGACCAAGATCCTCACTTTAGAATTACAAGAGATGTCGCTCCAAAAATTGGCAAGCCCAAGCCAGCCTTGATTCACAATATTATGATACCCGGATTAGAAGGTCCAGGAGGCAAGATGTCAGCCTCTAGTGAAAATGGAACTGTGTATACAACGGACTCTCCAAACGTTGTAAAAAAGAAGATTAACAAATATGCGTTTTCTGGAGGACAGCCTGACATAGACCAGCATAGGAAGTTGGGTGGCAATCCAGACATTGATGTATCTTATCAGTATCTTCGAATATTTTTTGAACCAGACGATAATAAATTAAAATCAATTTATGATGATTACAAATCTGGAAAGATGTTAACTGGTGAGCTAAAAGCAATACTGATTGAAAAAATAAATGCGTTTCTTAAAGTGCACCAGGAAAATAGAGAAAAGGCCAAAGAAAAATTTGACGATTTTTTGTTTGAGAACAAATGAAAATAAAAGTTAGTTGCGAGGACAAATACGAGGCACAAAAATTAGCCAGTCTTATTTTTATCAAAGATTCCAAAGAAACCTACATTACAAAAATTTTGAATGTTATTGAAAACGAAGTCGTAGTAGAGTTAAAGGACAAATCAGCTCACAGTGTGCTTTTGGCAGATGCATCTCAAGTCGAGTTATTTGCTGATTTTATTCAATCAGTGGTTGACAAAGTACACAAGATTATCCAGACCAAAGTTTTCAATAAAGAAATTGAAATTACTAAAGGATAAGCAATTTAGAATATAAAATATCCAAGTTTGAAAACAGACTAAATTTTATTTTTAGAGGCCAAATGCAGCCCATAGAGCAACGAGGCCAACCATTGCAATAAGACAAAGACCTAGTGCTTTGAAATCTCCACTCATACACTAGGGTTGAAATAATTATAATTAAAGTATTAACTAATTCTCAAGTCTGATTTCAAAGGCTATCTAGGAAATCTTTTCTTTTTTTTCTTGTAGGTTTTGGTCTTTTGTTCAGGGGAGGAAATAGGCATTTGAATTGCATTACAATTCAAGCATAAAATTTTCAGATCCTCTTTTGCCAAGGATGGGTCAGAGATGTATTTTCCCCAGGAAGATGCAAATCCACTTCTCTGAATGCTATCAAATGTCTCATCTCTGATATTTTTGAATCCTAATGCTTTTTCATCTTTAAACCCGCAACTTGAGCATGTTTTACCGCCTAAAATTTCAAATAATTTTTCTTTTAAGGTGTTGTAGAATTTTTCCGAACCTCCAGAATAGAAGCTTTCCATCTTTTTTAGAGATTTGATTTTCTTTGATTTTTCTTTGAAACTTTCTCTAGATTTTGGTTCACGTTCTGATTTGGACCACTCATCCTCATCATAGTCTTCTTTGAATTTTGTTTTTCCAAAACATTCACTACAATAAACTGGTCTGTCAAATTTTGGTTTGAAAGGAAGCTCAAAGTCATCTCCGCAATTGTCGCATTGTGTAGAAAATCTTTCTGTTCTTCTGTCATCT
>JABAOE010001191.1_pt1 | contig 12357 bp, 15 predicted proteins | sample 7062141 | NCBI WGS metagenome assembly JABAOE01 (sample SAMN14538627, study PRJNA623070) | marine sediment metagenome | biome: marine biome [ENVO:00000428]; feature: marine pelagic biome [ENVO:01000023]; material: deep marine sediment [ENVO:00002113] | place: India: Gulf of Khambhat ...
CTCTTCGAGGGCAACGACGAGTTCGGCCGCCTCCAGCCCCTGCTCGGCACCGCCGAGCCGGAGGTCGATGCGGCCGGCAACACGGTGAACGGCGCGATCGCCTGGCACAGCCCGACCACCGAGAACCCGGGGCTCGGCGACACCGAGATCTGGGAGATCTACAACGCCACCGGCGACGCACACCCGATTCACCTGCACCTGGTGAACTTCGAGATTCTCGACCGGCAGGAGTTCACCGCGGACGTGATCGAGCAGCCCGTCGAACAGCATAACGGCACGTTCGGCGTCGGCTTCCGCCTCGAGAATATCGTTCTCGGCGCCCCAGTGCCGCCGGCGACCGAGTACGTCGAGAACGCGCCGAAGGACATGGTGACGGCGCTCCCGGACCAGGTGACGCGCATCCGGACCACTTTCGACAAGCCGGGCCGCTACGTCTGGCACTGTCACATCCTGTCGCACGAGGATCACGAGATGATGCGCGTGCTGCAGGTGGGGAACTAGCCATGGCCACCGCATTCAATCAGACGCCCGCCGATCATCACACCGCGCTGGTCGTGGACGACTCCAAGATCGCCTGCAAGGTGCTCTCCGGAGCGCTCGCGAAGCTCGGCTTCGAGGTCGACGTGGCCCACTCCGCGGAGGCGGCGCTGAATCGGCTGGCGGGTCCGCTGCCCGGCGTCGTGTTCATGGATCACCTTCTGCCCGGGATGGACGGCCTGGACGCGGTCGTCCGGCTGCGGGCGCAGGCCCATACGGCGCGCCTGCCGATCGTCATGTACACGTCACAGGAGAGCGAGGACTTCGCCGCGATGGCGCGCCGTGCGGGGGCGAACGACATCTACCCGAAGAGCGCGGAGTATTCTGCGCTCGGCGAGGTCCTGGCGCGACTGAATCTGACGCCCGCGCGGCCGCGCACGCAGCCGGCGAGCTCCAGCGTGGTCCCGATCCGCGGGCAATCACCGACGGCGGCGCGCGACGCACGAAAAATCACTCGCGCGGATCTGCTCAAGCTGCTCGAGCCGAGCCTCGCGGCGCACCATGCAAGGCTGCATCAGGATCTGCTGGCGGAGTTCGCAATCCTGGAGCGCTACGAGGAGCGCATGCGCCGCGACCTGTTCGCGCGCGTGGATGCCCTGACCAAGCACGCGACCGACCGCGTCGACCGCGCGTTCGCCGAGCGCCGCATCGAGCGCGAATACGAGCGCCGCGGCGGCGCTCGACGCTGGTGGGCCATGGCGGCGACGATCGTGATGGCCTTCGCGCTGAGTCTCGGTGCCAGCTGGCAGGTCGGGCAACGCAACCAACAACTCCAGCTGCAGGGCGCAGCGATGCTGTCCATGCTCGACGCGCAGGCCGAGGCGATCGACAATCTCGACGCCAGCGTGCTCGCGATACGCGCAGCTTCCGGCGGCGCAGACGTGATCGCCGAGCCCGTGTTCGCGCCCGCAGCGGACGATAGGTACCGCACGCCGTCGGCGCGGAGTCCGACTGCGGCCGCCGCGCTGGTCGCGGAGCTGCAGTCCATGGGTATCCTGGGGCCGGTGCGCATCGAGACCGGAGCCGGTTCCTTCTGCGTGCGCTCCACGTCGGCGGGTTACCGGATCGAGGTCAGCAACCTGGGGATCGAGGACTGCGAGGCGCTGCCGATGCGACTCACGGCCGCGACCTGGTAAGGTCACGCGTCGCCGTCATCTATAATCGGCGGGCGGATCGAGGCAGAGAGAGCGGAAGTATGACCAGTGCAGGGGTCCTGCGGGACCCGACCCAGCCGTGCCGGCTCGTGATCGTAGATGATCATGCGATCATGCGGGACGGGCTGACCGCGCTGCTCGACGACGAGCCGGATCTTGAGGTGGTGGGCACCGCCGGCGACGGCAAGGCCGCCGTGGCGACGATCCGGCGCAAGAAGCCCGACCTGGTCGTAATCGACCTGTCCATGCCGCGCACCGACGGGGCACAGGCCATCGCCGTCATCAAGCGCAAGTACCCGCATGTGCGGGTGGTCGTGCTGACCTTCCACAAGGAAGACGCGCACATCCACGCGGCGCTGCACGCGGGCGCCGACGCGTACGTGCTGAAGGACGACGGGCGTGGGGAATTGCTGTCGGCGGTGCGCAACGTCGCCGCCGGCAAGAGCTATCTCAGCCCCGCGATCTGTGATCGCGTGGTGTCTGGCTATCTGCGCCGCAGCGCGCCCGAAATCCCGTCGTGGGAGCTGCTGACGCCGCGCGAGCGCGAGGTCCTGAAACTGGTCGCGGAAGGCTACAAGACCCGGGAGATCGCGGAGTACCTGTCGCTCAGCATCAAGACGATCGAGAAGCACCGCGCCAACCTGATGCGCAAGCTGGATCTCCACAGCGTGTCGGAGGTCACCGCCTACGCGATTTCGAATGGCCTGCTGGCCTAATTGCCGAGCGACCTAGAGGGCCCAGCTCGCGCGCACCGAGCAGCCCTTGTCCGCGGCGCCGGTGATCTGGAACCTGCCGCCGAGGGACTCGACCCGCTCGCGCATGGTCAGCAGACCGAGCCCGCGCCTTGGCCGCCCGTCGGCTGGCAGCCCGACGCCGTTGTCCCTGATCAGCAACTCGACGCCGCCACCGGCGGTCGCCAGCACGAGCGACGCCTCGCGCGCGTCGGCGTGCCGGGCGATGTTGCGCAGCGCTTCCTGCGAGATCCGGTAGATGGCCACGGCGAGCTCTTCGGGCAGGCCGCCATCGGCAGCCTTGAGCTCCACGCGCAGCTTGACCTTCGGGCAGACCGCGCGGAACTCGGAGCAGAGCAGCTCCAGCGATCCGATCAGGCCGAGATCGCTGATCACCGCCGGCATCAGGTTACGCGTGATCTCCCGCAGCTCCTGCAAGGCGCGCTGCACGTGCTCGAAGGTGCGGCGCAGCGCCGCACACTGGCGATCGTCGTCGCTGGCCGCGGCGCGCTCGACGCAGCCTTCGATCTCGAAGCGCAGCAGGCTCAGCGTCTGGCCGAGACCGTCGTGCAGTTCCGCCGCGATCCGCTTGCGCTCGGCTTCTTGGGACACCAGCACCTGGCTGGTGATCGCGCCGAGCCGCTCGTTCATTTGCGCGACCTCGGCGGGCGTCCGGATCAGGCTCCCGGGATGCTCGAGCGGCTCGTCGCAGCCGGACGGCGGCGCGTGTCTCGGCTGCCGCGTGAGTCGCCCCCGCTCAGGTGGCCGCCACTGGCGCTCCGGACCCTCGCGCGCCGGCATCCGGGCGCGTGCGGCCGATGGCGTGTCGTCGGGAAGGCGCATGAGCGATTCGAGCAGAATTTCGTGTTGTTGTTATCGAGCTTCATTAAAGCACATCTTCCGCGACGATCAACCGGCGTCGGACAAGAATTGATGGCGCGAGTCTGTAACATGGGTCCCGACAAGCATTCGGGATCCGTCATGTCGATCATTAAACATAATATGCCGCTGCTCGCCCGCCACGAGGGCACGTGGGCGGGGACGTACCGGTTCATCACACCCGAACTCGAGCTGCTCGACCAATACGCGTTCCGGATCAAGGTCATGTTTCCCGACGACGGCCGCGGCGGCATCACGTATCGGCAGGAGAGCTTCTACGCGTGGCCCGACGGGCGGGAGGAGGAACTCATCTTCGAGGCGCGGGTCGGCTAGTTGATTTCGGAAGCGACTATCGACGCATACATCGGGTACCTGCTCGGAACCGCAGCTGGCGGCGATTCCGGCTACGGCCGCTCGAAGCGCCCTGTCTTCTCCGTCAGGCGAATCCGGTACATCACGGTCTCCGGGCGTTCGGGTTCTTCCGCATCAGTTTGACCGTCAGGCCGACGAGTGAATGCCCGATGATCGCATCACCATCATAGGCGTGAGTGATCGGCACCACGCAGGTCTGTCCGTCCGCATGACAACCGATCCGTGCAACCAGTTCGGACTTCAGCAGCGCTTCGATTTCATTCGCGTTCAGGTCCTCGATCATTTTCGTATGCGCCTCCTCGCAGTCCTATTCCAGGGCCGCGAACTTCGCGGACCAATCGGTCGTCGGTGGCTCCTTGACCGTGAACACGGAGAACGTCTTGTCCCGCGCTACCGGGTGTGCCAGCGCCGCGACGAGCACGGAGGCGACGTCGGTGCGCGAGATCGCCACGACTTTGGTCGCGTCGGCCTTCTCGAACACGATCTGCTCCTCGCCCCCGGGCTTGTCGTGCAGGCCGCCGGGACGGACGATCGTGTACGGCAGCCCACTGGCGCGCAGGTAATCCTCGGCCTTCATCTTCCAGATCAGCACGTTGCCGAAGATTCGATTCAGAACGTGCTCCTCGTCGGTCACGCCCATCGACGAGACCAGCACGAACTGCCGCACCCCCGCGTCCGCAGCCGCATCGATCAGGTGCTTGTTGCCGCCGTAGTCGACGAACTCGGGAGAATTCGGACCCTCCTTCTCGCTGGCGCCAATCGCGCTTATGACCCGAGTGGCGCCGTCGAGGGCCGGCGCCAGCGACTCCGGATCGCGAACGTCCGCGACGATCAAGGAGACGTCCGGGCCGAGTTTTTCTGCCGCGCTCGCGGCGTCCCGAACGAGCGCACGGACCCCGTAGCCCTGCTCCCGCAGCTTCGCGACCACCTGCTGGCCCGTTCCGCCGGTCGCGCCGGCCACCAGTACGAGTTCGTCGGCCGGCGCCGCAGCGACGGGCGCGAACGCCGACCACAGCAGCGTCAGGGCAGCCCACACCGTGGATCTTGGGGACATGTTTATTCGCCTCCGCCGATTGAACTCAGGACCGCACGATACCCGATCTCCGTGCGTTAGACTCCGATAATTGGGATCTGACCCCATTCCCACAGCGGGGATTTCGCATGCTGGAGAAAACCCGGGCGACCGTTTTACCGATACTCGGAGGACTGGCGTTTTTCGCCGGCGTGATGGGCGTCAGCCAGGGTCTCGTCGCGTGGAACGCGGCCGTGTCGCCGGAGTTCCCCTGGTTTCCGGTCCCGGCGCTGGTGCTGTTGCTCGCGGCAAGCTGGTGGGCCAATCGCCGCTGGCCGATTCGCCTGACCCGCCCCGTCGGCGGCCGGGCCTACGCGTTCGCCCTGCTGATGACCTATGCCGTCCTCTGCCTGGGCGTGCTCGAATCGTGGCTGAACAACCTGACAATAGCGGCGCCGGCCTGGCCGGACGAGGCGGTATCGGGCAGCTTCCAACTGGCGTTCCTGCTCGTACTGCCGTTCATCGCCGCCGTGCTGGCCGAGGTGGGATTCCGGGGCCTGATGCAGACGGCCCTGGAAAAGGTCCTGCCGCTGTGGCCAATGCTGCTGCTGATCGCGGCGATCAATTACCTGATGCACTTCTTCGACCCGAACCAGGCGGGCCAGTTTGTGCGTCTGATCACGCTGAACCTGGTCTGGGGCTACATCACCTGGCGCACGCGGTCGCTGCGGCCCGCTCTCGTCGCGCACGTCGCCATGAACATCGCCGTGCCAGTGTTGCAGTATGGATCCGAGCAGTACGGTCGCGGGCCGGTGCCCTTCGGCGAGTTCCCGGGCAGCGCGCTGCTCGGCGCCGCCTTGACCGGGGTCATCGCGCTCGCGGCCGCGCTGTTTCTCAACGGACAACTGGCGTCAAACCGGGATTCCGAACCCCGATGATGCCGCCGCACGGCGGCTTCTTTTTCAGCCGATTCCTGACCGATCAGCGGCGGGGCCCGGTCATTTCTTCAGGCGTTCGTTCAGACGCCTGAAAACTTCCGCCACAGGGATCGCCTCGACCTGACCCCGCTTATACGCCTCATATTGGCGGGCGGCCTCCTTGCTCAATTCCCGCTCGATGTCGGCTCTAGAGGCACCGCTATCTGCGTGCGCATCGAGTAATGCAAGCAGCTTCTCCCACTCCTCATCGCTGAGTTTGAGAGCCTCCCGATAAATTTCATCTGCTGTTCGCCCCATCTCACCACTTTACCACTCGGGTACCGATGCCTCGACGTCCACGCTCGTCTGCTCGCACGCAGCGGGCCAGCGCAGACACGACGTCCTGAGTTTTCAATGATTGACGATTAGCGAAAATACCGACCAAACAACTCGGCCAATTCGCTGTCGAGGTCGACATCGCTGCCGGAGAGTCGGCCCGTTCCGTTGACCAGGCGCCGTCGGCCGTCAGCCGGATCCAGCTCCTCCCGCAAGATACCTTCCTCTATGAACCTCCCGATAGCCCGAGACACCGTCGCCGACGGCAGGTCCAACTCCCGGCAGATGTCGGCATGAGTGGTCGGAGCACCGCGGTACCGCCAACACAGATGGGCGTACTGCAGGATGCGAATCTGGTTCAGGGTGTAATCGCCGGCGATGTGCCTGGCCATCTTGCTGAGCATCTCTAGGACGCCTTCCTGCGATTGCCGGATCGATTCCGTATCCATTTCTCTCCGCATCCGAAACTTTGATTGTCGCTCTCGTGCAGTAACGTTAATGTTTGCAGATCCGGCGTCGAAGGGGAACGGCCCAGGCCGACCGAGAGTGTCTGAACATGCAAGAATGCAAAGTCATCCCGCTGGTCTTACATAATGAGTTCCGAGAAGCTCAGGACGCTATCGACCGATCCATCGCGGTTCTCGAGAATCTGCTTCGGGTCACCGGGGCCGACCATGATCGCCTGGATATGACCCGGGCATTAATTCACCTGCACGAAGCGAAAGCGAATCTGTCCTGATCGTGGATCGGTTTCAGGTGACCGATCTCGCCCGGGCATCGCTGATAAGGGCTTAATCGTGACGCGTCCGGGACGGTCCGCCGCCGGTCCCGGCGTGTTCAGGGCCCGGCGCCGGCCACCGGCAGTTCCGCAGCCCAGACATCATTGTCCTGCGGCCACGGGGCCAGAACCTCCCGGTCGCCACCGAACGTCCATACCTTGCCGTCACGGATCTCGATCATAAAGTCACTCTTGCCGCCGCGGCCCGCGTTTTCGGCGCAACCCCACACCTTGTCGGTGACCAGCTGCCAGCCGTCGATGCCTTCTGTGGGATCCCATATCCACATGTCACTCATCAGCTTCTGCTTCCACTTGCCCGGCCCTTTCGCATGACCTCCGATGCAAATGACTTTTCCGTCAGAGGCAATGCATTGCTGTCCCGTCCGCGGGACCCAGGGCGCATGGCCGAGCAAGTCCCAGGTCACGCCCAGGTCGTCCGATTTCCAGATGTCGTTTCTTCGGCCCGGCCAATTGCCGAAGAACACCGGTTTGTCGTGATCGCCCCCCATGAAATAGATCGTGCCATCGATCTCGACGACCTGCATGCCGGCCCGGCCCATGTCTTCCGGGAGCTCCGCCCGGAGTTCCCAGGTCTCGCCGAGATCCTTGCTGACCCACAATTCCGGGTAAAACACGCGATTCCAGGAATCGCGGGCACCGCCGAAGAGGTAAATCACGTCGTCGATGGTCGTCGTGTGGTGGCCCGCCCGCACGCCCCACGGCGCGTCGGCGCAAACCTGCTCCCAGCTGCGGCCTTCGTCGGCTGAGCGCCACACGTCGTTATAAAAAGTGCTCAGCCCCTGACCGCCGGTCAGGACGAGGTGACCCTGCACAATTTCGACTTCCGGATAGCAGCGCCTGCCCCAGCCGGTGTTGTCGGACATCAGCTCCCAGTGGATGCCATCGGGGCTCCGCCACGTGTCTCCGTATATCCTGAATGCCCCGGACCGACCACTGATGATGTAGAAATAGCCGTCCAGGATACCGCCGCGCGGCATGGCCCGCGCGCCCCACGGCGACTCGGCTGCGATCTGTTTCCATTCCATAAGGGCGACTCGGCCGGTTTTGGCGGCTGCCAGCTGAATTGTATACCGCCGTCCAGCAGAGCGCGCCTAAACTCCGACATCTGAAACGGCCGGCACGACGCGTCGCGAGATCGTCTTCACCGCCGCCATCGGCTCGTCGAAGATCTTCAGCACCAGGTCGGTGAATCCCGCGTCGGCATACGCGCGATAACGTTCCAGCTCGCGGTCGATGTCGCCGTGATCCCCGGTCGAGCAGACGCTGCCGATCACGTAATCGGCCAGTTCCTCAGGGACGCCCTCGATGATGCCGGTGCCGGTATACGCAGCCTTCTGGAAGTTCCTGTAATGCGACTTGATGAAGCTGAGATCCGGCTCGTCGAGCAACAGGTCGAGACCATGAAACGGCGGGATCAGCTGCGTGCGCCATGCGACCGAGCGGCGTGCCTCGGCCAGCGACGCCTCCTTATCTTCCTTGATGTGCCAGGCCCAGTAATTGCCGATGCGGAAATCTTCGGCGGGCTTGTCGCGCTTCGCCATGCCGGCCTGCACGTTCGCCATGATGTCGGGCGCGCGATGGATCGTCTGGTCGCCCAGCTGCATGCCGTCGGCGACGCGTGCGCCCATGCGAATCATCTGCGGGCCGTCTGAACACGTGAACACCTTCGGCGGCGGCGCCCTCAGCCAGTCGGCCCGATACGGCATCGTCACCCGGTACAGCTCGCCCCGGTAACCGCGAGCGAGTTCGCCGTGCGCGGCGCCGCGGACGATCTCGACGGCCTCGCGCACCGCGCGCACGACGCGCAGCGCCTTGTAATCGATTTCGACGCCCTCGCTGCGCATCGCCGACAGCACCGCCCCGCCGCCACCGATCGCCACGGTCGCCCGGCCGCCGGCGATCTCATTCAGGCTGTTGATCGCGTTCGCGATCTTCAGCGGGTGCATCTCGAACGGGCTGACGGCCAGCACGCCGAGCCGGATCCGATCCGTGGACAGCGCCGCCGGCACCAGCGCGACGAACGCGTCCCAGGTGCTCGGGAAGTTCGAGTGCCACAGCGTGCTGATGCCGCCCTGCTCGGCGACGACCGCAATCTCGGCGAGCTCCGACGGCGTCAGGTTGGCGTCGAGGATGATTTCGACGTTCATTCGGTCTCTGAGGCGGGACGATTGCGCTCGGCGATTGCGGCAAGCCCGGCGCGCAGTTCTTCGCGCGGCAGCCAGCGCCCGCGCAGCATCACGCCCACCGGTTCCCGCAGAGTGACGGGTCGTTTCAGCGGATTGGCGTCGGTGAGCAGCAGGTCGGCGGCCAGGCCCTCGGCCACGCGGCCGAAGACGTCTTCCGCGTCGAAATAGATCGCCGGCTTCACCGTGCCGGTGGTCAGCGCCTCGGCCGGCGTCAGCCCCGCGGCCATCATCAGCGCCAGCTCCTTGTGCAGCGAGAATCCCGGCACGTTGAGGATCTGCGGCGCATCCGAGCCCAGCAGCAAGCCCGCGCCGGCGGCGTGCAGCTCCCGGACCAGGCGCAGCCGGTAGCGCAGGAACTGATCCGCGAGTTCGCGGTCGAGCGTGGCCTGGTAGCCGGTCGCGATCTTCTCCCAGCTGTTCGACATCACCGCGGGCATGTATTTGAGTTCGGGAAAGTCGGCGGCATTAAACGGACCGACGAAGTTCGCCGCGAGCGTCTGCGTCGGCGCGTTCCAGACCTTCGCCGCCGCGGTCGCTTCCGCTACGACGGCGAACCGGTCGGGATCCATGAACGGCACGTACGCGAGACCGAGCAGCTGATCCTCGACCTCGCCGACGTCGATATCCTCGGGCACCATCGCCCTGAAGTAGCTGTCGAGGTGGTCGATCGACTTCTGTCGCGCCTCGAGCGCGCGCCAGAGTCCGACGCCGGCGGCGACGTGGCCGGCGACCGTGATGCCTTGCGCGGCGGCGGCGGCGGTGATCTCGTCGTAGATCGGCGCCGTCAGGCCCATGTGCACTTTCAGGAAGTCGTAACCCGCGGCGGCCTGGGCGGCGACGCGCGCGCGTGGATCCTCGATGCGTGCGCCGGCGAAGCGCGGACCCGACGTGTACAGCCGCGGGCCGAGCACGTCGCCGCGGGCGATCTGATCGCGCAGCTCGAGGTGCTCGGGCTCGCCGAGCATGTTGCGCACGGTCGTGACGCCGTTCGCGACCCACAGGAACAGCACGTCTTCGAGATACTGCCGGCCCCGGCGGGCCTCCGGCACGTGGGCATGCATCTCGACCAGGCCGGGCATGAGGTAACGGCCGTCGCCCTCGATGACGGTCGCTCCTGGCGGTATCCCGTTCGCGCCGGCCGCACCGACCGCCGCGATGAGGCCGTCGCGGATGACGACGTCCTGCGCCCGATCCACCCGGTTCAGTTCGGGGCGGACGATATTGACATTGACGAACGCCGTATCGGCGGCGAGCGTCACCGCGTTGACGCCCAACAGCGCCAGGCCCGGCAGAAACACGGACAGGTTCTTCGGGGTCATCGGGTCAGACCCGCAGCACGAGCTTGCCGACGTGCTGCGCCTCGCCGAGCTCCTCCAGCGCCGCCGGCGCCTCTTCCCAGGAGAACGTCTTCGACACGATCGGGCGCACCCGGTCGCTGTACCGCATGCCCTGCGCAATCAATGTGTCGAGGAGGCCGCTTTGTTGATACACGCGGAAAATCACGAAGCCGTGAACCGCGAGTTGTTTGATCAGCACCGGCGCCAGTGGAAGCGTCGCATCCGGGCCGGTGATCAGTTCATAGCTGACGATGCGCCCGCCATTCGCCATCGCCGCGACGATGCCGGGATAGAAGTCGGGGCCGACCGGATCCAGCGCGACGTCGACGCCCGCGCCTCCGGTCGCCGCCTCGACGCCGCCGCTCAGGGCATCGCTGTCGGCGCAGACGATGACGTGGTCGGCGATGTCCTCAAGCGCCCTGGCTTTCCCGACGCTGCGGCTGGTCGCGAGCGTCTCCGCGCCCCAGGCCCTGGCCAGTTTCAGCGCGACGACGCCCATGCTGGAGGTCGCGGCCGTGACCAGCACCTTCTTGCCCGCGGCGTTGTCCGGGTTCAGCCCGGCCTGCTCGAGGCAGCCTCCCATCGTCAGGATGCCCATCCAGTACGCCGCGCCCTCCGCATCGGTGAACTCATCGGGCACCGGCGCCAGCGCGGCCTGATCGTACAGCCCGACTTCGCGGTAGGCTCCCATCCCGCAGATGTCGACGCGGCCGGGCAGCAGCGCCACTCGCGCGCCGACCTCGAGCGGCGTCGCGGCACTTGCCGCGGGCCCGGACTCGCCCGTCGGCCCGAGCGCGATAATCTCGCCGACCGCCTCCTGGCCGATNNTTCGGAGCGATTCAGGCCGATGGCGCGGATTCTGACCAGCGCCTGCCCGGGCCCGGGATCGGGTAACTCCTGCTCGCCGAGATGCAGGACGTCGGTCGGCGCGCCGTATTCGGCGAACTGGAAACAGCGGGTCCTCATTGGTATGCCCCTGGGGCGGTTGTGAGATTTCTCGGTGTCAGCGATCACCGAGTGTACGTAATTATTTCGTGATGCGCCCTAGTTCCTGAACATCCACCGCAGTGACAGCTGCACCTGGCTCTCCCTGATGTTCTGCGGCATCCCGTAGCCGGGGGGTGAAGGCAGCGTCCACAGGCAGCTGTCCTGCTTGCAGTGGTCGCTGTGAATCTGCAGGTACTCGGCGGCGAGCCTGATCCGCGGCTTCATCTGATACAGCCATGCGACCGCGAATGCGTTGCCCTTGTCCTGGTTCGTGATCCCCGGCGGGTCGTTATACGGCTGAAGGTCGAACCATTCGTAACGCGCCGACAGACGATGCGGGCCGAACTCGCGCGTGAGCATCCCGTAGGTCGAGTCGAACAGCACATCCTGCACGTGCCACGGCCCGAGATCCGGTCCCATGATCGTCGTGCCGTCGATCCACTGGCCGAGCAGGCCGAAACCGAGCGGCAGCGCGAACTGCGCAGCGACGTGATTGAACCGGGTCTTCCAGGCATATTGCACGCCCGATGTCGCCTCGGGGTCGGCATTGTTGTCGTAGCGCATGGCCTTGATCAGCATTCGTTCGCCCCAGCGCCACTGTGCCCCGTAGTAGAAACCGACGCGATGGTCGATCTCCTCGAAGGGCTCGCTCTCCGGCAATGTCGCCCCGGACGAATCCCAGGGGTAGATCACGGAATTGACCGGCATCGGAATGGAGCCGAGGATGCCCGTCTGCCGGTCGTGCGCCGCCCAACCGCGCCAGGTCAACACCGCGCCGGTCGGGTCGTTCGCATAATACAGCGCTCCCTCGAGCGAGATCTGCTGGTCCGTCACCCACGGCAGATCGCGCATAATCCGCAGTTCGGCGCCGATCGTTCGCAGCTCCTCGCCGATCCACGAGTTGATGACCGAGCTGCTCAGGGCATACGCGTTGCTCCAGCCCACGTCGACGTTCTCGAGCGACAGGCGCGGGTAGAATGCGCCGGCCCTACCGCGGAAGCGCCAGGCGCTGCGAGGCATCGGCCGCCACTCGAGGTACGCCTCGGTCAGGTCGATCGCCTCGGCCACGTCGGTATTCATGTTGATCGCGGCGCGGCCCGATAGCGTCGG
>JABAOE010026289.1_pt2 | contig 12348 bp, 12 predicted proteins | sample 7062141 | NCBI WGS metagenome assembly JABAOE01 (sample SAMN14538627, study PRJNA623070) | marine sediment metagenome | biome: marine biome [ENVO:00000428]; feature: marine pelagic biome [ENVO:01000023]; material: deep marine sediment [ENVO:00002113] | place: India: Gulf of Khambhat ...
CCCGGCGAGCCCCTCCGGCTCCAGGAGCAGCCGCTCCACTTCGGCTACGACGAGGCGTACCACTCGCTCCCGGATGCCTACCAGACGCTCCTCCTCGACGTCATGGAAGGCGATCAGACGCTCTTCGTCCGATCCGACGAGGTGGAGGCCTCGTGGAGCCTGTACACCCCCTTGCTCGGCCTCGACCTCCCGGTGCTCGAGTACCCGGCGGGCACGTGGGGCCCCGACGGTGTCGACCGGCACCTCGGCAAGCAGCGGCCCTGGGTGCTCCGCGAGGGGTGAGGGGCACCGAGGCTCCAGCGGCGCCGACCGGGGGACGTCGGCGTCTCCGAGCGATACGTCGTGAACCGTCCTCCGGGGTCGGGGCGTATCCCTCATGCAATGAGTCGGGGGATGCACGCAATCGGCGCGGCAAGGCCGCCACGGGCAGCGCTCGTCGCGCGCGATATCCTGACGTGGCTCGACCGAGGGGGCATCGCCGCTCCCACGACCGGCGGTGATGGGAGCCGTGACGCAACGATGAGCGATCCACTCAACGCACGGTTCGTCGCCGGTGACGCGTCCGCGATGCGCGACGTCTACCGGGCGTACTCGCGGCCCATCTACGCCGTTGCGTACCGCGTCTTGCGGGATCGAGCCCTCGCCGAGGAAGCCGTCCAGCAGACGTTCCTCCAGGCGTGGAGGGCCGCGGACCGGTTCGATCCCGGACGCGACCTGGGCCCGTGGCTGTACACGATCGCGCGGAGGGCCGCCGTCGACGTCTACCGGAAGGAGCGGCGGCACCGCAGCGACGAGCTGGGCGAGCGCGACATCGCCGTGCTCCCCACGACCTTCGAAGGGACCTGGGCGGTGTGGGAAGTGCGCCGCGCCCTCGAGCAGGTGCCGGCGGACGAGCGCAACGTGCTTCTCGCCACCCACTTCGAGGGTCTCACCCACGAGGAGGCGGCGGTGCGCCTTGGCATCCCTGTGGGGACGGTGAAATCACGCTCCCACCGTGCCTACCGCCGGCTGGCCGATCTCCTCTCACATCTCGAGGAGGTGACGGCGTGAGCCGCGACACGACGCCGGGCGGTTCCCCGCCGAGCGACGCCGACCTCACTGCCGCCCGAGAGGCGTTGGAGCGAACCCTCGCCGGCGCGGGCGTGTCGCTCGACGACGAGGCGCTCTGGCTCGAGCCCTCTGCCGCCCTCGAGGGCACCGTGGCCGCGGCCGTGTCGACGGCGGTGGAGCCACCGCGGCCGGCATGGCGCAGCCAGCTGGCCGGCCATGGTGGCCGTCGCCGCCGCCGTCGTTGCCGTGGTCGCCGTGGGCGCCATCGTCGCCACTCGGCAGGCCGCACCAGATTGGGAGGTCGCGCTCGCCGGGACCGACGCCGCTCCTGGAGCGAGCGCAATTGCCCGTGGCTGGAACGAGCCGTCGGGTACCCGCATGGAGCTCGACGTCTCCGGACTCGATCCCGCCCCCGACGGGTTCGTCTACGAGCTGTGGCTCTCGGAAGGCCCGATCCACGTCTCGGCGGGGACGTTCCGCAGTGCCGAGGACGTCCAGCTCTGGGTCGGCGTGCGCCGGAGCGACTACCCGAGGGTGTGGATCACGCTCGAGCCCATCGATGACGACCCCGGACCGGCCCGCAACATCCTGGACACGGGGCCGTCCACCTCGTAGGGGTCTCGCTACTCGGCCTCGACTGCCACCTCGGTGAGGTCGACCGTGATCTCTGGCTCGATGCCGAGGCCCTTGAACCCTTCGATGCCGCGCGGCAGCCTCGCCGAGTTCCGCTGATAACGGGTCTCGCCGGGAGGGAGCACATGAACCGGGGGCGGGGTGGGCCGGGGCCGGGCCGGTTCGGGACGCTCCGGCGCCGCGGTGTCGAGACGCGGCGTGAAGTGGCGCGTCCGGCGTCTGCGCTTCTTCTTCGGGCTGGGCAACGGGACTCCTCGCTCGAGCCCCCGCACCGTACCCGCCGCCGGCACCCCAGGCGGGGATTTCGCGACCTCAGGTGATGATCGCCCACCAGATGCTGCTGAGGATCACGAGGACGACCCAGCCGATGACGACGGTGGCGATGGCTTTCCCCGTCGTGAAGTCCTGCCCTTCCCGCACGGCGACGACCGAGGCCACGAGCGACCAGATGAGCGCCACCCACCCCAGGAACGGGACGATCCCTATGGCCCGCGGCGCCTGGGCGAAGCCGATGACCCGGAGCATCTCGCCGGTATTGGTGTCACCCTCGAAGAACCGGGTGCCGATGAACGCGGTGATCGCAGAGAACGCCCACCAGCCGACGAGGCCACCGACGACGCTGAGGATGAGGACCGCGAAGAACCGGTCGCTCACGAAGGCGAGGCCGAGCGCGCTGAGGATGCTGACGATGACGACGACGGCGCCGGCCTGGCTCGTCAGGGACTCGTCGTGCTCAACGGCGTTGTAGAAGTCCAGGTCGAGCTTGGCCGCTCGGATCGCGTTCTCGATCATCTCTCGCTCCCTTCCCGGTGGCGGGAGCGTACCGTCGCTCAGCCCAGACCCGCGTGCCAACGGGCGACGGCAGCGCCGATCTCGTCGGGCGAGTCCTCCTGGATGAAGTGGATGCCGGGCACCGTGACCTCGGTCTGGTTCGGCCAGCTGCGGCAGAACTCGCGCTGACGGCCCACGAGGATCGCGCCCGGGTCCGCGTTGATGAAGAGCTTCGGCACGTCGCTCGTCGCCAGCCACTCCGAGTACGAGGTGACGATCTCGTGCGTATCCGCGGGCTCACCCTCGATCGGGATCTCCCTCGGCCAGGTCAGCGTCGGACGTCGCGCTTCGCCGGGCTCGAGGAACGGTGCCCGGTAGACGGCCATCTCCTCCTCGGTGAGATCGCGCAGCACCGAGGCGGGCAGGATCCGCTCGACGAAGACGTTCTTGTCGAGGACGATGCTCTCACCGGCGGCGGACCGCATGGCCTGGAAGATCGAGCTCGCAGCCTCGGGCCAGTCCGCCCACGTCACCGGTGTCACGATGGCCTCCATGTAGGCGATGCCCTTCACGGCGTCGCGGTGCCGGTTGGCCCAGTCGAAGCCGAGGGCCGAGCCCCAGTCGTGGACGACGAACGTGACGTCGCTCACAGCCCCGACCGCGTCGAGGAATCCGTCGACGAACGCCCGGTGCTCGACGAAGCGATACCGGTCGGGACCGGATTCGGCGAGCTTGTCGCTGTCGCCCATGCCGATGAGATCGGGAGCGAGACACCTGCCGGCGCCGGCGACGTGTGGGATGACGTTGCGCCACAGGTACGACGACGTCGGATTGCCGTGGAGGAAGACGATGGGATCGCCCTCACCTGCCTCGACGTAGGCCATCGAGTGACCCTCGATTTCGGCCCGCTGTTTCTCCACGACGCCTCCTCCCCGGGTTCGACGGGCCAGGTTAGGAGCGCGGGGCCTCCGCGAGCATCCCGAGGAAGGCCGCGGCCAGCAGCCCGGCGGCGACGAACGCGAGGGGAATCCCGTACGAGCCGGCGGCGTCGCGCCCCACACCGACGGCGAGGGGCCCGAGNNACACCGACGGCGAGGGGCCCGAGCGCTGCCGAGGTCGCAACGATCGACCACTGCAGACCCATGACGCTGCCGTAGCCGGGGCCCGAGTACCAGCTCCCCATGACGACGGCGCGCAGCGGAAGCAGCGCGCCGAAGGCGAGGCCGAAGATCACGAAGTGTCCGGCCATCTGCCACGCCGCGGTCGCGGAAATGGCGAGGCCGACGGCGATGGCGAGAGCGACGTTGGCAGCCGCATTGAGCCGCACCGGGCGGGCACGGTCGGACAGCACCGGCGCCGCGTACCTTCCCGGCAGGCTGAGGAGACCCGCCGCGGCCGCCCACAGCGCCACCGTCGTGATGGCGAAGCCCGACTCCTCGAACACCGCGATGCGATGGAGAAGCACGGCCTGCATCGCCGCAAACGTCAGCACCGAAGCTGCGGTGAACCGGGTGAACCTCGGGTCGACGATGAGGTGCCGAACCCTGACCGCGACGACGTCCCTGGCTCGCGGTGTCTCGTCCCTTCTGAAGCCGAGCGGCGCCGCCGCCCCGGTGACGAGGAGGATCCCGCCGAGGACGGCCGCAGCCCACCTCCAGCCGAGTGCCTCGACGAGCAGGCTCGTCACCGGGAGGAACACCGGGCCGGCGAGACCGCCGACGACGGTGAGCACGGCGATGCTGCGGAGACGGCCGGCGTCGCCAAACCATCGGTCGACGGCGACGAAGGCGGGCTCGTAGAACGTCATTGCACCTGCAGGCCCGACGAGAAGCCACGAGGCCCCGATCACCTGCCACGGCTCGGCCGCGGCTCCGACGAGGGCGAGGCCGGCAGCGCCGAGCACCGACCCGGCCGTCATGATGCCGCGCACCCCGTGGCGGTCGATCCTCCGGCCGATGAGGTAGGCGAGGCCGCCACCGACGACGATCGAGCCGGACCATGCCACAGACAGCGCGGACGTGGAGAAGACCGATCCCGCCGCCTCCTCTGTGATGAGGACCGAGAAGGAGTAGAACAGCGTGCCGAACGCGACCGAAACGAGCGAGGAGAGCGCGATGAGCGGCAGCGCAACGACCGGAGCCCGCGTCATCGGCCCAGGCTATCGGCGCCCCGGCCTCGCCGGTGTCCCTAGTGCAGCCGGCTCACCGCGTAGCCGGGCGCCGTCCGCAGGGTTGCGGCCGCCATCTCGTCGGCAAGGGCTCGATGCTCGACGGCGCTGGCGGCGGTGTACACCGGGTCGAGCTCATCTCCCCGTGCGGGGCCGCCCAGGCTCGCCGGGAGGGGCTCCCCATCACCGCCGAGCCATTCCGCGAGCCGCGGCCACGCCTCCCCGCCGATGTCCGTGTGCCGGATCAACCCGACGACCCGGCCTGCGACGACGACGCCGTGAAAGTGGCCCGACTCGGTTGCGCCACCGAGCGAGGTGAGAGCACCTCCCGTGGACTCGTAGCCGCACGTGGCGATGACGGCATGCGGGCCATCGGCCCAGCTCTCACAGCCGCGCAGCGACGTCGTCGACCGCGAAGCCGAGAGGTACCCGACGAAGCCGGCGACCTCGTCGTGCCCGAGCGTGCCGTCCGTCCACAAGCCTGCATCGGTGGGCAGCATCGGCCACTGCGCCGTGCCGACACCCTCGATGGCCGGGAGCTGCTCGGCGAGGAGTTCGATGACGGCATCGGTGTCGCCTCGACCCACCCCGGAGACGAACGCACGGAACACACCGACGGCAGGCCCCGCCGGTGCGGCCACCGGCGACGAGACGTCCGCCTCGGAGGAGGGCGTGGAGCGTGCCGTGGCGGCGGCGCCGGGTGGCGGCGGCAACGGCATCTCGGGGGCTGGCTCGATCGGGGATGACGGGCCGGAGCCGGGACCCAGGGCGGCGAGCACGGCGACGACCCCGGTGGCGGCTGCAACGAGACCCCACCACCGGCGGCGTGGCTCCGGGACCGGTTCGGGGGGAGCGCCTGCCATCGGCCCTCGCGGGTCGAGTGGCCTGACCCCGCCGTGTGTTCTCCGCCGTGGTTGCCGCCGGTCTCGCATGCCCGGATCACGATAGGAAGCGCCGTGTCACTACCGGGCACCGTCTCCGCCCATCCCGGTGACCCCACGGTTCCGGGCCCCCGGCCGGGTGCCCACTACGCTTTTCCCATGCACGAAGACCTCGAAGACGCCGTCGACCGCCTCTTCCCCTCCATCCGCTCCACGCTCGAGGACCTCGTGCGGATACCCGGCGTGAGCGCCTCCGGATTCGACCCCGGTCCGGTGCGGACCTCGGCCGACGCCGTGGCCACCGCCCTCCGCATCGCCGGGTTCGACGACGTCCGGCTCCTCGAGGTGACCGGGGCCCACCCCGCCGTCTACGGCTCCATCGAGGGCCCGCCGGGAGCACCCACCGTGCTGCTCTACGCCCACCACGATGTCCAGCCACCCGGCCACGAGAGCGAGTGGCAGACTCCGCCGTTCGAGCCCCACGAGCGCGATGGTCGTCTCTACGGGCGCGGTGCCGCCGACGACAAGGCGGGGATCGCTTTGCATCTCGGCGCCGTGCTCGCCCACAACAGCGAGCCCCCGGTCGGCGTCAAGCTCTTCGTCGAAGGCGAGGAGGAGATCGGCTCCCTCAACCTCGAGGAGTTCCTCTCCGTGCACCAGGACCTGCTCGAAGCGGACGTCATCGTCATCGCCGACTCCGAGAACTGGAGGGTCGGCACGCCGGCGTTCACGACGTCATTGCGGGGCCTCGTCGACTGCGTCGTCGAGGTGCGCACCCTCGAGCACGGAGTCCACAGCGGCCAGTACGGAGGGGCATTCCCCGACGCCCTCACGACCCTCGTCCGGCTCCTGGCGACGCTCCACGACGAGACCGGAGAGGTGGCGGTCGCCGGCCTCTCCAGCGGCGATGCCGACTCGCTCGATCTCACCGAGACGGAGCTGCGGGCGCGGGCGGGAGCTCTCGAAGGCACGAGCCTCATCGGATCGGGGAGCCTGACGGGGCGGATGTGGCGCCGGCCGGCATGCTCGGTGCTCGCCATCGACGCCCCCCACGTCGGCCATGCCATCAACCAGCTCGTCCCGGCGGCGAGGGCAAAGGTGAGCCTGCGCATCGCACCGGGCGACGACGGATCCCGGGCCCTCGACGCCCTCGTGGCGCACCTCGAGTCCCATACGCCGTGGGGCGCCTGGGTCAGCGTGACGAGGGGGGCGTCGGGCGATGCCATCGCCCTCACCGCCGAAGGCCCGGCGTACGAGGCCTTCCGCGGAGGCTTCACCCACGCCTGGGGTAGCGAACCCGTCGAGATCGGGGTCGGCGGCTCGATCCCGTTCGTTGCCGCCTTCAAGGAGACGTTTCCCGATGCCGCCATCCTCCTCACCGGCGCCGCCGACCCGACGAGCAGGGCCCACGGTCCCGATGAGAGCGTCGACCTCGACGAGCTTCGTCGCGGCATCCTCGCCGAGGCGATTGCACTGCGCCTCCTGGGCGGCTGACACGAGCCGGCCCGACTCCATGCCCACCGTGCCGCGCATCGCCGCCGTGCTCCTCGTGGTCCTCGGCGCCTGTTCCTCGGGGGGCACCGTCCCGACAACGGCGTCCCTAGCGACGACCTCGGCGACGACAGTGCCCGCGACCTCGGTCACGACGACGGCCCCCGCCGGGCCCACCCTTCCCCCGCCTCCTGATCTCGGGCCCGCCGAGACGGTGTGCGACTCGTTCGCCCCGCCCATCGAAACCGGGACGCTCGCCTCGGCAGATCTCCGCGAGACGTCCGGCATCGTCGCCTCGAGAGCCCATCCCGACATCCTCTGGGCCCACAACGACTCGGGCGGCGCCGCCGCCGTCTACGCCGTCGGCACCGACGGCCGCGACCTCGGCCGGTTCAGGCTGACGAACGCCGTGGCGCTCGATTGGGAGGACATCGCGATCGGACCGGGACCGCTGCCGGGGCGCGATTACCTCTACCTCGGGGACATCGGCGACAACCTCGGCATCCGCGGCCGACTCCTCATCCACCGCATTCCCGAACCCGTTCCGGACCGCACCGGGGGCATCGTCGAAGACGTCGACACATTGCAGGTGACGTACGGCGAGCGCGACCGCGGTTTCGACGCCGAGGCGATGTTCGTCGATCCGTTGACGGCCGACCTTTTCATCGTCACCAAGCGTGACGAGGAGGACCGCTCGATCGTGTTCCGAGCTCTTGCGGGTGAGCTCGAGGCCGGCACCGTGACGCTCATGACCCCGGTCGCAGTGCTCGAGCTGGGGCCGTCGGCCCAGGTGACGGCGGCGGACATCACCGCAGACGGGGGCATGCTCGCCCTCCGCGGCTACGAAGAGGTCTGGATGTGGGTGCGCGCCGACGTCGATGTCGCCGCCGCCTTCGACGCCGACCCATGCCTCGCCCCGTCGCCGGACGAGGTCCAGGGCGAGGCCGTGGCGTTCGAGCCGGGCGGCGGCTACTACACGATCGGCGAGGGCACGAGGGCCGCGGTGAACTACGTCGGACGGCCCTGAGCCTCGAGTGCGCGGCGGATCACGGCGTCGTGGTGTTTGACGCTCTTCATCGCGAACACGGCGCGCAACCTCGCCCGGTCCTCCGCGGTCAGGTCGCCGTGGCGGCCGCGGCCGGTGCGGCGGGCCGTCCGAGCCTCGTGGAGGCACACCCCCGCCGCTACCGAGATGTTGAGGCTGCGGACGAAGCCGCTCATCGGGATCGTCGTCACTACGTCGGCAGCGGCGAGGACCTCGGCGGAGACCCCCGCGAGCTCGTTGCCGAACACGAGCGCCGTCGGCTCGTCGAAACCCAGCTCCGCGATCGGCACCGCGCCGGGGTCGGCGTCGGCGACCGCGACCCGGTATCCGGCCCGCCCGAGGAAGGCGACGCACTCCGCCGCCGACCGCCACCGATACCGGTCGAGCCACTTCTCCGCGCCCTGAGACGTGCGCCGGGAGTGCTTGTAGTTGCCTGCGGTGTCGATGGCGTGGAACGCCTGGACGCCGAAGGCGTCGGCCGTCCGCATGACGGCACTGACGTTGCCGGAGTCGACCATGCCGTCGACGGCGACGGCGAGCGTGTAGGTGCGCTCGGCGAGGATCTCGTCGATTCGCTCCAGCCGGCGCTCCGTGACGTGTGGGCGGAGGATCGTCACGACCTCGGCGGGGGTCAGCACGACGTCGCCGAAACGGAACCATGCCGGGTCGAACGTGGTCCGGGGTCCCTTGCCCAGCAGCCGCTCCATCTCCCGGACGGCGACGACAGGATCGCTCGGCATGACGGGAGGGTAGAGCGGCGCGGCGCCGCTCAGCCGCCCGAGCCCGCCGAGCTTCCGGCGGCTGCCGGCACCTCGAGCCGGAACACGCTCCATCCGTCGGCGAAGTCGTACTCGAGGTCGCCGTCCATGAGGCGGGCGAGCGATCGAGATACCGCGAGTCCGATGCCGACGGAACCGGTGAGCCCGCTGGAGGAATGGGCACGCTCGTAGAGGTCGAAGATGGCCTCGCGACGCTCGACGGGTACCCCGGCCCCGTCGTCGGCAACGGTCACGACGCACGACCCGGCGTCGCGGCCGCCGCGGATACGGATCCGCTCTCCTCNNGTCGCGGCCGCCGCGGATACGGATCCGCTCTCCTCCGTAGCGCATCGCGTTCGTCACGAGGTTGCGGAGGATCTGCTTGAGACGGAGCGGATCGACCCACGCCGAACCGGCTACCTCGACGACCTCGATCTCGCCGCCGCTTCCATCGGCGCGGCTTGCCGTGACCACCGCCTCGACGAGAGGTCGCAGGTCGGTGATCCGGGGTACGACGCTGACCGTCCCGATGTCGGCCTGAGCGGCCACGAGCAGGTCCTCGACCATGTGCGACAGCTCGGCACTCTCCCGGGCGATGAAACCGACGAGCTCGCGCTGGAGCTCGGGCTCCATGCGGTCCCACTCGTCGAAGAGGGCCTCGGCACTGCCGTACACGGCGGTGAGCGGGGTCCGGATCTCGTGACTCACCGACGCGAGGAAGTCGTCCTTGGAGCGGACGAGCTCGGCCATCCTCGTCTCGCTCTCCTTGCGCTGGGTGATGTCGACGATGGCCACCGTGACCTTGGAGAGGTCCAGCCCGTCGGCAAAACGAGGAGCGCTCCAGTGCATGATCCCGAAGAGCGGGGTCCCGTCGGAGCGACGCCCCCTGAACTCGAAGTTGATGTAGCCCTCGTCTGCCCAGATCGCCTCGAACTGACGTTGGTACGACGCCAGCGAGTCCTCCGCGTGGGACCTCGCCGGAGTGAGCCCGACGAGGTCGTTCGCGGAGCCGGCGCGCAGCATCGACACCGCGGCGTCGTTGACGTCGACAACGGTCACCAGCGACGCCCCCCTGGCGAGCTCCGCAGGGTTGGCCAGGAAGTAGCCGGGGAGGTCGCTCACCCCGGCCTCGCGAAGGGCGTCGAGCCACGCCCCGACCTCGGTGAAGTCCTCCTCGAAGGTGGCGATCGGCGACCTGGCGAACAAGGTGTCGTAGTGGGTCTTCCGGCGCAGCGCCTCCTCCTCGGCTCGGGCGGTGCCGCCGGAGACTGCCGCGTCGTAGCGCCTCGACACCGCTTCGAGGAAGGTGTGCCAGGCCGCGTCGTCGCGCGGCGGCGCGCCGGGCTCGAGCCCGGCGGCGCGCAGTTGGCGTTCGAGATGCGGGTTCACCGTGCCCTCACGCCCTCCCGGAGTCGCCGGCACATGGAGATGCATCGGCACGCGGCCGCCGCCGGTTGAGGCGGGCCGGGTCAGCGGGGGACGCGAGTTCGCTTGAACTCGTTGAAGCGCGTCTGGGGGAGGAGCGAGAGGACATGCTCGATGTCGTCGCGGCGGTGGCGCTCCATCAGTCGCACGAAGACCGCCTCGTCACCGGCGATGAACGTCGGGACGCCGAAGACGGCCCACCGCTTCACCGACTCCTGGTGCTCGCGAGCGAGTGTGTCCATCGGGACGCCCGAGGCGACGACGTCTTCGACCCGCTCCGGGTCGAGACCGGCGGCGGCGGCCACCCTGCGGAGCACCTCCGGATCATCGACGTCGGCGGCATCTCCGAACCGGGCCTCGTAGCACCCGACGTGCCAGGCCCGGAAGTGCTCGGGGAACTCGTCGCGCACCGCGATCGCCCACTGCAGGGCGCGCACGCCCCGGGTGCCTTCGGCCCCCGCCGGGCGCTCCCACACCGCCGCCTCCCCATCGCCCACCTTCGTCTGGGAGAGCGAGAAGGCCAGGAACGTCACGTCCCAGCCGGCGCCGTCGTCGAGGGCCTCCACGATCGTCTCGTTGGCGATCCGGGCAAAGGGGCAGAGGTAGTCGAACGTGATGGCGAACCGGTCGGTCATGTGGTGCTCCTCGTGGGGCGGCGTCAGGGCCGAGGGTACCGGCCCGGGCGTCCGCTCGATGCCGGGCCTCTCGTGCCGGACCCATCCGGACCGAGTATGGGTATATCGATTGCGTATAATCTGAGCGCCTGTTTGGCATATTCTCGTTGCAGCGGGAATAGCACGCCTGATTACAGCATTACAATTGACCTGAGTCCGCGAAAGGGTGCGCATCTTGGCCGACCTCACCACCGTCACGCTGCCGGTGCTTCCGCTCCGCAACGGCGTCGTCTTCCCCCACATGGTCGTGACCGTCACGATCGAGTCCGAGGAGGCGCGACGGGCGATCGCGGCCGCCGGGGCCACGGACGGTCGCCTCATCCTGCTCCCGCGCATCGACGACCGGTATGCGTCGATCGGGACGGTCGCCGAGATCCAGCAGGTCGCCGACGACGACGTGACGACGGCCGTCATCGCCGGCCTCGGTCGCGCCCGGATCGGGTCCGGGAGACCCGGCAGCCACGACGCGCTGTGGGTCGACGCCGAGCCGATCCACGAGGCCGAGATTCACGACGAGCGGACCCGCACCCTCGTCACGGAGTACCGCGCCGTCGTCACGGAGATCCTTCAGCATCGTGGCATCGGCCCGCTCGCCGATCGGGTCCTCGACATCGACGACCCCGGTCGTCTCGCCGACCTCGCCGTCTACTCCCCCGACCTGAGCCTCGCCCAGAAGGTCACGGTGCTCGAGACCATCGACGTCGCCGAGCGGCTCGAGACGGTGCTCGGCTGGATGAACGAGGTCCTCGCCGAGCTCACCCTGCGCCAGCGGATCCGTGACGACGCGACCGAGCGCATCGACAAGTCACAGCGCGAGTACATCCTCCGCCAGCAGCTCCAGTCGATCAGGGAGGAGCTCGGCGATGCCGACGGCGACGTCGCCTCCGAGTACCGTGCCAAGCTCGCCGAGCGGGGCTTACCCGAGGCCGTTGCCGCCGCCGTCGAGCGCGAGATCGACAGGCTGGAGCGGATGAGCGAGCAGAGCCCGGAGCACAGCTGGATCCGGACCTGGCTCGACACGATCTTCGACGTCCCCTGGGAAACAACCACCGAGGACCGGCTCGACCTCGACGCGGCGCGCGCCGTGCTCGACGCCGATCACACCGGTCTCGACGACGTCAAGGATCGGATCATCGAGCATCTCGCCGTCCGCAAACTGCGTTCCGAGCGGGGGCTCGAGGCCGCCGCAGACGGCCGCGGGTCGGGCGCCATCCTGCTCCTCGCCGGACCTCCGGGAGTCGGGAAGACATCGCTCGGCGAGAGCGTCGCCCGGGCGCTCGGGCGCGAGTTCGTGCGCGTCTCCCTCGGCGGCGTGCGCGACGAGGCCGAGATCCGCGGCCACCGGCGCACCTATGTCGGAGCCCGGCCGGGCCGCATCGCCCGCGCCCTCATCGAGGCCGGCTCGATGAACCCGGTGTTCCTCCTCGACGAGATGGACAAGGTCGGCGCCGAC
>JABAOE010004827.1_pt1 | contig 12342 bp, 15 predicted proteins | sample 7062141 | NCBI WGS metagenome assembly JABAOE01 (sample SAMN14538627, study PRJNA623070) | marine sediment metagenome | biome: marine biome [ENVO:00000428]; feature: marine pelagic biome [ENVO:01000023]; material: deep marine sediment [ENVO:00002113] | place: India: Gulf of Khambhat ...
ACAAAGTAACCGATGCGCGGGTGGTTGGTTATCTCGGGGCCGTTGGTGAGGGATCGTTAGCGCTGATCGTCATCGTTGCTGTCGCCACGTTCTTCGGTACCCAGGCAGAATTTCTGAGCACCTACAGTAGCTTTACCGAGGCTGGTAAGCGCGGCGTTGGGGCGTTTGTCGGTGGCGCCGGTCAATTGGCGANNGCGCGAACCATTGTTGCCGTAATCATCATCAGCTTTGCGGCAACCACTCTTGATACCGCCCTGCGCTTGCTGCGCTACATCATTGCCGAACTCGGCACCGAGTACAAAGTGCAATGGATTACCAGCCGCCATGTGGCATCGGGCGTCGCCGTTGCGCTCGTAGCAGCGCTGGTGTTGCTGCCTGACGGTGGCCGTGGGCTGGGCTCCGGTGGTTATTTGTTGTGGCCGTTGTTCGGAACCGCCAATCAGCTGCTTGCCGGAATAACCTTGATGCTGGTCTCATTGTGGTTATGGCGCCAGGCTCGCAATCCGCTTCCGACCATCATTCCGATGATCTTTCTGTTATTCATGACGATCTGGGCCATGACCAAGCAGGTTGTGTTTGATTGGTCGGGTCTGGGACCGAATGATGCCAAATGGCTGTTGTTCGTACTCGGAGCGGTGATACTCGGGTTTGCGTTGTGGATACTGCTGGAAGCTATCATGGTATTCCGTAACCCAAAGAAAATAGCGGCGTACGAATCAGAAGCCTGATTGCGTTAGCGGCACGTCATGACCGAATCTCGCAACCCTGTAGTGCATTGGCTGGATCTGTACGACCAGACGATGCGCCTTGGGCACGATGCCGAGATCAAGCGTGAATTGCGCGCGCAAGACGATCTGTTCATGTTTCTGTGCTTTTCGGAGATGATGGGGATTCCCAATCCTGTGGCCTATTACACCCTTGAACTGTATCCGGCTTTGCTAAGCGAGTTTCACCGCTGGCATCAGCGCATGGGAATGGACAAGTCTCCGTTGGACCACGTGCGATGTTGTTAGGAGAGCCGTCTTTCGCGGATCTTGCGGCCAAGCGCATTGTCTTCTTTGCCGGCAAAGGGGGCGTGGGCAAGACGACCAGCGCGGCCGCATTCGCTTTGGCGCGGGCGTATTCTGGTGCTCGGGTGCTACTGGTGTCCACCGACCCGGCACACAATCTGGGCGATATTTTCGGTGTCAGCATTGGTGACAGCATTGTGCCGATTACCGACAACCTGGAAGCGATCGAGATAGAGCAGGAGGCCGAGACCCACAAATACCTGGACCAGGTCAAGCGCAATCTGCGCAAAGCGGTGCAGACGACCATGCTCGACGAGGTCGCGCGGCAGATCGACCTGGTTGCACATGCGCCGGGCACCGTAGAAGCAGCCATGTTCGATCGCATGGTGTCGATCATTCTCGATGAATCGGATCGTTTTGACGTGGTTGTATTTGATACTGCACCGACCGGGCACACGATTCGGCTATTGAGTCTTCCGGAACTAATGGGGGTGTGGATCAAGGGACTATTGCAGAAACGGCAGCGGCGTAACGAAGACTACGCGCAGCTGCTGGCTGACGGAGAACCGATCGAGGACCCGATGTTCGAGGTGCTGAACCGGCGGCGCGAGCGCGCGGCCAGAGTCAGTAGCCTGTTGTTGAATTCGAAAATCACCGGTTTTGTTTTTGTCTTAGTGCCGGAGTATCTGCCAATTGCTGAAACGCGCAAGGGTATCGATCACTTGAGGCAATACGACCTTCACGTGGGCACGCTCATCGTCAACAAATTGTTGCCGGAATCGGTTAGTGATCCGTTCTTTCAGGGCCGGCTTGATCAGCAGCGACAATACCGCAAACAGATCGACGCAGAGTTTCCGACGCAGGCCAAGCTCGACCTGCCGCTGCTCAGCCATGACATCAATACACTGCAGTCGCTGGAGACAATTGCTCGCCACATTCAGCGGGCACTGGCGTCGCGGCATAATGTTTTTGCAACCTCATGAGCCGTGACTGATGGCGTGGCATTGACGTCGGGCAATGTCAAGATGCAAAAAGGGGGAGCATGTGAAGGTATTCATCACCGGGGTGGCCGGTTTCATCGGTGGATCTGTCGCGGTCAGTTTGATTAAAGCGGGACACGATGTCTCTGGCTTGGTGCGCAGTGAAGCGAGGGCGCGAGATGTAGAACCGTTCGGAATCAAGGCAGTCATCGGTGATTTATCTGACTTGACGACGTTGGAAAAAGCGGCGAACGGTGCTGACGCCGTGATTAATATCGCCGACTCGGACAATCGCGAAGTCGCAGATGTGTTCCTCAGCGCCATGCGTGCTACCGGTAAGACTTACATTCAGTCGAGCGGCACCAGCATTGTCGCTGATCTTGCCGACGGTGCGCATTCGGGCGAGATATACGAAGAGACGACTCCGATTGAACCGCTGCCGCTGCGTGCAGCCCGAGTCGCTTTGAACGATGCGGTTCTGGCTGCGTCGGATAATGGATTGCGCACGATGGTCATATGCCCCTCGCTGATATACGGCGTTGGCCTTGGGGCATCAAAGGATAGCATGCAGGTACCTTGGATGATTACATTGGCCAAGAAGCACGGCGTCGGGCGGCATATCGGTGCTGGTAAAAATATCTGGTCCAACGTACACATTAATGATCTGGTGGATTTATATCTGCGCGTACTCGGAAATGCGCCGGGAGGCGCATTCTATTACGCCGAGAATGGGGAGAACTCGATGCGTGAACTGGCGGAGGCGATCAGCCGCATGCTCGGTTATGGTGGCCGCACTGAGGAAATGAGCGTAGAGGACGCGGTTGCTGAGTGGGGTGAAGGTGGCGCGCGCTACACGATGGGATCAAACAGTCGCGTGCGCGCGGTGCGAGCGCGAAAAGAGCTGGCTTGGTCGCCCTCGGCGCTGCCTTTGCTTGAGGAAGTCGAACATGGTTGTTACAAGGTCTGAAAAAAACTGAGCTCTATTTGACTGTCTTGAAAGCAATTCGTCGCTCAAAGTGCAGTGTGCCGGCCATTACTCGGGATGACAGAATGATTGCGGAAAACGTAATTGATGATTAAGTTACGCACAGCGGCTTCGGGCCCCGATTTGGCGGGGCTGACGATCGAGTCACGTATCGTCGAGCTCGTGTCGAGTGGGTCGGTGGAAATGTCACCGCGCGATACGGATCAAATTACCGAAGCAGCCGCATTTCTCCCTGCCAACATGCGGGTCTATGTGAACGCGCTGCCTGGACGCTTGCATTACGCCACGTTGCGAGCAATGGAAGCTTTACGCGATGAAGGGCTGGATCCGGTACCGCATATTGCCGCGCGGCGCCTGGAATCTCGGGCGGCCCTCGAGGAGTTTGTACAGGGGGCAGTGCACGCGGGCGCGCATCGAGTGTTGCTGATTGGTGGCGATCAGACGGAGCCTGTCGGACCCTACGACAGTTCGATCAACGTGCTTGAGGAGGAAGTTCTAACTAAGTACAACGTTCGGGAAGTCGGTTTCGCCGGCTATCCGGAAGGTCACCCACGCATCGCGCAGAGTGTCCTTGATGAAACATTGTCTGAGAAAATTGCCCTTGCGAGCGCTCAAGGCCTCGATATCAGCATTTTGACGCAGTTCTCATTTTTCCCAGTGCGAATCGCTGAATACTGTGCACAAATGGGCCGTACCCATCCCGAGCTGCCGCTGTATGTCGGCATGGCCGGGCCCACATCAACTAAAGCATTGTTGCGTTATGCCCAGCGCTGTGGCGTGAGTGCGTCGCTCAGGGCGTTGTCGGGGATGGGCGTGGCTGCTGCCAAGCGTGTTACCCATTCTGACCCGATGGAGCAGCTGGCTGCTTTGGCGCACCACTGCGAGGGCGGTGGGACAGGTAATGTCGTCGGAGCGCATTTTTACAGCTTTGGTGGTTTCGCCAACACTGCCCGCTTCATTAACAGCATTATTGCCAAAGCTTCCCCTGCAGTACCACAAGATCCGCAACATGGGTGACCGGCATCTCATCCGACGACGGCATGGGCCTGCGCTCGCTGGTATCCTTGCGGTTCGTGCAATCGTCTTGGGGCCGAATCGATCAGGCGCCGGCTGTGTTGGTGGGTTCATCGCCCTCGGGCCGGCGGGGCTGTGATGAATGGTGGTGCCAACTGGCCCGAGGTTTGCGTAATTTTAGGGAGAAAAACGTCGCTTAGGGTGTAACAGTGTTGAACCGTAACCGGGCCGGCTGCGACTGTCGGCAGGTTCATTTATTGCGGAGAGGCAACAACGTGCAAGACGGAGACAATCGTACCAAGGTGATGATCCTGACCGGGACTTATCGCGTGAAGGGATTTATTGAGCTAGTACCCGGTGCCAGAGTGACCGATTACATGGTTGAAGCCAAGGATTTTATCGCGGTCACGGATGCGGAAGTCCGGGATTTGAACGACCGCCATATCATGAATACACCGTTCCTAAACGTCAGTCGCGATTGTATTCAGATCGTCGCGCCTCAATAGCCAACGTCTGCCAGAGCACACATCGGCCATGACACTTCTTTCGCTAGTGCTTGTCTATGTGATCGAGCAGCTTCGTCCGCTGCCATCGGACAACGCTGTGCAAGCAGCTGCCGCTCGCTGGTTTGACAATCTGGTGCGCCAATTCAATGTAGGGGAGCGCCGGCAAGGCTTGATAGCGTGGCTGCTTGCCGTTGTACCTTGGGTGATTGGCGTGCTGCTGGTTTATAAAGTCCTGGGCAGTGCGAGCTGGGTATTGGTGCTTGCCTTCAACGTGGCCGTGCTTTACTTTCTGATAGGGTTCCGGCAGATCAGTAATAGCTTTACCGCAGTCCTCGAAGCACTCAGAAACGACGACATCGACGCCGCGCGCGCGGCATTTGCTGGCTGGCGAAACAAAACGGCGGACTCACTCGATTCATCCGAGATTGCCAAACTGGCAATTGAAGAAGGGTTGACGGCGGCGCACAGGCGAGTCTTTGGTGTCATATTCTGGTTCATTGTGATACCGGGTCCAGTTGGCGCAGTCCTTTACGGGCTCGCTGCCATGCTCAATGACAGGTGGGGCCGGCATGGTGGCGAGGAGCTTGTCGAATTTGGCAGTTTTGCGCGCCAGGCCTTCAAAGTGTTGGACTGGATACCTTCTCGTCTCACAGCGCTCACATTCGCAATCGTGGGAGATTTCGAAGACGCCATATTTTGTTGGCGCACCCAATCGAACTCCTGGGGCAATCTTGAGCAAGGTATCGTGCTCGCCGCTGGAGCCGGCGCGCTTGGGGTACGACTTGGAGAAGCGGTACATGAAGATGGCACCGTTACATTCAGACCTGAACTCGGCCTCGGCGAGCAACCCGGTGTTGACCATATGGTCAGCGGTATCTGGCTGGTTTGGCGATCTGTCTTGATCTGGCTGTTCGTTATCGCTTTGGTGACGCTTGCAGTCTGGTTCGATTGAGAAATCGCATCCCATTACGAAAGGCGCGTCAAAGTCAGGTTGTTCACATCCCTTAGGGATCAAACGGTAGAAGACGGTTGCAACGGCTTACGTGGAGCAGCGGGGTACGCGCGACTTTAGCGCAGCCCGCTCCCCGTCGTGACGCAGCAATGACGCGAGTCCATTTCTCCCGTGCGGAAGCTCCTTGCCTGTGCCGATTAGCTCCACGATGGTGGCTTTGCATCGAGTTCAGACAAAAGGTCGCGATAAGCTAACCAGCGACACTCACCGATTTTCATTTCTTTCACCGCCGCAATTACAGCGCAGCCGGGTTCCACAGTGTGCCGGCAATTATCAAAGCGACAAAGACCGATAAATGGACTGAATTCCCCGAAACACGCGAGCAGTTCGGCCGGTGACATGTGAAGCAAGCCAAAGGTCTGCAGACCTGGGGAGTCAATGATGGTGGTTTCCTCGTCGAGGTGGTAGAGGTGTGCACTGGTCGTCGTGTGTCGGCCCGAATTCAGTGCTTTGGAAACTTCTGCGGTACGCGCTTTTGAACCCGGAACCAGGGAATTGACGATGGTTGATTTACCCATTCCCGACTGGCCCACCAAAACACTACGATGCCCTTGCAGGGCTGCTCGCAGCGATGAAACATCGGATTTGGCTGATAGCGACACGAGCCGGTAACCGAGATCTTCGTAGTGGGCCAGCCGCTTGGCTGTTTTTGCCGTTTCTTCCACCAAATCGATCTTGTTTAGCACGATGATGCCCGCTACTGCTTGTTGCTCGCAGGCAATCAGGCATCGCATCAGCAATTTTTCATTGAATGCTGGTCTCGCGGCGACAACGATAGCTGCCTGCGTTATGTTCGCCGCAATGATCTTTTGCCGGCGTCGGTCTGAGCGATAGAGCAGCGAGGTGCGTGTTTGTGCTTCTCTGATCATTCCTTGCTGCTCGCCCGAGCGTTCGACATGGACAATGTCACCACAAGCATAGATGTCTCGTTTGCCACGCGGAAAGCAGTGGAGCAAACTACCATCAAGAAGTTGCACCGCGTAATGTCGCCCGTGGGCAGCGATGATGAGCCCAATTTCTATCTTGGAGCGAGCATGTTTGGTGGTCACGCCGTCAATATGCCTTATTCGCGGGTAGTGGTTAAGTCAGTTTGGCAGATGGTAAGGCATAGAGTAGGCTGGCGGTGGTCGAGTTAGCGTCGCATTGGGCGAGGGGGTGCAAAACTTGGCGCTTTTGCAATGTACATCACGCCGGCGCGTGTTCACGTAGAATACTTCTCGGCCTGCCGCTGACAGCCGGGCCAAGTTGATGCAGACAAAGACTAAACATTGCGCTTTGCTTAAGCATGCGATCAATTTTGTCCAGTAACTCGGCAAATTCTTTGATTTGCATGGCTCTGGTTACACAAGGCCTGGATCGGATGCGTTCATGCTTGCTGAATTATCTTTAGCCCTCGAGCGTTCTAACTTGAACTACCACTTTATCTTTACGCTACTGTTGGCAGCTGGTCTAGGTCTCGCATTAGCGATATTGATTACGCTTTTGCTCAAGCGAATCGCTGCACTTGAAGGTGCGCGTTTAGTGGCAGCAATCACCCCGCAGTGTGCCGCTCCCCTACGCGCGCTTTTGCCGGTGCTGGCGATGTCAGCGGTGCTGCCCAGCGTTGACACTGACTCTGGTTTCTCTGCACATGTGCCACGTTTTCTAACTGTACTCGGTATCGTACTTGCCGGCTGGCTGGCAGTACGCGCCGTGCATGCCCTCATTAGTTATTTGCTCAACACGCACAGCATAGATCACGCTGACAATATCGAGGCACGTCGGATGCAGACGCAGATACGTGTGCTTGGTCGCGTGATGGTATTCGTCATTGTGCTAGCCACAATTGCTGCGGTAATGATGGCGATCCCGGGCATACGTCACCTTGGTGTGAGCATGTTTGCTTCCGCTGGTATCGCTGGTCTTGCGCTGGGGCTGGCAGCACGCCCGGCGCTGGGAAATCTGATTGCCGGTATCCAGATTGCCCTGACTCAGCCGATTCGTATTGAAGACGCCGTAGTCGTAGAAGGAGAATGGGGTTGGATCGAGGAGATTCATATGACTTATGTCGTCGTCCGGATCTGGGATTTGCGTCGCCTCATACTTCCGATCTCGTACTTCATCGAGAAACCGTTTCAAAACTGGACTCGTAACTCTGCGGAAATACTTGGGTCAGTAACGCTGCATATGGATTATCGCGTACCTGTGGACGAGATTCGGGAGGAGTTTCGCCGGGTTTTGCGAGCGTCTAGTTATTGGGATGGCAAGGTTGAGGCCGTGCATGTGACTGATTGCAGCGAAAGGACGATGCAGATTCGGCTGTTGATGAGTGCAGGAAACTCGCCCAATGCTTGGGAATTGCGCTGCGAGGTGCGCGAACGTCTGATCGACTACCTGCAGCGCCATCACCCTGATGCGCTTCCACGGGTTCGACTCGAGAAGACTGGTGAACTCAGTTCGGGCGCCGCAAACCAACTTGCTTGAAGCTGCGGTTTATCAACCCTTGCTTTGTGCCAAAGTTGTTCTCGTTCGCGATCGAGTATGTGTTGGCTTCGACCTGTGGCGCGGTTCAGGCTTAAGTGAGAAAATNNAGGCCCTGATGAAAGATCGGCCCTGAGTCTAACAAGCTGCTCGGTAAAGTTCTGCGCGACAAACAGTCACGTATGACTTCTGCGTTCGCTTCATACACAATGTGTTGGCGAATTCGATAAAGAGAGGCGTCGGTAGAAGAGCGTGGTCGTCCCTGCGTGGATCAAGATAATCTATACCCTTTTCGTGGCGATTCTGGTGCCGTTCTACTGGCATCAGTATGGGCCCCAGAATTTCCTTTGGGTATCAGACATCGCACTATTTGCGACGTTGCTGGCGATATGGCTAGGGAGCCGTTTGTTGGCAAGCATGATGGCAATTGCCGCTTTGCTGCCGGAAATACTTTGGACTGCCGATTTTTTTGGTCGATTGCTTGTCGGACCTGAGATGCTGCCTGGACTTGGCACCCGGTACATGTTTAACGCTGAGATCCCGCTGCTGATTCGTGGACTTTCGCTGTTTCACGTTGCTCTACCCGTGTTGCTTGTCTGGTTGGTAAGCCAATTCGGTTACGATCGTCGCGCATGTCTCTACCAGACTTTCTTGGCATGGTTGGTCCTTCTAACGACCTATCTTGTTACGGAACCTTCGGCCAACATTAACTGGGTATACGGTTTCGGCGGCGAACCCCAGACATGGATGCCAGCCCCTCTCTATCTTGTTTTACTTATGATTTGTACTCCATTATTAATTTACTGGCCAACGCATTTTGCACTCAGCAAGATGTTTAACCGGCCACTTGCCTCGCCAACCGATCGGATTACCATGCAATGATTATAATCGTGGCCGGCGAACTTCATTCGCTTAACTTCCTTCATAGATTGGGTTGGACTAAAAACATCTTTTTGTGTGCTTCGCGAGCTTCTTGACTAGAGGTCGAATAGCGCATCGATTTTTGCGGCACAAATAAAGTCGTTTTCACTAATGCCGCTAATAGCGTGGGTCTTATAGGCGATGTCACATTTGTTGTACCCGACTGTAATATCAGGATGATGGTCCTCACGGTGAGAGATCCAAGCCGTCGCGTTGACGAATGCTATCGTCTGGTGGTAGTCGCTGAACTTGTAGGACTTGCGAAGCATGCCGTCGGAGTAACTCCAGCCCGGAACGCCTTTCAGCATGTGGCCAATTTGAATCTCGCTCATCGGATCGACGCCACCTTCACAAGGTTTACACTTCTTGCGGACCAGATCCTGTGTTGGGGTGCTCATGCTGGAAATCTCCTTAAGTTCGTGATTCGCTTATCGCGCTTGACAGTTGTTGCAAGCGTGCGATGCGCACTGCGGCCGGTGGGTGGGAGTCGTAAAAAGCAGAGTGCAACGGGTCTGGAGTCAGGGTCGAAGCGTTGTCCTTGTAAAGTTTCACGAGCGCGCGCACCAAGTCATTCGCCGGCGCATGCGCAGCGGCATAGGCATCGGCCTCGAATTCGTTTTTACGCAAATACGCGGCGAGCAGCGGGCGCAAGAAGAACAGGAACGGTGGCACAACCAGATAAAAAATCGTCAGTACCAGCGCGTCGGGCGCAGGAAAGGAAACGTTCAGGCCGGTGAACAGCCACGATGCATGCTTTGCTTCGCCGAGCATCCAGAAGAAAATGAAACCCAGCACTGCGAACAGTCCGGTCAGTTTCAAGACATGACGCAATTTAAAGTGGCCGAGTTCATGCGCCAGTACGGCTTCAACTTCTGGGGCGTCATGACGCTCGACAAGCGTGTCGAAGAATACGATGCGCTTGGATTTGCCAAAGCCGGTGAAGTAAGCATTGCCGTGACTGCTGCGCTTGCTCCCATCCATGACAAACAATCCTTTCGACTGAAAACCGCAACGTGTTAGCAGCGCTTCAATGCGTTGCCTAAGCTCCTGATTTTCCAGCGGTGAGAATTTGTTGAACAGAGGTGCGATCACGGTCGGAGAGATAAACTGGACAAAGAGCCAAAAAACGACCCCTGCAACCCAAGCGTAAAGCCACCAGTTATCGCCGGCCGCGGCCATCAGCCAGAGGAGAATGGCAAGGAAGGGGAGGCCGAGTACAGCAGAGACAACGAGGCCAACCAGAAAGTCTTTGACGAACAGCGCCCGCGTCATCTTATTGAAGCCGAACTTTTCTTCAATGACGAAGGTTCGGTAAAGGTCGAACGGTACCTCGATCAAGGACATTAGCAGGCCAAGGAATGCGAAGAACAGAATGCCGCGACCGAGTTCGTTGTCAAGGACACCGGCAGTCAGATCATGAAGTCCTTGTAGGATCCCACCAAAAGTCAAAAGGAGTAGCACTGCGGCACTGAACACAATGCCGACCATCGAAAAGCGTGACTTGGCAACGGTATAGTCGGCAGCTTTCTGGTGTGCGTCCAGCGGCATTTCCTCAGAGAACGCCGCGGGCACGATGGCGCGATGGGTGCTGACGAAGCTCACATGGCGTTGTGCCAGCCACAGCCGGGTTATCGTGGCAATAACCACGGCAAGCAGGAAAATAATCGAGAATGTATTCATCGGGGTTATTGCAATTGGGTAACGGTACACAATATGACAGAATATCCTAATAAAAATTCGTCAAAAAAATCGATAGTTATAATCATTAAATTTCACAATTTATGGCACAAGACGCTAATAACTTAATCTGGCTGGACATGGAAATGACCGGTCTCAATCCAGATCGGGATCGCATCCTCGAAATTGCGATTGTGATCACCGACTCGCAGCTTGAGAAAGTGGCCGAGTCGCCGGTGCTGGTCGTACATCAAACGACAGCGATTCTGGACTCGATGGATGACTGGAACAAGGCGATGCACGCGCGCTCGGGGTTAGTGGATAAGGTCAAGGTTTCAGTCTTTGATGAAGATCAGGTTCAGGCTCAGATGCTCGCATTTGTCGAGCAGTATGTGCCGGCCAACACTTCGCCCTTATGTGGCAACTCGATTTGTCAGGACAGGCGGTTTCTGGCTCGCTGGATGCCGGTGCTCGAGCAATACTTCCACTACCGTAATCTGGATGTATCCACCGTGAAGGAGTTGGCGAAGCGCTGGAAGCCGGAAATCATGCCGGGTGTCGTAAAACACGGCAAACACGAAGCGCTTGCCGATATCTATGAGTCGATCGAAGAAATGAAATACTACCGGGCGAATTTCATTCGTGCATGATTCGTATGCCGGTGGCTCTGCTCACTTGCTGGCGCTGGGAACAAGGCAAGCCGATCGATTACTCTAGGGCAATTTCACCATTAAAATCGACGTCCAGCCCAAGCGCAGGAATCGTCAGTTTCATCGACACGGGCAGCGTTCCGAGGCCTTGGAGCTTGTTACTTGCAAGCGCTTTCGCAACCGCGTGTTCGATTTCCCTTTGCGACCCCACGCCGGTCATCTTGAGAAACTTGCGGATGCTCATGTTGAAGTTGTCTTCGTTCATCGGTTTCCTCGCATTTCACAGATACGTTGGATCAGGCCCACGGTTGATGGATCATGAGCGGCCGAAGCATGTCCGCCACGCAGATCGCTCAATACCTCTTTTGCAAGCCCTTTGCCAAGCTCGACACCCCACTGGTCGAAAGAGTTGATATTCCAGATTGCTCCCTGTACCAACACCTTATGCTCATAGAGGGCAATCAGCGCGCCCACTGAGCGCGCGTCGAGCCGCTCCATCAGAATGGTGTTGCTCGGGCGATTGCCTGGAAAACTACGGTGGGCAGCGAGCCGTCTCGCTTCCTCCCCGGTCAGGCCGGCTGTGTGCAACTCCTGTAGCACCTCATTAACGGTGCGTCCTCGAAGCAGTGCCTCTGATTGGGCGATACAGTTGGCGAGCAGGATCTCATGGTGTCCCGCAAGCTCCCACTCACTGCGTGCCGCAATGATGAAGTCACAAGGTGTAACCTGGGTGCCTTGGTGTAGATGCTGAAAGAACGCATGCTGGCCGTTGGTGCCGGGCGCCCCCCAAACTACAGGGCTGGTTGTGTATTCAACGACTGCACCGGACCGATCAATTTTCTTGCCATTGCTTTCCATGTCCAGCTGTTGGAGATGCATCGGCAGCCATGACAAATCCTGGGCATAGGGCAGTACCGCGTAGGTGCGGGCGCCAAGAAAGTTACTGTGCCAAATTCCGATCAAGGCCAGCAATATCGGCATATTTTTCTCTGCCGGCGCATTCAGGAAGTGCATATCCATGGTATGCGCACCATCGAGCAACTGTTCGAACTGCTCGAAGCCAACCGCAATCGCGATAGGAAGGCCAATTGCTGACCACAGGGAATAGCGCCCCCCGACCCAGTCCC
>JABAOE010019733.1_pt1 | contig 12337 bp, 8 predicted proteins | sample 7062141 | NCBI WGS metagenome assembly JABAOE01 (sample SAMN14538627, study PRJNA623070) | marine sediment metagenome | biome: marine biome [ENVO:00000428]; feature: marine pelagic biome [ENVO:01000023]; material: deep marine sediment [ENVO:00002113] | place: India: Gulf of Khambhat ...
ACGACGCCGTGGCGATGACCGGCGGCCAGCGCAATGACGGCAATCTCAGCGTCGATGCGATCGCCCGGCAGGTGGCGGCGGAAGGCGTCGGGCGCATCGCCGTGGTCTCCGACGAGCCGGACAAATATCCGCCGGGCACCGAATGGCCGGCCGCGACCACGTTCCATCACCGCGCCGAGCTCGACGCGGTGCAGCGCGAGCTGCGCGAGATCAAGGGCGTCTCGGTGCTGATCTACGACCAGACCTGCGCGGCGGAGAAGCGCCGCCGGCGCAAGCGCGGGCTCTACCCCGACCCCGACCGGCGGGTCGTCATCAACGAGCTGGTCTGCGAGGGCTGCGGCGATTGCGGGGTGGCCTCCAACTGCGTCTCGGTGCAGCCGCTGGAAACGGAATTCGGCCGCAAGCGGGCAATCGACCAGTCGTCCTGCAACAAGGATTTCTCCTGCCTCGACGGCTTCTGCCCGTCCTTCGTCACCGTGCATGGCGGCAGGCTGAAGAGCCGCGCCCCGGTTGCCGTCGCCGACCTGCCGGACATTGCCGAGCCGCAGATTGCGCCGCTGAGGGCAACGCACGAAATCCTGGTGACCGGCATCGGCGGCACCGGTGTCGTCACCGTCGGTGCCGTCATCGGCATGGCGGCGCATCTGCACGGCTATGGCGTCGGCATCATCGACATGGCCGGGCTTGCCCAGAAGGGCGGGGCGGTGACGACGCATATGAAGATCGCGCCCGAGCCGGACGATATCAGCGTCATCCGGGTGGCGGCGGAACGCGCCGACACGGTGCTGGCCTGCGACATCGTGGTGGCGGGCTCGCAAAAGGCGCTGGCGGCGATCAGGCCGCGGGCCAGCCAGGTCTTCGTCAACACCCACGAATTCTATCCCGGCGATTTTGCCCGAAATGCCGATTTCGCCCTGCCGTCGCGGCAATTGGCTAAGGCGATCGACGAACGGGCCGGTGCCGGCCGGGCGCATTTCGTCGAGGCGCAGCGGCTGGCCAGCGCGCTGATGGGCGATGCGATCGCCGCCAATATGTTCATGGTCGGCTTTGCCTGGCAGCACGGCGGCCTGCCTCTGTCGCGCCAGGCCATCCACGAAGCGATCCGGCTGAACGGCGTTGCCGCGGAGATGAACATCGCCGCCTTCGAATGGGGCCGGCGGGCGGCGCATGACCCGGCGTCGGTGGAACTGGCGGCCGGCACCGGACAGACGCGCGACCTGCGGGCCGACGATCTCGACACGCTGGTGGCGCGGCGTGCGGATTTTCTCACCGCCTATCAGGATGCCGCCTATGCGGCGCGCTATCGCGCCGGGATTGCCATGATCGCCGAGGCCGAACGGCGCCAGGCGCCGGGCCGCAGCGGACTGGCGGTCGCCGCAGCCAAGGCGCTGTTCAAACTGATGGCCATCAAGGACGAGTTCGAGGTGGCGCGGCTGTTTGCCGAGGGGGCATTCGAAAGGCAGCTGGCGGAGACATTTGAAAGCTGGGAGAAGCTGGAATTCCATATGGCGCCGCCGCTGCTTGCCCGGCGCGACGACAAAGGCCGTCTGGTCAAGCGGCGTTTCGGGCCGTGGATGATGCGCGCCTTCAAGCTGCTGGCGGCGATGAGGGGGCTGCGCGGCTCGCGGCTCGATATCTTTTCGCTGAGCGCGGAGCGCAGATGGGAACGGCGGCTGCTGGCCGACTATGAAGAGCTGCTCGGCACGATCGCCGTCGAACTTTCCGCCGACAATCACGCCATCGCTGTCGGGCTTGTCGCCTATCCGGAGAAAATCCGCGGCTTCGGCCATGTCCGGCAGGCGCAGGCGGAAGCGGCGCTGGCGGAACGCGACCGGCTGCTGACGGCGTTTTCAGACAGCCGGCCAGGCGAGCTGGCGGAAGCGGCGGAGTAGCGCCTCCGGCGGTGTCCCCGCCGTCGTGAAGGCGCGCCGCCCATGCGACCTTTGTCATGCTTGATTTGCCGAAACGCCCGTCTAGAGTGCCCGTAAGAACGTAATTGAACGAGCGCGGTGCCAATGCAGCCCGCGCCGGTTCGCGAGTGAGGAACGCCTGATGACGGATGCCGTTGCGGCAGCGCTGGCCCGTAACGACACCTTTCCGAAGCTGCTGTTGCGCAACGCCGCCATCCGCGGCGAGCGCCCGGCCATGCGCGAAAAGGATCTCGGTATCTGGCAGGTTTGGTCATGGGCGCAGGTGCTCGACGAGATCCGGCCGTTCACCCTGGGGCTTTGCGAACTCGGCATCAAATGCGGCGACAAGGTGGCGATCATCGGCCAGAACCGGCCGCGGCTCTACTGGTCGATGTGCGCCATTCAGGCGCTCGGCGGCGTGCCGGTGCCGCTCTATGCCGACAGCGTGGCGGAAGAAATGGCCTATGTGCTGGCCCATGCGGAGGTCGTCGCGGCGGTGGTGGAGGACCAGGAGCAGGTCGACAAGGTGCTGTCGATGTCCGACGACGTGCCGCGGCTGCACAAGATCGTCTATGACGAGCCGCGCGGCCTGCGCGACTACGACCACACCAATCTGCACAGCTTTGAGGACGTGCAGGCGATCGGTCGCCAGATCGTCGACAAGGACGATCAGGCGGAGCCGCGGTTTGAGACGATGATCGCCCAGGGCAAGGGCAGCGACCTGGCCATTCTGCTTTACACCTCCGGCACGACCGGCCGGCCGAAAGGCGTCATGCTGAGCTTCGACAATCTGGTCATTTCGGCCAATAACGGCAACGCCTTCGACGCTCTCGACGATCATGACGAGATCATCGCCTATCTGCCGCTTGCCTGGGTCGGCGACCATGTCTTTTCCTATGCCCAGTCCTATACGGCGGGGTTCTGCGTCAATTGCCCGGAAAGCCCGGAGACGGTGAATGAGGACCGGCGCGAGATCGGGCCGACCTACTTCTTCTCGCCGCCGCGGGTGTTTGAGACGCTCTTGACGCTGATCATGGTGCGGATGGAGGATGCCGGCGCCGTCAAGCGCGGCATGTTCCATTACTTCATGGATGTGGCGCGGCGCTCGGGCGAGAAAATCCTCAATGGCGAGGCTGTGCCTTTCACAGACCGGCTGCTTTACCGGCTCGGCGAGATTTTCGTCTACGGGCCGCTGAAAAACCGCATGGGCTTTTCGCGCCTGAGAGTCGGCTACACGGCCGGCGAGGCGATCGGTCCGGAAATCTTCTCCTTCTACCGCTCGCTCGGCATCAATCTGAAGCAGCTCTATGGGCAGACGGAGGCCTGCGTCTACGTCACCATGCAGCCGGACGGCGAGATCCGTGCCGATACGGTCGGCAAGCCGGCGCCGGATGTGGAGATCAAGATCGCCGATAGCGGCGAGGTGCTGTACCGCTCGCCGGGCGTCTTTCTCGGCTATTTCAAGCAGGACGACGCGACGGCGGAGACCAAGACGACGGACGGCTGGGTGCATACCGGCGACGCCGGCTTCTTCGACGACAACGGCCACCTGAAGATCATCGACCGGGCCAAGGATGTCGGCAAGCTCACCGACGGCGCGCTGTTCGCCCCCAAATATATCGAGAACAAGCTGAAATTCTTCCCCAATATCAAAGAAGTGGTGGCCTTCGGCGACGGCCGCGACACGGTATGCTGCTTCGTCAATATCGACCTGACCTCGGTCGGCAACTGGGCGGAGCGCAACAACATCGCCTATGCCAGCTATCAGGAGCTGGCCGGCCATCCCCGGGTCTATGAGATGATCGCGGAGCATGTCGACCAGGTGAACCGCGATCTGGCGCACGAGTCGATGATGGCCGGCTCGCAGATCCACCGCTTTTTAGTGCTGCACAAGGAGCTTGATGCAGATGACGGCGAGCTGACCCGGACGCTGAAGGTGCGGCGCGCCTTCATCGCGGACCGCTATGGCGAGCTGATTGAGGCGCTCTATGACGGCTCGGCGGAAAAGTTCGTCAGCACCGAAGTGACATTTGAGGACGGTCGCAAGGGCGAGCTGTCGGCCACCGTCAAAATCCGCGACGCCACGACCTATCCGCCAGAAGCCGGCGCCGGCGAACGACTGCCGGAGGCGGCCGAATGAGGACCGAAACAAGCGCCAGCAGGCCGGGCTCGGGGCCGGCGGGGCAGGGCGGCGACGATATCCTGCTCAATGTGGAGCACGTGTCGCTGGCCTTCGGCGGCGTCAAGGCACTCACCGACATCTCCTTCGATATCAGGCCGGGCGAAATCCGCGCCATCATCGGGCCGAACGGCGCCGGCAAGACGTCGATGCTCAATGTCATCAACGGCTTCTACCACCCGCAGGAAGGCGCCATCACGTTCAAGGGCAGGAAACGGGCGCAGATGAAGCCGCATGACGCAGCCCTCCAGGGCATTGCGCGGACCTTCCAGAACATCGCGCTGTTTCACGGCATGTCGACGCTCGACAACATCATGACCGGGCGCGGCACGCTGATGAAAAAGAACATCTTCTGGCAGGCGCTGTGGACTGGGCCGGCGCAGAAGGAGGAAATCGAACACCGCGAGGCGGTGGAAAGGATCATCGACTTCCTGGAGATCCAGCATATCCGCAAGACGCCGGTCGGCCGGCTGCCCTACGGGCTGCAAAAGCGCGTCGAGCTGGGCCGGGCGCTGGCCATGGAGCCGGCACTGCTGCTGCTCGACGAGCCGATGGCCGGCATGAACCTCGAGGAGAAGGAGGACATGAGCCGCTTCATCCTCGACGTCAACGAGGAGTTCGGCACGACGATCGCGCTGATCGAGCACGATATGGGCGTCGTCATGGACCTTTCCGACCGGGTGGTGGTGCTCGATTACGGCAAGAAGATCGCCGACGGGACGCCGGAGGCGGTGCGCGGCGACCAGGACGTCGTCGACGCCTATCTCGGCGTGCCGCACTGATGAAAGGCGACCCCATGCGCAAGACGAGACCGCGATGAGCCCGGCAAGCCTCTATTTCATCGAGACGGTGCTCAACGGCCTGATGGCCGGGGTGATGTATTCGCTGGTGGCGCTCGGCTTCGTGCTGATCTTCAAGGCCTCGGGCGTCTTCAACTTCGCCCAGGGCGTGGTGCTCGCGCTGTTCGCGGCGCTGGCGCTGTACGATTTCCTCGCCCCGGAGGGGTGGTTCAACCAGCTGTTCGGCTTCACGCTGCCGGTGCCGATCGCGATCGTCGCCACCGCCGGGGTGATGGTGCTGCTCGCCTGGCTGATCGAGCGCCTGGTGCTGCGCCACCTGGTCAACCAGGAGGGCATCATCCTGTTCATGGCGACCATCGGCCTGGCCTATTTTCTGGAGGGGCTGGGCGACCTGATGTGGGGCTCCGATGTCAAGGCGCTCGATGTCGGCGTGCCGTCCGGCGGCTCGTTCTGGTGGGAGGACGTGACGCGGCAATGGGCGGTGACGGGATCGGACTATTTCGGCATGTATATCGACAAGCTCGACGTCACGGCGGCGATCGTGGCGATTGCGCTGGTCGTCGTGCTTTCGGTGTTTTCGCAATACACAAAAATGGGGCGGGCGCTGAGAGCCGTCGCCGACGATCATCAGGCGGCGCTTTCCGTCGGCATTTCGCTGCGCACCATCTGGATCGTCGTCTGGTCGATCGCCGGCTTCGTGGCGCTGGTCGCCGGCATCATGTGGGGGGCGAAATCGGGGGTGCAGTTCTCCCTGTCGCTGATCGCCCTGAAGGCCCTGCCGGTGCTGATCCTGGGCGGCTTCACCTCCATCCCCGGCGCCATCGTCGGCGGCCTGATCATCGGCGTCGGCGAAAAGCTCGCCGAGCTCTATATCGGTCCGCTGGTCGGCGGCGCCATCGAGAACTGGTTCGCCTACATGCTGGCGCTCGCCTTCCTGCTGTTCCGGCCGCAGGGCCTGTTCGGCGAAAAGATCATCGAGAGGGTGTGAGCCGTGCTCTACCGCGAGGCCGGCCAGTTCAAGACCAGCTACCGGGCGGACCAGCAGACCTTCGCCATCCGCTCCGAGCGCTTGCTGTTCTGGAGCTTCCTGCTCGCCGCCTTTGTCGTCGTGCCGTTCTTCATCAACGACTACTGGGAAAAGTCGGTGCTGATCCCGTTCCTGGTCTGGTCGATGGCGGCGCTCGGCTTGAATATCCTGACCGGCTATTGCGGCCAGGTGAGCCTCGGCACCGGCGGCTTCATGGCGGTGGGCGCCTATGCCGCCTACAAGCTGATGACCGGCTTTCCCGACCTCAACATCCTCATCGTCATTCTGCTTTCGGGCGGTGTGACGGCCATGGTCGGTTTGATTTTCGGCCTGCCGAGTCTGCGGATCAAGGGCTTCTATCTGGCGGTGGCGACGCTGGCGGCGCAGTTCTTCCTGGTCTGGGTGTTCAACAAGTTTCCCTGGTTCTACAATTATTCCGCCTCCGGCCAGATCACGGCGCCGGAGCGCACGCTTTTCGGCATTGCGGTAACCGGGCCGAATTCGCCGCCCTGGGCGACCTATCTGGTGTGTCTGACCATCGTCGTCGTCTTCGCCTTCGTTGCCCGCAACCTGGTGCGCGGGCGCATCGGGCGAAGCTGGATGGCAATCCGCGACATGGACATTGCCGCGGAAATCATCGGCGTCGAACCGCTGAAGGCCAAGCTGTCGGCCTTCGCCGTCAGCTCGTTTTATGTCGGCATCGCCGGGGCGATGTATTTCACCATCTGGTTCGGCGCCGTGGAGCCGACGGAAGCCTTCGGCATCAACCAGTCGTTCCGGGCGCTGTTCATGGTGATCATCGGCGGCCTGGGCTCCATCTTCGGGTCGTTTGCCGGGGCCGCCTTCCTGACGCTGCTGCCGGTGCTGTTGAAGAATGTCATGGTCGGCCAACTGGGCTGGGCGACCGATCTTGCGGCGAATTTCGAGATCATGCTGGTCGGCGCGCTGATCATCTTCTTCCTGATCGCGGAGCCGCACGGGCTGGCCCAGCTGTGGCGGATCGCCAAGGAGAAACTGCGTCTGTGGCCGTTCCCGCATTAGGGCCGGCCCCGGCGAAACCGAACCGCCCCGGGCGGGGCGCAAGTGTTCAGAAGAAAGGGAGAACGATATGAAGATGCCTAGACTTGCAGCGCTCGCCGCATCGGCCCTGATGATCGGGGCGACGGCCAGCGCATCGATGGCGGACGAGCTGGTATTCCCGTCGCTTAGCTACCGCACGGGTCCCTACGCGCCGAACGGCATTCCCTTTGCCGACGGCTATGCCGACTATTTCACGCTGGTCAACGAGCGTGACGGCGGCATCGGCGGCGTCAAGATCAAGATGATTGAATGCGAGACCGGCTACAACACGGAAAAGGGCGTGGAGTGCTATGAGTCGACCAAGGGCGAAGGCGCGCTCGTCTACCAGCCGCTGTCGACCGGCATCACCTATCAGCTGATCCCGAAAGCATCGGCCGATGGCATCCCGGTCCATTCGATGGGCTATGGCCGAACCTCGGCCGCCAACGGCAAGGTGTTTAAGTGGATCTTCAACTATCCCGGCACCTACTGGGACGCCGCCTCCATCATCGTAAAATATATTCTCGACGAGGAAGGCGGCGACATTTCCGGCAAGAAGATCGCGCTCGTCTATCACAACTCCGCCTATGGCAAGGAGCCGATCCGCACGCTGGAGGAACTGGCCAAGAAGCACGGCTATGAGCTGATGCTGCTGCCGGTCGATAGCCCGGGTCAGGAACAGAAGGCCACGTGGCTGCAGATCCGCCGCGAGCGGCCGGACTAGGTGCTGATGTGGGGCTGGGGCGTCATGAACCAGGTCGCCATCAAGGAAGCGGCCACTATCCGCTATCCGATGGACAGGTTCATCGGCGTCTGGTGGTCGGGTTCGGAGAACGACGTGCTGCCGGCCGGCGATGGCGCCGACGGCTACAAGGCCATCGCCTTCCACGGTGTCGGCGACGACTTTCCGATCTACGACGATCTGAAGAAATTTGTCTATGACGCCGGCAAGGCGGCCGGCGCTGGCGATCGGTCCGGCACAGTGCTCTACAACCGCGGCATGGTCGCCGCCATGCTGGCGGTGGAAGCGGCCCGCACGGCGATGAAGATCCACAATACCAAGGAGATCACGTCGGTGATGATGCGCGACGGCATGGAAGCGCTGAATGTCGACGAGGCACGGCTGACCGAACTCGGCCTTCCCGGCTTTACGGTGCCGGTGAATGTGAGCTGCGAGAACCATGGCGGCCCGGGGCTTGGCGCCATCCAGCAATGGGACGCGAAGGCCAAAAAATGGTCGCTGATCACCGATTACATGGAGGCCGACCGCGAGGTGGTCGACAAGCTGATCATGGAAGACTCCGCGGCCTATGCCAAGGAAAACAACATCACGCCGCGCGATTGCCCGTAGGCGTGCGCAACCAGCGTTCCCGGCGGCTCGGCCCGCCGGGAGCCGCCTTGGCCGGGACCTGAGCTATGGATGAAGCCGCAAACGGCGCCGCAGCGCCGCTGCTTGAGGTCAACAATATCGAGGTGATCTACAATCACGTGATCCTCGTGCTGAAGGGCGTGTCGCTGAGCGTCCCCAAGGGCGGCATCGTCGCTCTGCTGGGCGCCAACGGGGCCGGCAAGACGACAACCCTGAAGGCGATCTCCAACCTGCTGCGCGCCGAGCGCGGCGAGGTGACGAAAGGCAACATCACATTCAACGGCGAGGAAATCCAGGCGCTGACCCCCAACGAGCTGGTGCGGCGCGGCTGCATCCAGGTGATGGAGGGCCGGCACTGCTTTGAGCATCTGAGCGTTGAGGAGAATCTTCTGACCGGCGCCTTCACGCGGCGCGACGGGGCCGCCGCCATCCGCGACCACCTCGACCTGGTCTACAGCTATTTCCCGCGGCTGAAAGAGCGCCGCACAAGCCAGGCCGGCTACACGTCGGGCGGCGAACAGCAGATGACGGCGATCGGCCGGGCGCTGATGAGCAAGCCCGACATGATCCTGCTCGACGAGCCGTCCATGGGCCTGGCGCCGCAACTGGTGGAAGAGATCTTCCAGATCGTCATACGGCTCAACCGGGAGGAAGGCGTGTCGTTCCTGCTGGCGGAGCAAAACACCAATGTGGCGCTCAAACACGCCACCTACGGCTATATCCTGGAAACCGGCCGGGTCGTGCTCGACGGGGCGGCGCAGGCCTTGCGGGAAAACGAGGACGTCAAGGAGTTCTATCTCGGCATCGGCGGCGAGGGGCGCAAGAGCTATCGCGACGTCAAGCACTACAAGCGGCGCAAGCGCTGGCTGGCATAGGCGGGCCGGATGCCGGACCCCGCCGGCTGCATTAGACGAAAGACTAAATGCCGTTTGACTTATGTCAAATGCCAAGCGGCGCTGTTGGGGCATTATTGCGCCACGTGGGCGACACCATGTGGCAGTAAGCGGGCCGGTCATTCCCTCCCTTATCCCTGACCAGGCCGGCCCGTTGTCTGTCCCGCCTTCGTTTGCCCGCTCTCCGACAAGGCGAAAACCCGACAAGGCGAAAACCGAGCCGCACGGCGCTATGGCGGCGGCCGGCCGCACGGCAGTCCGCCATCGGCGGTCCGGGGCAACCGGCAGGCTTGCGGCGACGCCATGCCGCGCCAGTTCGGCGTGCCGGATTGTGGTTTCGCCGATTTTGCCTATGATCACTTTCAGAGAGCTTCGACTTCGGCCGAAAACGGCGGAAGTTCTCGGATAAAGTGAATAAATTCAGGGAGTTGTCGAATGAAACGTCAATTACTAGCCCTCATCGCCGCTGCGTCCGTCGGTGGTTTTGCGACAGGCGCAGGCGCGCAGCAGCAGTTCATTTCCATCGGCACGGGCGGCGTGACCGGGGTCTATTACCCGACAGGCGGCGCCATCTGCCGGCTGGTCAACAAGGACCGCAAGGAACACGGCATCCGCTGCTCGGCGGAATCGACCGGCGGCTCGATCTACAACATCAACACCATCCGCGCCGGCGAGCTGGAATTCGGCGTCGCCCAGTCCGACTGGCAGTATCACGCCTATAACGGCACATCGAAATTCGCCGACCAGGGCAAGTTCGAGAAGCTCAGGGCCGTCTTTTCGGTGCATCCGGAACCGGTGACGATCATCGCCAGCGATGAATCGGGCGTCAACAACATCACCGATCTGAAGGGCAAGCGCCTGAATATCGGCAATCCGGGCTCGGGAACCCGGGGCACCTGGGAGGTGATTGAAGAGGCTCTCGGCTGGCAGCGCAGCGATCTGAAGCTGGCGGCGGAAATGAAATCGGCCGAAACCGGCCAGGCCGTCTGCGACGGCAAGATCGACGCCTATTTCTGGCTGGTCGGCCATCCCTCGGCGCTGACCCAGGAATCGCTGGCCACCTGCCCGGCGCATCTGGTCAATGCCACCGGCCCGGTGATCGACAAGCTGGTCGCCGACAATTCCTACTATCGCAAGGCGACGATCCCCGCCGGCATGTACAACAATGACAAGGACATTGAGACCTTCGGCGTCGGCGCCACCTTCGTGACCAGCGCCGATGTTCCCGAAGAGGTCGTCTATGTCGTCGTCAAGGCGGTGTTCGAGAACTTCGACCAGTTCAAGAAGCTGCATCCGGCGTTCGCCAATCTGAAGCCGGAGGAGATGATCTCCGATTCGCTTTCCGCGCCGCTGCATGACGGGGCGGTGAAATATTACAAGGAAAAGGGCTGGATGTAGGCCTGACACCTATTGACACCTGACGGGGCGATCATTCGCCCCGTCAGTTTGCCGACGGTCGAACAATCTCGATAAACAGAAGCAACGGCATTCAGCGGCCGATTGAGGGGGAGTCGGTTATGGCGAATGAAGCACTGGCGGCGAGCGACGTCGACGATCTTGTCGCCCAGGTCGATACCGGCGCCCGCAATCCGGAGGGCTGGCAACGCAAGGTGATTCCGGCCGTCGCCTTTGTCTGGGCCATCTTCCAGCTCTACATCGCCTCCAACCTGCCATTTTACCTGACGGAGGTGACGGGCATCAACGTCATCGTCACCAATTCCAATGCGCGGCTGATCCATCTCGCCTTTGCGCTGTTCCTGGCGTCGCTGGCCTTCCCGCTGTTCAGGACCAGCCCGCGCCGCTCCATCCCCTGGTACGACTGGCTGCTGGCCGCGCTCGGCGTCGTTTCCTGCCTGTATATCGTGGTGCTCAGGAACGAGATCGCGACGCGCGCCGGGCTGCCGACGACCGGCGATCTGGTGATCTCGTCGATCGGCATGATCATGGTGGCGATCGCCGTCTATCGGGCGCTCGGCCTGCCGCTGGTGATCGTCGCCAGTGTCTTCGTGCTTTACGTGTTTTTCGGCGACGCGCGCTGGCTGCCGGAGGCCATCCAGTGGAAGGGCGCCTCCTTCGGCAAGGCGATGTGGCATTACTGGATGCAGGGCGAGGGCGTCTTCGGCGTTGCGCTCGGAGTCTCGGCCTCGCTGATCTTCCTGTTCGTGCTGTTCGGCGCGATCCTCGAGAAGGCGGGCGCGGGCAACTACTTCATCAAGATCGCCTTCGCGCTGCTCGGCCACCTGCGCGGCGGCCCGGCCAAGGCGGCGGTCGTCGCCTCGGCGATGAGCGGGCTCTATTCCGGCTCGTCGATCGCCAATGTGGTGACCACCGGCACCTTCACGATCCCGCTGATGAAGCGCACCGGCTTCCCGCCCGAGAAAGCGGGCGCGGTCGAGGTCGCCTCCTCGACCAACGGCCAGCTCACGCCCCCAGTCATGGGCGCGGCGGCCTTCCTGATCGCCGAGTTCACCGGGGTGCCCTATACGGACATCATCAAGCACGCCCTGGTCCCCGCGCTGATCAGCTACATCGCGCTGGTCTACATCGTCCATCTGGAAGCGCTGAAGATGGACCTGAAGGGCCTGCCGAAACCGCCCTCGACCATGACCTTCGCGCTCAAGGGGATCCTGTTCCTCTCGGGCTTTCTCGGCGTCGCGGCGCTGGGGGCGATCGTCTATTACGGGCTCGGCTGGGTGCAGAGGGTGGCGCCGGAGTCCTCTTTCCTGATCGTCGTCATCGGGGTCGCGGCGGCCTATCTGATCCTGCTCTGGATCGCGGCGCGGCAGCCGGATCTGGTGGTGGACGATCCCAATGCCCCGATCGAGGAGCTCCCGCGCGCAGGCGCGACGGCGGTGACCGGACTCTATTTCATCCTGCCGATCGTGATCCTGATCTGGAGCATCGTCGTGGTGCGGCTGTCGCCGGCCTTCTCTGCCTTCTGGGCCACCATGGCGATGATCGCCGTCGCGCTGACCCAGCATCCGATCAAGGCGGTCATGCGCGGCCAGCCGGACATTCTGGTTGAGGAGTTCCGCCGCGGCGTCTCCGAATGGGTCGACGGCATGATCTCCGGCTCGCGCAACATGATAGGCATCGGCGT
>JABAOE010001111.1_pt2 | contig 12336 bp, 18 predicted proteins | sample 7062141 | NCBI WGS metagenome assembly JABAOE01 (sample SAMN14538627, study PRJNA623070) | marine sediment metagenome | biome: marine biome [ENVO:00000428]; feature: marine pelagic biome [ENVO:01000023]; material: deep marine sediment [ENVO:00002113] | place: India: Gulf of Khambhat ...
CTCACGGCGGACAACCTCTGTCACCGTCTCCCCACCCACGTTAACAGATACATTACCGCTTGTACGAACAGCCCCAATAAGCTCAACAAGTAAAGCATCTGTATTCCTTCTTCCTTCCAGGAAAGCTGTTAGATCCTGGTTAGTCTGTGCAGGAACAACGCGCTCACCGGATGCAAGGAATGCAGCAAATGAATCATTCTCAAATCCAGGAGGAACAGCATCAATGCCACCCTGTAACCCAGGAGGTTTGGCACTGGCTATCTTTGCAATGTTCGCTGCCTGTGCAGCAGTCTGTGCTGCAACAAATGGAATGTTAAATGGAAACGGAAAGGCAGCTGCTGTCTTTTGAATGGACTGAATTCCATCCACTGTGGCAGTGGCCAAGGCGGCTGCTTTACCGATATTAAACAATGTTTTGTTATTCGAACTTTGGAGAGTTGCAATGCCTGTGAGCGCTTCTTTTTGTGCCTGCACCCTTCTCTGAGCTTCTTTTTTCTCATTATCTGTTCTTTTGGCATCTAGCTTTGCAACCCGTGTCTCCAGCCTCTCCTTACTAGCTGCGATTGAATCATCAAGATTCTCAGCTATTTGCTGGTTTGTCTCGGCAGCTGTGCGTAGTCTTTCCTCTTCCAGAACTTGTGCATCCCTGAGTAACTGCTCTTTCTCCATTAAAAACTGCTGTTCAGTAATAAGCTGAGCTGCTCTTTGTTCTTCTAGTAATGCCGATTCTGCCTTTAGTCTGTTCTCGTCTGTTCCGTCTGTTCCCAGCTCAACAGTAAGTGCCTTTGCGGCTTCATTTTGTTTCTTTTGCTCCTCAGTAAGTGCTTTTGTACTGGCCGCATTCTTTCTATTTAGTTCGCTTTGCTTTTCAAGTTCCGCATTTCTATTTTTTATAGAAGTGGGGTCTGATTCCTCACGTAATTCCTGAAGCCTTTTTTGAAACTTATTAGCACTCTCATCAAGACTCTTGAATAAATCATTCTGCCTTTTATTTTCTTCTGCTTGCTCTCTTGTTTTAGCTACGGCCTTATCTAGCTCTATCCTAAGTTTAGCGATGGCTTCTGTATATTTGCCAGAGGCATTCCGCGCCTCCAACAGCCTAATCCTGTTCTCAATAACAAGAGCATTTGCTGCTTTCGATCCATTTACTAGAGTATCGTATGCTTTTCCTAGTTCATTGGCGACTCTGAGGAACTCAACAACAGACTTAACAAGCAGAGCAAAAGAACTTGCGAGCAAAAACACACCCTCAGATGCCAGTTCCTTAGCGCCATCTTTGTTTTCACCTAATACAGTTGTGAGTTCTTTAAAAAATTTAGAGGTTTCTTGGATGATGTCATTTATCTGGGCATTATTTGTAATAATAAAACCAAGCTCTTCTGACAAGTCACCTAAATTATTCTTTGCTTGCTGAACAGCACCCGAGAAGGTGTTAATCTGGGCCTGGGCTGTGCCCCCCAGGGCTTTTAATAAAACCTCCGCGGCCTTTCCGGCTGCCAGTTCCTCTTTTGTAAGATCATTTATCCCAGCAGCAAACTTCGCAACATCTGCAGTAGACCCCGAAATAGTTCTACCCACTCGTCTGGTGGCCTCTTCCAAAGAGATGCCAGCAGCTGCAGCCAGGTTAATGGCTGCTTCTGTTGCTACCTTTGACTGTTCTGCACTAAAGCCAAAAGCTTGCGATAGAGCCAATAACTGGAGAGTTGTTTCATCACCTACAGTAGTCGTCTCTTGAAGTGCAGATGCAAACTCCTGAAGGTCCTTGCTTGTCTCTTCTGTGAATTGACCATTTGTAACAAGAGCTGTGTTTAGTTGATTGATTGCATCTTGCTGGACCTGGGCTGCTGCTATGCCATCCTCAAATATCCCAATAAAAGACCGCAGTCCTCTACCAGCAAGCCCCAAAGCCTTATTGAAACCAACGCCAATGGCCACACCAGCAGCAGTTTCAAAGACATTTTTAAATGTTTTGCCAACCTCTTCGGTGGATTTTTCGAGCTTCTTTAGCTCTTTCTCCACCTTCTTTATCTCAACCTCAGCTTTACCTTCGGCGTTGAATCTGATGGTTACTTCTTCGACCACTAATCGCTCCGTCCTTAAGCTTTTGTGCCTGTTGCTGCTTTTCCAGTTTATCCTGTTTGTGCGCTGCTATACAGCTGAAAATATCCAGTACTTTAGCAGGCTGTTCCACCAAACTACCAGGATAGGGCATCACTCCCTGATTGTACCTGGCTTCCGCCTCCACCCAGAATAAAGCAGATTCAGATACGAAGTTTCCCACACAGGTACTGTACTCAAGGTCCTCAAATTTATGCAGTGTGTTTGGAATAATTCCAAAGCAACCCTTACGAGTTCTGTTTGCTTGAGTTATTTTCTCATAGTCCTCTCTGCCCCTATATTTCTTGAGACAAAAAGTGCACTGGTATTCACGGTTATCCATTGAATACAGGGATGACTTCAGTTCCACGTATTCAGAAAATGAGAGTGTAGATATAAAATTAATAGCCTCGTAGAGGGCCTCACCTAAGCTCTGCGGGTCTTTTTTTTAGATTTAGACTCGTAGGTTACCTTTACGCCAGGTCCTGTCTGAGGAGCAATTCCCTGCGTGAGCTTTAGTGCCAGAGTGTGCACCACAGCAGACGCATCTATGAGCATCTCGCAGTGTTCATCGCAAAGCTGTCCGTCATTGAACTCCAGCTCAAACTCCGCTCCCCCAGGGAGNNGGGAGATATAAACCTTCTGCTTTTTTTAACGCGTACTTTAATGCCGTCTTTGCCATTTGATAGGTATCAGAAACAGTTTCACCTGCTTCGTTCTTCTTGAATGTAAGGATCTCTTGACGCTGCTGAGCTGTAAGAGTGGTAATCCAGAAAGAAGCATCCTCTATTTGAACCTTAATCGTCTGTCCTGGTGGGATTATGATCATTTATGCTTCTCACAGGTTCGGCAAGGGCCTGTATGATTACAAAATCTATTACAAATACAACAATATTCATTGGTCATATTTAACCCTCAATTCTCGCAAAGGCTGTATTAATTCCTTTACCTTTTTAGGTGTGAATCCTTCTTTCAGGAGGATATCTATTGCTGTTAATGCTGCCATATCTAAACCATCCCACTCGATCTTTTTGCCAGTGCCTGGGCGTCGGTGCTTAAATGACCAAATCCCTTCACAAGCACTTCTGGGAGAAGTTTTTGTTTTTAAAAGATGATTAATCTGATTGTCAGTTAAGTTGATATATTTCGTTAAACATGGATAAAAACTTGCCATACCGATAAACCATAAAGGAAAGGCCCCTCCACAGTCAAGCAGAAGGGCCTTCAGATAGGGTGTGTCTTATGGTTTGAGAAACTCTTATACCACACTAATGAATATGTCTGTATCTGACCCACTGTCTCCAGCTGTGGCTGCAAATGTAACACCATCCTGAATGATGTTATTGAGATCCTGCGGAGCAAATTCAGTAGTAATGCAGTTTGGCATATAGATACTGACGCAGGTTCCCAGTGTGAGCTCCCCAGCAGTGCTGGAAGGAGTGGCCGCCAGGGCTATGAGAGAGTACGGAGTATTGTCATCAAAGTTATCAAACTGAGACGTACTGGAGTCCGACTTATACGGGTCAAACGTTCCTGAAATCTCACGCTCAGTCAGGTTCAGCGCAGTGAGTCCATTGGCATCACAAGTGGACAGCCTCTCAGACAGAGTGTTCGTTACACTCAGAGAGAAGTTATTCACATCGATCTGCGTCCCATCCTGAAATACACAGGCACTCAAAATAAGGGGGGGCACTCCTGAGTCAAAGGACGGGGTGAACGGTGACGACTCCAATACCTCTGTGAGGCTCAGTCCATTTAGACCGAAGTTCCAAGACGCAATCTGCCCTGTGGTGAAATTATCGAGACTCATCGAAGTACATTTCATCCCTGCAATTCTCTGCGAAACACCCCCGTTACCAAGAAATGCAGTCAAGGACAGACTCTTCGCAGCCGATCCAGAGGAGGCCCCAAAGTAAGTTGTAAACTTTGAAATCTCTACACTGGCAGAAGGAGCTCCACTCATCGCTGGACTAACAGTGATATTTTTATCAGCACTCACTGAGTCAACAGCTGTAACAACTACATGCTCGTGAGATCCAGTCTCAAGCACCACAATTCCATCACCCACAGCGAAGTCACCAATGTCGGCGTCTTCAATATAAATTGTAGTAGTGGTGTGAGCAGGAGCTGCTTTGGTAGTAGTACGGGTGGTGGTCTGCCTGCGGGATCCCACGGCAGTCTCCAAGAGCAGATCGTAGTCAGTCTCTTCACCCTCAGTTCCGGAGGCTCTCATCTCTACAGCCAGCCCCGCTTCGGATCTCTGAGTACCTGTACGGGGGGTAATCTGACCCAATTGAGGACGCAGGATATTACGCTCAACCAGCTCCTTGGTGGGGGTGAAACCAACGAAATCCTCCAAGGGTTGAACATAATCTGTGGCAGCTGAAGGCGCTACATAGGTCCCCTCTGTAACCTCTTCTGTAACCGCTACCTGTGTTTCTAGCTTGTTTAAATCTGCCATTCCCTGGCCTCCTGTTTATGTAATCTGTTGTCTATAGGTTATAACAATTTGACACCTTAAGGCTACAAAATGCGCCTCATTGAATAACTCAGGTTCTGAAAAACTAGGCTGATCAACCTTGAGTACACCCGCTGTAGCATTCAGGTTTGAATTGATAAGAGGCTTTAAAATATCGCTCATCTCATCATGCAAAAGCTTTTCCGCATCCTCTATCTGAGATTCATCATTTTGACGCAGGTTGGTTCTTGTAAGTATAATCTCAAACCCCTGATCAATTGTGTATGACTTAGTGAGTGTGTCCGTAAAGGGTCCATCCAGGAACCGAACCCCATATCCCTTTGTTGCAATCCTGTCGTCATTTCTTTCCAGGTCACGGGTGAAATGAAGCTCGCTAAAAGATGCATCAACATTTGCAACCACAAGGGATTTTAAGTTGTCGAATATTGTACTGACTACAGCCATTATCGCCTAACCGCCGAACCGAAACCAAGGTCTGTTCTCTCTGAATTTGAGACAACACCATCTTTGTTTGCATCAACCGCCTTAACGAGGTCATTAATCTCATTCCTAAAAGCAGCCTCTGTCCGTGCCAACACCTCATCATCTTGATCGATAAAAGTAAGGATAACTTTGACAGCTGCGTACATGGCAGCCGTAGACACCTCGTTAATATCAATAATTTGTGATTCATCATCAATCACCCTTCTTTGCTTGAGCTTAAGCACAACCTTGTCCTTTGCTGCCAGGTGCTGCTCTAAGAAATCAGTCCGGCCAGGAGGGAGATAACGGCTATCACTAACAAGCTCTGGGTAATGCCGCCTAAGAAGTGAATCGTTTGAATACAGGTTGAGCACCGAACCCAGGGTTGTGCCTGCCGATAGGTCAGCAGATACACTGAACCGCACATAGAACAACTCTGTGTCATCGATTGGGGTAACTGTTGTTGTCTTCCAGTCGTCCTGGTTGATCCAGGATACAAACCCGTCCTGTTGAAATCCGTTTGTTTCATCAACTAAATCCTTTACCGCTGACCAGGAAGTTCCATCCCAATACTCTACAGTCATGTTGGTACTATTTGTGTTCGCCGTTCCCATAGCAAAATGCCTGGCCTGGAACCTGCCAAACCACCCGACATAAAGAAACTGAGCAGATGTCATCACAAAAGCAACAGTGCCAGTAGTAGGATCATGTGTACTCTGAGTCTCCTCAGATCCATTAAATATGGTTCTTGTAACGCGTCTAGCTAGCATTTATAATTCCTCGTAATAAACAGCCATTCCCATCTCTACATTACCACCACCGATGTTATCAAGTGTGCTCCGCAAAGTCGCCGGACCCTCTACTTGTAGACCTCCGGAAGGGAGGCAAACAAACTTATCTCCCCGGCTGGCAGAAAGAGTATCACCACCAACATGTTCAAACTTCATAAATGACTGACCACCTGGCCCAGAGAAGTCCACCGCTTCAATAATAAAGGTTTTGTTTGCAGGTATAACCAGATCCTTGGTGGAAACCGGAACACCCGCAACGGTTTCAAAATGATTAAATACTTTCTTTCTCATCTACCACTCCACCCAATAAACATCAGCAAACGATGACGCATTTGCTGAAGAGTTTTCAATTGTGATTAAAAATTCATTACCCGGATCAACAATATAAAAACGACTGATCCCCCTGGAAGGGGTGTTAGCTGGGGCAACATACATATTTAATAAATCACCATTAGAAGAAACAGTGGGCTCTTTAAAACAAACCGCCTTGGAACTGGGGACAGACCCCGCAATATAGGTATTGATTGTATTAATAGAAGTACCATCGGTAGTGACGGTCGGACGGGCATAGGCACGCCAGATGGTGCGAACAGAGTTAGCATCCACCCCAATAACTGAATGGGTAATTAACAATGCCTGATCATTGGAAGATGGGTTTCTTAAGAGCAAATACGGGTGCTCATCTGTAGTTCCAACACTATTTAACCCGGTGGTAGTCGTGAATGCCTGTTTCTTAATGACTAAATTTGAAACATCCAAAGCCATTAGATCACTCTCCTGTAAAACATGCGGGCAACAAAAAGATCTAAACCGGATAAGTCATCTTGAATGGTAATGCGCATAATATCAGAGGTCGATTCATTCAACGTAAGTGGAACGGTTAGCATGGTATTACCATTAATATAACCTGAGTCGTTAATAAATGAGTTACCTTGTCCTCTGAGGCGACTCTCAAAGCCTGCGATCAATTCATCATTATTTTTAATCAAAGTAATTGGGTAAGCAACGCTATTAATTATTTGCTCAACAAGAACCCCATTCGTCAGCCCGCTGGCTATAGCACCAAAATCATTAAAAGCAGCGTTACCGTTATCTGACATGCTGATAGAAAGCCGGGTGACATACCATGTCTCATCTGTAGTGGAGGGCCCAGCGGTAAACAAAACTGAAGTTGATGACCCGTCTACAGCCATATCAGACGAACCCGCGTTCTCAAAATTAGCTGCTGCAATAGTGATTGTTTCATCAGGAAGCTGACCACCTTGAATATTGACCTTAAGGCGATCTTCTATATTGCCGATTAGCGTGCCATCGCTATCCCCAACAATCTTATCCGGTTCGTCCTTATCTTTAGTTAGTCCCATTCTTCTTTTTCTTCTTCTTGGAAAGCGGCTTCACATTCTCAGGCTTAAACTCATGCTTGGGTTTAAACTTATTGGGCAGGTCTACAGCCCAACTATACACAGCAGCAAAGGCCTTTACTTCCCTGGCCTTTAACTCAAACGTTGCCTCATCTAGTAGTTTGATGAGGCCCTTATGCAGAGCCTCATCTTCCTTAGTAAACATTATTATCCTTTTTCCAGAACCTTAACTGTGCGACCAGCACCATCACTAATCATCCACACATCAATGTTCTCACCAAAGTCATCTGTGTAACTGGCGTTCTTGGGAATCTCAAGCCCACCTGTAGCTGTGTCATCAGCAGTTACAGCATTACTATGACCCAACCAAACAGAGTTACTAGATGCATTCTGAATGGTCATGCTGGTACGTCCAGCCATAGGGGTTGAGACAATCTCAGCAGCAGTAGCACCTACAGTCTCAGTAGTAACCTCAATCCCCACGTTGTAGGACTTGTTGACCCAGGTACGTCTGTACAAGTCACCCAGCAAGTCATAACGATCATTGGATGCACTCAATGCAGAAAGAAGGCCTGATACTCCACGTCCACCCATTTTAATAGGGTTACCTGAATCTGCAGCATCATCAGCAACAGATGAGGTCAGATCAGCAGCAACTTTCAACTCACCATCACTATTAAAAACAAGTGGGTGGGCATCGCCTGTGGCCGACACAGGTGAACCGGCACCATCCTGTCTGATACCGTACATAGAGAAGCCATAACCACCAACAAATGCGGCATCGCTAATCTCAAGGTCTACCAGGTTAGTTTCATCACCGATTGCAACCGAGTCGGCTGTGTTTATCAAGTCATCAATGTCGAGCTGAGTTGCAGTAACAACAGCATTGATAGAGCCGTCACCATTGACTGCAAGAGTGTCAGTCCCATCACTAATAGCAATATTAGATGTTGATGCATCTAATATAATTTCGTCTAATGTAATTCCCATTTATCTCTCTCCTTTTATGTCGACCATTCAAGGATCTCCACCACTTGAGATGCTTTATCCACTTGAAAATATATTGTCCCAGAAAAGTCGATATCACTAACAGTATAACTGGCGCGGGGGGGCAAAGTAATAAAATTAGTTCCTGACTGTCCTGAACTAAACGCAAACTGTAAGGTAGCGTTCCCCCTTACACGAATCGTAAATTGCTTCGTTCCGGAGGTGAATGCCTGTGACTCTTCCGTACCTGGTGTGGGGTCAGTGGTTACATTGTAGATTGTAACCGTTGACGGGAAGTCAATTGCAGCTGTACCTCTGAATGTTTGTGAAGCATTAGCCATTAGGTCCCCTTAATCTCCAGTACTTGGATTTTCACAGATTTCCCAGCATCTGCAACTAAAGTTACCTTGTTTGTGTCATCGAAATCTAAATTAAGTGTTTCATTGGGTCCAATCTCCCATATATCATCACCTGCTGTAGCCTTACTAATGCCAGTGCTATTCACTATCCATACGCTGTCTGTAGAGTCTATGTTCCTTACAGAGAGGGCTGCCCTGCTTGTTTGATTGGCTGCTGAGGGAAATTCAGCGCTCGTTGCTGTAACAGTTTCCCCAGTTACCTTGATCGGTCCAACAGCAGCAACAGTGAACGTACCAGAAACGTTAATTGCATCGGGGTTATCACCACACACCCGGACAGCAACATTCCCCTCGGAGTCCTCACAGAACTTCTCTTGTTCACGATCACAAAGGGACTTAGGAAGCGTCATTCTTTAGCCTCCTGGGGATCCAATTTTATCTGTTGGAGAAATGAAGGGTGTTGGTCGATATCTACAAGAAACCAGCAGTACCACTTACCATCCACAAACTGGATATCTGTGTAATCTGCTCGACCCTTTAGGAAGAGATTGTTACGAGCTTGCAGGCGAACAAGCTCTTCAGCTGTGTCCGCCCGCAAAAACATTCGTATCTGTGATGGCCGGGATGTAACCCGGCTACCCATCATGGACACCTAATACTCAGTATTAGACGTTATTATCCTTGATGAGCAGAGACCCGTTCTGAAGTTGGTCATGTCCCCACTTCATATCAAGAGTCTTGAGAGTGGCACGAGATCCGTACTCAGGGGCAGCACGTTCACCCATGTTCAGCTGCTGCTGCATGGCAAACCCGTATCCATCTCTGTCATACATGTAGTAACGGTCATCAGCGACTGCGGAATCAACCACAATGTTTACACCGTACAGACGACCCAAAGCACCACCAGGAATAATGGCAGAGCCATACTTGTCGGCTTCCACAAACTCAGCAATAGCCAGAAGGGCCTCTTCGTTTGCAGGACCACACAAGAAAGTCAATTGAGAAGGATCAGCTTCTGCTTTCAACAGGGTTGTACGCATCTCCAGGAAAATATCCTTGGTGACGGTAGCACCTGCAGTAGTTGTGGCAGTAGAGTCAGCCTCCAAACCAGCAACAACGAGAGTGTCGAAGTTTTTGGCTTGAGCACGGGCTGCACGGGCAGCCAGGTCAGCTTCTACAGCTACAGCTGATTCCAATTCATCCTGGGGGTCAACTACCCAACTAACAGTACTCATCTGATCCAGAGTAATAGTGTCAGTTGCATAAGTGACATTGGCCAGGGTGGCTTGGACAGTGGTAGCGCGATCCTCAACACTGAAACTTCCAGCGCGTGGGATGGCGATTGATTTACTACCCTTGTTTGCAAAAGCACTTGCATCAAAAATAGTAGGCATGACAACAGCCCGAGAAATCAGCTCTCTTTGTACGAGACTGACAATCAGGTCATTCTTGGTTGCGACTAAGTCGGTATCTCCGATAGGCATCGCTTAACTCCTTCGTTGTTTGTCTAAACTCTTCAGGCGAGCCCAAAGCTCATCCGTAGAAAGCTTAGAATAATCATCGTTTCCTGCCGTCACTGGGGTCTTCCCAGGAACAGGCAGAGACGGATTAACGGAAGAGGGTTTCCCATTTTCAAACAACCAGGGCTTGCGGGACTGAAGGTCTTTTACGAACTCGTCCACTCCAACCAGGTCATCACCACTTGGATCCTGCAACAGTAAGTCACGATTCCCAAGCTGTAATGCATCAACAGCATCACGACACCCAGCCTTAGTCAGTTCAGGTAACAACTGAGTCCTTAACTGCAACTCAGTTTTAGCCTGCTTGATCTGATCCAATTCTGTTTTGTATCGGTCTGCAAGTTCCTTGTATTGCTGCTGCTCTGACAACTTTGCTTCTTCAAGCGCGTTTGCCTTTGCCTCAGCTTCCACCGCTCGTTGTTTGTATTTACGAGATTCATTCAGAACTCTTTGATGCGTCTCCCTTCGGACGATGTCATCTAGTTCTGCCTGAGTCTGTTGTTCCGGGGTTGCCTCTCCGCTATTCAACGAAGGCGCCTCAGCATTCGCTGTAGGCAGAACCTCTCCTTGGTCCATCTTATTCTCCTTAAGTTTAATATAACATATGCGTTATATCAGTTTATTTAGAACCTTTACCTCTAAAAATTCTTAATATCGCATTTTCATATGCTTCTAAAATTTTCTCTTGGATCTCTTTACCAAAGACTTCCTTCCCTTTTGGGATAGTGGGCCTTCGGGCCTGGCCCCCAGCTCCCTCCCTATGTCCTTTTTCTTTGAGGGCCTCCTTGCGATCCCGATATCCCACAATCGTTACGTATCCCTTGGATTGACTCCCCTTCGTCCTGAAGTTCAATGCCTTCATAAAGTCACCCGTTAATCGGAGGTTGGGAATAGGCTGTCTGAATTTCTGTCTGGGGTGAAGCTTTTTCCTCCCCCTTTTGCCCTTCTTCGCACTTGCGTAAGAGTCCTTGAGTGGAGGGAATTTTCTACCTGTAATGGGTGACCTCCCGTCTTTGGTCATAGACTTAATGCCCTTTACCGCGATCCTACCCACTCGGTTCGCCACCGATAATTTAGGCTGTTCTTTTGCCTTCTTTAACTTGCGTTGCAGGGACTTAATCCCCTTTGCTTGGACCTTAGCCATCCTCTTTGAACTCCTTAATCAAGTCGTCCATGACCTCCCGGATACCCTTCAGGATTTCTTTTTTGTACGTCTGCTTTTCAGATCGATTGGGGATGAACTGCCTCCGGGGGACAGGGGTTCGCTTGGATGCTGCACTAAACTTATTATGGTTGTCTGCTTTTCCTTGTTCCTCTGCTGACACACTATGTATAAGCTGATTTCCTGATTTCTCAACAAACATGGCGTCCCGCATTTCTCCAGTATCCTCAAGTATGGATCGACCACCGTCCTTAAGATTCCGAAATCTTCTTTGTCCACTAACAGGTGAACGTGAGTCGTCGAGAAATTGGTTTGTTTTGTCGAGAAGAAACTCTGCCACTTCTTCCAGAATGACATCCTGCTGTCCTTTGGTTAATCCCCTGCGGGTTATCCCTGCCTCTTTAAAGGGATCAAACTTATATAGTACTTTCTTCGCCATCAGATTCCTCTTCCTCAGAATCTTCTGATTGTGGAGCTGCTCCTACTTGTTGATTGAAGCGATCCATATTGGCTTGTTTCTCTTCCTCAATCTCCTGCATCTTTGCCTCAATCTGCTCATCTGTGAACTCAGGAAACAACTTCTTGAATGCATCGCGTTTGGAGATGAGGCCCTTATCCATCAGGCGTTCCACCTGGGTGATTCTCTGTTCTTCAGACTCCACAGGCTTCATATCCTGATAGGTAATTTGAGGATTAAACCCCTCAGTAAATTTACCCAACTCACGAGCCTCCGGAGGAAGTTCATTCTTATCAAATAACAGGTTGTGCCATTCTTTAATGAGCACCCAGGTCTCCAGCTCTGCATCACGCAGGACAGGCTTCTGTGATTCGATTTCCATTTGAGTAGCAGCTGTCTTCATCATTTCGTGAACACCGCTATTTGAATCACCATTACCCTGGCCAGAGAAGATATTAGAGGGCAGGAGATTGGAAGTTGAGCTAATCTCTAAGATTCTATCCAACAACCCCCCATACTCAGCAATGGGTGAGCTTGCTTGCACATAGTCAATTGAGGGTGCGGGTTGGTCTATCTTTTGTTTGAGCCAGATCACTTTATTGAGACCCATCTCCAGGCGCTGAGGACGCTCTTCAGAGGTGACTGTCAGCAAACTAAAGCC
>JABAOE010004928.1_pt7 | contig 12335 bp, 10 predicted proteins | sample 7062141 | NCBI WGS metagenome assembly JABAOE01 (sample SAMN14538627, study PRJNA623070) | marine sediment metagenome | biome: marine biome [ENVO:00000428]; feature: marine pelagic biome [ENVO:01000023]; material: deep marine sediment [ENVO:00002113] | place: India: Gulf of Khambhat ...
AAGGTCATCCGAAATGGGAAATTGGGGATACACGCATCGATTTATGGGGCTTACGGCTTTCAATATCCTTGCAGGACTTGTTTTCGATCGAGGTTGCGGGCTGCAGCTTGTATCTGAGGGGAAAAGCTCCAGGACAATTCGCAGGAGTGAGCTTACCGGCGGGCTTTTGGGGGGAACCAGAGCCTTGGCCGGCTTGCTTCGGAGCAAGATCCAATTTGCGGAACCGCACCGGAGCGGTCAATGTTATGGAGGTGAGAGTCTTATTCGCTGCGGAGTGAGTTCCACAGTGTGAGCGCAGGTTTTGGGCTTCCGTCGAGTCGGGTTAATCCGATGGAGGCAAAAGTGCTCAATGCATCGATGTCGGTCTTTGTGCGTCCTTCAGCCCGCATGATCTCCGCAAAAGATTCCATATTGAAGTCGGATAGCACCAGATACACCCAGAACCGCAGCCGGTCTCCGAGCTGATCCTGGATGGCCTGCAGATATTCCAGCTGACCGCTCTCGTCTCCATAGATCGAACCGTTCCCGATCGATTGCGAAATCCATCCCCCTTCCGCGACTGCGAGCGGTTTTTGGGTGCGTTCCAGAAGAGGGATGTAGTAGTCGGAAGGGATACCCTCGCCATTGGGGAAGGCGAAATACGGGTAGGAGGAGATCGCCCACAGATCGAGGTATGGTTCAAACGCATCGATCTGGTCCCAGTTGGTTTGACCGGCCGGCCTGCCCTCGGCCGCTGGGGCAAACATATTGTTCAGGTCGTCCCACTGAAAGGTCACAAAGATCTGGGTATCCGGTGACTCCGCTTTAACCATTTCATAGACCTGACGATACATTGCGATGAAATTGGGAACATCCTCTGGATGAGCGTCCATGTAGGTATTGATTTCCGAGGCTAATCCCAGGTATCGCGGTGAAAACTCGCGCACGATCCAAAGCGCGAAATTTGCATATGCCGTGCGAATATCTGGATTGGCGAAGCTCGGGTCCCAGTCCGGCGGCAGCCCGAGAAATTCACGCCGGTTAAGTCCGTTCAGAGGGTCGACTACAAAGATCCATTCCAACCCATTCTGTCGAGCCAGAATCGTCTGGTTGGTGAGATCAGTCCGTTCTTGGGATTCGCCTTCAACGCCCGCCAGAAAGTCTCCCCAGGGAACGTTTGGCTGGATGAGAATGAAATCCGCATTACGCCCGAGATCTTCAAAGTGCTCGAGAACCGCTTCGGTTGNNCCCCTCGGGCGGGGCAGGGAAAAAGCCAAAAGCGGGGTCCGTGCCCGTAAAAATTAAGGTCTCTGATCCTGTTTGTTGTTGCGCCCGGACCGCTGTATTTGTGGGTGTTGGAGCAGGTTCTGCACCCTGACAAGCGAGGGCGGCAACCGTAAGCGATGCAAAGAGTATGAATGCGGCCTTGCTTGGTTGAAACATTTAGTTTGCTCCGTAGAAACTGGCTAGTCCAAACCTGGAACGAGCAAGATCGGTGGCAGTAAATGAGTGGATCTCTTGGGCTTGTTTCAAAAACCGTGGATCGTACTTGGGAGATTGTTGAAGCTTAGCCGCCGGCGAAGAGAAAAACGCCTGCCGCACCAGCTCCAATGCAACCCAGTAATAGTATGCCGACAACGAAGATAATGAGCGTGTTGCGTTGTCTATCCGGATCGCGTTCCGATCCAGGGTCAGAACCGTAATAGGACATGGCCAGATTTTAGCAGTGTATGTTAGGTCCAAGTTCGGCAACTAAATTTGATCTGATTCCCCTCTTCTACGATGAGTGGGAAGGGTTGCGCAAGATTTGGGTGATCCCTGGGGCTAAATCCTAATGAAAATCGTGACTGATGGAATCGACCGGGCTGCCATGATCTGAATGCACATGGTCAACCAAAATATTGATCACTCCGCTGTCGTGCACTAGCTGCCCATCCATAACCAGAATGGATGAGCGAAGGGCGACTGGCTTGAAGCGTTTGAATACATCTGGCCTTAGGATGCAATTGATAGTCCCATATTCGTCTTCGAGGCTTATAAAGACATGGCCCTTGGCGGTAGATGGCGCCTGACGGGTAATGACAAGCCCGGCAACGCGTACCTCCATCCCGTCCTGGGCATCGGAGAGTTCCTTGCTCGTCAGAACACCGAGCCGATTCCAATGCTCGCGATATTGAGCCGTGATGTGCGGGCCGGTGGTGAGACCTTGAATTTCATAGTCCAATGAAGTGTGCTCATTTTCAGTCAGAACTGGGAACTTGATTTCCTCTTCCGGGTAGGTGATCGGAAGCTCGCCCCCGATCCTTTGCCGCTGTTCGCGATATTCCCATAGGAGCTCNNCGCGCCGACCATGATCAGGTTCTCTACGCCGGTGGGTGAAAGCTCCACTCGAGAACAAAAATCACTGAAGCTCTGGTAGGTCCCGTCTTCCTTGTCTTGCTTGAGATTTTGGAGTCCCTTCATGCCAATCGCTTTGACATAGTTGAATCCAAGTCGGATCCCGCCCTCCTCGATCCCGCACCGGATATCTGAAAGATTGATATCCACTGGATGGATTTTGATGCCTTGTCGCTTCGCTTGTTCAACGATAACTTCGGGTGCATAGAAACCAAGTGGTTCGTGATTCAGAAAGGCGGTGTAGAAGGCAATCGGGTGATAGCGCTTTAAATACGCAGTCTCGTAAGTAGTCCGGGCGAAGGCGGCTGCGTGGCTTTTGCAGAATCCATATCCTCCGAATGCTGCAATCTTGTCGAATACATCGTGGCCGAGCTCAATAGATAAACCGTTCTCGCATGCGCCTTCAACGAAGCGCGAACGCATCTGCTCAATCTCTTCGTATGACCGCTTGCGAGTCATCGCTCTGCGAAGCAGATCTCCCTCTCCGGGCGTGAATCCCCCGATGGCTTGCGCAACCCCTAATACTTGCTCCTGAAACAAGATCACGCCAAGCGTGTCTTCGAGAACGGGCTCCAGTGCAGGATGCAGATATTCAACCGGCTCAAGCCCTTGGCGTCTGTTCAGGAATGGATGAACCATTTTCCCCTGAGTGGGGCCTGGCCTCACAATCGCTACTTCGATCATCAAATCCTCAAAACAGACGGGTTTCATTTTTGGAAGCATCTGCATTTGGGCCCGCGATTCAATTTGGAAAACCCCGATTGTGTCTGCTGCGGAGATCATCTCGTATACCGCCGGGTCATCCAGCCCAATCTTGTCCAGATTCAGCTGTATTCCTTCGTGTTTTTCGATCAGTTCGATGGTGTCGTCAACGACATCCAGGGTTCTTAAGCTCAACAGATCGATTTTGATCAACCCGGCGTCTTCGATATCGTCCTTATCCCATTGTGTGACAACGCGACCCGGCATCGTTGCTCGCTCGACGGGAGCGATCTCAATTAAAGGAGTGGCCGTCACCACCATCCCCCCAACATGGATCGAGAGGTGACGCGGGATGCCTTTAATTTGTTCGATGAAATTTGCATAGTGATCCCAGGGCAGACCATCCCCATCGCGCCTCAGTTTGTCGGTGAGACCTGCGAAATCGGATCGATGCAGCGATTTGGCGATCTTGTCGATGACTGCTGTTGGGAAACCGAGTGCTTTGCCAACGTCTCGGATGGCGCTCTTAGTACGATAGGTAACAACGTTGCATACCATCGCAGTGTGCTCTTCTCCATACCGCTCGTAGACATACTGAATGACTTGTTCTCGACCTTCTCGCGAGAAATCGACGTCGATGTCTGGCATTCCTCCGCGCTCGTGGCTTAGGAAGCGCTCGAAAAGAAGGTTGTGGCCGATGGGATCGACACGGGTAATCCCGAGGCAATAAGCAACCAAGGAGTTGGCCGAGGAGCCTCTGCCTTGCACGGGATAACCTTGCCGGCGTGCCCAGTCACAGATTTCCCAAACGATGAGGAAATAATCTTCCAAATCCAGGCTATCGATAACAGAAAGCTCATGTTCGAGCTGATCGATTACGTTCGGAGAAGGCTTTTGATATCGTTCGGAAAGCCCTAAGAAAGAAAGTTGCCGCAGGTATCCGTAGGAATCTTCAACAGGAAACTTTGGAAATCGATATTCGGTAAGATCGAGATCGAATCTGCACCTTTCCGCAATACGTGCCGTGTTCTCAATCGCTTGTGGAATGTCGCAGAAGAGTTCAGACATTTCATTTGGGGATTTCAAATAGAACTCAGCATTTGGCCGCCGGCGGCTTCCGAGCTTATTGATGGGACGAATATGTTTGATCCCCGATAGCAGGTCTTGAAGGGGGCGAAATTCCGGTGAGGCGTAATGGACATCATTTGTCGCTACGAGGTCTATGCCGAGATGCTCCGACAGGGCCAGCAAACCGCGTTCAATCTTCTTGTCGCTCCCAACAAGGTGTCTCTGGAGCTCCAAGAAGTAGTTTTCACTCCCAAAAAGCCCCACAAAGCGCTGGGCGGCCTTCAGAGCGGCGTTTTGGTCATTTCGAAGGATATGTTGTGCAAGTTCTCCCTTGTGGCAGCCAGAAAGGGCAATGAGCCCTCGGTGATGTTGCTCCAGGTATTCCCAGGATAAGGAAGCAGCACCTTTTTTATGATCGAGTTGAGAGCGTGAAATCAAGCGGCAAAGATTGGAATACCCGGCAGAATCTTCGACAAGCAGTGTCACGTGGTACCCGCCATCCAGGGTAACTTCAGCACCGATTATCGGACGGATTCCCTGAGCTTGAGCCTCCATGACGAATTGGACGATACCGTAGAGCCCGTCGTGGTCCGTGAGCGCCATCGCCGGCATGCCCAGCCGAGCTGCCTGCTTTGATAACGTCTGAGGAGACGATGCCCCATCAAGAAAGCTGTAGGTGGAATGGGCGTGAAGCTCAATATAGTGCGACATGGGGCGGATCCATCAGTTGGGGCATTAAGTATGGCTACCCAGCAGTCATCTGTTCACTACGGAGCAAACTGCGCATAACCTTCACGTATCCGTGCAGTTTCTTGGATTATTTGATTCTAGGTTAGTGGCCATGAATTGGGCTGTGCTGCGGAATGCAGGTACCACCGGTCGGCTTTTGAATCGTGGTATAGCACTTGAATTTCGCCGGTACGGGTTACTACTTTGTAATAATCCTTCCGTCCTTCTCCCCACCACCAATCGCCCTCCAGGCGCCAATGGAGGTCGATTGTCGCAATCCTGCTCCAGCTTTCTCCGCGTACAAAAGCACTTGGTTGTCCAGTTGAGTCAGTTCGCACTTCGATCGGTTCTGGAAGGGGGCTTTCAATATCAGTTGCTTGCATGATGGCAGCGTCACCGAACCTTTGGTGAATTGTGCTTACGACTCGCTGGAGAGGGTTCTGGTACGTAAAGCTTTTGGGGCGAAACAGGCCCAACTGCTTGCTTTCGAGATGGAATGGGTGAAGAGGGAATAGACCGATCTTCAATGCAAGGACACCAGAAGCGTAGTTGAGCGCAGAAAGCAATCCAGAAGCTCGGGCTGAAAGCTGTTGATGGTTGTTGCTTGCTGGCCGAAGGTAACCTCCAGTAGACAGTGCCTCGCCATATTCCTGTTCCACTTCCACGATCAGAGCGGTAGCGACAAGTGAACCTGCCTGAAGTTCCACCGAAAGTTGAGATGTGAGACGGTCGGCGAAGGCGGTGACCTGTTCGAGACTTTCAAGTGGAAAGTCAAGATTCGTTTCCAAGGAAAGTGGAGCGGTATCAAACTGCGGCATCAGCGGTCTCAGATCTTTACCGGAGGCAAGGTTGTGAAGCTTCAAGCCCTCCTTGCCGAGAGCGCGCGATAGTGCACCGATTGGCATTTGTGCAACTTGGCCGATGGTTTCGATCCCAAGCCGACTGAGCAGGCGGTAGGTGTCGTCCGACGATGGGAGTAGGATGATGGGGAGAGGTGCCAGAAACTCGGCCTCTGTTCCAGTTTTAACGATATGTGAGGAGCCAGGATCGCTAAGTCTGGCAGCAGTTCTTGCAGTGAACTTGTTCCCGGCTACGCCAACCTGGGGGAGAAATCCGAGCTCGTTCTCGATGGATGCAATGACTCGATCAGCGAGTTCTTCATCGGATCCATAAAGCCTTCCGAGCCCTGAAGCATCCAGATAGACTCGACCGTGAGCGCTCGATTCTCGAAAAGGTGAATAAGGCGATAGAACATCAAGCAGATCCTTGTGGGCTTGGTCATACCGGTCCTGCCTGATGGGGAGGAATAGGGCTTTCGGTGAAAGCTGTTCCGCCTGTCGAAGAGGCATACCACGTTGGATGCCAGCCATTCGGGCAGTTGGAGAACACGCGTATACCGATCCTTCCTCGTGAGGCAGACCACCGATGATGATCGAAGTCTGGCGAAGGTTCGGGTTGTCGAGAATCTCGACTTGAACAGGGAATTCCTCGAGTTGGATGTACGCAATATCCATGGAGCATATGCGAAATCAAGTATGGCCAAATATAGAACATATGTTCTACCTTGTCAAGGGTGTAGGATACGTTAAGAGATGTGACCAAAACAGGCAACCAGAGGGCACCATTCAGCAGACATTTCGATGGACGAAGCGAGACCAGGCTTTTTCTATGCCTTTTGAATCTCGATTGTTTTGAATAGAAATATCCCCGCGAGATCCTGTCAATCCGGACCAACTTATATTGTTCAAGGGCAGAAGGGGAAGATTGGTGACTTCTTAGGCCCGAAGGCTAGGGGAACGATTATCCGCTCAGGGGAATAGCCTGCGTAATCCAGCCGCTAAGCCTCCCAGCAGCGCGCCCAGAGCGGCCCCAAGCAAGATCATTGAAGGTGTACAGATCAGGAGTGCGCCTGCGATACTGGTCCTTTCAAACGATCCAAAAATTGACAGGCCCATGACTGCACCGTAGAAGAGGCCAACTACGCCCCCGACCCCGATGCCATTTTGGGAGCTGATCCGAGAATTGGGTCCGGATCCAATCCATACTCCAACGATCAAACCCGAAAAAGCGCCGATTGAGACAAAGTCCATACCAAAGATCAAAGAAACTCCGAGAATAACTAGCCCGGCGACCGCACCCACTATTGCTCGATCAGCAGTTCCACCAAACATGTTGAGGGGAGGCGACGGGTAACTCGCCTCCCTGGCCGCGGCGCCTGTAGCTTTGTACTGAGTCGCTTGCCGACTTCCCGTATTCCTGGCGCGGTGATTGGCCCTGGCGTGTTGCTGCGAATAATACGTCCGCCGCTTCTCGGGATTGCTGAGCACCTCATACGCCCAGTTGATCTCCTGCATGGATTCGATCGAACCAGCACGGCCGTTCACATCCGGGTGGTGTTCGCGTGCTAGCCGTCGATATGCGATGGAGATCTCTTTGAGGCTGGCGTCGTACGGAACGCCGAGGACGGTGAAAGGGTCTTTTGACATCGACACTTGAATCGTACTCATATATGAGTAAGCGACAAATAGGACTAGGCTACGGAGCGGTAATTAGCGTATCAAAAAACGGCTCTTCTATGCTTTCGAATTCACATCAGTATGGAGTCGCAAGGCGCTAAATGTGTGCTTGCTTATGGTTGATTCGCAACATCTTGAGAGGATGATCCGCGATCGAAGATGAACACACCCAGATTGGCGGATAATGCAATAACAGAAAGAACAGCTGCCCCGCCCCAAACGTATACTTCGTAAGTAGTTTGCGTACTATATAGAACGAACGGATCCGAGATCAGCGTAAGGAAAACGCTGCCGTATATAAAGACGAGGATAATGTTGGCAACAAAGATAATGATCGGAAACGCTTTCGAAACATTTCCTTTTCCCCAGTATCTTCGAAACGGATTCGTTAGCGGTAGAACGAGGATTGCTAATCCAAGCAATATCGACACCCAGCCGATAGTTTCATCCTGAAGCAAGAACATCGCCCCGGCGGAAACAGAGAACCATACAAGGATAGCCATGTATCCTATTGTTGAGACTCTTTTTAACTTGAGGAATTTTGATTCAATATCGTTATTTTGATTGATCATCATAAATTCCTCCGAAGTCTAAACAACCACAAACACGTTCGGGCGCTTAGTCGTTGTTTGAATGCTCCTCACTGATAATAGTAAATAGATCTTGAGCACTGAAATTTAAACCTTGGGGATCATTTAGGTCCTGGTGAGCATCATATGCATCTTTAAATCCTAAGTACGACAACAACCCGGCTCCTCCAACCCCCAACAAGACGAGACCACATCCTATCCCAAAAGTCCACGAACTTGCTACGAGGCAGGCGGCCCCGATGCCTGTCGCTCCTCCTGCAACACCCAGACCACCCAAGATGCCTCCCCGCCACCATCCATCGGTTCGGTCATCAAGTTTCTTGTCTCGCTCATCAATTACGTCACGAAACAACGCTAAGGCACTGTCGGAACCCTCAATCTTAAGAAGCTCAATTCCCTCGAATTCACCCCCTGGGCATTCGGCAACACATTCGCCCCAAACGTAAAAATCCTGGGTTCCAGCAATTCGGCAATATCCAAAGTGGTTATCTCCGGCTGCCGGCTCAGCACAGTCTAGACTGTCTACACCATCAAATGCGGGTTGAGGAGTGGGGGGAATAGGAATAGGTGAAGGCTCTGCTGCTGGACCCTCCAAAGTTTCTTCAATAGTGCTTCCACCAGGGGTTGCCCAATCAATAGGGGTTATCTTTGCTTCGAATTCGCAACTTACAAGAGATGCACACAGAGTTAGGACCGCAAGTGATTTGAGGCTTCGCGCAAGAGATTGCTTGCTAACGTGCATTAGCTAGACAAACTGGCATACGATTTGTTGCCCCCTCTCTGACCCCAAATCTGACATCCTATTGATACTGGACTTAACACACTTAACACGATCGTTAAAGATTGGTTGCGCGACTGCTCCCAGAGCATGTCCAGAGGGGGAACCCCAAACGGTTTTTCGACGTCTTAGGTCTAAATAGATGCAAAAGGAGCCTGCGATGTCCAAGCCACTGATGAAGTCCCTCCCCTTAGCACTCCTACTGATAACCGCCTCAGCTTCACCCGCCTTTGCACAAAGCGATCCGCCTCCACCTTACCGGGGTGGCGAAGATCGTCCTGAACCGGTCGACCCAGCCTATCTCGAAGCGATTCAACGCACGACTTCCATGGTCTGGGATGACTACGCCGTGCGTTTGGCATACGAGCATGGACTCGACCTCATCAACGTGACCTGGGAAGACACCGGTCGGTATTACAACTCTGCAGTTGGTCCCAACATTTCGGACATGACCATCCAGGTGCAGTATCAGGATCCTGAGACCGGCGAATATGTTCTCAATCTGATGCCTGTCATTCGCTATCCCAACTTCGCTGACCTTACGGCAGATATCTCGCCGGACGATTTCTACCTCCTGGTTGGCAATGAAGATGGAGACGATCTTGAGCGGATCACGCTTACCGAATACCTGGATAACTTCCGCAAGTACCTGAGCGATCCGTATTCCTGGGCCGGACGCCGCGATTCGCTTCTGGCGCCCCGGGACAGCCATGTTCTGGTCAGCGCTCAGGCTGCTTTCCTGCCGGTGCCGCAGCAGGGTGAGGCCACCTTCAATCCAGTGATCTTCAACTACCAATCGATGGCAGGCGATCCAGCAGTTCTGGCGATTGTGGCTACTCGAGAGGGCACAAGCGCAACGGTCATCGACAACATGCGAGATGCCTTTCCCGCCGGTTGGTCGTGGGGACAGCGCCTGTTCTTCAATCAAGACGGTGAGAGAGCTAGCTTCACTGGAGAACGATTGAGCGACTTCGTGAACAGCAACTTGCCCCCAGACATGGTATCTCCGTCTGCAGCTGGTGAAGCCGGCCTGAATATGGTGCTTCTCATTCAAGTTCCACTGAAACAGCGTGAACCGATGCGCGGTATGTTCTTCGGCGAAGCCATGGAAGGCGCCGCCGCTCCCTCTTCAGATTTAGTGAAGGCAGACTCAGATGTCGAAGCCGCAGTGATCGGACACGGAGACGTCGAAGGACCTTTTACCGAGATCGACGGTTTGGCGATCGAGCGCGATCCGCGGTTCCCAATTCGGGTGACGGTTCAGTTCTATAAAGCCACAAGCAACGGCATCGTGACCGAAGAAGACATGCAGGCGATTGCCAGTCAGATTGAGCGGGTCTATGACGAGGCAGACTATGTCGGGAGCCTGGTAGTCGGTGGTGAATCCTACCGACCCACTGAGTATGACGGGCCCAAGCATGAGCCTCCAGGCTGGTGGGAAACCTTCTGGCATCGATTTGAGAGCAACCTGCAGTTCAGTCGCTGGGAAGCTGTGGGCGTTCTGAAAGAACTCGGAGCGGTCGCGTGGCGTTGGCTTGAGGTCCTCGCAAGATAATCAGTTTGTTGAAACCTGCAGGAATGGCAAAGGGCTCTCGATGCAAAACGAGAGCCCTTTCACTTTCCATAGAGTAGAAACTGTCAGCCAGATTGTCTAGTCTGTCACCGCGGTCGCGAGTTGCTGATAGACCTCGTCACTGAGCTCATGGTGAAGGATCGTACCGCCCTCAAACGGCTCCAGCTCCTCCAGCGCACGATCCATGTCGGTGATATCGACAAGCGCCACGAGGGCAGAATGACCTATAGCCAGCTGATCCGCGACTCCGTTCAAGAATTCGTTGTCAAGTCCCATGTCGATGAATTCGCCAGTGACAGCCCCGGCGCCAGCGCCAAGCAACGCCCCCTTGATCGCCCCCTTCCCAAGCAGGGCCCCCAAAAGCATCCCGCCTGCGGCTCCCGCGATCGCACCCTGCTGGGCGTTGTAGTCCTTGTTTTCGCGGATCGAAACCTTATCGTTCTCGCGACGAACAATCACAGCCGAACTGTCCAGGTCGAGGGCTTCTTCCTTCTCCAAAGCTCGGATTGCGCTGAGAACCTCATCCGCAGTGCCCTCTCCCGGGAACGATACAACAAGCATTTCATGAGTCATTTGGCCCCTCCTATTAACCTATACGATGCCGCTACCAATATAGTCGCGCGGTCTGGTGAATACATCTGATCATTTTCCGGTTCCAACTGACCAAATTGCACCAGAGAATCCAGATCCGGCTCAATAATTCTCACACTGCTGCTACGATCCATGTGGACGAGTACTACAGTAGACTATCGCTTTACCAACGAATTGGGATTCGGCTCAATAGCCAGTCAAAGGAGCAAGTATGAAATTCGGACTTCAAATCAATCGTTTTGATTGGGAAGGCGCACCCGGCTCCATCGGACCCAAATTGGCCGAAATCGCAATTGCGGCTGAATCTAGCGGTTACGACAGCATCTGGGTCATGGATCACTATTACCAAATAGAACCAGGCTTGGGCAGCAAAGAAGATCCTATGCTCGAAGCATACAGCGCGCTGAATTTCATGGCAGGTGTTACCAAGCGAGTCAACCTTGGTGTCATGGTCACGGGTGTAATTTATCGTCACCCAGGTTTCCTGGTCAAGCAGGTTTCGACACTGGATGTACTGTCGGGAGGCCGGGCAATCTTTGGGATTGGCGCGGCTTGGTACTGGCAGGAGGCTGAAGGATGGGGTTTTCCCTTCCCGAGCACAGGGGTGCGTTTTGAGCAGCTCGAAGAGGTGCTGCAGATCGCAAAGCAAGTGTGGGGAGATGAGTTCACAGCCTACAAGGGAAAGCATTTCAGGATGAAGGCTCCGATCAACAGCCCTCAACCGATCAAAAACCCACACCCGCCGATACTTATCGGAGGCGAGGGGGAAAAGAAGACCTTGCGCCTTGTCGCCCAATATGGCGATGCCTGCAACCTCTTTGCTCGAAATGGAGTTGAAGGTGCCAGCCGAAAACTCGATGTCCTGCGGGCGCATTGTGAAAGATTGGGGAGGAATTATGCGGATATCGAGAAGACCGTCTTGGGAGCGATCGATCTCCCGAAAATCGGAGTCGAAGAAACCGTCGAACAGATTGGCCGATTTCAAGAAGCCGGGATCCAGCACTACATCTTGAGCATCCCGACCGTATCAGAGATCGATCCAATCGAGCGAATCGCGAGCGAAGTTTTTTCGCAGTTCTGATTTGCGTGATTATTCAGCTGGCTTGAGCGGGCTATCTGGTTCCAGGACTGTTTGTCCGGTCGGCATGCAGAGCGCAATTGACATCGTGGATGATGGAGACGGGCCTGCACTGCAGCCTCTGCCGGTCGTGTTGCGCAGTGACATATACATGTCGAGCGCCGTTGTATGGCTTGGGAAGCTTGCCGCTAGTTCGTTGAGCGTCCTGGACTGATCGAAGTTATCCGGACCGATTCTCCCAAGGTAGTAGGGAGGCATCCCTCCAAACTGGCGCCCCCCTGGAATTCCAACGACGTAGTTGTAGCCTCGTGAAGCTTCCACAACCACGCCTCGA
>JABAOE010009851.1_pt2 | contig 12331 bp, 16 predicted proteins | sample 7062141 | NCBI WGS metagenome assembly JABAOE01 (sample SAMN14538627, study PRJNA623070) | marine sediment metagenome | biome: marine biome [ENVO:00000428]; feature: marine pelagic biome [ENVO:01000023]; material: deep marine sediment [ENVO:00002113] | place: India: Gulf of Khambhat ...
GTTTAATGTCTTGCGCAGGATAGTTTGCAATCATCTGACAGCCGGTTTCAGTCTGCCACCAGTTATCATGAAATGGGATCCCAATCGATGTTTTGCCCCATACAACAGCCTCAGGGTTCAGTGGCTCCCCAACGCTGCAGGCATAGCGAAGGCTTCTCATGTCAAATTTCTTGGGAAGCTCGTCGCCAAACTTCATAAGCATACGGATCGCTGTAGGGGCTGTGTACCAAACCGTGACCCTGTACTGCTCAATAATGTGATACCACTTTTTCGCATTGAACCCGCCCTCGTAGATTATCTGTGTAACACCGTTTGACCATGGTCCGAACATCCCATAGGAGGTTCCGGTAACCCATCCAGGGTCTGCGGTGCACCAGTAAATGTCGTTTTCCTGGAGGTCGAGCACGTATTTTGATGTTGCATAGTGACCTACAACAGCCTCATGAGCATGGACCACGCCCTTAGGCTTTCCAGTTGTTCCAGAGGTATAATGCATGATTGCATAGTCTTCCTTATCAGTTTTTACAATTTCAAAGTCCTCAGATGCCTCAGCCATCTCCTCTTCGTAACTTACTTCTTTATCACCAAACTCTATCTTTTCACTTTCCCTGTTTACGATAATTATGTGTTCAAGATCAGGTAGCTCTTCAAGGATGTCTTCGATTTTCGATTTGAGCTGCGGGCTTGTTATCAGGATTTTAGAGCCACTGTCCAACAGCCTGTCTTTAACTGCATCCGGGCCAAATGCTGAGAAGAGCGGGCCGATTATCGCTCCGATCTTGAGTGTCCCTAAGGCACTGATATAGACTTCTGGCACCCTCTCGAGGAAGATAAAGACTCGATCTCCCTTTGCCACACCCAGTGTTTCAAGGACGTTTGCAAATTTGTTACTCACTCTGGAAAGTTCAAAAAAAGTATATTTTTCAATTGTTCCATCCTTTCCTTCCCAGACGAAGGCCAACTTGTTCTTCCTATTCGTGTTTACATGTCGGTCCACAGCTTCATAAGCTATGTTGATCTTTCCTTCTCCAAACCAGTCTAGTTCCGTTGAAACATTCTGCCATTTGACTTCTTTTCGAGCCTTATCATAATCCTTTAGATTCGGTGTGGGATTTATCGATTTGATCCCTGGTTTTTTTATTGTCTCATAGTCCACTTTCTATACCCCCAAATATCACTCTTTTATCAACTTAATGAGATCGCCCACTGTTTCGGCTTCCATGGATTTTTCTCCGTCCATCTCGACTCCAAACTCCTCCTCAATTGCCGCGATGATTGAAAATTTGTTTAGAGAGTCAGCGTCCAGGTCGTCCACGAGTATCGCGGATTCAACCACCTGGGACTCGTCAACAGCAAGCTCTTTTACGATAATTGTTTGAACTCTTTCAAAAATACTCATAAAATTTTCTCTCTACCAAACCCTGGACAAAGATGGATGTCATAATTTAAAAATTTTATTCAGCGCCTTTTCCTGCGGATTTTGAAGAATATGTATTGGATGAAGGGTTTTTCGATTAGATAGACTCCGGGCAAGACGAGGCTCATATGTACGATGAGTATTGTTGTGAATGGCACGCCTCGTTGAGGCAGAAGCTCCCACAGGGATATGCCGAATAATATGAGCACAATTCCCATTGTTTTTTCGCTTCTCTCATCCATGATTCTTAAAAAGTTGAAGAGAGTTATTAAGCTTAACTACGCTCCCACATTTTTCAATGATAAGTGTAGGCGCAGCCACAAGTCTATGAAGTGGACTACTTGTTTTTCTGCAATCATCCGCTTAGGCTAAAGTAAAAAGCTTGATTTCGAAAAACAACCAGAAGGTTTATTAGCCGGTTGGAGAGATTTTTATTTGTTGATAGCTCCTTAAATTTTGGTGAAGACATGGCTGGCGATGTAGGTCTGATATTTGGAGAGGTAGGACACCGGGATTTTAACTTCCTTTTAAACGATAACTCTGAGGTGTCCAAAGGCGCTTATGTGAAGGTGAATCATGAGACCTATGATTGGGTCCTGTGTCAGATCACGTCGATCAAGATTTCAAATGAGCTATATTCTCTTTCCACAATGAAGTATGAGCGGGAGGTAAAAGACACAGAGCGGCGAATAGCAACAGCAAAAATCATCGGTTTTGTTGATGAAAAGGGGATTCTTAGGTCTCCTAAGATACCTTTCAAGCCAGGACAGAAGGTGTACTCGGCTGACAGCAAGCTCATTAAAAGTTCGCTTGGATTGAAGGGGAAGGGAGACGGCATTTACTTGGGTCTCTTGGAGGGTCATAGGGGGACGCCCGTTTTTCTGAATCCAAACAAGCTTTTTCAAAAGCACGTGTCTGTTCTCGCAAAGACCGGTGCCGGAAAATCCTATACTGTTGGGGTTCTCATTGAGGAGCTTTTAGAAAAGGGGATTCCCACCCTTATTATCGATCCCCATGGTGAATATGCGAGTTTGAAACAGGCCAACATCAACACCCGTGAGCTTGAGCAGATGGAGAGGTTCAGAATCACGCCTAAAGGATATGACAATATTTCAGAGTTCACGCCCTATCTGGATATCAACCCAAATGCAGACCGCAAATTTGTTCTGGATTTTACAAAGCTTTCACCCCGAGACCTGATTGAGGCACTTCCAACGAAGATACCCTCATCACAGAAGGCGATTCTCTTTGAAAGCATAAAAATCGCAAGGGGATACGGCTCCTACTCTATTGAAGACCTTATTCACATTGTGCAAGAGAACGAAAGCAGGTCAAAGTGGAATTTAATCACTAATCTTGAATCCCTCAGGGACAGCAAAATCTTCGACGGCACGCCCACAAAGATCGAGGACCTAATCCAGGATGGCCGAGTCTCCATTATTAATCTGAAGGGAACCCAGCCAGAGATACAGGGACTGATTGTGATGAGTGTGTCAACTGCTCTCTTTGAAGCAAGAAAAAGGGGTGAACTCGTGCCATTTCTCCTGCTTGTGGAGGAGGCGCATAATTTCTGCCCGGAGCGTGGTCTATCAAAGTCCATATCCTCGAAGATTCTTCGCACTATTGCAAGCGAGGGCAGAAAATTCGGGATGGGGCTCTGCGTGGTTTCGCAGCGTCCGGCAAGAATCGATAAGAATGTCTTGAGTCAGTGTAATACTCAACTCATTTTGAAGGTAACAAATCCCAATGATCTCCGGGCGATTAGTCAGTCTATCGAGGGTTTTTCAAGCGATCTGGAAGACGAAATCAAGCTGCTCCTACCTGGTGTCGCGCTCATTGTCGGGGAGGTGGTGGAGCAGCCGATTATTGTTAACATCCGTGTGAAGCGTTCTCAGCACGGCGGCGGGTCAATCGATATGGTTCGGGAGCCTCAGTCCAGAGTGATTGTGACCGAGCCCAGGGTGAAAAGTCTGATACAGCGCCTATTTTTCAGATAGGAATATATGGGAGAGAAATAGACACATTATTCTTACAATAATGAAGATTAAATGATTAAGCTTAAGGTGTATCATAGAATTTATTTTAATTTTGAAACTTTCATTATCTCGGAATCTTATAAAACGAGAGCATAATAGAATATATATAGTATTATAATCAATATTTATAGATAAAGATTTTACAGGGGGTTAAACTTTGGTCAGTGGTGGCATAAGCAGACGGAAATTTACTATCGGCGTTGCTTCAGGTGCTGTTGCATTATATCTATTTACTGCACGTGCGAAGGTAGGTGATTTTTTTTGGGATTTACTGTGGAATCGGGAGGTAATTGATCCATCAAAGGGTGCACTTTTTATGGATCCTGTTGAAATGCTGAATGTGAGCTCAACAGCAGGTATTGTTGAGGTGAATATAGAAGCAAAAATGGCTCCAATAAATATCGATGGAACAGAAGCAGAGCTTATGACTTATAACGGCCTTTTTCCCCAGGAAACGATAAGGGTAAAAAAAGGAGATATTTTAAAGGTGAATTTTAAAAATTCTTTGCCAGAGGAAATGGAGGAAAGTGTTCTAGAGGGTGCTGAAAGAAATGTCACTAACCTGCATACACATGGTTGGCATGTTTCGCCCTCAGGAAATTCAGACAACATATTAATTCCTTTTAGCCCTGGTGATGAATTCTTATATGAATACGATCTTGCATTGCAGGAGGGTGGGACTTTGAGCTACCTTCATCCGCACGTTCATAAAACGGTTGCAGACCAGATGTGGTACGGGCTTTCCGGCTCTGCTCTCGTTGTTGAAGATGAGACAGATGTGCTGTCAAACTTTGAAACACACATCATTTCTCTAAAAGATATAGCCCTGAACGGATCCAAAGTTGAGCCCTACACACTTGAGGATTACATAAACGGAAAAGAAGGCGATGTTGTCATGGTCAATGGTCAGGTAAATCCAGTTCTACCTATAAAGCCCGGACAGGTTCAAAGATGGATGATAGTTAATGGGAGTACGGCCAGATTCTATAAGCTGAGCCTTGAGGATCATGCAATGCATTTGGTGGGAACCGACGGCGGGCTTCTTGATAAACCATATCCTCTCTCGGAAATCCTGATGTCCCCCGGTGAAAGGATCGATATCTTAGTTAAGGCAGACCAATCATCAGGAGAATACAAATTCCGCTCCCTCCCCTATGACAGGGGTCGAAACACCCTCCAAAAGATAACCCTAATGACACTTTCCTACGAAGGACCTTCGGTGAACGACGTTATACCACAGTCGATAAATCCAGATGCAAAAAGGTTGAACATGGATATCAGTTCACTTCAAAGTAGAACACTGAATTTAAGTATGGGAAAGAATGTGGGCATGATCAACGACAAGGTATTCGGAGAGGACACATTTACTATTACTTCTAAAACTGGCACATATGAAGTCTGGAATATAGTAAATAGGGGTGCTTTTGATCATCCCTTTCATCAGCATGTGAACGCAGCGCAAATACTTTCCATTGAAGGCGGGGACCCGGATTATGCCTCTTTATATACCAGCATCCCTGCATGGAAGGACACAATCATTGTCCCTCGACGGGGGAGCCTAAGTATGCTTGTTCCGGTGATGGACTATACAGGCATAACAGTTTTCCACTGTCATATTCTGGAACATGAGGATATTGGGATGATGGGGGTTTGGGAGATAGAATAAGATCAGTCCAATAATTTAACAATCCAATCACAAAAGAATCTCTGGAGAAAAACAGAGAATATTTTTTCTAGGGTGGGGGCTACCTAAAAAAGGTAAGTTTTATCTATTATGGTTCGTTAACTTCTCTGCATGGGCTCATTGAAGAGTTGTTGGGTCGTTTTCTTAACACTTACTCTAATTACTTCTGGATGTCTTTCAACCCCGCAGGTGGACAAGGAAAAAGCAGGCTACATTGCAGGGATAAAGTTTCTTGAGTCCCATCCATCAGAGACCGCATCCTACACGGTCAGCGACCCCGGCGGAGAGGCTTTCCTTGTATCCTTCAGCATAGTCTCAGCTGAGGGGGAAGAGACCGGTTTTGCAGAATATTATGTTGACAGATACACACGGGACGTCTACGTGAGCACAAAGTATGCAACCTCGCTGGCTATAGATCAAAGCCCTGGTCTCACGAGGCTTTTTGAAAGATACCCAGAGGCCAAGGTTGATGGAAGCCTCCTCGATCCCGAAAGTGTTGCCGGGAAAAGATATGTGTGGGAGATTCGGGTGATTGCAAATGGAGTGGAGGTAGCTGTTTTTGCCTTTGATGCTGTAAGCGAAGAATTGCTTAATGAGAATATTAAGACTTATCAGGTAATTAACATCACGCCAGTATAAAATACTGTATTATGGGGTAATTAAAAAAAGGGGGATGAAGCCCCGATTAATGGGGCTTTTTTTCGAGTTTTTAACCAAAGAGTGATCCGAGACCTGCGAGTGCCTCTTCTTCGCTTGGCTCTTCTTCCTCTTCTTCGGCAGGTGCTGCCTCTGCTGCTGGAGCGGCTCCAGGCTCTGGAGCTGCGGCTCTCGGTGCTGCTGCGGCAGGTGCGACGGCTGCTGTTTTAATTGAGTCATCGATGTTTACATCTTCAAGGGCAGCGACAAGAGCCTTAGCCCTGGCCGCATCGGCCGTGACGCCGGATGCCTTAAGGATCTTTGTTATCGCAGCTTCTGTAATCTTCTTTCCTGCAGAATGAAGAAGCATTGCAGCGTATACATATTCCATTTTTATCTCACCTCTGTTATGTTCTATACAATTATTTGGGGCAACTATTCCTTGGATGATTCATCCATCTTAGATTTAACCTTTTCTCTCGTTACTGCGTCCAAAGCGCTGGCCTTTGCATAGGCGCTTGCCAGGATAGTGTCTATCACCTCTTTTTCGAATATTCCTGCATTTATGGCCAGGTTTCTTGCCTTTGATGCGGCCTGAGAGATCGCTATAGGCGCGGTCTCCCTTGTCAGATACGCAGTATTCACAGAAAGATTCACAGCTTGCTGATATGCAGTCGCAAGGTCTGATACTACCTTGTCGGTGTCCACTGAGAGTATGTCAGGCGTGTACGTAGTGCCCTCTTCAAATGCTGCCAGGAGGTCAAGCTTTATCTCCACAGGCTCGATTTCGAGCCGTGCGAGCGCGTTTGCCACAGCAGCCGTTATCTTCTCACCAGCCTTGACAATGACCTTGTCCTGCTTTATCACAACCTTTCCGCCCTGAATCGCGGCTGGAATCCCTCCCTGCTGCAGCTCGCTCAATATCGGACCCGGCGGAAAAGACGTCTCACCCTTGGAAACCGAGATATCAGATGGCGCGATGCTGTTTGCCTTGGCGCTGGCTCGGGTCTTGTTTTTCTCAAGAGTCTTATATATCTTGAAGGGATTCGTCTTTGAAAACAGCAGTCCTGCCTGGCCAGTGATATGATCAGACAGCTCAACAACCCCTTCCTTGGAAGCACCTTTCAGCGCCTTTTTCATAAGCCGCTTACGAGACATCTTGATCTGAGTGTCCTCGTCGCGCATGGCCGACCTAATCTTTTGAATCTGTTTTCCAGGAACAGAACCTGTGTTTACGACGCCAATTACAGGATACTCTTTGATAAGCCTTTTAATCTCTTTTACTTCGTCCTTCTTCCACTGAGCAACATGAGCCATTTTAAACACCCTCCACCTTGACGCTCGGACCCATCGTCTTCTTGATGAAAACCGATCTGATATTATGAGAATCCTTGCCAAGCTTGCCTTCCAGTGCACCTAAAACAGTGGACACATTCTTTCCCAGTTCAGCTTCACTCATCTCCTCGGTTCCAACCGGGAGATGAAATGTAAGATTGTCCTTGGTTCGCATCCGCACCGTCTTTTTCAGCCTCTCAACAAGCGGTTTAATGTCGATTCCTGGTGGAACAGGCCGGGGCATCTTACCCCTGGGCCCTAGAATCGGACCTAAGCTCTTTCCAATAAGGGCCATCATGTCTGTTTGGCTTAGGAAGAAATCGTGATTCGATGCAAGCTTTTTGCCTTTCTTTTTGTCCTTTGCAAAACCTTCAATACTATCTTTTTCAATAACCGTGTCAACTATCTTTTTGGCCTGATGAGCAAGCTCGCCATCAGCAAAGAGCGCAATCCTCACATCCTTTCCCCGACCGCTCGGAAGCAGCACTTCCTGATCGATCCTGTTTTCCGGCTTGTTCATGTCCAGATGCTTGAGGTTTATAACGAGATCAATCGACTGAGTGAACTTCCGATCCTTAGTCTTTCTGACCTCTCCTACAGCCTTTTTTATAGATTCTGTAGTCACCATCTTTCTTCACCACTCCTGTTCTTTAAATGAGTCTTCGTATTCGCCTTTTGAAACCGCCTTTTGAAACTCTTTTGCTGGCTTTCCATCGAGGGTTATTCCCATCGAAACACAGGTCCCGGCAATCTCCATTACAGCCGCTTTCGCGTCTGCTGCAAGAATGCTTCCCTTTTTCATGGACGCCACCTTTACAGCCTGCTCAACTGAAAGATTACCTACAAAATTGGTCCTCGCCTCACCAGAGCCCTTCTCAATGCCGAGCTCCTTTAGTATGAGCGCACTGGCCGGAGGAGTTCCAACCTCGATTTCAAAGGACTTATTAGACGGATCAACGAGAACGGAAACCGGCACCTTCATCCCATCGAAGGCCTTGGTCTTCTCGTTGATCTTGGCAACAACCTGACCTATATTGACACCAGCCGGACCCAAAGCCGGACCCAGCGGCGGGCCTGCACTCGCCTTACCCCCTTCCACGAGGGCATCTATCTTCATCGTCAACCTATCTCCTCCTTCATAACAACCCTGATGTCACTGCCAGAAACCGTAACCGGAATGGGGACCGTCGCCTCAAAGAGCACAACTGTAATCTCCTCCTTGGTCTCATCCACCTTCGTAACCCTCGCCCTCGACCCCTTGAATGGGCCGCTGGTAAATTCAACCACATCGCCGAGATTCACCTTCGCAACAGCAGAAACAGGCTCAAGGAACCTCTCGATCTCATCAATCTGCATCTCGCCCTCGACTATTCCACGGACATGGGAGATTCCGGGAAGCGACTTTTCTATCTCAGTATGGTCAAGCGCCTCAATCACGATGTATCCTCTCAGCTCCGGAGTCACAAGAATCGAGTATAATCCAACCCCCAGTTTATCTATTCTGGAGTATATCATGCTAGCTACGTTTCTTTCCTGACCTATCGTGGTCCTTAAGGCATAGAACCTGCTTTGCTGCCCTTCATCTGAGTCCATTATAATATTTCCTCCAAAAACAGAAGGTAATAACTATCTTGTCAAATTCATTTAATATAAATAGATTACTACTGTGTGGTTCTGTCGGCTTTGCACCTTCCTAACTCTTGATAAATTAATATTAACTAGATAAAATAATATTTATACGATTAAGTTAATTGTGATGAGGAATAAATGAATCTGGAAACGATATTTGTGGCTACTAGCGCACTCGTTCTTATAGTTAGCCTAATCGTCCTGGTGTTGAGCATTAGATTAAAGAATCGACTAACATCTGAGGCAGCTTGGGACAGAATGGTAGAAAAGGTCTATCTTTTAAGAGCCGGATTTTTTCTAACATCGATTTCTCTAACATTATATCTAATAGCAGAGTCTGCAGAGCTTTTAAATAAGTTAGCACCTTCAGACACGCTTCTTTCACTTCACATTGGAGGAGAAGCAATCCATATGTTGATAGCCGTGGGTGCACTGCTATTGCTAATCCCGATATTCAAAATGACTGTGGGTGGCGGAGATGATTGAGCTATATTTAAATTATTTCATCGTACTCTTGGCATTAGTGCTACTTATTGGGGTGATTAATACTTATTATTTCCTTGATTTTATTTTGCAAAAGGAAAATCGAGAGAAACTTTATATTGTTTGGCTTCTGGCTTTTTCTGCATTAATTGNNCTGCTCATTTTCTGGAAGAAATAATAGGAGAAAACATTATCAGCCTATCTCTAGAAGCTGCATCTCTTGTCTTAGGCTTTTACGGACTGATCATCATTGCTAAAGCAACTATGAATTACTATTCTTTCTTGGAAACAAAACGACGCCTAGAAACGGCTGTTGCAGAGCGCACAAAAGAACTTGAGGACTCTAATCTGGCGCTGAAAGAAAAAATCGAAGATCTCGAGAAATGGCAAAAACTGACCGTTGGAAGAGAAGTAAGGATGTCAGAACTTAAAAGTAAGATAAACACCCTCAAGGAAGAGATATTAAAACTCAAAGATAGACTCAGTAAATACGAATCTTTTTAGATTATTCCCTCTCAATTTCAAAGACCTCAGAAAAGCCCGTGGATAACTTTATATCCCTCATCTGAGAAAATATAAGTATCAATCAAGCTGTCCAAATCAACAATATAGATTTAAATCACTATTGAATAAAAAATAATTGAAAAGAGGTGATAAAAAATGCTGTTCCATGTTACGCATACCCATACATGGGAATCCTGTCCAGCCCACAATCCTGAATTGGTAAAAAGTACATTCGGTAAGATGCTCAAAAGCGCTGAGAAGATTGGAGTAAATGTGATTGGGAGATATGTTGATGCCCCCGCTCACACAGTTTATTTCATAATTGAGGCTGATAGTGTAGAAAAACTTGCAGACTTCTTTGAGCCAGCGCTAAAAATAGGGCATGCTGAGATAAGGCCTGTTGAAGAAGGTCTTGCCGCAGTTAAGAGGAGAATGCCAGAAGAATAACTCAAAGAACTTCTCAAAAAAACTGCCAATATTAGGAATTAGATAAACTTTTGCGTCGGACGAGTGTCTTAGGCAAATCCGGTTTAGACCACTCTACCAAGTACCTGAACTATCATTCTTATAGCGAATCCAATGACGCCGACGACGATTGCCCCAAGCCCGGTGACCTTTGTGATTGCAATGAATTCTTCTCTACGCGGTTTTCTTGAAAGCTTCAAAACGCGGTCCCAGCTTTTGATTGTGTCTCTGACTAGGGTTGAAATATCAGTAGTCTCCATAAATTTGAAACCTAGTCAATAAAGTCAATCCCAAGCTCGGCTTTGAGACTGCGCTCTTCAGGGGTGATTTGAAGTCTCTGTCCCACTATCTGCTTTGAGCGCACCCCTGTGACAACTAGCATCACCCGGAGTACACCTTCAAGATCAGGATCAATAATCGAGCCCCAGATGATATTTGCCTTGGGATCAAGCCTCTGGGAAACAACTTCTACCACCCTTTCAGATTCTTCAAGTGTCAGATCGCTTCCCCCGATGACATTTATCAAAGCGCCTCTCGCTCCAGTGATGTCAACGCTTAAAAGCGGGCTGTTCACCGCTTTTTCAATCGCTTCGATTGCCCTGTTTTCAGAGTTGCTCTCACCCATTCCGATCATGGCAACCCCGCCGCCCTCCATAACTGTTCGCACATCAGCAAAGTCAAGGTTAATGAGGCCGGGCTTTGTTATGAGCTCAGTGATGCCTTTTACAGCCCTGGTGAGTATCTCGTCTGCTACCTTAAACGCCGCTTCCAGCGGGAGCCTGGGCGCAATCTCAAGAAGCTTGTCGTTTGGAATAACAATTACAGTGTCTGTCTCTCTGCGGAGTTTTTCAAGCCCCATTTCGGCGTTTTCCTTTCTTCTGATACCCTCCATATTGAAGGGAAATGTCACGATCGCAACTGTAAGGGCGCCAGCCTTCTTTGCGATGTTTGCAACCACTGGAAGGCTTCCAGTTCCTGTCCCGCCGCCAAGGCCGCATGTGAGAAACACGATATCTGCGCCCTGAACGACCTTATCAATCTCTTTTCCACTTTCAACTGCTGCTTCCTCACCTATCTGGGGCATACTTCCAGCGCCAAGACCCTTTGTGAGCATCTTTCCCAGGAGTACCTTCTCATCTGCATATGAGCAGATAAGGTCTTGGGCATCTGTATTCATTGCAACGGTGGTCGCTCCTTCAACCCTTACCTCCATAAGCCTGGTTATGGTGTTACATCCGGCCCCCCCCGAACCAACAACAACAATCCTTGAACGCAAATGTGTCAGGATGTCCTCAAGCTCCATATCTATCTTGCTTCTGGCTAAACTTTTCCCTGATTTTGACTTATAGGAGCTTTCACCCCTTTTAACTGCTTCACCAATGATGCTTTCCAATGTAAGTCCTCCTAAAAAATGTCGAGTCTATTTACAGTTTCACTGTATTTAAAGGTTTCTAGTTTGTGAGCTTTGCACTGAAAATAATGGAAGCACAAAAACTCATTGAGTCGCATTAACTCTCCAAATAACACTATCAATCTTCCATCGTATTTTGAACACAACATAGAACACTTTATGGTAAGACTCCGGCGGAGAAAGCCGGACTCAATCTAAATCTCGGAAACAATAGGTGGAAAGGATTGATTGAGAACGCAGTGGAAAGTGCGGCTTTGCACAAAAACCCACCTTTAGAGATCCATAGTATAGAAAAAAAGAGATTTGGTAAGATCTTATTCTGACAGAAAAAGATTATAAAAATAAAAAAAACCAGCGAGAAGTATTATCACGCTGGTTTGGGAAAAAGGCTATAGACCTGGGCCATGTGGGTTATTGGGTGGTGTCCCGTGATCATGACCCCGTTGATCTGCCGGGAACGCTTTATCACAACATCCAAGCAATGAGNNCAGCCACCCCTTATCCCATTTCCGTGGGGTTTAGGTAACCAACATAAACTGCAAACATAGCCGTTCCCATGAGGGGTCTGTGGTGGACTGGCGAATACTGGAGCTACCTGGAGCACCAGCATCATCATAAGCACTGTTATGACAATTATTTTCTTCATCCTTTTTCACCTCCTTTTAGACTTATTTAGATTCTATATAGGCGGGCTTTGTCAATGAACTCCTCCTTCTTTAAGTCAAAAGTAA
>JABAOE010004851.1_pt7 | contig 12327 bp, 13 predicted proteins | sample 7062141 | NCBI WGS metagenome assembly JABAOE01 (sample SAMN14538627, study PRJNA623070) | marine sediment metagenome | biome: marine biome [ENVO:00000428]; feature: marine pelagic biome [ENVO:01000023]; material: deep marine sediment [ENVO:00002113] | place: India: Gulf of Khambhat ...
GACAGACCGCGGGGCTGGCGATCCAGGACGTCTCCGACCCGCTGCATCCCCGCCAGATCGGGCACCTGGGGTTGCCGGCGACCGTGCGCGACGTGGCGTTCGGACCGCGCTACGTCTACCTGGCCGCCGGGACGCACGGGCTGTACGCCGTGGACGCTGCGGACCCCACGAAGCCGCGGATCGTCGCGCGCTTCGACACGCCGGGCAAGGTTGGCCGGGTCCTGCTCAAGGACGGCTTCGGGCTTCTCGCGGACGGGCATCGTGGGCTGCAGGTCGTCGACCTGTCCGATCCGGAGCGCCCGTTGCACGCCGCCCACGTCTCGACGCGCAACGAGGTCCGCGCCCTGGCCAGGCACGGCAACCTGCTCGCCGTCGCCGAGGGCCGCGCCGGCGTTCGCCTGTTCGACGTCGAGCGTCCCGCGCGTCCCCTGGAGCTGGCGGCGATCGTCGTCGATCCGGGCGCGCGCGACGTGGCGCTGACGGGCGAGCTCCTCCTGGTCGCAACGGGAAGCGGGGGTCTTGAAGTCTACGGGCTGGCCGACCCCAGGCGGCCGGAGCGGCTCGGCGGGCTCGCGCCCCTCCGGTCGGCCGAGTCGGTCGCCGTGACCGGCTCCCTGGCGGTCGTCTCCAACGGGGGGCCGGGCCTCCAGATCGTCGATCTGTCCGATCCCGCGGCGCCGCGCGAGCTCTCCACGTTGCGCGTCCACCGCGCGGCGGCCGCCGGGAGGGTCTCGTTCGACGGCTCGCTGGCCTTCGTCGCCGCCGATCTGGTCGGCATGGGTATCATCGACCTGTCCGACCCGCGGGCGCCGGAGCGTATCCTGCCCCGGGAGCGCGATTTCAAGGTGGGCTTCCCCTGAGCCGGGGCCCCGCGGCGCGGCCTAGTGCGAGCCGGCCGTGGAGGGGGCGATCCGGTCGCCGGAGACGTGGGACCGGTCCGACGGACCCTTGCTCGACTCGGACCATTTCTTGATCTCGTCGTGGCGCACGCCGCCGATCTCGTAGAGCTTCTCCTTGTCGAAGACCATCAGCTCGCGCGACAGGCCCGTCACCACGTAGGTCTTGGACATGAAGATCGCCTCCTCGGGGCAGGCCTCCTCGCACAGGCCGCAGTAGATGCAGCGCAGCATGTTGATCTCGAACTTCTCGGGGTACTTCTCGATCTGGTGCAGCTCGTGGCCCGGCGGGTACTCGGCGGCCTCGATGGTGATCGCCAGCGGCGGGCAGACCCACTGGCACATGTAGCAGGCGACGCACTTCTCGCGGCCGTCCTGGTCCTTGACCAGCGCCGGGACGCCGCGGTAGCGCTCCCCGAACTCGCGCTGCTGCTCGGGGTACTGGATCGTGTCCTTCTTGCGGAACATGTGACGCAGGGTGACGACCAGTCCGGCCAGCACTCCGGGCAGGTACAAGCGGTGCCAGATCGTCGGGCGAACTCGTTTGACTTCCATGCGACCTATCGCTCCTCGCGTTCTTGAACTTCTACCCAGCAGGGCCCAGCATTATCCCATCTGCCTCTGATCTTGACGAGCGGGCGATCGCGCACGGTCGGGCCCCTCACAGCTTCTGGTACTTGGGGCCGCTGCCGCCCTCGCGCGGCGACCAGCGCGGTCCGACGACGTCNNTCGACGCAGTTGGGGGCGTTGACGACCAGCGATCCGCCCTCGTTCTCGTAGACCCCGGCCGGACAAAGATGGCTGTAAAACTCCGCGGCCTCGGCCGGGACGTCCTCGCCGACGATCAGATGCGACGGGATGTCGTCGCGGGTCGCGTTGCCCGAGCGGAACACCGCGTCCTGCTTGCTGAAGGTGAGCTTGCCGTCCGGCTTGAACTCGTCCGCGGGCTCGATCCGGCGCGGCTCGTCGGCGTCGCTTTCGCTGTCGATCCGGCCGCCGGGGAAGCGCCCGCCGGTCACGCCCATGAACCATGCCTTGGCGCCGCCGGCGACGAACCCGGACTTGAACGCGAGACGCATGTTGCGTGTGCGGTAGAGATCCTCGAAGACGAAGCTCTCGCGTAGCGCGCGGTCGTAGGCCGCCAGCGACCCGGCGCTGCAGTCGTCCGCCTTGAGCGCATCGAAGATCGCGTCGGCGGCCAGCATGCCCGAGTGCACCGCGTAATGGATTCCCTTGAGCGCCGCGACGTTGACCAGCCCGGCGGCATCGCCCGCGATCAGGCAGCCGTCGCCGTGCAACCGCTCGGCCACCGCGTGATAGCCGCCCTCCGGGATCGTCTTGGCGCCCCACTCGAGGAGCTCGCCCCCTTCGAGCAGCGGCGCGACGAGCGGGTGGCGCTTGAAGCGCTGGGTCAACTCGTGCACGTCGAGCGTGTGCCGGCGGTAGTCCAACCCGACGACCAGGCCGAGGGCGATCAGGTCGTCGGCCATCGGGTAGACGAAGCTGCCGCCGAAGGCGTCGGACGGCAGCGGCCAACCCATCGTGTGGATCACGGCGTCGAGCGGCCGTTTCGTCTTCCAGAGCTCTTTCACACCCAGCGCGTAAATCTGTGGGTTTTCCGACGTCACGCCCTGCCAACCGCGCCAGGCCTGGGCCAGCGCGCTACGCGTGCCGTCGGCGACCACGGTGACCCGCGCCGTGACGTCGCCCGCCGGCATGTGACCGCCGCCGGGGCTCCCGTCACGGTTCAGCCCGCTCGGGGTGGTGCGAACACCCAGCACGGCGTCGCCTTCGACCAGCAACGCGTCGGCGGGGAATCCCGTGAAGACGTTGACCCCCAACCCTTCGGCCTGCTCGCCGAGCCAGCGCACCACCTCGCAGATCGATGCGATGCGGTTGCCGTGGTTGCGCATCTCGGACGGCGTCGGCAGCCGGATCGACGAGTTCTCTCGCAGGAAGTAGACGCGTTCGGAGTCTACGGGCCCGCGAAACGGGAACTGATCGTCCGGGAGGTCGGGAAACAGCTGGCGGAACGGCTCCGGCCGGATCACGGCGCCGGACAGGCAATGCTCGCCGAGCGTCTCGGCCTTCTCGAGCACGCCGATCTCGATCTCGCCGAGCCCGCCGCCCTTCTCGTTGTCTCGCGCGACCCGCTGCGCCAGCCGGATCGCGCCCGCCAGACCGGCGGGTCCGCCGCCGACGAACAGGACATCGAGCGGGATGGCCTCTTCGCCGGGTTGTTCGCGGACGAGGAAACGGTCGAGCGGGAATGCGGGTTGGTGTTTGGAAGGGACGAGCATCGATCCACCTCGAGGGCCGTGCATGATATCAGCCGCGACGCATTACTTCAGCGCGCGAACGGGTCCGCCAGACCGGCCAGCTCGGGTGTGCCGTCCAGCCCCTTCCCGTAGATCCAGACCTGGAACATGCGTCCCATTCCGGTCGGGTGGATCAGTTGCTTGATCGATTGCCGTGCCCGGATCCGTTGCGGATCGCGGTAGGCCCCGTCGTCCATCTTTTCGAACTCGTCGAGGATCCCGTTGGCGATCAGGAAGCGGTCCTGGGTCGTCCGGCCGAGCAGCCGCCACCCACGCTTTTCTGCGGCGTCGGTCAGGGCGGTGAAGTTGACGTGGGCGGTCAGGTCCTGCTCGCCGACCCGTTCGAGATAGGCGGTCGTCGTTCGGTGCGCGCGATACGCCATCAGCGTGCCGCGCTTGCGCTCGACCGCGTAGAGCCGTTCGGCCGTGTCCCCGTAGTCGAGCACGAGCGCGAATCCGCTCTCGATGGCCCGATCCCAGCGATCGACCTCACGCCCGAACCCCAGCGCGACCTCCGCTTCGAACCCCTCCGCCGCCGCGGCGCCGTAACGTTCCGCAAAACGGCGCAGCTCCGGCGACGGCGCGATCGTCGCTTCAACAAACCGTTCTCCGTCCCAACCGACGCCGATCTCCTCGAGGAGGCCGCCGCTGCGACGGATGCGGTGCACGGGCAGCGCGTCGAACAACTCCAGCGCCAGGATGCAGCCGGTTGCGGCGGCGGGCGGGGGCCCCAGGACGACATCGGGCGCGACCCGGGCGATCTCGCGTCGCATGCCCGCGGATGCGTCGACCGCCGTGTAGCCCACGCGGGCGTGGATTTCCTGCGTCGATGTTCGCAGGGCCTCGAGCAGATCCCGCGCCAGCAGGCCGCGGCCGGCGCCGAACTCGATCAGGTCGAGCCGCGGGGGGCTGTTCAGACAGCGATCCAGTTCGACGACCTGTTGTGCCACCGCCCTGCCGAACGCCGGCCCCAGATCGCTTGCCGTGAGGAAATCTCCCTCGGTTCCGAGCCGGACGGGTCCGGCGGCGTAGTAGCCGTGCGCGGGATCGTGGAGCGCCAGTTCCATGAAGCGCGCGAACGTGATGGGACCGTCGCGCCGGATCTCGTCGCGGATCCGGGCCACCAGTGGGGCGTGACCGAGGTGCGAGCGGGTCAAGCGGCGGGGCTGGCTTCACCGGCGAGTTGAGCCGCGCTCTTTTCCCCGCGCTGGATTTTGCGCTGGATCTCCATCAGCGCCTCGAGCAGCGCTTCGGGGCGCGGCGGGCAACCGCTGATGTAGACGTCCACCGGGAGGATCTCGTCGACGCCCTGAACGACCGAGTAGGAGCGGTACATGCCGCCCGAGGAGGCGCAGGCGCCCATCGAGATGACCCAGCGGGGGTGCGGCATCTGCTCGTAGATCTTCAACACCGCGGGGGCCATCTTCTTGGTCACCGTCCCGGAGACGACCATCAGGTCGGCCTGTCGCGGCGAGAAGCGCAGCGCCTCGGCGCCGAAGCGGGCCATGTCGTAGCGCGGCCCCACGGTGGCCATCAACTCGATCGCGCAGCACGCCAGGCCCATCGGCATCGGCCACAGCGAGTTCTTGCGACCCCAGTTGATGAAGTCCTCGATCTTGGTGGTGTAGACGCTCTCGGTCGCGTCGCCCTCGGGGCGGCGGTGGAGCACCAATCTGGGGTCCGGCGTAGGCATCGCGAGGAATGAAGATACCCGGGCCGGGCCGGGGTTTCAAGACGCGTCGGCGGGGTCGTCCCAGGGACCGCTTTCATCGAGCCGGAGGGGGCCGTCACGCTGGCCGCGCTCGGACCAGCCGGCGGGAACGGGTTCGCCCAGTCGCCACGCGAGCAGGACCGTACGACCCGCCCGGCGCGCCGGAAACTCGAACCAGCCCTTGGCCAGGTCGCGGAACAGCACGCCCTCGTGAGACAGACGCCGGGCGACGCGGTGGAACCGGCAGACGGCGGCGAAGTACGCGGGCTCGACCGGACCCTCCGTGACCGGCATCGGCGCGACGACCTGCAGGCGGCGAAACTCTCGACTCACACGACTGGCCAAGGGCTCGAGACGCTGCGCCGCGAGACGCGCCGTGTGCGGCGTGAACCAGTTGTTCGACATGACTCGGCGGTGACCTGGATGGGGAGACGGGAACGCGGCGCAGCGTAACGCGGACGTACGGCGCGTGCCAAGGAGTCGGACTCACGACTCGTTTCGACCCGGAAACACGCTCGTCTTCGGCGCTCAGCTTGACGGTTTCTGCCCCCCTCTTATACCCTTCCGGGACCCCTTACGGGCCCCTTCTTATCACCGACGACGGATCGTTTGCGGGGAGAAATCTGTGGTCGCCAGCAAGGCGCAGAGCTTCGACATCACGATCATCGGGAGCGGCCCCGGGGGATATGTCGCCGCCGTTCGCGCCGGACAGCTCGGACTCTCGACCGCGGTCGTCGAGATGGCGCCGGCGCCGGGCGGCACCTGCCTGCACTGGGGCTGCATCCCGACCAAGGCGATGCTGCACGCCGCCGAGGTGCTCGAGACGGCGCGTCACGCGGCGGCCTTCGGCATCCGGGTCCCCGATGGAGCGAACGTCGATCTCGAGGCCATGCACGCCTACAAGAAGAAGGTCGTCGACGGCAACGCCAAGGGCGTCGAATACCTGTTCAAGAAGAACAAGGTGACCTACCTCGAGGGCCGTGGAAAACTCGCGGGACGGGGCAAGGTCGAGATCACAGCGGAGTCCGGCGACCCCTTCACCGTGGCCACGAAACACACCGTGATCGCGACCGGGTCGGTCATCCGTGGTCTTCCGGGGGTCGAGTTCGACGGCAAGCGGGTGATCAACTCGGATCACGCGCTGTACTTCGAACAGCTCCCCAAGTCGATGATCGTGCTGGGCGCCGGCGCGGTAGGCGTCGAGTTCGCGTCCATCTACCGCTCGTTCGGATGCGAGGTCACGGTCGTCGAGCTGCTGCCCAACCTCGTGCCGATCGAGGACGCCGAGCTGGGCAAGGAGCTCGCGCGATCGTTCAAGAAGCGTGGCATCGGTGTCCACATCGACACGCGGGTCGAGTCGGTCAAGACGACCAAGACCGGCGTGACGGTCCGGGCGGACAAGGGCGGCAAGCCGCTGGAGCTCAAAGCCGAGGTGCTCCTCGTGGCCATCGGACGGGCACCGCTCACCGCGGACCTGGGGCTCGAGTCCACGGGCGTCGTCGTGGACGACCGCGGGTTCATCCGGGTCGATTCGATGATGCGTACGGGTGAGCCCGGCGTCTACGCGATCGGCGACGTGTTGTCGACTCAAGCGCTGGCCCACGTCGCCTCGCACGAGGGCATCGTGGCCGTCGAGCACGCCGCGGGCGGCACGCCGCACGCCATCGACTACAACAAGGTCCCGTCGTGTACGTACTGCAAACCGGAGGTCGCATCGATCGGCCTCAGCGAGCAGGCCGCGAAGGCCGCGGGTTACGAGGTCGCCGTGGGCAAGTTCCCGTTCACGGCGATCGGCAAGGCGAAGATCCTCAACGAGACGTCCGGTTTCGTGAAGATCGTCACCGACAAGGCCTACGACGAGGTGCTCGGTGTTCACATCATCGGCCCGCACGCGACGGAGCTGATCTCCGAGGCCACCGCCGCCGTCAACCTGGAGGCGACGGCGGAGTCCCTGTTCCGGGCCATCCACGCCCACCCGACGCTGTCCGAGGCGATGGGTGAGGCCGCGTTGGCGGCTCACGGCCGTCCGATCCACATTTAGCCGGAGGAGTCTTTCATGCGCGTTGACATCGTGATGCCCCAGATGGGCGAATCGATCGCCGAGGGAACGATCACCCGCTGGATCAAGTAGGTCGGGGATACGGTCGAGCGGGACGAGCCGATCTTCGAGATCTCGACCGACAAGGTCGATGCGGAGATCCCCTCCCCCGCCGCCGGTACGCTGGTCGAGATCAAGAACCAGGAGGGCGAGACGGTGCCGGTGAACGAGGTCGTCGCGATCATCGAGACCGCAGCGGGCGCGGCCGTCGCGGCGCCCGAACCCAAGGTCGAAGCGGCACCCGAGCCCGTCGAGACAGCAGCGCCGATCGCCGCGGTGCCCGCCCCGGCACCGGCCGCACAACTCCCCGCCGAGCCGGCTCGCTTCATCTCGCCGGTCGTGCGTCGCATTGCCGACGAACACGGGATCGATCCCGGCGGTATCCCCGGGACGGGCGCCGGCGGACGGGTGACGAAGAAGGACATTCTCGCGTTCATCGCCTCGGGGGCGGCGGCTCCCGCGCCGGTCGTTGCCGCCGAACCCGCAACGGCGCCGGCACCGGCACCCGCCGGTCCTCGGATCGGACCGGCTCCGATCACCTTCGGGCCCGGGGCCGACGTCGTTCGCGAACCGATGACCGTCATGCGCAGGAAGATCGCCGAGCACATGGTCGACTCGCGGCGCACTTCGGCCCACGTGCAGTCCGTCTTCGAAGTCGACATGACGCATTGCGCCAAGCTGCGCGCCAAGCACAAGTCGTCCTACGTCGAACGGCACGGCGTCAAACTCAGCTACATGGCCTTCGTGATCAAGGCCGTCTGTGACGGTTTGCGCTCGTGGCCGATCGTCAACTCCTCGCTGGAGGGCGACGACATCCTGTACCGCAAGAACCTCAACATCGGCGTGGCCGTCGCGCTCGACTGGGGGCTGATCGTCCCGGTCGTGCACAACGCGGATCACCTCTCCATCGCCGGATTGTCATCCAAGGTGCAGGACCTCGCACAACGCGCGCGAGGCAAGCAGCTCAACCCCGACGAGGTGCAGGGCGGCACGTTCACGATCACCAACCCGGGTCAGTTCGGCGGGCTGTTCGGCCTGCCGATCATCAACCAGCCGCAGGTCGCGATCCTCGGCATGGGCGGGATCAAGAAGCGACCCGTGGTGATCGACGACGCCATCGCGATCCGCTCGATGATGTACATGTCCATGTCCTACGACCACCGTGTCGTCGACGGCGCCGTCGCCGACCAGTTCCTCGCACAGGTCGTGCAGGCGCTGGAGAGCTTCGACGAGTCGCTGCTGTAACGGCGTGGGAACGCGCCTGCACGTCCGCTGGTTGGGCCGCGTCGATTACCGCGCGGGGCTGACCCTGCAGGAGCGGTTGATCGAGGGCCGGCGGCGGGACACCCACGGCGACACGCTGCTGCTGCTCGAGCACCCGCCGGTGATCACGCTGGGCCGCAACAGCGACCCGGCTCATGTGCTTCACGACGAGCGGGAACTGGCCCGCCGAGGCGTCGAGCTGCACGAGATCGGACGTGGTGGAGATGTCACCTACCACGGCCCCGGCCAGCTCGTCGGATACCCGGTGGTCCGCCTCGAAGGCTCCGAGAGGGACGCCCACGCTTACCTGCGGAACCTGGAGCTGGGACTGATCCGCATCGCGGGGCACTACGGCGTCGAGGCCCGTCGCGTCGAGGGCTTGACCGGAATCTGGGTCGGCGACGAGAAACTCGCCGCGATCGGTGTACGGCTGTCGACCGGCTGGATCACGTCCCACGGATTCGCGCTCAACGTGACGACGGACCTCGAGGGCTTCTCCACCATCGTGCCCTGCGGTATCCGCGGGCGCGGCGTGACCTCGCTCGCGCGACTGCTCGGTCGGAAGCCGGAGCTCGAGGAGGTCGCGAGGGTCGCCGCGCGGGAGATCGCACGCGCCTTGAACCGGAGCGCGGGGCCGCTCGGAGACATCACCGACCTGCCCGCCGGTGTATCGTGGAAGCCGGATACCCCCGGACGGCAGGGAGACCACGCGTGACGCAGGCGGCACGAGCTCGGCGCCCGGATTGGCTCAAGATCCGGCTGCGCACCGACGATAACTTCGTCAAGTTGCGTTCGATGGTCACGGAGTTGAACCTCAACACCGTCTGCACCGAGGCGCGCTGCCCGAACATCTACGAGTGCTGGAACGCCGGCACGGCGACGTTCATGATCCTCGGCGACATCTGCACGCGTCGCTGCGGGTTCTGCAGCGTCCAAAGCGGGCGCCCGAATCCCGGTGTGGACGCCGAGGAGCCCGAGCATGTCGCGGAGGCGGTGGCCCGATTACGCATCCGTCACGCCGTCATCACGAGCGTGGATCGCGACGATCTACCCGACGGCGGTGCACAACACTTCCACGACGTGATCACGGCGATTCGCGCGCGCTCACCGGAATGCGCCATCGAGGTCCTCACGCCGGACTTCAAGAAGAAGAATGGAGCCCTCGAGACGGTCGTGGCCGCACGGCCCGAGGTCTTCGCGCACAACGTCGAAACCGTGCCGCGGCTGTACAAGCCGGTGCGTCCGGGCTCCACGTTCTCGGGCTCGGTCCACCTGCTACGCCGCGCCGCCGCCTGGCGTGACGGCAAGGACAGCCCGATGCGGGTCAAGTCGAGCCTGATGCTGGGGCTCGGGGAGACCGATGACGAGGTCGTCGACACGATGCGGGTCCTGCAAGAGGCCGGCGTGGATGTCGTCACGCTCGGCCAGTACCTGCAACCGACGAGGCAACACCTCCCCGTCGACCGTTTCGTCCATCCGGACACGTTCGAGGCGTTGCGTGTCCGCGGGCTGGGGCTGGGGCTGCTGCACGTCGAGGCGGGCCCGTTGGTCCGCTCGTCGTATCACGCGGAGCAACACATCCCGGGGGCTCCCCCGCGCGGCGGGTTGCTGTCGATCGAGGAGGCCTAGGAGCCGTCGGACTCCTCCTCGGCTTTCTTCTTGCGTTCCGCCTCTTCCTTTTCCTGTCGGACGCGATCTTCCGAGGTGGCCACGTCCCCCTCGCCGGGCATGATCAAGGTGCCCAGCGGACGCCCTTCGAGGACATCGACGAGGTCGCCCCTCAACTGCGCGATTTGCTCCGGCGAGGCACCGACGTAGCGCCGGATGACGCGGCCGTCCTTGCCGATCAGGTAGCTGTTCGGAAGGCTGCCCTGGGTCCCGACCCAGTACTTCTTGATGCTCTCGCCGGCGCGGAACACCGTATAGGTGATGCCCATCTGATCGAGGAACTCGGCCAGGTCCTCGTTCTCGATCCTTTCGTGCGTGATCCCGATCACCCGCAGTCCACGCGGGCCGAGAGTGTCCTGCGCCTCCTGAAGCACCGGCATCTCTCGCTTGCACGGTTCACACCACGTGGCCCAGAAGTTGAGCAACGTGAGCTCGGCCTCGCTGAAGTCGATGACGTGCAGCACGCCGCTCGCGTCGCGTCCACGCGTGTCCGGGGCCTGATCACCCGGCCGGACGACCCGTCCCGATGCGTCCAGCGGTGCGGCGAAGAGAGTCAGCGCAACCGTGAGCAGCAGGATCTTGTTCACGAATCTCATCTTGACCTGATCTCCCTCGAACGAGCCCCGTCGGGGCCGACTAGATAATCTACCGTGGATCGGGCGGGTTTGCCCGCAGGTCCGGTCGAAGCCGCGGATCGGGGTGATGCCCTTCCGTGGCGAGCCCGCGGCTTGGCCGGGATCGTCGTTGGGAATGCATCCGTCCCGCGCACCCACATCCCGCCCACCGTTCAGCGCTGAGTTGGTCCATACTCTCCGCTCCAAAGCCACCGAGAGAGGACGCCCATGAAAAGAGCCCTGATCACGGGAGCGAACCGAGGAATCGGCCTCGAGCTGACGCGCCAGCTACTCGGCCGCGGCGTCGCGGTCGTTGCGACGTGCCGTTCCGCCTCGCCCGAGCTGGAAGTTACGGACGCCGAGGTCGTCAGTGGGATCGATGTCGGCGACGACGGCGTAGACCGCAAGCTGGTCCACGCGCTGGGCGATCGACCGCTCGACCTGCTGGTGAACAATGCCGGCATCCTGACGCGCGAGTCCATCGAGGATCTCGATCTCGACCGTATCCGGCGTCAGTTCGAGATCAACTCGCTCGGCCCCTTGCGCGTGACCCGGGCCCTTCTTCCCAACCTCCATCGCGGGTCGTTGATCGCGATCGTGACCAGCCTGATGGGCTCGATGGCGGACAACTCGTCGGGCGGACGCTACGGCTACCGGATGTCCAAGGCCGCGGTCAACGCGGCGGGAGTGAGCCTCTCGCACGACTTGCGAGAGCGCGGCATCGGTGTGCTGATCCTGCATCCGGGCATGGTCGCGACGGAGATGACCGGCGGACGCGGTATCTCCGTGGAGCAGTCGGCGAACGGTCTACTGGCGCGGATCGACGCGTTCAGGCCGCAGCGGACGGGCACGTTCTGGCACGCGGACGGGCGGCCGCTCCCCTGGTAGACCCGGTCCTGGTCCTCCAGGTGCCGGCCCGGCGCGGGGCGTGCGCCCAGAAGCGTTGCCGCTCGTACTCGTTGTCGGGTAGCACGATGTTGTCGGGGTCGATCTCGATCGGCTCGACGGGATCGCGCGCCTCGGCGCGATCGCTCGGCTCGGAGCCGCTGAGACGTTTGGAGGAAGCCTCGGACGACGAGATCTGCGGGTCAAGGTCGCCCCGAACCGTGTAGCATCGGGCCTCTCCGGAAAGGACGGACCCGACTTGACGACCCTCGACCTCCTCGCCTTCGGCGGCTTCATCGCGCTGGTCGTGGGGATCTCGTTGCGCGCGTCACGCAACCAGCGGACCGGACGCGACTACTTCCTCGCCGGGCGCGGCCTGCCCTGGTGGCTGATCGGGTTCTCGCTCATCGCGTCGAACATCTCGACCGAGCACTTCGTCGGCATGGCCGGCCGCGGATACGATCTCGGCCTGGCGATCGCGAGCTACGAGTGGATGGCCGCCGTCACGCTGGTCGTCGTGGGGCTCTTCTTCCTGCCGCGGTTCTTACGCGCGGGGATCTACACGATCCCCGAGTACCTCGAGTACCGCTACGGCGTCCCGGCACGCACGCTCATGTCGGTCTACATGATGCTGGCCTACGTCTTCGTGGCGTTGGCCACGGTGCTCTACTCGGGGGCGTTGGCCCTGAACGCCATCTTCGATCTCCATATCGTGCTCTCCATCTGGTTGATCGGCCTGCTGGCCGGCGCGTATACGATCTATGGCGGCCTGCGTGCGGTCGTCTGGTCGGATCTGATCCAGGGAATCGCGCTACTCCTGGGTGGGTTGCTGGTGACACTGCTGGCGCTCGATCGCATCGGCGGGGTGGCCGAG
>JABAOE010000337.1_pt5 | contig 12323 bp, 15 predicted proteins | sample 7062141 | NCBI WGS metagenome assembly JABAOE01 (sample SAMN14538627, study PRJNA623070) | marine sediment metagenome | biome: marine biome [ENVO:00000428]; feature: marine pelagic biome [ENVO:01000023]; material: deep marine sediment [ENVO:00002113] | place: India: Gulf of Khambhat ...
GGATCGCAGGGCGTGATCGAGCTCATCGGTAATCGGTCTACGCGCATCCGACGCACAGACGGCGTGCACATGCTCGTACCCAACAGCGTGCTGCTCGAGAGCACGGTCATCAATTGGACGCTCGTGGATAGACAAATTAGATCGATGCTTCGCGTGGGCGTCGCCTACGGCTCGCCGGTCCGAGAAGTCGAGCGACTCATCTACCAGGCGGCGGAAGATCAACCGCAGATCAAGGCGGAGCCCGAACCGAGTGTCGCGTTCGAAGATTTCGGCGACAACGCGCTGATCTTCGACCTCTACTTCTGGGCCGACGTCGGTGGCGAAAAAATGCTGCGAGAGATTCGCAGCGATCTGCGGTTTCGTATCTCCGATCTCTTCGCTGAACACGGCATCACGATCGCCTTCCCGCAGCGCGATGTGCATCTCGACAATCTGAGCCCGCTGCAGATCGAGCTCATCGGTGCCGACAACCGAACCACTCAGGACAGTCCGCAATGAGCGACGATAGCGGTCCGTTCGTTCACGCGTTCTTGCTCGACGGCGCCGGCTCGGGCCGCGCCGTCGAGCCCGAGAACATCGAGCAGTGGACGCCCGATCACGAGCTGCTCTGGGTACACATCGACATGAATTGGGCCGCGAGCCGGAAATGGCTCCGCGATCGCAACGACATCGATGAGATCGTCGAGAACGCGTTGCTTGCCGTGGAAACTCGACCACGCGCCGTGGCCTCCGACCGGGGGCTACTACTCGTGCTGCGCGGCGTCAACACCAACCCCGGCGCCGACCCCGACGACATGGTTGCAATCCGGCTCTGGATCGAGCCCAACAGAATTATTTCGTGCCGTCGACGCAAGTTACTCTCCGTGCAGGACATCGTCGAAGCGATCGGGCTCGGTCGTGGCCCGCGAACGCCCGGCGGTTTCGTCGTCATGCTCGTGGAACACCTGGCCGAACGTATCGGCGATTTCGTCGACCAGATCGAAGACTCCATCGAGAAAACCGAACACGAAAGTGGCGATGCAAATATCGCCACGCAACGGGCCGAGGTCGGCGCACTGCGCCGCCAGACTGCCGCGATACGACGATATCTGGCACCTCAGCGCGACGCGCTCGACAGGCTATACCGGCACGCAGGCCCCCTGTTCACCGAGCAGGAGATCGACGAGCTGCGCGAGCAGGCGGATCGAACGACGCGCTATATCGAGGATCTCGACCTCGTGCGCGAGCGAGCGATCGTGCTGCAGGAAGAGCTCATGAACCGCATCGCTCAAGAGCAGAACTCGCGCGTCTATCTGCTATCCGTTGTCGCGGCAATCTTTCTGCCACTGACTTTCGTCACCGGACTACTCGGGATGAACGTCGCAGGACTGCCTGGAACGGCGAATCCATCGGCCTTCATCGCGTCGGTCCTGATCATGGTCGCGCTCGGTGTGGGTCTCGCGGCCTTTTTCAAATGGAAGCGCTGGCTCTAGTCCAGCCCCTCATCGGTAGTAAACTACGTGCTCGCGCATTGGCGAGCATTGAAGCCGGCGCGGCGGATTGCTAGCTTTGGTTTTTCCCACAGGGCCGTCACGGCGGCGGGAGTCTAAGATGTCGAAAATACTCAAGAACTTGGTCGGCTCAGCGTTTGGGCTCACTGTTTATCTTTCGGTGAGCGCCTGCTTGAACGCGCAACACGCCGATTTCACGACGACGGAAATGGGACGGTTCGAGCAGCCGTGGGCGCTGGAATTCCTCCCCGATAATCGGCTGCTCGTCAGCGAAATGATCGGCTCGATCAAGATCGTCGACACCGACGGCTCCGTTGGCGAGATCACCGGCATTCCACACGTCGACCACGGTGGCCAGGGCGGCTTCGGCGACATCGTGCTGCATCCGGACTACGCCCAGAACGATTTGATCTATTTCAGCTACGTCGAGCCCGGCGAGGGTGACACGCGCGGTGCGGTCGTTGCACGTGCGCGGCTACAGCTTTCGGGGAACGGCGGCTCGCTCAGCACCCCGGAGATTATCTGGCGGCAGACGCCAAAGACGACGGGTCAAGGTCACTATGCGCACCGAATCGCCTTCGGGCCGGACGGCTATCTGTGGATCAGCTCCGGCGACCGTCAGAAGTTCGATCCTGCGCAGGACATGAACGCCAATCTCGGCAAGGTCTTGCGCCTCAATGACGATGGCTCGGTGCCGAGCGACAACCCGTTCTATGACCGCGGCGGCGTGACGGCGCAGATCTGGTCGCTCGGGCATCGCAATCCGCTCGGGCTTGCGTTCGATGATCAGGGCCGGCCCTGGGACGTCGAGATGGGACCCAGGGGCGGAGACGAGCTCAATCTCGTGACTCGCGGCGCCAACTACGGCTACCCAATCGTGTCAAACGGCGACCACTACGACGGTACGCCGATCCCTGCACACAACACACGGCCCGAGTTCGCGGCGCCCGCGGTGTGGTGGAACCCGGTCATCTCACCGTCGAGCTTGATGTTCTACAGCGGCGATGAGTTCCCGGACTGGCAGGGCAATGCCTTCATCGGCGGTCTGTCCTCGCAGTCGCTCGTGCGCGTCGTCATCGATGGCGATTCGGCCAGCGAAGCGGAACGCTTCTCGATGGGCCGGCGCATTCGTGCCGTCGAGCAAGGCCCGGACGGTGCGATCTGGCTGCTCGAGGATGGGCGACCCGGACGCGGCGGGCGAGGCACCTTGCTCAAGCTGACGGCACCGGAATCTTAAAAGAACCAGCGGACTGGCGCCGCCGCTAACGTTCGCAACGCGCCGAGCCGCCCCGGCGGCTCGGCGCTGTCATTTGGGGACCCACTGCGAAAAATTATTACTCGTTCGCGGCAGCGAACGCGCCATGTAACGCCGCGAGGTTCTCGCGCATGAGTGTCAGATAGCTGTCCTCGTGCAAGCGCCCGTCCTCGACGATGCCGGCGTCGATCGGATCGAGCACGACGAGCTGCGCGCCCGCCTCGGCGACCGCAGCCTGGATCCGGTCGTCGGGCTCCCATTTGTGGACAACGACACGAATCGCGCTCTCCTGCAGATAGGCTGTCAGGCCCTCCAGATCAGCCGCCGTCCAATCGATATCCTGCTTGAGGAAATAACCGTCGACGTATAACCCCATGTCCGTCGTCAGGTAAACAAACTCCGGCGCCAGCGCAAACAACGTGACGTCCGGCAACTCGGCTAGCGCGAGCTCGTAGTCGAGCTTCAAATCGAGCAGTTCCTCACGCAAACCCGTGAGGTTGGCCTCGATCGTTTGCTCGTCGGGCGGCGACAAGCGCATGAGGTCGGCCGCGATGATCTCGGCCATCCTGACGCCGTTCGCCGGGCTGAGCCAGAAATAGAGTGATGGCACCCGCTCGGATGCGACGGGCTCGCTCCACGGCGCGCGTTCCTCAGGCCCCATCGCGACCGAAATGCCCTCGAGCGTCGTGGACCAGGGCTTGGTGGCGTCGATATCGATGACCCGAACGTTTGCCATGCGTGCCGCAGTGAACAGCGGATCGTCACGCCAAAGCTTGCCGATCGTGACTACGGCATCGGCGCGCTCGAACTCCTCGGCGTATCGGTCGGCGCGTTGCGCCAACAAGCTCACTAACGCGTTCATTCGCCGCCCGCGCTCGGGAACGTTGCGTACTTCAATCGACGTTTCGCGCGCGAGCGAGGAAGTGACCGAATAGGTCGCGGGCAAGGCCGTCAGCACGACGATCTCGGCATCCTGTGCCGAGGGTGTCGCTGACCAAGCTAGGGCTATGAGTAGTAATCCGAAACGAAGACTCGCGAGCTTTTGCATCTAGACGGTTGCCTCCCGGAATCGGCTCAGCGTGACGCGAACGATCGTCGTCAGGACAAAGAATGTCGCTGCCACCATGATGATCGCACCACCAGACGGCAGCGGCAGATCGAACTGCATTGGCAGTATCACGCCGGCTATACAACTGACGGTCGAGATCGCCATACTCAGAAGCACAAAGCCCCGCATCGATGTAATTACGTTGCGCGCAGCTGCGGCCGGTATGAGCAGCAGCGCTTCGACGAGCACGGCGCCGACGATTTTCAGGCATGCGACCGTCAACACTGTGATCAACAACACGAAGACGTACTCGAGCGCTTTGACCGGAATGCCGCGAACACTCGCCAGGCTCGGGTTCAAGCTCGCGAGCAGGAATCGGTTGAACAGCGGCACGCCGACAGCCACGGCTGCGATCGTCACGACGAGCAGCACGTTGATGTCGGTATCGCTCACGGTCAGCACGGAACCGAACAGCACGGCCTCGAGAATATGCGTATTGACGCGAGCGGAAACGAACAACAATAGTGACGCGCCCACGGCGAGCGAGATCGAAAGAAAAACGCCGATCAGCGTATCCGAGGATATTGCCGTGCGTCCCTTCGTGTAGTTCAGGATCAGCCCGAACAAGACACAGAAAGAAAACATCGAGACGTACGGCTCGGTATAGGACTCGCCGAGCATCACGCCGATCGCAACGCCTGTCATGGCCGCGTTGCCGATAGCCTGCGAAAAGAACGCCATGCGCTTGACGACGACCATCGTTCCAACACCGCCGAGCACGGGACCGATGAACAGCGCGCAGAGCACAGCGTTAATCACGAAGCCGTACTGGAACGAGAGCGGCAGCACGCCTTCATAGGCGAGGTTCTGCACCGTATCGCGCATCGCAGTGTAGAGCTCGGTCATGACGCCGGCTCCGGTGCGGCCTGCACGTCGTCGAAGCTCGAGAACAACACGTCCGCATCGAGATGACTCAGCACATCGGCCGGGGCACCGCTGAATAGCACAGTGCCGCTGATGCAACTGACACCGCTGGCCATCTCCTTGACCTGACCGAGATTGTGCGCCACCCAGAGGATCGTCACGCCATCGGCGGCGAGCTCCCGAATGATGTTCACGAAGACGGCCGCGCCGACCTCGTCCATGCTCGTCATAGGCTCATCGAGCACGAGTAGCGCCGGTGACGGAATCAAGGCTTGGGCGAACAACACGCGCTGGCGCTCGCCACCGGAGAGGCTGCCGAGCTTGGACTTGCGCTTACCGTTCAGGCCGACACGATCGAGCGCAGCATCGCTTAGGCGCCGGTTGGATTTGCTGAGCCCCACGAAGGCCGGGCGCCGCTTCTGGCAGACCATCGCCATGAAGTCGGATACGGTCACGGGCAGCGCCTTGTCGAAGTCGAGAAACTGCGGCACGTAGCCGATCGTGCGGTTCTCGGCCCAATCGACCTCGATCTTGCCGGTGTGGGGCATCTGCCCGAGCAGGCAGCGCACGAGCGACGTCTTTCCACCACCGTTCGGCCCGATCAAACAATGGATCGCGCCGCCCTCTACCGACAAGTTGACGTCTCGCAGAATCTCGACGCCGCCGAGCTTCAGCCCAACGGCATCAAACCGGATAGCCGGACCGCTCATCGTTTACTCGTCGGACGTAGACGCCTTGACGGCCGCGACGAGCGTCTCGAGATTTGCAAGCGTCTCGCGCTCGAACAGCTCGGGCACGAACTCACCGTCGGACATATGCGAGAACGAGTACATTCGAACGCCCGTTGCGTCGCGTATCGTGTCCGACAGCGCGCTCGCAAAGTATTTTTCTGCGAACAGCACGTTGACGCCGGAAGCGCGGATCTTCTCGATCGTATCGGCGAGCTGGCGCGCGGTCGGCTCGACGCCGTGGCGCGGCTCGATCACCGCAGCGACCTGCAGACCAAATTCCTGCATTAGATAACCGTACGCGCCGTGCATGGTCGCGCAGCGGAAATCTGAGACATCGATCGCGCGCAGATCCGACATGAACTGTGCCTTGAGACGCCTGATCTTTGAAGCGTAAGTCCGCGCATTGCTACGGTAAAAATCGGCGTTGCTAGGGTCGAGCTCACCGAGCCGCTGAGAAATCGTATAGATCTGTTGTATCGCGGCCGTCGTCGATACGAACGTATGCGGATTGACAACCTTCGCCTCGCCCTCGTCTGCGGCAATCGGAATCAGCGCGACGCCGTCGTTAGCGTAGATCAGCGGCAGCTCGTCCTCGAGTCCTGCAGCCCGCACGATCTCGAATGCCCACTCGTCGTGACCGATGCCGTTGACGATGAGCACGTCGAGCTCGAGCACACGGCGCATGTCTTCGGCGCGCGGCGTGTAGTTGTGAGGATTGCTCCCGGCGTCGATAAGCGGCACGACCTCAGCACGATCGCCGACGACGTTCGCCGCAAAGCTGTAGTACGGGTGCAGCGTGATACCGACCTTGAGCGGCTGCGCGACCACGGGACTGAGCCAGACCGCAAGCGCTGCGGCCACGAGGCAACGGAAAAGTAAGGCTGCGCGTCTCACTTCAAGCTCCTCTGAGGCGCTCGACCTCCATGGCGCCGCTGTACGGCACCACCTCTTTCCAACCGTTGACGATCAACGAGTCGCGCTTGATAGTCTCGNNGCCATCCGTGTAGCTCGCGCCTTTGTGCACGTGCGAGAGCATGACGAGATAAGCGCTTTGACCGGGCACGGTTCCGCCCGCGCCGTGATACACGGTCGAGCCCTCGAAGGAGAACGACGCCACGCGCTGCCAGACGACCTCACCGTGCTGCGTCCAGGCGACGTCCTTCGTGAAAGGCGGCATCACGTACTCCTCATCGAGCTCCTGAACGTACGGCCACGGATCTTTGGCGCGTTCCGGCCCGCTGTAATAAAGGAGATCGCCGTGAATCCACCAAAGCTCGGTCGCAGCGGTCGATAACGCGTTGTAGATCGCCTGGTCCGACGGATTCATGTCGTAGAACGCACTGATCTGCCAATCGAACAAACGTTGCTGATCGTCTTCGACCTGCCGCTGCGAGACCGCTAAACCGCCGATCGCGAGCACGGCCGCCGTCACGCCTGCGACGAGCCAGGTTTCGTTGCGGGCCGATAGCGGTGCGACGACGGCGGTTCCCGAGCTCACTACATATCCTCGGCCTGAACCCACAGCACGGCGTCCTGAGAGAGCTCCTTGCCTGCGTGCTCGGTATCGGGTCCGACCGCGAGAGCGCAGATCCCCCACCAACCTGCGCGCGGCAGCCCGATCATGAACTCGCCGCGATCGTTGGAGCGAATCGACATGGTACCGAACGAAGCTTGCGGGAGCTCGACCTGCGCAACGCCCGAGCGCCGTCCGTCGAGGTCCGGCGGATGGTTGAGGTATTCGATCTCGAGCTCCGCATTCGGCACAGGCTGACCGTCCGCAACGACCACGCCGCGGAAGACACCGCCGACCCAATTCGCGTAGGGCTTATCGAGAGGCAGAATCTCAGCCGGCAGCCCAACGGGCTCCGCCCAGTTGCCCGGTACGCCACCGATGTTCAACAGCGTTTTCGTGAACTGCTGGATGTATTTGTCCTCACCGGGCTCGTAATAAGGCCCGGGCTCAAGCACGAACACGTAGTCGCCGAGCGAACGCGTCACGTTGCGTGGCAGAGCTGCGCGATACGCCGGCGTCGCACCCTGCTCAGACTGCCAGGCGATCGGCTCCAGATACTGGGTCAGATCGGTCCGCACGACATCGGCGGCCTCACCCCGCTGGCTCAGAACGTAGAACGCTTCGGGCTCGGCCATCGCCATATCCGGCCCGCCGTGCGCCGGATGCGTGAACAACAGCAGGAACTCCGTTGCCTGACCGCCGTTCAGGGTGGTCTCGGGCGTATAAAGCATCTGGAAATGCGCATGGGCCGGCGCAGCGAGCAGCACTGCGGCCGCGTACGCGTAACTCGGGGCGCGTCGAGGACGACGAGCCCCGCGAGTTTGGCTTGCGAGACTATTCGATATCGTCACTGAAGATGGTCACGATATGGCTCTGACCGGCATCGAAGATAACATGAAAGTCATCCCCCGGCCTGTCGAACGTGAATGTGCCGTCATCAGCCATGGCACCGTCGATGAGCACGCGGTCTCGATCGTCGAGAATGCGAATCGAAACGCCGGCTGCCGAACCGCCGTCGGAGAACCCACCTTCGCAGGTCACCGTGTCGTCACCATTGTCGTAGCAGCTGCAAATCGGCGTATGCGCCAATGCGGCCGGGACCAGGAATGCTGCTCCGAGGCTCAAGACACAAATAAGAGAAACTCGAGTTGGCATCATATTTCTCCAGACCGAGACAGGTGACAATCATAGCGTCAGACTTAGCACAGCGTAGCGCGAAACAGTTAATAGGCCTCGAACGTTAAGCGATTGTTCTTATTGATAATTCTTAGAACACGATCGTTCGTTAACCGTTAACGTAACGGTTATTATCCGCGCCTGGGGGCATGTTCCGCCACCGCTCGAGATGAGGTCGCGCGTTTCGAACGAGGGTATCATGGCGCCGAAATGCGCTCGGAGATCCTATCGAGGACTGTCGTGGAATGAATACGGCTAGTAGGTACCCATGATCCGACGAGTCACAGCGGTGATTGCACGCACCGTCGCGCTATGCCTGCTGCTGGCTGCAGGCATCACGGATGCACGCGCTCAGGATCTCGACGGTACGTTGCTCGTCGCCAACCGCGAGGACGTCGCCGGCAGCGTGTCGCTCTTCGACTTACCGACGGGCAAAGAAATCGCGCGACTACCGATCGGACGCGGCTGGCCACACGAGATCGCCGTTTCTCCTGACGGACACCTCGCACTCACGGCCGAGTATGGTTTGGAAACGCCCGGCGAGCGCGTCGTCGTAATGAGTATTCCCGAAGCCCGGATCCTCGGCTACATCCATATGGGCCCCGGTACGAAACCGCACGACTCGGTGTTCCTGCCCGATGGTCGCCACGCGATCGTCACGCTCGAGACGACCGATCGGCTCGCGCTCGTCGATGTCGAATCATTCAGCGTCGTGCGCACGTTTCCCATCGGCGAAGGCGCACGTGAGGGACACATGATTACGCTGAGCCCCGATGGCGAGCGCGTCTACGTCGGCGGAAGGCTTGGGCACGGCACCGTATCGGTCGTGAGTCTCGACGGCGACACGCCGCCGACGGTGATCCCGACCGGACTTGGCGCGGAAGCGATAGCCGTTACCCCTGATGACGAAGTCTGGGTACTCAACCAGGACGCAAACACGATATCGGTCATCGATCCGGAGTCGCTCGAGATTCTCGAGACCTTCGAGTCGGCCACGCAGCCGAGGCGCCTGGCCAATCTTCCCGGTGGCCGCATGGCCGTCGTCAACGGCAACGCCAGCACCGCCGGTATCAACATCTACGACACGGCGACGCGATCGGTGCTCGAGCAGCTCAGCGTCCCGGATGGCGACGTCGCTGCAGGCGGCTTCGGCTTCCTCGTTCTCGGCACCTATGCCTTCGTGAGCACTCGTGCCGATGGGCAGATTCTTTTGTATGATCTCGATCAACCTCAGGCTCCGCCGCGCCCGTATGCAACCGGGCACGACACGCCCGACGGCATGGCGTGGTCGCCGTTGCGCGTCGAGGTGCTCCAGACTCAATAGGAAACACTTACAATGAACCGCATCACGATCTTCTTCATGGCGCTGTTGACCTCGACAGGACTCGTCGCCCACCACGCGACGTCAGTTGCGTTCGACATGGAAAATCTCGGCACGATCGAAGGCGAAGTCGTATCGGTGTTCTGGCGCAACCCGCATATCGTTGTGACCATCGAGCGCGTGTCGGCCAGTGGCGTTCGCGAAACCTGGACCGCGGAGGCGGGATCGGTCAATAGCCTGCAGCGAATCGGCATAGGCCGCGACGTCGTCTCCATCGGCGATCGCGTGTCGCTCATGGGTGCGTTGTCGCGACAGGGCCTGCCGGAGATGGCTGCTTACACGATGACGCTTGCGGACGGTAACGAGATCGCGTTGTGGCCGCAGCGAGCTAGTGAGATCGGCCGCGGCGCGCCACCTGCACCGTTCTCTAGCGAGGCGGTCGCAGCCGGCGAGCGTGAAGCCCGCGGCATCTTTCGCGTGTGGAGCCGGACCGGTGGTGCGCTGCAAGGTGAGCTACCGCTATCAGAAGCAGCACTCGCCGCCCGCGCATCATGGAATCCACTCACGGATGATCCCGCGCTGCGTTGCGAGCCGCCGGGCATGCCGACCATGATGAACAACCCTTATCCGATTCAGTTCATCGACGAAGGCGATACGATCACGCTGCGGCTCGAGGAGTGGGACGGACTGCGCACCATCGACATGCGACCCGGCGCGACAGCCGACGACAAACCGACGTCGCACACCGGCTATTCGATCGGGCGATGGGAGGGATCGACGCTCGAGATCTCGACGACGCGGATCAGTGATCCGTTTTTCGACGATCTCGGTACGCCGCAGAGCGCCGAAAGCGAGCTCCTCGAGCGGTTCACGCTCAGCGACGACGAGACCCGCCTCGACTACACGCTGACGATCACGGATCCGTATACGTTCACGTCACCCGTTACGCTAACCGGGTTCTGGGAATGGGTTGCCGGCGAACAGATCAAGCAGTTCAACTGCGCGCTCCCTGAGGACGGCTGACGCTTCGGCGGCCCCGCCCAACCAAGGGGATCACAACGGCCTTCGGCTGCGACCGCAGACTCTCGAACTCACAGCGCGCGGCGACCAACGCCGCCGGCAGCGAGCAATCGTGCTCGCGCACGAGCGCCAACGCCCTGCGCTCGAGCCATCGCCGCTCGTCAGGGTCGATGACCGGCATGGTGCTCTGTTGTTTCTCGGTCGCCTTCATCGCAGGTCTCCCTCGCGAATGCTGACGTTCAGCTTAGGTGCAGCGACCTGAACTCTCCCTGAACGGCCCAGTCCCTTCATGAAGGAAGAAAGCCCGCGGTCGCTTGCTTCGGCTTGTGCGTATTGCTGTGGCCCGTTAGTGGCAGCTAGCGTTGGCCGGAACGAACGGGCGCACGCCTGTGCGACCCGTACTTGGCATAATCAGTAGGCGAGCAGCATGACGTACGCCGGCCAGCCGCAAGATATCCCGGGCACGACGATCTTCGATGGCCGGCAAGCGATGAAGGGGTACAACCTCAATAAGATGTGCTTCTCCTTCAACAAGAAGGAGAATCGCGATGCGTTTGTCGCGGATGAGGACGCGTATTGCCGAAAGTACGCGCTCAACGAGCAACAGCGCGAAGCCGTCCGTAATCGCAACGTCCTCGATCTCATCGCTGCCGGCGGCAACATCTACTACTTGGCGAAGTTCGCCGGTATTTTCGGACTCAGCGTGCAGGACATCGGTGCACAGCAGACGGGCGTTCCGGTCGAAGAGTTCAGAGCGATGCTCGTTGCGCGAGGAGAATAATGGCCACGATCGTCGGCGGTATTACGACCTCGCATATTCCTTCGATCGGTAACGCGATCTCGAACGGGATACAGAGCGACCCCTACTGGGCACCGTTCTTCGAAGGCTATGCGGAAGTTCACGCGTGGCTGGATGACGTCAAGCCCGACGTGGCCGTCATGATCTTCAACGATCACGGCCTGAATTTCTTCCTCGATAACCTTCCAACGTTTGCAGTTGGAGCCGCACCCGAGTATCGCAGCGAAGACGAGGGATGGGGTTTGCCGACGTTTCCGCCCTATAGAGGTGACGCTGCCTTATCCTGGCACATCATCGACTCACTCATAGACCAAGAATTCGACATCGCGACCTGCCAGGAGATGCTCGTCGATCACGCCTTCATCAATCCGATGCGATTACTGTGGCCGGATCAAAACCCACCGCCGATTGCAGCCGTCCCGATTCATATCAACACGGTGCAGCATCCGCTGCCTAAGCCATCGCGTTGCCTGGATTTCGGTAAGGCCCTCGGACCTGCGATCGAATCCTACGATGAAGACCTCAAGGTCGTGCTCGTTGGCACGGGTGGAATGTCCCACCAGCTCGACGGCAAGCGCGCGGGCCACATCAACAAAGAGTTCGACAAACTCTGCATGGAGAAACTCGTCGACGAACCGGAAGCGTTAACCGAGTTCTCGATACACGATATCGTGCGTCTCGCCGGCACGCAGGGCACGGAGATCATCATGTGGCTCGTCATGCGCGGCGCGCTGGGTGCGCGAGTCAAGAAAGTACACAGTAGCTATCACATCCCGATCTCGAACACGGCTGCCGGCGTCATGGTGCTCGAACGCGCCGCCTGATCTCGAACCGCAGAGCTTTCTTGGGCGGAATCAGAATCAGTTTCGCGAACGACTTGCTTGGCCCACTGTCGGGTTGTGTTAAGGTCCCCTCATGAGAAGTCTCGTGCATCTGTTGCTCTGTGCTCTCGTCGTGTCTAGCCCCGCCCAATCCTGGGCGGCGCCGATGCTCTGCGAATCCGACATGGAATCGCATGCCGCATCGGCCGCCCACGCGCACGAGGG
>JABAOE010000536.1_pt1 | contig 12309 bp, 12 predicted proteins | sample 7062141 | NCBI WGS metagenome assembly JABAOE01 (sample SAMN14538627, study PRJNA623070) | marine sediment metagenome | biome: marine biome [ENVO:00000428]; feature: marine pelagic biome [ENVO:01000023]; material: deep marine sediment [ENVO:00002113] | place: India: Gulf of Khambhat ...
GCCGTGAACTTCTACAGCCACGTCAACGAGCGCGGCACGCCGGAAGAGCAAGCTGCTGCGGCCGCAGAGCGGCGCGCCACGCGCGGCATACCGTATCTGTTCATCAAGCCGACCGAGGGCGCGATCATCGGTCCGGGCGACGACGTCGTCATCCCTTACGGACGCCATCGCATCGACTGGGAAGTCGAGCTCGCCACGGTCATGGGCCGCACGGCCAAGTATGTCTCGGCGAACGAGGCCGAAGACTACATTTTCGGCTACATGGTCAGCCTCGACATCTCCGATCGTGGCGGACGTCCGCCGAACTCACGGCCGGGCTCCGACTGGCTCGTCGGCAAAGGTCATGACACGTTTGCGCCGATCGGCCCGTGGATTGTGCCCAAAGAGTTCTACGGCGACCCGATGGAGATTCTCGACCAGGTGCTCGAGGTCGACGGTCAGCAAATGCAGCGCGCCGGCCCTGGCGACATGATCCATTCGATCTACGAGCTCATCGAGTACGGCAGCTCGATCATCACGATGTATCCGGGCGATGTGCTCAACAACGGTACTTCCGGCGGCACGGGCGCCGGCACGTACCGTCGCGGTGAGCAGCGCTGGCTGCAACCGGGTGAGACGATCACCGCCTCGATCGAAGGCATCGGCTCCTTCGATCTCAACGTCGTGGCCGAGGGCGAGCCACCGGCGCGCACGGGTTCCTTCCTGCCGCCGATTCGAAGCTACAGCGACGCGGACTAAAGGAATATCGGGCTAGCTCCTAGCCTCGATGGAGAATCAACGGCCGCGGAGTGATCCGCGGCCGTTTTTCTTTGCGCGAGATCTTTGGATAACCGTCAAGCTGACGGCAGCGCATCGACGAGCTCGGCCATGCGCCTGCGCGTCGTCTCATCGGGCAACAGACCGACACCACCACCGAGATTGTCGATCATGTTGGCCGGTCGGCTCGTCGCAGGCGTCACGCAGGTCACGGCCGGATGCGCTGCGATGTACTTGATGAAGAACTGCGCCCACGTCGCGGCGCCGAACTCGGCAGCCCATTCGGGGACATCACGGCCGCGCACTCGACGCCATAAACGCGTACGCCCGAACGGCTGGTAGATCAACGTTGCAATGCCGCGATCCTGTGCGAGCGGCAGAATCATATCCGCTGACTCACGACCGTCGATCGCGTAGTCGATACCGATGAAGTCGATCGGCGCCGTGCGCATGATCTCGGCAATATCGTCGTAGCGACGGCTGCTCGTCGTCGTCACGCCAATGTACCGGATTCGTCCCTCATCCTTTAGCTCTTGGAGAATCGGTAGCTGTACCGAAAAATCGGGGATGTTATGCACCTGTATGAGATCGATGACGTCATTGCCGTAGTTAGCGAACGAACCTTCGATCTGAGCACGCGCGGCCTCGACACTTCCGCCGCGCCGGCGCACGTTGACTTTGGTTGCCCAGAACAGCCGGTCGTGCAAGCTCAGATCACTCACGACGCGCCCGGCAACTTGTTCCGCGGCACCATATACGGGCGCCGTGTCGAAAACGCTGCCGCCGTTTTCGACGAGCGCGGTCAACACGGACTGCACAGCGGCGATATCGTCTTGATCCGCTACGTCGCTGAATGTCGCAGAGCTTCCGAGACCGACGATCGGCAGCAACTCGCCGGTCGACGGAATCGGTCGCTGGATCAGCGGGCCGACGTCTTGAGCCCGCAACCATTGCGTCTTGAGCGTCAGCGCAGCACTCGCCGCAGCTGTGTATTTCAGGTAATCGCGTCGTGTGATCATCGAAGGTTCCTTTCCGTTCGACGCTCGTATCTTAGCCCGCTCTGCGTCTATCACAAGCGGATCTATGCCAAGCGCTTTCACTTCTCGGCCGTTGATAGCGTCGAAAGGTCATCGCTGTAGCCCGATTCGCGCAGCGAGCTCGCGAGTCAACTCGGCCGCGGGAATCTCCTTGCAGCCCGTAGCGTTTTGCCCGCACCAAAGGGGAGAGAAGTCGCCGGAACCGCGCGCCTCAGCGTCTTTCCGCAGCGGAGCGATAGCCGCGGCGGCGAGAGGGAACTCCGGCACCGTCGGGCTGATTGGCCCGACCTCTCTGATCAATCGGTTGACGATCCCACGGGCTGGGCGACCGGTAAACAAATTAGTGAGCACGGTCTGCTCAGCCATTTCACTTTTGAGCGCCGCGCGGTGAACCGTACTCGTCGACGCCTCCGGACACAGAAGATACGCGGTACCAATCTGCGCGCCGACAGCGCCAAGTGCCATGGCCGCTGCGACGCTCCTCGCATCCGCAATGCCGCCTGCGGCGATGACCGGAAGCTCCACGGCCTGTTTGATCTGTGGAACGAGCGCAAACGTGCCCACTTGTCGAGTCAAGTCGCTCGACAGAAACAGGCCGCGATGCCCACCTGCTTCGAAGCCTTGAGCGACAATGGCGTCTACGCCGTGCCGTTCCAGCCAACGCGCCTCCTCAACCGTCGTCGCCGATGATAGAACCTTCGCCCCCCAACGCCTGACTCTCTCGAGCAGCTCTGGCGACGGCAAACCAAAGTGAAAGCTGACGATGGGCGGCTCGAATTCTGCCAATATCTCGGCGGCTTCGAAATCGAACGGCTTTCGGTCAGCAGCGTCGGATGCAGCGAGCGCATCGATACCATACTCGTTGTAGTACTCAGATAACGCTGCTCGCCACGCGGCGTCGCGTTCCGCGCTCGGCGTCGGCGCCGAATGACAGAAGAAATTCACGTTGAATGGCTTGTCGGTCTGGTCCTTTATCGCTGCAAGCTGATCGCGTAGCGCGTCCAATCCGAGCATGGCACAGGGTAGCGAGCCGAGTCCGCCAGCGTTGGACACCGCAACTGCGAGCGCGCTGTCCTGGACACCTGCCATCGGTGCCTGGATGATGGGCAGATCGATCCCGAGAAGCTTCTCTAAGGTCGTCACTCGCCCTCCCCGTTCATTATTACTCTTGCATCGGAATAAGCGAGCGCAGCCGCCAGCGGGCACTCGCTTGTACTCCGCAAATATTCTAACTGACGGCCGCGCTCGGCCGAGCGAGCAACATCGAGCCTGGATCTAAAGCCAGCAGAACGCCCAAATAACGACGCCGATGCAAGGGGTCATTTGAATACGGCCGTGGAGTGGCGTATTTTGCTAGCGTCCGTGGCGCCCCTCGTTTCTCGCACAGAATAGTGTGCGTTGAGCATCAACAAATTTGCGGTGACGAGATGCTGGATAATTCGAAAAGTGCAATGATTTTGTTGCTCGCGACGCTTCTTGCGTCGCGAGCTTTCGGACAGATCGAACTCTATACACCGCCGGAGTCGGCGCCCGAGCGTTCCGACTGGACGGCGCGAATCGGTGAGCTCCTACCTGAGGGTGTCGAGACGCGCGCAGAGGCGCGCGCACGCCTCGCCGCCTACGAGCCTGACCCAGCGGCAAACCCGATACCGCGCACGCCGTGGGACGGTAAACCGGATTTCTCGGGGGTCTATTGGCCCGACTCGATCGTGACACCGCCACCTGTGCCGCTCGAATCGTTGTATAGGCCGCAAGCGCGCGAGTACCGAGAAGCCGGCGGTGCCGCCTCGGGACTCATCGACTGGCGTGGAATCGATACGCCGCTCTTTCACTGCTGGCCGCGGCCGCCCACCCGAGGCTCGATGGCTGGTACCGTGCAACTCGTCTCGGTTCCCGGGTACCTACTGATGTTCAGCGACGGCATCGGCAATTTCCGGATTATTCCAATCGTGGACGAGAACGATCCTCAACCAAGCGCGACGCATGCACCATCCTATCAGGGTTCATCGATAGGACACTGGGAGGGCGACACACTCGTCGTCGAGGTGACAAACTTCAACGGCAGACCTTGGCTCGGCCCCGCTCAACCGCCCGATAGGCCACCGCAAACGTCATCCGACGCGTTGCGTATCGTCGAGCGTTGGAGTCGGCTGGACGGAGACGTTATCGAATACCGTTTGGTCGTCGAAGACTCGAAAATGCTGACGGCGCCATGGACCGGACCGGTTATCCGTCGAGGGATCCTGTCGTATGACACGCTACAGGAATCGATCTGCTTCCCAGATCCTGAGCTAGAAGCGCGTCATCGGGAGTACGCTGCCCGCGATGCGCAGCCCGAGAGCGCAGAATGAGCGCGCGCGCAGTCCAAGTCATAGTCGTCGTGGCCGTCGCCGGCATCGGTGCGCTGCTCTGGCAGAGGATCGGCGTGGATGATATCGAACAATCCAACGAGCCCGCCGAAAGTTCCGAGTCCTTTGCGGCGCAGACGATGTGGGGAGAGCCTGATCTATCCGCCGTTTGGCAGAGCGCGGCTCTAGGCGCGCAAGCGGGAGAGGATACGTTCGATCTTGCGGCACTGGAGGACCTGTACACTGCCGACGCACGCTCGATCATGCAGGTGCTTTCGCTCGAGGATGACCCGACGCTGCGCTGCGCGCCACCGGCGTTCCCGCGCGCCGCAATGCTCGGCCGCCCGATTCAGATATTTCAGAAGCCAGGCTTCGCATTCATACTGACCGAGGCGTATCCGTCCGTCCGAAGCGTTCCGACGACGGGTCGACCGCACACTGAGGGGCAGTACCTGTACCCGACGTACTTGGGCGACTCGACTGCACACTGGGAGGGCGACACGCTCGTTGTCGACGTAATCTCATTCAACGGCGAGGCTTGGCTGGCAAGCAGAGAGGATAGGCCGACCGAGTCGAGTACAGGCGTCTGGCCGACCTCCCCGGCGATGCACGTCGTCGAACGCTGGCGCCGCGTTGATGCCGACACACTCGAGTACCAGGCGACCGTCGAAGACTCGAACATGTTAACGGCTCCATGGGAGACGCCGACCGTCACTTTCGAGCGTCAGACCGTGGACCGAATCGAAGAAGCCCTGTGCCGACCGGAAGACGGAACTGAAACCTATCTCGAACGCCTCGGCACTCAACTGCAGCACGAAAGTAGCGAGCCGCTGTCGCCGGCGTAGAGGAGAGCACAATGACGTGGAAGACATTTGGCAGTCTAACCGCCTTTCTCGGGCTCGCGTCGCTAACCGTACCTTCGTCAGCTCACCATTCACGTGCCATGTTCAATGTAGAGGTATTGGTCGCGGTGGAGGGTGTCGTTACGAGCGTCGAGTGGAAGAATCCACACATGTGGGTAACCCTAGATGTCCCGACCGCCGACGGCGGAACCGAAAGCTGGGGTTTCGAAGGCTCGGGGCCGGCAGCCATGGTTGCATCAGGGATCTCACCGGAGATTCTCAAAGTCGGTAATCGCGTCAAGATAATCGCGCACCCGCCGCGGGACGAGACACAACGAACTGCAGAGTTCATGGGAATGGAAGTCGACGGCGTCTATTACTCGCGTGGAACCGGCTCCAACATTCGCAATTCGAGCGAGAACTGACNNCGAACTGCAGAGTTTATGGGAATGGAAGTCGACGGCGGCTATTACTCGCGTGGAACCGGCTCTAACATTCGCAATTCGAGCGAGAACTGACGCTCACAGATCCGTTGGCGCCAGCGCTCGCATGCGCGAACTTCGAACTCTCGTCAGTGATTGCTTGCGGCCGCGCGCTGCGGCTGCAAGATACCTCACGCGACTCATCGGGCTCGAAAGTCTATCGGTGCACAGAAGCACCTAGAAGGAAAACCAAAATGCGTACTACGACTCTTTTTCTTGGCTTCACGTCGATTCTATTGTTCTCGAGCTCGCCCCGCGCGCAGGGATGGATCGAGTACTCGGATCCAGATCAGTACTTCGGTGTTAACTTCCCGGACGAGCCTGAAATTGAGCCGTTCACGTTCGACTCTGACTTCAACGCGGTTTATCCGGGCCAACGATACTCCGTGGAAGTCGGAGAGAGCAGCTACAGCATCAGTGTCGTCGACTTCACCAATGCCCAACAGATACTGCTAGACATGGACAAGACCGAAGCCGCCAGTGGCCCAACGAACTGGATCTACGATCAACGAGCCTCCGTGGCTCGAGCGGCTAGACAAATTCGCGAAAGGGGCGGTGAAATCACCTGGGATGCGTGGTCACATCTCGATCGCGTCGAAGGTCATATGCTCCAGGTGACCAACAATGACGGATCAAGGACCTTCGCCGGAATCTATTTGAACAGCAATCGAGCCCGTCTGTACATCTCAGAGGCGACCGTGCCTGCTAGCTCGCCGCCGCCGATACAGTTTCAACAATCGTTGCACTTCCTCGATGACGACGGAGACAGAATCCGCTATCTGTTATCGACTAACGGCTGTGTTTTAGACCCCAACGACCCTCAAATCGCAACGCTCTCGGTGCGCTGATCGGTCTGTCGCCCTAGCGCGGATATGGCGGGTACCAGCCGACGTCGCGCAGCTCGATTCCCGTTCCCTCGAGAGCGTCGCGGAGTGCGCGGATCGAGGCTGCCGTGAACTCGACGTCGGGCGGCGGATTCACGCTCGAATCCGTGAGCCAACGTGAGTGAGGGTTATCATAGTGGTTCAGATACACGATGCTCGGGTTGAATGTCTTGAGACACTCCGCGACCGGGATAGGTCGCATCCGGTCCACGGGCAGATTCATCGGCATGACCGCAACATCGATGTCTCGCAGCGCGCGAATCTCGGGAACGCACTGCCCTACGCCGGCAAAAAACAGGCGTGTGCCACCGAGCGTGATGACGTAGCCGTTCGCCTCCCCTTCTGGGTGATAGGGCTCGCCGGGTGTCATGTCGTAGGCGGGAACCACTTCGATAGAAATACCCGCAAACACGCCGCTTTGACCATTGGACACGACTGTGCCTTCGGGAAAACGCGCGTGAGCCTTCTCGGTCACTAGCACCGGCGCACCCGGCTTTTGCAGCTGCGCAATCGCCTCCGGGTCTAGATGATGGCCCGGGTCGTCAGTCACGAGGATCAGGTCCGCAAGCTTCGCCTGCGATAAATCCCCAACACTCCAGGGATCGATGTGGATCACCCGTCCCGCGTGCTCCACCTGAGCGCTCGAATGAAGGATCGGCGTAATGACGATATCGCCACCCTCGGCAGCGACCGTGCTGGGCACCTGTGCGAGCGTCGAGCTGACGCCAAGAAAGACGATAACGCTAAAGAAAAGTGTACGCATGACGAATCACCCCCGAGCCGGTACGCCTCCGAGTGTGGGCGCACGATGAGCAGAGATCAAGACGTCTCACCCGTACCCGTTCCCCGCGGGCGCACCTCGATGAGCTCTGCCTGTCTGGGATTCGCCGCCAACACCTTGAGATCGTACTCGCGCCAGACGACCGAGTCGCCAACCACGGGCACGTGGCCGAGCTGCTCGGCAACATAACCGCCGATGCTCGTCACCTCAGACTCCGGCATCCAAGGAATCGAAAGCGCGTTGCATACGCGGCGAAGATCGACGCCAGCGAGCACGTGCACGGAGCCATCACCTTGCCGCCAGACGTCGGGCTTGGGTCGGTCACTCTCGTCGACGATGTCGCCGACAATCTCTTCGAGCACGTCCTCGAGCGTGACGATGCCTTCGACACCGCCGTACTCGTCCACGACGACGGCCATATGCCGGCCAGACTCACGAAATGTGCGCAGCAGCTCGTTAGCGGGTTTGGTTGCCGGCACGACGAGCGCCTCCGCTACGATCGAGCCCCAATCGATGACGTCCTGCGGATGGTCGTGCAAATAAAAAAGAAGCTGACGTGCTAGAACGATGCCAGTCGTATCATCGAGCTCTCGCGTTGGCGAGAACGGAAAGCGGCTAAAACCGGACTCCTGCATCTTTCTGACAATCTCGTCTCGCCCTTCCTCTTGCGATATGAAAGCAACGCGTTGCCGCGGCAACATGACGTCCCCTGCCTTGAGCTGTGCGAGATGCGTCGCGCCCACGATAATGCTAGCTGTGCGCGCACCGACAAGCCCTTCCGCCCGACCAAGCGCGGCCAGCAGTCGAATCTCTTCAACCGATGTGACGGGCAGGTCGCGCCCGCCGCGAATCGACGAAGAGATCATCTCGGACAATTTCACGAGCGGTCCGAGCAGGATTGTCAGCGCTTTGATTCCGTGTGCAACAGGTCCGGCGAGCTGCCCCGCATGCGTGACGCCAAGCGTCTTTGGAATGATTTCAGTGAACAACAGCACCGCGACTGTGAAGATGATCGAGAACAGCCAGAGAGAATCACTACTGAAGACGTTCGCGTAGCTCGCACCGGCGACGGCGGCACCAATCGTATGCGCGATTGTGTTGATGATAAGAATCGCGGCAATGGGCACGTCGATGCGGCGTTTGAACTCCTGTAGCAAACGACCCGAGCGCTTGCCGTCACGCACGAGCGATTCGACCTGCGCGTGACCGATCGACAGCAGCACAGATTCGAATATCGAGNNNNGTGACGAAGATGATCATTGATCTACCTGCGAGTTACTGGCGGTCAGACAGGAAACGACGGGCGATCTCCGGATCGCACTGGTACGGCTGCGCGACGAGATCCGGGCGGTAATCCCAGACTCCCTCGCCGCGCACGGGATCGGAGAGGAACTCCGGATCTTCGAGCACGAAGGAATACTCGACTTGCTTACCGTCGTCGCTGAGCCTGATCCGCTCTGTGACGTGCTTCGACGCGCCCGAGGGAATCTCGAACGCGTTGCCTGCACCGTTATCCGTAAAGTTGCGCGTATCGACGACAAGGACACCGTCTTGCCAACGGCCGACCGAATGCCCTTGATTCGTGCGCGCGGCTGAATCGGGATGCGCACGCCCATCGAGCCAGATCACGCGACGCACGTTCATCCACTCAACATCGATCGTGATTCGATCCTGCTCGATATCGACGTTGTAGATATTCGAGTACAGCATGATCGACGGTGCAGCCACCGGTATACAGTCGATCTGCGGGTTCTGTGTCCCGTCGTAAGCGGCCTGAGCCGCTCTACCCTTCGCCGTCATAGGCCAAGACGCGAGGTTCTGGCCCACTTGCGCGAGACCGTAGCGGCCGAGCCAGGTTCCGGCGAGGGATGCGGCGCTCGCGTCGGGGTCAACGGGACCAGGGACACTGCCCTCGCCTCGGACCGCAAGCCTGCGGCCGTCTGCCCTGATGACCGACTGAGCACGCGCGACCAGTTGACCGGACATTCTCGGCGGGTTTACACGCACGCTCACGTGCTCGCCAACTTTCACTGAATCGGGGCCCCAGCCGCGCCGACTGAGATTCGGCGTCGACGAGGCTTCGAGCTCCCAGGTCACGGTCGTGCCACTCGCGTCAGGAACGTCGAGATAGATATAGACGTGCGGATTCGTGAAATCGTAGCGCGCAACCGTCCCTTCGAGCGTGACGACCTGCGACATATCGAAGCGTGATGGGCTGTGATGACCGCTCGAGGTTCCAGCGCCCAGCATGAAAACACCGAATACGAGGACGAATCTGTCCAGGCTTCGCATACGCTCACCCGCCCTGATGGGCGTTTCCGACTGTACTTCCGGCAGCGTATCAGGGCCGACGACCGCCTACCAGATGAGGGCGACCGTCGGCCATTCCTGGGGTCGTGCGCTACGAACGAACTACTGCTCCAAGGTGTCGCACGGCACCATCCCGACGGCGCCGCCGGATATCACGGTCTCACACAACACAGCGTCATCGCCCATGGCGTCGACGAACGCTGAATAAGGCACCGGGTCGCCATGCGTCGGCGCAATCGTATCGATATCCAGTGACATCCGTTGGATCTGATTGAAGAAGCTGCGCATCTCCGGTGTCGGCTCGGCTGGAGGCGGCTCGTGCGTATTGAAGAGATCCGCTTGAAACGCGATTCTTTCTTCAGGCAGGTNNACCATACCTGAAACGTGATCCAACGGCTGAACATAGTAAACGCGCAGGATGCGCTCGTTGTCGGTGATCACGAAGTTCTCGTTGATCGCTTCCCAGTTGTAGCCCTCAGCTAGCTCGGTCGGCGGCCAGAGCGAGGTGATGTCGGGATTGTGCTCTTGGGTCCGGTAGTTCAGCACATCACGATTCAGCATCTCGATATTGTTGCGATGAGTGATGATCGTGGAACCAATGTGCAGGTACGTACGTAGTCCGCCGATGTGATCGAAGTGCGGGTGTGAGCTGACCAGCCAACGGATCGGCTTATCCGGAGCGAGCCTGACGACTTCCTCGATGACCGCGAGGCTGCGCTGCTCATTGATTGGAGCTTCGAACACAGCAACCCAGTCCTCGAACTCGATCATGTAACTGTTGATCGGTCCGCCGCCAAGCAAGTAGACGCCGTCGGCCATCTCCTCCACCGTTACGATTTCAGGATCCGGCTGCGTCGACGGCTGCAGATTCGCAGGCACAGGAACTGAGTCTGGGCACACGTTGGGCTGCACATCGGGGAATATGCCGCCATAGGCATTGTGACCCGTGCTTTCGCTCGCAAACTGGTAGTTATCGTCCCAACCCTGATGCGAATGCCAGTTGGTCGGCCACTTAACGTTACCGAACTGTTGCTGGTTCGTGGACTCCTGCTCGATATTGAAGTCACCGAGCACCGGTGAGTGCACCATGACATGGAGTCGCTGGATCTGGTTCTGCGGATTGATGGTTGCATCGACGCGGTATTTGCCGAGCATCGTGATCGACACGACGTGCATCTTCGTGAGGTTGACGACGTTGCCGTCGCGCCCCATCTCGATCTGCTCCCACCGCCAAAAAGCTTTGGGATTGGCGCCCGGTAGGCGAGCCGCTTTGATGAAGCCGGGCGGATTGAGCCAGATATCGAGCTGCCAGCGCTCCGCATCCTCGGCTGTGGCCTGAACGGGCGCCTCATCGCCGTCGACTGCCCAAGCCATGTCGGGTGTCACGACGAAGGTCTGACGGGTGTGTTTCTGGGTTGGTGTACCGCCCATCCAGCCAAGACCGTACTTCCATGAAGCAGGGTTGAGGCCCGGCTCGCGGTCGAAAGTCTCTATGCTCTCACCCGTTTCCCAATTGATCATGCGCGTGTAATTCGTCATTGGAATCCGCGTCCAATCGACGTTAGGGGCGTTGTCATAGACCTGCCCGACTGAGCCGCTATAACCTGCCCCGGAAAGCGTCACGCACTGGAAGTTCTGCTCACCGATCTCCGCTGCGGCCGCCTCGAGCAACGGCATAGGATCGACGAATCCGTTTGGGAACTGCTGTGCCCAAGCCGAAACGCCGGGTAACAAGAACAGCGCAAAAAGGACCCAGAGCTTCTTCATCATCATTGCCTCCTAGGCGCGACGCATACTTGCAGCAGTGTTGTCATTGACAGTCCGGCAAGGCGCCATCTGTTATTCGTTATCGTGCGCTGACGCAGCACGTCTGATTTCTAGCGTTATCGTACTTTATGCTAATTGAGCCGCCCGATCGAGCAGCGGGGCGCTTTCTCCCAGACTAGCCTGCTCCTACAATACCGCCGCATGGCAAATCCTATCGTTCTCGACGGTAAGGCGCTCGCAAGATCCACGGAGGCGGAAATCGCTGAACGGGTCGTGGCGCTCAAGACCAAGAATGGCGATCGCACGCCGATCCTTGCGACCGTGCTCGTTGGTAACGACCCGGCCTCGATGACGTACGTAAAGATGAAGGGCAATGCCTGCCGGCGCGTCGGTATGGATTCACTGAAGATCGAGCTGCCCGAGAACACGTCAACGGACGGTCTATTGGCGGCCATCGACGAGTTGAACGATAACCGTGACGTGCACGGGATACTGCTGCAGCATCCCGTTCCGAGCCAGATCGATGAACGAGCGTGTTTCGATCGCATCGCGCTCGCTAAGGATGTCGACGGTGTGACTTCGCAAGGGTTCGGCTACATGGCCATGGGCGAGCCCGCGTTCGGTAGCTGCACGCCGACCGGCATCATGCGGTTGCTCGCCCATTACGAGATGCCGATCGAGGGCCGCGACGCCGTCGTGATCGGTCGTAGTCCCATTCTGGGCAAGCCGATGGCGATAATGCTGCTCAATCGCAACGCGACAGTCACAGTCTGCCACTCACGCACGAATAATCTGGCCGACGTCGTACGCAGGGCAGAAATAGTCGTCGCCGCTGTCGGCAAGCCTCGGTTCGTTAAGGGTGACTGGATCAAGAAAGGTGCCGTCGTCATCGACGCCGGTGCCCACCCGGAGAAATGCGGCGACGTGGATCTCGAGGCGGCTATCCCGCACTGCAGCGCATATACACCCTATCCTGGCGGCGTCGGACCGATGACGATCAACACACTCATCCTGCATACGCTCGAGGCAGCGGAAAAAGCAACGGCCTGACGGCGGACTCGCCATCAGGCCGTTGGGCACCATCTCTTGGCTGAATGCTAAC
>JABAOE010019383.1_pt2 | contig 12307 bp, 11 predicted proteins | sample 7062141 | NCBI WGS metagenome assembly JABAOE01 (sample SAMN14538627, study PRJNA623070) | marine sediment metagenome | biome: marine biome [ENVO:00000428]; feature: marine pelagic biome [ENVO:01000023]; material: deep marine sediment [ENVO:00002113] | place: India: Gulf of Khambhat ...
CCGCGTGCGCGCCGCAGGACGCTCGCCTGTCATGACTGTCGTCATAGCCATCGCACTCATCGCCCTAGTCTATATTTTCTTGCTGCCCTTTCTATTCGACGTCCTGATCGGGCTTGGAGACGCAGCGAGGATCGCTGTCTCCATCCTGCTGATCGCCCCACTCGCATTCATGATGGGCATGCCGTTTCCGCTCGGACTGCGGATCGTTAGCGAGTCTGCGCCCGCATTCGTTCCCTGGGCATGGGGGATCAACGGCTTTGCATCGGTACTCGCCGCCGTGCTCGCGACGCTGCTCGCGATCGCCTTCGGCTTTACCTTCGTAATTGGGCTCGCGATTGTGCTTTACCTGCTCGCAGCCTTTCTGATCAGCTGTCNNGCCAATGAGCGGCACGAAACGCACGCCGGTCAGGTCCTCGGTTTCGTATTGATCATCCTCGCAACGCGTGATGCGCAGCAGTTCCTGGTACCAGCGAGTCGTGCCGACCGGGACAACGAGACGGCCGCCGATGGCCAACTGGGTTTTGAGCGCCGCCGGCGCCTCAGGCGCGGCAGCCGTGACCACGATACCGGCATAAGGCGCCTCGGACGGCCAGCCCAGGGTGCCATCGCCATGGTGAACGTGCACGTGCCGATAATCGAGGTCCGTCAGAACCTTGCTGGCGCGTTCGGCGAGGACCTCGATGGTCTCGATGGTGTGGACTTCGCCGGCAATTTCGGCGAGCACCGCAGCAGCGTAGCCGGACCCGGTGCCGATCTCGAGCACTTTCTCGCCGCCGGACAGCTNNGACAGCTCTAGCGCTTCGATCATGTACGCCACGATGAAGGGCTGCGAGATTGTCTGGCCTTCGCCGATCGGCAGCGGCGTATCGTCGTAGGCGAAGGCCTGCTCGCCCTCGGGCACGAAGCGCTCCCTCGGCACGCGACGCATGGCATCGAGCACGGCCTGCGAGGCGATGCCTCGGGCGGCGATCTGGGTATCCACCATTCTTTCCCGCAGACTGACGAAGTCGGTCATCGCTGTGCGGTCGTCTCGAAGATTGCAGCGACCGCATCGAGCACATCCGGCGTGAACTGATCAACGAAGTCGAGAGCCTTGAGATTCTCGCTGATCTGTTCGACCCGGCTGGCGCCCGTCAAAACGGTACTGACATGAGGATTCTGCAGGCACCAGGCGAGTGAGAACTGCGCGAGCGTTGCGCCCATGTCGGCGGCCAGTGGCCGCAACGCTTCGACCCTGGCAATTCGATCCGTGTCGGTCAACTCTTTTTGCAGCCAGGTATACCCCTCGAGACTCCCCCGACTATCAGCCGGGATGCCATCGCAGTATTTACCCGTTAGCATGCCCGATGCCAGCGGGCTCCAGGTTGTCGACCCATAACCGTACTCGCGATAGACCCTGTCGTAATCGGTACCGAACCGGTGTTGGGCGAACAGATTGTAAATCGGCTGCTCCACGATCGGTCTATGCAGGTGATGGCGCTCCGCTATCTCGATGGCTGCGACAATGTCGCTGGCTTCCCACTCCGACGTTCCCCAGTAAAACGCCCTGCCCCGGGAGACGATATCGTGCATGGCACGGCAGGTCTCCTCGATCGGCGTTGTCGGGTCGGGACGATGGCAGAAAACGATGTCGACATAGTCGAGATCAAGGCGCCTCAGGCAGCCGTCGATTCCCTCGATCAGGTACTTCCGATTGAGCGTGTTGGTCTCGTTCGGACTGTCGTTCAAGCCCCAATAGAGTTTCGTCGATACGAGAAAACTGCCCCGCCGCCAACCGAGCTTTTTGAGCGCTTTGCCCATCATCTCTTCAGACTTACCCCCGGCATAAACTTCGGCGTTGTCGAAAAAATTGACGCCGGCATCGTAAGCCGCGGCCATGAGCTCGACAGTGGGCTTCAAATCCAGTTGATGGCCGAAAGTAACCCAGGAGCCAAAAGAAAGCTCGCTTACCTGTATCCCGGCCTTACCCAAGTGGCGGTACTTCATCAGATCTCCCTTCGATTTGACTCTCGCTCGAGTGTCCCTCGTCACGACCTAATTTTTTCAGGACCTCGTCCGTCGGTCCGGGTGGCACTGCTCGCAGACGTTTCTGCGGCAGCGGTGCTGCGCCCGACAAGGCCCAGCACAGNNTCTCGAACTCGGGGTTCGGGTAATCCCCAGTTCTGCCGCCGATTATCTTCGAGTCGAGTGGTGCCCTGCGATAGTTAAGCGCGGTGACCCCGGCGGCCGGGTGGACTGGGTAAACACCTCGATTTTGGACGGCGATCAGCAATGCGAGAGTGCACTAAGTCAGGTCAGTTTGATAAGACCTCGCCTGCGTCTGCCGTCCCGCCGTGCCGGCCTGCGGGACCAAAGCATGCCAGCATCGATATCGCTCAATAGTCTCCACGCTACGCTCACCGACACAGCGACAGAGATTGACCCGCTACCCGAGATCAGCGTGCTGCGTGGAATCGACGGGCCGGAACGGCTCTCCTGACATGTTTTCGCCGGGCTGATCAACTCGGNNGCCACCATCAGTCTGAATCGAGCCTGTTGGCCCCGAAGAAATTTTGCGCGTTACTGGCCGCGGCCGACGGAATCTAACGCCGCGCAGAGGCACAATCTTTGGACTCTGACCCCGCCGTCCGCGTCAGGGACTCAGCGTACTCACTACATCGGCAGTAAAATTATGTAACGTCGATTGCGAGTGCGCCGAGACTCTCCCCCATAAATGCGTCTGGGACAGCACCATTACGCTGAATGCCAGCAGACCCATGACAGCTAACATGCGGATTTTCCTGATGCTCATCGCCAAATCTCCCTCTTTATGACGAATTTTGAGCTTAGCAGATACGGCCGATTTCACCTGATGAGCTCGTCACATTATCGCCATCGCAATAGCGAATTTTGGGCATGCTGCAAGCTCTCCGGGGGCCAGACTAGTGTTGCCAATACTGCAAGGATGCTTGGCTCTGGTCTCCTGCTATTGCAGCATAGCCAAGAAGCACCGGGGTGAGGGCGCGCCCCGAGCCTTCAGTGCGGCCGAAATCGGCATAATGCCCGGGTACAAGGTGTCGGAGAAGACAACATGGAGCCCCTCGTAATTAGGCCGCATCCCCACGATGAGTTCTACACCGCAGAACGTTGCCACATTCTCGAAATGTCGAATTCACCGGCAGACACGGCGCTATCGATCGCCCGAGCGAGGGTCGCTCCAGGCTTGACGACCGAGATGCACCGCGTCAAAAACACGGTCGAACGGTACGTCATCCTTGCCGGAGAAGGTCGTGTCGAGATCGCCGGTTCGCTGACTCAATCCGTCTTAGCCGGGGATGTCGTCCTGATCCCTGCAAATGCGGAGCAGCGCATCACGAATACCGGGGATACGGATCTCGTTTTTCTCGCTTTGTGCACACCACCCTTCGACGCCAACAATTACGAAGCTGCGAGCTGACACCCCATCCGGCCCGCATGCAAGCCGAAGCTCGCCGATGGGCGACCTGCTGCGACTCAGTTTTTCGAGCTGCGGCGGTACTGGCTGAAAAATTCCCAGACGAAATCCATGCCCCATAGCCTCGCGCCGGTGCCGCCTTGGGGACAAATTGGCTGATTAGGAAGTGAAGCCCGCTGCTCGGGACTGACACAGTTGGCCGGGATTTCGCTGCGCCGCTGGCCGCGCCACTCGTGCGCCGCACCGGTATCCATACAACTCAGCACCTGGTGTCCCGGCTCGCGACAGTCGCTGAACGCCCGGCATCTGAGACCATGGGAGTCGCTAATCTCGCTGTGCCAGTCATTGGGTGCTTCTGCACAGCCGAGGCCGGCGGACCACCGCGCTGCCGTGCTCTCAGCCGAGGCAAATATCCAACCATCTGAGGTCGGCGTACCGTCGTGGCCGTTGACATCATCATGCTCACCGTAGAGATGCATTAATGGCACGCTGCGCGCCGGCGCGCATTCATAGCCCGGCGGCATCTGTGCGAGCAAGGCAGCGACGGCCGCGAAGCGTTCGGGCATATCACAGGCCAGTCGCATGGCCATCATGGCCCCATTGCTGTTGCCCAGCAGGTAATACCGCTCGGCATCCACCGGATAGGCTCGTTCAACCGCATCGAAGACCCGGCTCAGGAATCCAGCATCGTCGTGGCAGGAAACCCAGGCGCAATGGTTGCAGCTGCCGCATTCGGGCGGGCACGGATAGCTCAGGCGATCCTCCGTGCAGTGAGGCCCGCCTGACGGGGCCGGCGTATAATTCGACACCAGATCGTTCCAGCTGGTCACCAGAGTCGGCTCGGCACTCGGGTCGTCGCCCAGCGCACCTTTAAAATGGGTGCCTTGGGGATAGACGATGATGTAGCCGTGTCGATCTGCGTGCCTATTGAGATCATAAATCGCCTCGAAACCGGTCGCTGTCGTGCCGTATCCGTGCAGCGCAAAGACGACCGGCAGCTCGCGCCCGGGAGGATTGTTTTCGGGTACGTGAACGAAGAACTCCCGCACGATGCCATCGTGAGTTATCGCATGTCTGTGCATGCGGCCCGAGCCGCTGCGCTCTTCTTTGCCGGCAGCGAGAAAACGGTCAACCCGCTCGGCGACCTCGCGCTGGTAGCACTCGGGATTCGGCCCCATGTGGCCGCAATCCCCGGAAATCTCCAAAACTTCGAAACCCGCTAAGGCGGCGAGTTCGCGGTTCGGATCCGGATTCACCATCAGGTCCGAGCTGAAGATCACCGCGAGGACGCTAAGTCCGCGGATGTCCTCGACGAGCTTTTCCATGTCATTGCGAGGCGCGCGAATGTCATGCGTAAATAGTGCCCGCGTCTGGCTGGCACGATCGCGAAGATAATCGGCATCAGAGCGAACAGCAACACCTTGCGTGTAGGCGCGAACCGGCGAGTCGTCGGCTTCCCGATTGACGTAATTGGGGGTCCAAAGGGTCAGTCCATCGAGGCTGGTCAGCAGCTCGGCTGCCTGCGCCGCAACGGTGGGATCCGAAAGGTCGCCCTGCAGCGCCAGCTGCCAGGCGCGCCACAGCAGTCGGTCATAGTGCGTGGGCCATGGCGTGCCCTCGATAGCAACGATGTGGTTCGCATAGTGCGGCAGTTGCACCAGCCACTCATAGGCCATGTAGCCTCCGAGCGAGACACCGACAACCGCATGGATCGACTCGAGACCCAGAATATCCGCAAGCAGGCGATGCTGTGCGCGTACCAGATCGCGAATGGAGAACTCGGGGAACGATTCACCAGCACCGGCCGTGTAGTTTGATGGTGACGAGGAGATACCGTTACCGAAGGCATTGACCGCAATCACAAAATATCTATTGGTATCGACGATTTTCCCGGGACCGAGATAGCCGAACGTTGCCAGGTCGGCGGCCGACCCATTGTACCAGGTCGGCATCAGGACGACGTTGGACTTATCCGCATTGATCTTGCCGTAACTGCGGTAGCCCAACGTGCACTCGAGGATGCGCCGGCCGTTCTCGAGCTCGCATTCACCGAGATCGGCCAGCACCAGATCGGCCTCACCCCGTGCAACAGGCACAAGCAACGCGAGTAGAAGGAGGTGCGCCCCGAGGCGCCCAGTCCTTGTGTGCCGTGAAAATTTCCCTCGGGCGAGCATGCTCAGTCCTGTGAATAGAAAGCCCGGTAAATTCTACCGTGCCTCCCGCTGAATTTGATTACCTCGCGCCCCCCCGACAGTAATAAATTCGACGACCCTGCATCTACTTTTGGCAAGAATCGACTTATCGGGCGGCCGATTATTGGCAGTGCTTCATGCTCGGGTTGTGCGGACACTTGATCGAGTACGGTCAGATGGGCCGAGCCGTAAGCGAGACGAATGTCACGAGCAAGCTGCGCGCATTGTTCGTGCGCCTTTAGCTGGTCCGGAGTGATCCGCATGTGTATGCGACGACTCTCGCCCAGTCGCTCGTATTCAGCAGCGTCGACTTTTGGGGGTCTGACTGCTCGAGAGGCCTGCAGACCGGGCCAGCATCGTTGTAGAATGCTCGGTTTGATCGTCCCTGCCGTAAAGACACGGTAACGACTTTCCGGCCCCGACCGACTTATCGCTCGAGGCGAGGCCAAGTGATGCGTGACTATTTTCTGCGCCGCCTGCTGTTGATCCCGCCGACCTTGCTCGGCGTGACAATCATCGTATTTGCCATTACCCGGCTGGTTCCGGGAGGCCCCCTTGAGCGGGCAATAATGGAAATGCAGATGATGGGCACGGAAAGCGGTGCGAGCGTCGTCTCCGGGCAGGGCATGGCGATCTCGGATGACCAGCTCGAACGCCTGAAGGAATACTACGGCTTCGATAAGCCGATCCTCGAGAGCTATGTGCTCTGGTTAGGCAAAGTCGTCAAAGGCGATCTCGGCGATTCCTATCGCTATAACGAACCAGTACTCGATGTCATCACGGACCGCTTTCCCATCTCGCTGTACTACGGCATCGTTACCTTGGTTCTGACTTATTCGGTATGCATCCCGCTCGGCGTACTGAAGGCTATTCAGCACAAAACCGTCGTCGACAACGTAACTTCGATCCTCATTTTTATGGGCTACGCCATTCCCGGGTACGCGCTCGGTTCGCTGTTGTTGCTGTTTTTCTCCGTCCGCCTGGGCTGGTTCCCGATGGGCGGATTCGTCAGCTACGATTTCAGCGATTTATCGCTGGGTGAAAAAGTCGTCGACCTGGCACGGCACTCGGTCTTGCCATTGATCTGCTATCTCGTCGGCAGCTTCGCACTCGTCACCCTGTTGCTCAAAAATCACCTGATGGACAACCTGGCCGCCGACTACATGCGCACGGCGATCGCCAAAGGCGTCAGCTTTCGCAAGGCCGTGACGCGGCATGCGATGCGCAACTCGTTGATCCCTATTGCCACCACGTTCGGCCAGAACATAACGCTGCTCGTCTCGGGGTCTTTCCTGATCGAGACGATCTTCGATATCGACGGCTTCGGGCTGCTCGGCCTGACCTCGATCATCGACCGTGATTACCCGGTCGTGATGGGCGTGGTGCTGCTTGGCAGTTTCCTGCTGCTCATCGGCAACATCATCTCGGATGTCCTCGTCGCGCTCGTGGACCCGAGGATCCGTTTTCGTTGATGCTGGCTGCGTAATTCGATGTTCACGCTGAATCCACAGACCGCCAAGAAACTGCGCCGCTTCAGGGCGATCAAACGCGGCTATTACTCGTTCGTCGCCATTGTCATGCTGGTCATCGTTACGGGCTTTGGTGAACTGCTCGTCAACAATCGAGCCCTTTTCGTCAGCTACGAGGGCGACTGGTATTTCCCGACCTACACGAAGTTCCACCCGGGTAGAGACTTCGGGCTCGACTACGATTACGAAGTCAATTACCGGGAGCTGGCTCGGCAATGGGAGGCGGAGCGCAGCGATCACTGGCTCGTGATGCCGCTGGTCCCCTACAGCCCGTTCGAGAACGACGCTCGCGAAGGCGCGTTCAAACCGACGCCGCCTTCGTGGTCCGCCAAGCATTATCTCGGAACGGATTCGACGAGCAGGGACATTCTCGCCCGGCTCTTTTACGGGATTCGCATCGCCCTGCTGTTTTCTTTCGCGTTCGTCATCGCGGTCTATCTCGTCGGGATAACGGTGGGCTGCGCGATGGGCTTTTTCGGCGGCGCTTTCGACCTGATTTTTCAGCGCCTGATCGAGATCTGGTCGAACATCCCTTTCCTGTACATGGTCATTATCGTGTTTTCGGTCATTCCGGACACACTCAGTATCCCCTCGCGCATCGCGGTTCTGCTAACCGTCATGGTTTTGTTCTCATGGACGTCTATGACCTACTACATGCGCACGGAAACCTATAAGGAAAAAGCGCGTGACTACGTTGCAGCGGCCCGGATCATCGGCGCCTCGAATTCGCGCATCATTTTTCGACACGTACTGCCAAATGTGATCTCGACGCTTGTGACTTTCATGCCTTTTACCGTGATTGGTGCAATTTCAGCTATCACGGCCCTGGACTTTCTGGGCTTCGGCCTGCCACCACCGACGCCCAGCCTCGGCGAACTGTTGAAGCAGGGCACGGCGACGCTGCGTACAGCACCGTGGATCGTCACTTCATCTTTCGGCACGCTGGTCGTCATTCTCACGCTGGTCACGTTCGTCGGCGAGGCGGTGCGCGAGTCTTTCGACCCCAAGAAATTCACCATCTATCGATAGGTTGACCATGAAAATAGCAGTCAGACGTTTCTTGCCACTTGCACTATTTGCCCTGTTCGCCGCCGGCTGCGGCAGCGACGACGGCGTTGATATCGAGGCCGCTCCCGACATCACTGCCGAAGTCGAGGCCTACTATCGCGACAATCCGGAGTTCTTCTCGTTCAAGACACCCCTTGACCTGCCGGCTGACCTGCGCTGGGAGGACGGCATGGACCTGCCGGACCTGGGCTCCCCCGAAGCCGAGAAAGGCGGGACTTTTAATTATTTCATATCAGATTTCCCACGCACACTTAGACGCGTCGGGCCGGACGCCAACGGAACATTTCGTGGCTGGATTCTCGATTTCATGGTGCCAAACATGGCTACGATCCATCCGTCAGCCGATGGATTCTATCCGGGACTGGCCGATGCCTGGGCCATCGTGCCAGAGGAACGCACCGTTTACATCCGGCTCGACAAGAATGCGCGCTGGTCGGATGGCGAGCCGATCACGGCCGACGACTACCTGTTCATGTTCTTCTTTTACCACTCCGAATATATCGTCGCCCCCTGGTATAACAACTGGTACAAGACCCAGTACACGAACATCACCAAGTACGACGATTACACGATCTCGATGACGCGCTCGATCCTGCGCCCGCACTTCGAGGACGCCGTACTCGGCTTGTCGCCGATGCCTGAACATTTTTACAAAGAGCTCGGCGACGACTACGTGGAACGCTACCAGTGGCGATTCGTACCGACAGCCGGCGCCTACGTTATCCGCGAGGAGGACATTCGCAANNGGCGAAAGACAAGAAGTACTACCGGAATCTTTACAACGCGGACAAGATCAGGCTCACCGTCATTCGCGACGATGCCAAGTCATTCGAAGCGTTCAAGCGAGGCGATATCGACATGTACCGCCTTAATCTTGCCGAGCTCTGGTATGAGAAGCTGCCCGACTCGGACCCGGACGTGCAGAACGGCTATATCCAGAAAGCGGTCTTCTACAACGATATACCGCGGCCCACCTACGGACTCTGGATCAATACGGCCAAGCGACACCTCGACAACCGGGACGTGCGCATCGGTATACACCATGCATCGAACTGGCAGCTGGTCATCGACAAATTTTTCCGCGGCGACTACCGGCGCATGCGAACGTCGGCCGATGGATACGGCATCGCAACCCACCCGACCTTGCAGGCACGCGAGTACGATATCGTTAAAGCGCAGGAACATTTTGCAAAAGCCGGGTTTACTCAGCGGGGCGATGACGGCGTGCTGCAAAATGCGGCTGGCGAACGGCTGTCATTCGTGTTGTCTACGCCCTATTCGAACCTCAAAGACGTGCTGACAATTCTCAAGGAGGAGGCACTCAAGGCCGGGCTCGAATACCGCATCGAAGTCCTCGATATGACGGCAGGATTCAAAAAGGCGAATGAGAAGAAGCACGACATTCAACTCTCGGCGCTAAGCGTCGGTGATCGCTATCCCCGCTATTGGGAAACCTATCACTCTGACAATGCGTACGATAAGGCGTTTCTCGAAGATGGCTCGGTCAACCCGGACCGCAAGATCAAGGTCCAGACCAATAACATTGAGAGCCTGGCCGACCGGGAGATAGATCGTCTGATCGACCAGTACCGAACCGTGGAAACCGAGGAAGAACTTGTCGCCACGGCTCACTTGCTCGAGGAAAAACTTCGTGAGCACGCCTCGTTCGTACCCGGCTTCATACAGGGTTACGAGCGCTCTGCACATTGGCGCTGGGTTCGCTTTCCGGAGAGCTTCAGCGAGCGTGATATGCGCTATGTATACGAATACCAGCAATTCTGGATCGACGAGCAGGCGCGCGAGGAAACGCGGGAGGCAATGCGTACGGGTAAAACCTATCCGCCAAGCATAAGAATCTACGACCAGTACCGGGTCGAGTAAAGCCGGACGTGGGCGATTCCTTACTCAGCGTTGACGGCCTCGCCGTCGAGTTTTACACAGACGAGGGCGTTGTCCGCGCAGTTGATGAGCTGTCTCTCAGCGTTGCTCAGGGGGAGACGCTCGGTATTGTCGGTGAGTCCGGTTGCGGCAAGAGCGTGACCGCCCTATCCGTCATGCGACTCCTGCCGCAGCCGATGGGTACGATCGCTGCCGGCTCGATCGTTTTTAAAGGGGAGGACTTGGCGAAGCTCTCCGTCGAGCAAATGGCGAAAATCCGTGGCGCCGGGATCGGCATGGTTTTCCAAGAACCGATGACTGCGCTGAATCCGGTCAAGACCATCGGCAAACAGCTTATCGAATCGCTCCTGCTGCACACGAATCTCGATGTCAGGCAGGCTACTCGCCGCGCCATTGAAATGCTCGATCACGTCGGCATCCCGTCTCCGGACATTCGCATGGGCGAATATCCGCATCAGCTCTCCGGTGGCATGCGCCAGCGCGTCGTTATCGCCATGGCGCTGATCTGCCGGCCGGCGCTGCTCATCGCCGACGAGCCGACGACGGCCCTCGACGTGACCATCCAGGCCCAGATCCTCGAACTCATCAAGGACCTGCAGCGCGAGCTGGGCATGGCCGTGATCCTGATAACTCATGATCTCGGTGTCATCGCCGAGACCTGCAACAACGTAACGGTCATGTACGCGGGCAGGATGGCCGAAAGCGGTTCGGTATTCGATATCTTCGATCGCCCGGAGCATCCGTATACGCAGGGGTTGCTGGCATCGATTCCGCGCCTGGAGGATCCCGGTAAAGAACGACTGCAGACCATCGAAGGTATGGTGCCTAGCCTACTCGACCTGCCTCCTGGTTGTCGTTTCGAGAATCGCTGCCCGCACCGGCTGGCACGCTGTGCCAAAGACACGCCCAGCGCCGCAACAGTCGAGGGGGCTCATCGGGTCAGCTGTTTCAACAGGCAGCCCCCTCCGCCTCGCAGCAAGGTTGCCGCAGGTTAGCCGCAATGGCGACGGAAAAGCTCCTCGAAGTCCGCGACCTGCATATGCATTTCCCTGTGCGCGAGGGCGTTCTCTTGCGCGCGGCGCGCTACAACAAGGCTGTCGACGGCGTCTCCCTGCATATCCGCCGGGGAGAAACGCTCGGACTCGTTGGTGAATCCGGCTGCGGCAAATCGACGCTGGGTCGTTGTATCGTCAATCTCTACCGGCCGATCTCGGGTCACATTCTCTTCGACGGAACGGAAATATCGCGCCTCAATAACCGGGAATTCATGCCGTATCGGCAGAATATCCAGATGATTTTCCAGGACCCGATGGAATCGCTCAACGCCCGCCACACGGTCGGCGATATTCTCGAAGAACCGCTGGTCGTGCACACCATCGGCGATCCCGCTGCCCGGAAACAGCGGGTTCGCGAACTCCTGAACATCGTCGGCCTGCCGTCGCGCTCGGCCACGCGTTACCCATTCGAGTTTTCCGGCGGTCAGCGCCAGCGCATCGGTATCGCCCGAGCCATTGCCCTGAATCCGAAGCTGATCATCTGTGACGAGCCAGTCTCCGCACTCGATGTCTCGATTCAAAGTCAAATACTCAATCTGCTGGTCGATCTGCAGAAGGAGTTCGACCTGTCCTATCTGTTCATCGCGCACGACCTGGCTGTCGTCAAACACATTTCGAATCGCATTGCGATCATGTACCTTGGTCGTATCGTGGAGACGGCCGGAAGCGAGGCGATACACAAAGACAGTCGTCATCCGTACACGCAGTCCTTACTCTCGGCTATCCCGGTCCCCGACCCACATACGAAAACACAGCGCATCGTCCTCGAAGGCGACGTACCCTCACCGATCGATCCGCCTTCAGGGTGCCCGTTTCACCCGCGTTGTGCTTACCGACGGCAACGCTGTGAGACGGAGTCGCCGTCACTCCGTGCGCCAAGGGAAAGCTCACACGAGTTTGCCTGTCACTTCGACCTCGAGTTCACCCGCGGCGCCTGAGGATGGCGCGAGGCAAGACCTGACGGGGAGACTCGAGCCGGCCGATCCGAATCCGTCGCATCCGCAGTAGCAATGCCCCTCGCCCTCGCCACCCCCGACAATTACGGGCATTTTCCGGCGTCGGCGCCGCATTTACCGGGTAACTGTGCCGGCGATAAAAGCATGGCCGTGCAAATCCGAATCTTCCGCGTCA
>JABAOE010019828.1_pt2 | contig 12303 bp, 17 predicted proteins | sample 7062141 | NCBI WGS metagenome assembly JABAOE01 (sample SAMN14538627, study PRJNA623070) | marine sediment metagenome | biome: marine biome [ENVO:00000428]; feature: marine pelagic biome [ENVO:01000023]; material: deep marine sediment [ENVO:00002113] | place: India: Gulf of Khambhat ...
AAGGGGCCAGGTCACAACTGGATTCGCCCGAATAACTCGCTGGGCTATCGACCTCCTGCATCGGAAACTGTCACGTACATTCGCTAAAAATGCACTGACACACCCCCAAGGACATGGTGTACCGAGTAGACCGTCTCGAGTCCTAACACCGTAGGAAAATCAAATGTGGCCCGGTTGTATTTATACTCAGTAAAGACCGCAAGGTGCTCAGTCGGAAAGAACCGTAGGCCCGTGAACGCATTGAGGCCGGGCACGGCATTATCGCTTTCCGTTATCCCGGCGAGGTTCGCTCTCGCAAAGAACACGCCTATGCCGACCCCTGCATAAGGCTGCCACTGCTTGCCTGGATAGCGCATCACGGCATTGGTTGCCCACGTGATGACCCTGACACTGGCCCCAGGCGTAGTCATCGTCAACGCCCCCCCGGCCCAGAAACAGTAAACGACTGCTGTTTGACATGAGGTATGGAGTGAAATACCTCGCTTTCGATGCCGAACCATTCTCTTTTCGGAAGGTAATAGCCGACCTTCCCTCCATAGACGACAGAACCGTGCACCTCCAAGTCGGACCCGGAGAGCCCTGCGAAGGCCCCGGTCCCTTGAACGCTGCTTAAATCATCCCCGTGCGTATACCCCACTTGCCCCGCCACATACAGTTCCGCCCGCACGGGGTGACCGACGAGCACCAGAGCTAGGAGCCCCAGGGGCACAGGTCCGCATAGAACGATAGTGCCTCTGCGTCTCATGCAACTCTATATCTCCCACATGACGATGAGCTGCGATCATGAGACCTCGGACCCGCCCCGCGATCAGATTGTGAGCATATTTCATGCTTCATGACACGCACCTGGCTCGTGTCACGAAGACCGTAATGAATCTGAACGGATAAGACGGTTCAACCGAGGCCGGCAACCATGATGACGACGTAGACTTGAGGAAATAAGTCTCACCCAGGTTCACGCGGTGCGGTAATAATCTACACATCTCACGTGCAGGCGGTGGTGGGCACACACCCCCTGTCTCATGAACAATGGGTCTCCTATCTATGTGGAATGTACCCCGTGACAAAAGGGAGAGGTCACCTGGTGGGAGGCGAGGAAGGGAACCCGATATCGAGCCATACGGAATTCATTCTCCTAGAAGTTCCGTTCGGAACACGTGGCAGGCGGCCCTTCTATCACCGGCTGCACTCCTTACGTCAGATCAGCCGCGTGTAGAGGGGCGGGTCGCAGTAAGATCTAGAGGGTGTGGCCGCGATCTGACCGCCCATAGGAGAGAACCNNACCCACACACCGTGCGCCGAGCCATTATGGTGTGTCTGGACTGATTCTTGATTTCATTGTGGAGCCTGATCCTCCCGTGGCTGATTGGGGAGAGCGTCTCCGATCGCTGACCCCATGGGCGGGGTGACACCGATTGAAGAGCCGAAGGGTGGGGTCTGGCCGATATCCGGCCCAGTTGGGGACGTCCTTCCGATCTCGGGTCCTCTCGGTGCGGCAACGCCAATGTCTGGGCCAGTCGGCGGGGTCACGCCGATCACGCGACCAGTCGGCGCCTGGATCGGCTCCTTGGATGGAGAATACTCCGTTCGAATTGCATCCTGGATGCCTTCGATGCGACGGCGCTCACGGGCAGCGGCTTCGAAGTCCAACTTCGGCAGTTGTTCCAACACCCGATGAATTTCTGTCAGACGCGATTTGAGTTCGCGCAACTGCTCGCGGGCGTTGGCCACTGGTGCAATGACGCCATAGGCTTGGAGCGCACGAATCCGTAGAAGGTCGTACATCTTGGTCTCGACCTCCTTAAGATGATGGGTGGCCTGCGCTTCAAGGTCATCAATCTGATCCATCGACGCGGGGTCGGTCGCACAGCACGCGAGAACTTCCCGATACCGCTGGAGAAAGACCTGCGTGTGACGTTCGAAGTCCGTGATCGGAGGCCTTGTCTGTGTGGTGACTCTCCGCGCTGCTTCCTCCTTTGGATCAAACGGCACGCAGCCAGCTTGTTCATAGTCCGCAATGACGCCCTCGCCACTCGGTCCAGGGCACCAGTACAGCGCGCTCTGCGCAGGTTCGATTTCCCAACCGAAGGCCAAGACCACACTCAGCCACGCCACGCGCAGGAGCAACCCTCCCAGCACAGTACCGTGGAACTCACCACCATGTGACGACTGACCACTGGTCCTGTTGTGGGATGCGAGCACGGTGATGTCCTCCTCGACGAACCTTGCGCGATGCCTCTCCTCAGCCAGCGCGCAAAGGCCACGGGCCACGCCAATGTCCAACGTATAGCACTTACGACGTACTGACCGGCTCCGCGTAATTGTACCAGATCGACTGTCACTCAACGCCCGCTGAGGCATCATCACTTCCGGTGCTGGTGGTCGAAAGGGCCAAGCGGGGGACGCGACAACGCACTGCACAGAGCATCAGCAGAAGGGCCGAAACGTAATAGGCACGGGCGACCTTACTCAGTTGTTAAACCCGCGTTGTACATAACAGCATTTTGTACAGGGAAGCGACAGAGGGGGCGAAGCGCGAAAGTTGTCCCCTGCTTCCTCTCCTTCAATCCACCACCCTGAGCCATACGGATTGGTGCGACTCTCAGGAGAATAGGGCTTCGCTGCGTCATATGGTGGTTGATCGAATCCGGTGAGTACGGCTTGCCGGACCGACTGTGGGGATTGCTGATCAAGTCGGGATTGTACAGATTCGTCCTCAACTTGCCGCGGTAGTTCCCCTGCTGGTCATAGAGGCGTGGGGGGCATCGTAATAGAGGTTGGAGCAGACTGATTACGATACGGGCTCCCGTACCAACCGAACTCGTTGGTGATGCTGTTCGGAGCATAGGGACTGCCGGCGCCACACGAATTGGCCATCGAGTCGTGACCGAATTCCTTGGCGGAGCGGTTGCCGAGATCTTCTGCTTGAGCAGTTCGAGGACCGCTTGAATGACAAGGGGGTATCCAGGCGGATGCCCAGATTACAAATCCGAATGATTGCCGTCCTATTAGTTATTAGTAGCGTAGTGCCATTTGGGTTCTGTTGCGGTAGGACCAGACCGTGATATACGAACCCCTCAGTGTCATCCGAAATCAAAGGGTGCTGTCACCGATGAAGGGTAAAAGGTTGTGGAACAAGTTGTTGGTTGCTGGAGCCATAGTGGCGGGGATGGCATCCACGCCGCCTACGGTCTACGCCGGCGGAACGATCAAGGCCGACGATGACAAGTGGATTTCGGTCAGCATGGGTATCCGGGCCAGCTTCAACGCGATCGAAAATGGGGCGGTCAGCGGCACGGCTTACAGCAACGACTTCAGGGTGGACAACGCTCGTATCTACCTCAACGGCCAAATCCACAAGTACGTCGGGTTCACCTTCACCACCGAATGTTTTAACTGTAACGTCGGTGATGGCGGCGCTCAATTCGGCGGGAATTCCAGTATCGGGTTGCTCGATGCGATCGGGAAGTTCGAGTTTAATAAGTACGTGAACTTCTGGGTCGGGCGTACGTTGGTGCCGACCACGCGAGGCAGATTAAATGGTCCATTCTTCCATGCGGTCTTCGATCCGTTTCGGACACCGTTTTTTCCCGCCGATCAAAGCAGGAACTTTGGCGCTGGTGGCGCGGGTCTCTATGGCCGTGACAACGGTGTGGTCTTCTTCGGGAAAGTCGATCCTGGGATTGGACATCTCCTCTATGTCGCGTCGGTCTTCACGGGACTGCGATCAGGAGCAACAGGAGGCTTCACCCCATTGGGCATACCCATACCCGCGGGGCAAGGCGGCGGACCGAATCAAGGCAGCAGCCTGGCGTACGCGGGGCGTCTCACCTGGAACCTGCTCAACGATGAGTATAATCCTGGGTACTACACCAAGGGGACNNGGGACCTACTATGGAACAGCCGGCGATATTCTCGCGCTCGCGGTCGCGATCAGACACCAGAAAGATGGCGCAGGTTCCAATCAGCCTTTTCTCGGTGGGAATACAAAGGATTTCACGGGTATTACGGTCGATGTCCTGTTCGAGAAACTCATCCCGAACAACATGGGTGTCTTCACGTTCAACGGAGAGTTCAAACGATTTTGGGCACAGGACCAACGTACGACCCTCTCAGCTGCGGCCGGACTTGTCAGTGACTGCTTCTGCGTGTTTAGTGGGTATAGCTGGACGGTGTACGGTTTGTATCTGATCCCGAAAGAGATAGGGATCGGGAGATTTCAGCCCTATGTACGATTTACCAGTATTCACCCGCTCTACAGCAACCAACGGGAGGAATGGGAAGGGGGCGTGAACTACATCATTGCGGGGCACAATGCGCGCATTTCGACCTACTATCGGTATGGCGATCTGGCCACGAAGGGCTTTATAGGCAACGTGTTCTTCCCCGGTGCGACCGGGAACAGGGTCGATTCGTTCCACGTCGCGTTACAGATGCTGTATTAAGAAAGAGCATGTCCAGCGTTTGGGACAAGCTGAATCCCGTCGTGTGGAGTTCGGCGTATCGTTTGTCTGTCAATTGCGATCCGTGTGTCCTTGAATCACCGTGCAGTGAATGGATCGCCAAGCACTCACGGGGTCGATTCTGTGGAATGAATCTGGTTCAGCCAGATCGTCTGGTGCACCCAACGACACGTGACACACCAAACCCACGAGAGCCACCAACGAGTTCTCCATTGCGCAGAAGGGCGAAGTAACGATTACGGTTCGCGTGGGGCCGGATCAGGCGAATAGTGTTGAAGCGTTGATCGTGGAAGGTTGCGTTTGTATGAACGGCATGAGAGCCTCACAGGGAGGCGTATTGTAGGTGTGTTGGGAGAGCGGTGCAAGTTTAGAGGTGGTGAGCACGCACGTACACCCCGTTGGGCAATGGGACTCTTTTAAGGCATGCACTCCTCAAAGGAAATAGCGTGTGAGGCTTCTATACACGTCGATTGATAGGCAATCGTCTCTTTAAATGATTCCCGATCTTACCTAGAACTGCGTGCACTGTAACACGTGGCCCACACAGAAACAGTTTGTTGTGGTGGGTCGCGTGGCCGCATTTAGCTGATAGTAGAGAATTTGTTGCTGATACGACCAGCTCTGAAGGGTCTGCGCAGCGAGTTGGCGCTGCGCGAGTTCATATTGATGTGCCTGATTGGGCGCTGCCTGGTGACCTTCACCCAGCTGTTAGACCACCTGCTCAGAGCCGTTCACACATCGAGTGCGGGATGATGGTGTCAGCCGACGGGGACCGATTGCCCAAGGCGTGGTGGGGTGATCAAGTTGCGTCTCGGGAGGATTTCAATCTCAAATCCACACCGTTTGGATGTTCCCGTTGAGCGAGCACGGCCTTCACTCAGCGGGGCTTACCCCACCGGGCTTCTTCGGATCGCGAGAAGATGCCACGGACATTGGAGTTGCCTGCTATTGCGGATCAGGAGCGCATACCACCAACCACTCGGGCGGCGACACAAGCGCTGGTCGTCACACACACCATGAGCAGGCCACTCTTTGTCTCAACGCCGTTGACTCGGTACCTAGGTACAGGGTGTACGGTACGTGAGGAGGGATACCATGGACGCAGACTTCACAATCGGCAAGCTCGCAAAGGTAGGAGGCGTCAGCCTTCAAACGGTCCGCTATTATGAACGCCGACGACTCCTGACTCCTCGGGGGAGGACACCATCCGGATATCGGCTGTATGGTGACGAGGCCCTCCGGCGGTTGCGCTTTATCAAGAACGCCCAGGCGCTCGGATTCACATTGCATGAGATCACGGAGCTCCTCAACCTCCAAGTCAGCACGGTCGCCCGCTGTGGGGATGTCCTGCGCAAGGCGCAGACCAAGTTGACGCAGGTCGAGGCTAAGGTCAGGGACCTCCAAGCACTCGCTCATGCCCTCCAAGGCCTGATCCGCACGTGTAGGGCGGGGCAGCCGACGGATCGATGCCCGATCTTGACGAGCTTGGAAGCTGCACCCACGATGCAGTCACGAAGACACGTGGGCAAAGAGGGCGTTTGACTCGGTACCGTAGTACAAGGAGTAGACTGTGAGCGAACGAAAGGGGGGAGGTGATTGCAATGTGTCCTTGGGTTGAGACACTGGGTTTCTGTCCCTTCGAAGTCGTCTCCAGCGTGGGCCTTTGGCTGCGGGGACTGTTTGGGTGAGGGTCCTGTGAGTCAAAAGGTAGGTCAGATTGAGCTGGAGTGGGGTGGGGTGAGCACAAAACGAACACAACGTGGAGTTTCAGGCGTATCCGAATGCCGCCGGAGCAACGCGCAAGCTGGTGAGATCGCCTGGTACGCCGAGATCAGGCCGGTGGGGAACCAACTGTTCCAGATGAGATATACAACACTCCCCCATATCCTTCATCAAAGGTTGTATCTTGAAAGTAGCGCTCAACTGATTTCCAGGTTTGGTTATCGAAGTACGCCTCGGTCACTCCAAAGGGACGTGAACACCATACGAACAGCTTGAACAGCCACGACGGCCATCGACCTGGCCGTTTTCCGTCCATGATCACAATTCGTCCACCGGGAATGAGTGCTTGGGCTATGTTCTCCACCACCCGGTCGTGCTCAGCGATGTACCCGAATACGCCGATGGACAATGCTGCATTCACGCGCTCAGGGAATTCATACTCCACTAGATCTCCATGGACTAAGCGGACATTGTTCCACTGTGCACGGTCGATTTTTTCCTGGGCGCACGCGAGCATCGCAGAACTGAGATCCACACCAATCAGTTGCCCCTCAGGGCCTATGGCTTCGACAAGAAGCGGAAAGCTCAAGCCGGTTCCACATCCAAGATCGACGACACAGTNNAAGGTGCAAGAGGTTCACGGCACGCGCACGATATTTGTCCATGCGAAGTCCCGCGAGCTTATACAGCGTCATCGCTGCGTCATATTGCTTCGCTTGCCGCTGGTACGCTGCCTCGACGACTTGCTTGGAGATCGGCATGTGAAGGGCTCCCGACTACGACACGTTGTGAACGGCTATCCCGCAACCACGAAACTTTCGCGGCTTCGTTCTCTGGCATCCTGCAAATGGATTAGGACCCACCCTGGCCAGCTGAGTCCAAAATCGCGCGCCCCCAGGGATTATCGATCACTATGCGCCAGTGGCCATCTGACTCTCTGTGCAAGACCGTCGAGGCAACACCTCCCATTTCCAAAGAAGCTCTGTCGGAGGCCGCATCAACCAGGCGCCACCGGATCGTGCAGAGCGCGATGTCACCGCAGACGATGACGTGGTCCTGTTCTTTCATGACGTGGGGGTGGGTCTGAAAGAGCTTTTCGAATTCTATCCGTAACGCGGATTTCCCCGAAATGATGTCCCCCGGTTTCGCAACCCAGACTGCGTTTTCTTCGTAATGGGATAAAACTACGTCTATGTCCCCATGATTAAACGCGTCATCGGCTTGATCGATTGCCTCTTGCGGAGTCGTTGCCACGGATCGGAGTCCTCTAACAAGTGCGAGACCTAACTATGTATTATCCGGCTCCGCATAAGACACTAATTGCTTTGCAACGCTGGATTAGACCCTTGCGGGATCTTGCCAGGAGAGGGTCCTGAGCCAAACTACTACTTAGGTGTTTGCAAGTACATCTCATTACTGGATGGTCTTATACGGTTCGCATAAGGCTCCCCCCGTTGAATGGCGTCACAGGCCGTCGGCTGGATTCCGTGCGCCCCGCGGGACACAAATTGAAGAAGCCCTGCTGAGACCAGCATCCTGTGTCTCTGTGGCCAGAGCAACACCCTATTTTCATTCTGCTTTCGCCCCTGCAAAGGCCGCCTCAAAACCTACTCTGTGTGGCTGGCTTCCTGTTGTGGGATTATGGTCCCGCATTCCTTGCAGATGAGGTTCCCTGTACGCTTCCCGGTCTCTGCGAGTTCGTAGTCGACCACTTTCTTATGCGCGCATCCTTCTTGGGACTTGTCACCTTGGCTTGAACGACCGGCCTCGTTCGAAGACATTGGACCTCCTTCAGTTAGTTAGGTAGCCCTCGTGAACTCAACTGGTTTCTAGCATCTGAGCCGCTGCAGCAGCTGACATCAGTTCCAGGTCACGCCACAAAGATTTCAGAGAAATGACTTGGTGAAATGCTCTGTTGCTGATCACAAATATCCCCTCCGAGACAAGCGTAAACCTCCGTCACATAAGCGTGCGGGGCTCATATCACATAATTCACATAGCGAAGTAAAGAGAACTGCCCCAAACCGCTACGGTGTCCCGGTGGGGGTGGTGAATTACGACCCAGTCGGACATATAAGTAAGGTTCGGAGTCTGGTGTAGAAACATCCTCTAACTACTTTGAATTTTGTAGGAATTATGAAAGAAGTCCGCCCGGATGCTTCTGGCACTGATGGTGCTGTGTGTCATAAGCACGCTGGTGAGTCGACGAGAAAGGAGGTACTGAAAGCTGACGAGTGTGAATTGACAATTGATGAAGCGGTATATTTCTGGGTCATATTTATCAGGCAAACCTCCACTGATACAGGGAGGGTGAAGAAGACAGCCAACGCCTATACCCAAAAAAGAGCTGCTCGCAATTTCAACTGAAAGTTGAACCGACTCACAGCTTTTTAATGTGTGCCCGTGGGCGCAAAGGTCCCGCTTCTTCGCTAGTGATTGCAGAGAGTCGGGAGAGAGAGAAATGACTAATCAACACAGTGGGGTACATTAACGTGAAAGAAAGGAGCGTGTGCGATGCTAAACGTAATCAGATTGGCTTCTATATTAATAGCCTTCTCGCTGGTTCTTGCAATACCAAACTTCGCTATGGCTGCTGTTGAGGCCCCGGTTGGGAAAGGTAATAATCAGGAACTAGCGATGTACTATGCGGACCAGGCGAAGGAGTTCCTGGCGCAAGCGAAATTCTGGGAAAATACTGCAGAAGCCTATGAGCATCACCCGGAACTCTATGCAGACACCGACATTGCCGAGGAAGCAGAGCATTGCCGGAAGATTGCTCGCGAACTTCGGAAGTCGGCTTCCGAGGCTCAGGCCTTGGCAAGCGAACACTTGAGTCTGTCACGCAAGGGTCAGTAAGTAGCATGGGCCCGGCGAATGAATTGAATAATGGTCGCCGAGGTCATACGGAAACACCGTCTGACGGGAGGAGGGTCAGATCCTCCCGTCGACTCCTACGGTCTCAACGGCTGGGGATCAGCCCAAGCCTTTCCGTCCCCCTCGCACCCTTACTTTTTGAAGATCAGCCGTGGGGCCTCAAGTTCCGTCATCGCCACCGTCACAAGTTCCCAGCCGCTCCCGCCGTACTCCGTTAACGCCGTTTGTATGGCCTGAGTATCCCCTTGGACCTCGATGACTTTATAGACAAAGATCTTGGGTTCCTGAGCCACTGACGGCTCGTCCACAGGCCACAGGCCGATCATCAGATTCAGTACCAGCAACACGATCGCTAAGGTCCATGTGCCACGTCTGTCATTATGTGCCATACCGTGTTCCCTCCTTACACCTCTTCGAGTTGTTCCCTCCCGATTGTGCATTGCTGTGCAGATGCCACGTAGAGGACCTGTGGAGAATGACGTGGCAGATCCCCTTCTGTTGTCCAGACTCTCACGGAGAAGCATCAACTGATGTTTTGCCTCAGATGTGGTCCAAACACACGGTGAGCCGAGCGGCGGTCCCAAAACCTTTTCACACTCTATTTCGTAAGCTCGTGAAGTTGCGCGGAGGTGCATTCGGATCTCGCTGGGCTCAAAAACAACTCGTTCTGGAATCCCTGATGGGACTACACATTAAACCGAGAGGGATTCACCAAGCGTCCGCAGCAGTGTTCCTCCATCACCTTTCCATACACTGCCGTGCATGCACGCGAGTGTGGCTGGGTTCGTTGCCGCGAGCCGGTCCAGCATCCCGCGTGCGTTTCTTGTGTGTGAGAAGTAATCCATTTCATGACGGAACGCCTCACTTGGTCCAAGAATATCCGACTCCGTGATTGCCGGAAGATCAGTGCCTCCCTGTGTAAACAGATCCCCACAAAGCATCGTCGCAGTACGTTCTTCCATCAAATAACCACATTCCCATGCATGTGGGAGATGCGGCATGTCGAACCAGCGCACGACGTGCTTGCCGAGCGAGAAGCGCTCTTCATCAGCCAGCGCGCGGGGTGGCCTATCAGCAAGGTCACTAATCGAGACCATCGCAGCGATTGTGCCGCACAAGGGTACAGCCTGTGGTGCAACGCCCAGCCATTCGTTGAGCGAGCCACACTCGTCAGCTTCTACATGGGAGAAGGCGACATAGCGCAGCCTCTCCACCGGCAACAGGCTTGCCACGGCTTCCTTTACGAGGGGAAACATCTTTCGCGGTCCAGTGTGAAAGAGCAATGGGTCATCATCGATGATGAGGTATTGGTTGAACGAGAACCCACCAGCCCCTTCGATCATCACAGGTGTGTTGATGCGATAGATGCCGTCAGCAACCTCATGTACATTCGTTCCCGACTGCCTGTTCGTCACGGTCATCGGACACTCCTTATCTTACACGGCGTGTTAAGTGTGCTCGGAGATTTGTCCCCCAACCACAGATATGTGTCATAGCCCAACCAGAAAAGATTTATTTTTTGACCTGCTTCAGGATAGGTCAAAACCCCTGAGAAATCGACGGCGGATTCAGAGGAGTTCAGGAGAGGTTTCTGGGCCGGGGCGTGAGGGACCACAGAGATGTTTGTGCCGCGAGCTCGGGTAGTCTCAGGGGAGCCCCATCGTTCCGACTGTTTCACCCTAACTGCCTCGCCAGCGGTAAAGGCATGGCATAGGGAGAGGATTCAAACCCCATTCGAAAGGCAGGTTTTAAACGGGGTTTTGCGGGGGTTTTTGACTCGGAAACCCCCTTTAGTGAGAGTTTTCGTCTTCTCCAAACTAAGCCCCGGGTAGCAATGTATCACTCCGTTTTCCCAGCAATAACAGGGAACCATTCACAGACCGGTGGTGATACATGCCGAAACACAAGTCCGTCTCCCAGATGACCTGCCTCGCGAGACCAGCCACCCGATCGGATGCAAGAAGGTGTCCGCTTCACGGCAGCTACCGCACCACAGCCTGAAAGACCTTCAACGCCACCCGCAAGCGTGCCTCGTCGGCTTCCTGCGCCAACTTGCGGACGGTTTTGCGTAGGTCCATGAGAGTCCCGGGCGGCCCAAAGTTAAACAGCTCCCACAACTCCACCTCCAAGGAGTCCGCCAACTTCGCCAGCATCTCTACTGAGGGACTCTGACGGCCCCCTTCAATACGGCTCAGATACTGGGGGGTGATCTCAACCTGCTCGGCCAGCCCTTCCTGTGTCACGCGTCGCGCCTTCCGAACTTCGCGGATCCTTCGCCCTAAGCGTCGCAGTAAGTCCTTCATCCGTCCCTCCTGGGACGGCAGCTTGCCTCGTCGAAGGAGAAAACGGAATGCACGAATAGATCATCTTTACTTTACAAACTAAACTTATTCGATATAGTTCTATACCAGAGAGATTGAGAATGGCCATCTATCTCTATCCCTTAGTGCAACTCATATCAACCTATGGCGAGGCCGAAGAAGGAGACCTATCATGCTCAAGCAACGTGTACGAGTCGCGTCCAACCTGGTCCGCTGCGCTGGTGTCCTGGCAATGTTCGGGGGAGGACTCCTCTATCCCACAGCAGGAATGGCCGAGTTCTACGTGGGCGGTCAGCTCGGCGCTCAAGCGTCCAATAAGTTTGGCGACGTGGAGGCGACGGGCGGACCAGACAGCGTGANNACCTGAAGAACTCGTTCGTGTTCGGGGGCAAGGCGGGGTATTTCTTGCCTCGGTTTCCTTACCTGGGGGTTGAAGTGAGGGCGTCCCATGCCAAGCCAAATCTCGAACCTCAACTGAGTATGGTGGGGGGACCGGTGCCCGGGATAGCGGTCTTCGACCGAGCGAGTCTCCGTGTCGTGACCGTGGCGGTCAACCTCGTGGCTCGCGCCCAGATGAAAAATCTAGAGCCGTATGCGGGCGTGGGAGTCGGCGTGTTCTTTGCGCGACTGAAAGATCCGATGGGCACCAGTCGCTCTGACAATGGAGTGCTGGGGTTCACAGCCCTGGCAGGGTATCGGTATTTTGTCACGGATGATCGTCGGGTGGCGCTCGGTGTGGAATACACGTACGAACGGGCCAACTTCAGCTTCGATAATGTGCTCGATCCAAGCCTCGGGTTAGGGACCGGCTTGAACGGTGACTATGAAGCACACGCTGTAACCGCGGGGCTTTCGTACCACTTTCAATGAGCACGAACAGGAACTTGTCTTGATGAGGACCCTGATGCTATGAGCTCTCGCGG
>JABAOE010035420.1_pt3 | contig 12297 bp, 8 predicted proteins | sample 7062141 | NCBI WGS metagenome assembly JABAOE01 (sample SAMN14538627, study PRJNA623070) | marine sediment metagenome | biome: marine biome [ENVO:00000428]; feature: marine pelagic biome [ENVO:01000023]; material: deep marine sediment [ENVO:00002113] | place: India: Gulf of Khambhat ...
CTCCTTGATGACTTGTGTGGGGACCTCAGTAGCATCACAGGAGAATGTATGGCCAAGACGCGCGGCGATCTCTATTTGCTCAGGTGTGACTGAGTGACAGTGGTCACTTTGTATACGCAGCTGGCGTATCCGCTCATCTGACATGTGGCTGCGATAGGTGCTGAACATGATCTCTACAGATCCATCTCCGGAAGAGTGCCAGCCAGGGATATTACTAATACGTCCCTCGGCTGCCAGTTCCGCCAGGGTCACCAGGTGGTCAGTACGGCGTCCACGGTTAGGAACGACGTTGCGCTCATCAATCGCTTTAATATCGATTCCAGGTGGTTCAGGAGGACATTGTTCCCGGGTCTTGATATCGTCATTTATCGCGATCATGGAGGTGCACCAGGCCACACCACCTGCATCAATTCCACCGACACTACTGCCTGTGCTGAAGAACCAGTCAGAACCATGTCCTACCCAGTCACCGATTCGGCGGTAGGATTCTTTGATACTGTCGGAGAAAGGTTGCAACCAGCGATGGTCCCAGGCCATTCGAATAGGCATGAGGTCATTTCTGTCCATGTGGTTAGTGGCGCTGAATCCACCCTCGCATTGAATATGACTCTTATAGGTCGTTACACCAATCTGAGCATTGGCCTGCATGACCTCGAAGTAACCTTGTATGTATTTGTTAAAGGTCTCCTGATCCTGGGTTGCTATCAGGTCCAGGCTGGTGCATCGTGAAAAATCAGAATACTCTCCAGACCATCCAGTTTCTCTATCCACCATCCAGTAATCCGAAGGCATATCATTGCCGTAGTATTGTTCTATGGCCTCGATGGCCCGGGTGTTCATGACAGAACCACCACGGGTCACTACGAACACCGGATGGTCCTGGGTGAGCTGGTCCAGATCGGACCTGACAATGGTTTGTCCGAATGCCTTTACCGCAACACCAGGGGGGTTGACCCGGACCCGTATCCATTTTCCGGCTGGGATCTGTTGTGCCCGGGCACGAATAGCCCCGGCCAGGATCTCTGCCGCGTGATCAGGATCATCTGCCCGTAACTGTATGACTAGTAAATCGGGGACATAGTTGACGACCCACGGAAAACCGGTTGCAGTTTCATAGATATGATTATGAGTATCGATAAGACCGGGAATAACTGAATTACCCCTGGCATCAATGACCTCGGTCCAATCTGCGATAAGTTGCTGGATGTCTTCGTTACTGCCAATTGCCAAGATTCTGTCCCCCTGTACCGCAACGGCTTCAGCAATAGTGACCTGATCGGGATCATCGTTATCCGATGTAATGACCTTGGCATTAAGGATTACGGTCTCGGCATATGGAGATTGTGCGGCCTGAACAGCACTGCTGAAAAATAACATTATCCAGAAGAGTACTAATTGACGCATTGGGAATTTAGTGCGTTTTTTGGACTCAAACATTTTTTCCCCCTTGTAACTCATTTTATTTTAATAATCTGTTTCAGATACATTAATCTGGCTGTTAATCATTAGTACCCATTTGCCCCTTCTAGAAAAGGCGGTATAACAGGTGTTTCCTCCCAGCGCCATATTGATGTCGGCGTCTGCATATCGAATGTCCAGTCAACTGTGTCGATATTAAAACGCAGGGTATTGCCACGCAGGTCAGGTGACTCATAAGATACCTTTCCATCAATCATGGTTAATACAGAAGTCAAATCATCAAGTTGATCCGCTGGTGTCGCCATATAATCACCATTCAGGATTGACAGGTCTGCTAGCTTTCCAGGCTCGATGGAACCCAGTGCGTTTTCTTTCCATAATGGGTAAGCTGCCCAGCGACTCATCATTAACAATAAAGTCATACGATCGGGAACGGCTTCTTCTGGAACTCCCCAGGTCTCACCGGTAATTTCGCGATTGAGCCACCTGACACCATCCTCGAATGGAGAACTCCTGAGGCGGTGTTGGATCCCGAATTCACTGATGATGGTCTTAACACCCGCGTTTAACATACTGGCCACAGGGGAATTCCAGGTGAGATATTCATCATCATAATCTTCCTTGATAATACGGGTAGGAGTGTCGGTAACATAACAGGAAAACACTGCCCCGATCCGTGCGGCAACCTCGATAAGCTCTGGTGTAACAAGTTCACAGTGGTCGCTGGTGACCCTTAGTCTTCTAAGCTGGTCATCAGACATATATCTACGATAGGTGTTGAACATGATTTCCACGGCACCGTCACCCGCAGCATGCCATCCTGATAAATTACTGATGCGACCTTCGGATGCCAATTCAGTCAATGTCACCAGATGTTCAGTGCGTCGGCCCCTGTTTTGTGAAACATTAAGATCGCCGACTGCCTTGATATCTATACCAGGAGGTTCTGGCGGGCATTGTTCACGGGATTTTATTTCATCACTTTTTGCCACCATGGAAGTACACCATGCCGAACCACCACCATCGATACCGCCTACACTGCTGCCCAGGCTGAAAAACCAGTCTGAGCCATGCCCCACCCAGTCACCTATGCGACGGTAGGATTCCTTGATACTGTCAGAGAAAGGCTGTAACCAGCGATGATCCCAGCCCATGCGAATCGGTAATAAATCATTACGGTCCATGTGATTAGTGGCACTGAATCCACCCTCGCACTGGATATGGCTCTTATATGTAGTGACTCCGATCTGGGCATTGATCTGCAAGACCTCAAAATAGCCTTTGATATACTTGTTGAAGGTTTCCTGATCCTGATTGGCGATTGGGTCGAGTGTGGTACAGCGATCAAAATCTGAATATTCCTGGGACCATCCTGTTGCCTTGTCGACAATCCAGTAACTGTCAGGCATCTCGTTGCCGTAATAGTGTTCAATAACCTCGATGGCCCGGGTATTCATGACGGAACCACCCCTGGTAAAGACAAATGTGGGGTGATTGGGGGCCAGCTGGTCCAGATCACGCCGTACAATAGTTGACCCGAAGGTAATCATGCCAATGGGAGGAGGATTGACCCGGATCCTGATCCACTTGCCCTCAGGTATCTGACTGGTTCTGGCCTGAATGGCCTGGGCCACCAGTTCACTGGCGTGTTCGGGAGAGGTGGCCTGCACTTCAATTATCAAAAAGTCCGGAATGCTTTCCAGTACCCAGGGAAAGCCGCTCGCAGTTTCGTAGATGTGTGAATGGGTATCTATCAAACCGGGGATCACTGAATTACCCCTGGCATCGATGACCTCGGTCCAGTCTGCAATCAGCGCCTGAATCTCATCATTGCTGCCAACTGCCATAATATGTTTACCTTTTATGGCAACAGCATCGGCAATGGTGACCTGAAGCGGATCATCACTATCCGCAGTGATGACCTGGGCATTGATAATAACGGTTTCAGCATAGGGTGACGGCGCTGAATAAACGCCGTAATGATAAATGAGGCCGAATGCTAGACTCAGCAGAAATAGAATTAACTTGATTGTGAGTCTCTTGTAGAGAATCACACGCCTCCCCCAGATTTAAAGAAAAACCACCGGGAGAACTTCATGTCCTCCCGGTTATTTAATTAAAGTTATTAGTAACCGTTGGCCCCGTTCAGGAACGGCGGTGGTACAGGTGCCTCATTCCAGCGCCATAGCGTCGTGGGGGTTTGCATATCAAACGTCCAGTCAATGGTGTCTATGTTAAAACGCAGGGTATTTCCGCGTAGTTCAGGTTCTTCATAGGTGACCTTGCCGCCGACCAGTGTCATGATGGACGTAAGGGTATCCAGTTCTTCAACCGGTACGGCCATATAATCACCGTTGAGAATGACTATGTCCGCCAGTTTGCCGGCTTCAATGGAGCCAATGGAATGTTCCTTCCATACTGGATAGGACCCGAAACGGCTCATCATCAATAATAGTGTCAGCCTGTCAGGAACGGCTTCTTCCTCCAGTCCCCAGGCCCTGCCGTCATCATCTTTACGGGTCAACCAGTTGACGCCGTCTTCAAACGGGGAATTCCTGATCCGGCCGTAGGTCCCGAATGAACCGAGCACCGTATTGACGCCGGCTTTGAGCATACTGGCTACCGGTGCATTCCAGGCCAGGTACTCTGAACCATAGTCTTCTTCAATAATAAAGGTATTTTCGGTATCAAAGTTACAGGCAAAGGACTGTCCCAGACGTGCGGCCATCTCAATCTGATCAGGCCGGATGCCAAAACAATGGTCCGCCTGAATTCGCAGGTTACGGATTCGATTATCTGACATATATTTCCGGTAGGTTTTTTGTAACACATCTACTGCACCGTCCCCGGCTACATGCCAGCCGGGTATGCCCGTGATCCTGTTTTCTCCTGCCAGTTCAGCCAGCGTGTCAAGATGTTCAAGTCGACGACCTCGATTTGGGATAATGTTTTCTTCGGTAATTTCAGGGATATCGATATCATTTATCAATGGCGGACACTGCTCCCGATTTTTGATGGATTCGTCCGCGGGTATGGTCGAACACCAACCCACGCCGCCAGCATCAATCCCGCCTACCGAACTGCCAATACTCCAGAAGTAATCTGAACCGTATCCTGTCCAGTCACCGATTCGCCGGTACATCTCGTGGATATTGGAGGAGAACGGTTGCCACCAACGGTGTCCCCAGGCCAGTCGAATAGGCATCATGTCGTTGCGATCCAGGTGTGATGTGGCACTGAAACCACCCTCACACTGGAGGTGAGTTTTGAAACTTGTTACACCGATCTGGGCATTGACCTGCATGGCCTCCATGTAGGCCTTGATATACTTGTCAAAGATGCCGAACTGGGTATTGATGATGTCTATCTTTGCGCAACGGTCAAAATCATTATATTCACCTGATGTGCCCAATTCTCGACTGACGATCCAGTAATCGTCCGGCATTCTGCTACCGTAAAATTGTTCAAATGCCTCGATGGTTTTGGTATTGACCACAGACCCACCACGAGTGGTGATATAGGCGGGATGATTCGGGGCGATTTCATCCAGAATGTCCCGGGTTATTGTGGTCCCGAATGCCTTGACGGCAAGATCAGGGGGTCTGGCGTTCATCCGTATCCAGCTTCCCTCAGGAATCTGGGCGGCCCTTGCCCTGATAGCACCCAGTACAATCTCGGTAAATGACTCAACACTACCGGGCCCTTCTTCATTCTTGGCACCAATTCTCAGCTCCAGCATTTCCGGCATGCTCACCAGGGCCCATGAGAATCCCAAGGTGTGTTCATAGAGGTGATTATGTGAGTCAATGAGTCCAGGAATGACAGAATTACCCTTGGCATCGATGACCTCTGTCCAGTCGGCGATCAATTGCCGGATTTCATCATTACTGCCCACGGCCATGATTCGATCACCACGTATGGCGATGGCCTCGGCAAAGGTGATTTGGTCCGGAGCATCATTGTCAGCGGTGATGACCTGACCGTTGATGATGACACTGTCGGCATAGGGCGCAACATCGGCATGTACGCTCAGATTGAACAGGGTGGCAAAAGACAGGTAGATGAAGCCTTTCAGCATAGACAAGGCATGACGTCTTGATTCAAGCATGTAGTCCCCCTTCCAAAGAAAGTAAATGACATCAAGCATAGGCAAAAATCCGCTAAAATTACTGATTTTTCAGACTTGCCAAGTAAAAAACCTTATGCGTCCTCCCCCGAATTGTCAACAGAGATATCATTGTAAAGTCATATGTCAGGAAAGGGCTGAAAACACTGTTATTTCAGGGCCAGGACAGGCGCAGAACTGGCCCCCACGCAGGCGGGAGTATCCCTGCCACCAGCTCGGTGCTGAGTGTGAGGAGGATGGCGCCTAGCATGGATATGGATATCCCCAGAAGCACCCAAAAACCGAAGAATTCGTGTTCCCGATTGATGAGCCAACTGAATATCACCCGGAATACCGGAGATAGGCGCTGTATGGGGACCACGACGGTAATAGGTGCCACGGCCAGCGACATATAACGGAAAATCTGGGAAAAAAAGACCAGAACGCCTGAGGCAACAAACAAACCACTTCGCAGCCGTACCATCGAGACTGGACATGAATCGTGCACCCCCTGCAAGTATAAGCAGCACGAATACGACGATAGTTGCGAAACTGTAGGAAATAAAACCACCGGCGATACTGTCCACCAGACTACCATCGCTTTGCAGGCCCATCATGATAAACAGTGGACTGGCACCATAGGCAAAGGAACTGACAAAACCCCACATAAATCCCTCGGTGTAATGGGGTGTGAACCCCGATGCCGTTTTGCGAACGCCTTGCCCCTTTTTTCGGTGCAACATGATGACCGGACCCACCATGACCATGATAAAACCGATTAATCTCAGTGGTGTCAGGACTTCATCCAGATAGATCATGGCCAGGACGATGGAGATGGGGACACTGAGCTGTTGTACCGGGCTGGACAGGTTTGCACCCATGGCCTTGGTGGAGCGGTAATTACCATATCGTCCAATAATGAAATGGACAATTCCCGCCAGCATCATCCATAACCATTGAGATGAGTTAAATTCGGACAGGGCCTGAAATCCACCGAACAACAGGCAGGCCAGGGCAAACAGGGGCACACCCATAGGTACGGTGATGGCCATTGCCTGTAGAACCGTGCTGGTGAGCACACCACGGCGTACCGCGGCATTATTCAATCCAAAGGTTGCCGCAGAGGCGAGGGCGAGTAGGGCGCCTAGCATGAATTGAGATCAGGTATTGAAATCAGGGCGGTGTCAGCTGACCTTGTCGCCTCTCAGAAAGGCGCGTACCCGATCCGGGGTCAGTTCTAAACCTGGATCAAATTCCGGGGCGTCTTCGATCTGTTCCAGGTCATTGAGACCACAATGTTTGAAGATCCTGTTCGTCGAGGAAATCAGACGAGCTGGTCGATCAGGATCGGCATTGAAATGCTGATGGATCGTATTGGGTGGAATATAAATGATGTCCCCCGCCTCCCATTCGAAGCGTTTGATCTCCTCCTGAGGTTTCCAGAAATATTCATCAGTAATTTCAATATCACAATCCTGGTGCATGTCGTAACCTTTTCCTTCCAGCACATACAGGCACTCCTCAGCCAGGTGACGGTGTTTCCCCGAACGGCTGCCTGGCGGGATGATCTGCATATACGCATCCACCGTTTCCATGCGGGTATTCATCTGTTCATTGATTAGGTGCTTCAATAAACCCTGTCTTGACATCTCCCAGGGCATTTCCTGGGGTGTAACCACTTTTTTTCGTTTTGCGTTCCGCTCCGGTGCAGTAGTGGCGTCGTCCAGCATGTTCTGGTACAGCGGATTGTTATCTTTGCCATCGATCCAGGCGGAAGTCTCGTCCCATGCCATGACTAATACCCCCCCTCAGGATGATTGAAATCCTCCTCTTCTTCCCGAACTTCAAAACCTTCGCCCCCGGGTGCCGGTTCAGTGGGTCTGGGGACGACCGTTTTCTGGAATAACATGTTCATGAACATGAACATGGGCTTGGTCTTGATCACCAGGGCCCGGGCGGGCCGGGTATCGCTGGCATTGAAGTGCTGATGCACGCAATTGTTATGTACAATGGCCACATCTCCCGCCTTCCAGTCATAACGGACGCCATCATGAATTTCGTAACCTACACCGTCCAGGATATAAAATGCGGCTTCATTGACATGACCGTGTTTTTGAGATTTACCGCCTGGGCCATATTCTTCAAGATGTAAATGAAAAGTCTGGGTAATTCCGTCCTTGGGTTCCACATAGTGACGGCTGTAGGTCTGGGGACCGTCTACAAACTTGATGTTCTTGGCCTTGCGTACACGGGGAACGGCACGGAGACGCTGCAGCTCCTCGGTCATGTTATAGGCGCCCTGGATGGCCCTGACGAAGATACGGTCTTTTTTGCTGTGGTAATAACCGACGGGTTCGTCGGCTACAGTCTTATCCGCGGGTTCGCTACCGCGGGCCAGGTTATCGGATTTCACAAAAAGATACCTCTCTGAAAAGTCTGTCTCTGTTTAGCCTGATTTTACCAGATTGGAGCAAAATATGGGATAAATCCTGAGGGTTTCAGGATGACTTAATGGTGTTTTTCTACTGCCTGTGAAACATCGTTATTGTCCGGTCTTCATCCCTGATCCTGTCTGAATCACCTGAAATATTTTATGGCGTCCTGGCAGCACGGGTAACCATAAACTTTCGCAACAGGAATGATCTTTACAACATAATATGTAATGATTATGGGCCTTTAAACACCAGAAATACATTCCTCCAGTCACCCTGGCCATCGAATACAATGGTGTAATAATTTCTCGTAGACTAAATGAATGATTGGGACATCAGAATGAGACAGAATAATTTCAAACTTACTGTTATATTTTCAGTGTTATTGGCCTTGTCCAGTAATGTTATAGGCCAGGAACGAACAGGGGCACCAGGGTCACAGGCGAGGCGTGCACCTACAGAAGGTTCATCGGAGGAAATCGTCACATTCCCGGCAAGTTTTTTTCAGCAATATAATCCCAATAATGCCCTGGACATGGTCAGGCAGATACCCGGTTTTGTGATCAGTGATTGCCTCAGTTGCCTCAACGCGCAACAGGAAGGCAACAGCAGAAGGGGTTTTGGCGCATCCTTGGGTAATGTACTCATCAATGATCGCCGCCCCAGTGCCAAGCAGGATTCACCCTCGGCAATATTGACCCGGATTCCCGCGGCCAGTGTGGATTATATCGAGCTGATCCGCGGCCAGGTCCGTGGTATTGACCTGAAGGGCCAGACCGTAGTGGCCAATATCATCCTCAGGACGGATGTTCCGGCAACCATACGCTGGGAGGCCTTTGTCAGGCAGACCTTCGGGCACGGTCTTGCCCCCGGCGGCAGTATTTCCATGGTAGATCGTATTAGTAATATCGAATACAACATCGGCGCCGATGCCCGGTACAGTAACTTTGGTGACGGTGGTCCGGTTGACATATTCGATGCAGACGGGAATCTTATCGTGGCCCGGTTCGATGATGACGGCGGCCCGGGGTTTGATGGTTATGATATAAATGCCTACCTTAATGGCTCAACCTATATAGGTGAGAACTATGTGCAGCTCAATACCAAATTGAGTACCGCTATCCGGGATGAGTTGCTTGAAAGGTCGGTGACACCGGTGGGCGGTGAGAAGAGTACCACGGTCATTGATACCGAACGTCGTAACCTGTCCTTTGCCCTTGGACTGGATGCCGAGCGCCTGCTCAGTGAAAACATGATCGGGAGAGGAATATTCTTAATGTATTACCTGGACCAGACTCCATCCAATGGCCGCAGGGATTTCAACCCGGACGGTAACATGGAATTGTTAACTGTCGACGATATCGACAAGCAAACCCTCGAGGCCATCACCAGGCTGGAGTTTACCTACGCGGGATGGGCTAACCATTCGGTGCAATTGAATATCGAAGGTGCATTCAATTCCCTGGACAGTAGCCTGCTGCAGACCGAGCATGCAGGTGGGGTGGTTACTATCATCGATGTCCCGGGTTCGAACAGCAAGGTGGAGGAAATAAGAGGGGATTTCCTGCTCAATGATATCTGGAACAGGGATGCCTTCAGCGTGGAATTTGGACTGGGTGCCGAGGTATCCGANNCACAAACCGGTGATGCCGAACTGGACCGCAACTTCTTCTTTGTGAAACCCTATGTGAATTTCACATATTCTCCCAGCCAGCAACAGCAGACCCGCCTGCGTTTTGCACGGGACGTATCGCAACTGGACTTCAATGATTTTGTCAGCGCCGTCACCCAGCGCGACGATGATATCACGGGGGGAAATCCGAATCTGAAACCCCAGGCCACATGGCAGTCAGAGATCACCCATGAACGCCGCTTCGGTGACCTGGGTGTATTGTCCGTTTCCCTGTTTTATGACTGGATCGACGATGTGCAGGACTTACTCCCCTTAAGTCCCACACTCGAGGCACCGGGTAATATCGGCAACGCTCGGCGCTGGGGTACGGACATTGAAACTACCGTCCCGCTGGATTGGCTTGGTTTAAGAGATGCGCGTATCGATGCCAGGTTGAGATTGCAGGATTCCACGGTCACCGATCCAGTGACCGGGGAAAAGCGGGTTCTCTCAGGTATAAATGGTCGTGATCCCGGATTTTCATTCGCCAATGAAAACACCTGGTCCTATCTGATCAAATTCCGCCAGGATTTTACAGATGCACAAATCTCCTGGGGTGGTGAAGTGGGTAGACAGGACGAACGACCAAGGTTCAAGGTGGACGAACTGGATGTATGGTCTGAGGGGGTCTGGTTTAACGCCTTTGTCGAGACCACCAGATGGTTTGGCCTGCGGATCAGGCTGGAAGGGATCAATATCCTTAATTATGACGAGAACCGGGAACGGACCTTTTTTGTGGGACAGCGGGACCTGTCAGCGGTTGACAGGCGGCTGGTTGAGACCTTTCACAATGGAGCTCGCATCAATATCTCGGTGAGTGGCAGTTTCTAAGTAAATAACCGGTTTTATTCGAATTATTTCACAGATAAACGCATCAGGGACCGGGAGATGACCCCGGGAAATCCGGTATTATTACCTGTATATTGTGACTGATGTCAGATAGGGAGGCGATAGGATTACTATGAAAACCGATTCAATTAAATCATTCAAGACACTCCTGACTATGCTTTGCCTGAGTCTTTTGGCTTTGAGTATTACGGTGAGTGCTGATTATGTCCCACCCTCGGATATTCCTGAGGAAGAGATCATCCCCATGATAAGGAATTTCATGAACCAAGCCGATCTTCCCCTGAAAGGGGAAAGGGGATATGTAGAGGACATCATGCGTATCGAGGCCGTGGACATGGAATGGGACATCGGCATGTCTATACACGAACCCGTGGATCCATCCAAGATTGCTCGCGGTGCCGATGGCAAGAAGATCGGCATCTTCCTGCTCCACGGTGGCAGCGGTGATTTTAAAACCATGCATAAACGTGCTGACCTTATGGCCAGGAAGCTCGGCTACAAGGTCATCAGTATGAGCTACCCGGGACGCCATGCATTCCATACCCCGGATCGCATCTGGCCGGGGCGCAATGTCACCGCATATGACCATCACACCTATTCCCTGGAGGTGCGTACCCCCATCTGGCTGCGGGGCGAGTACATCACCCGGGATCAATACGATATTGTCAAGGACTACAGTCAGCGTCCCCGTTACGGGATCCGTACCCTGGCAAAGGCCAAACCCGGTACGACGTTTTACTATCGTATGGCTGGCTGGCCCGCCGCATTTGAGAAGGGTGGGATCGCCGCCATGAAGAAACACTTCCCTGAAGATGAATTTTCAATCTACCTGCATGGCCATTCTACTGGTGGACCATTTACCATGATGCTCTCCCAGCGTGTCCCCAATATTGCGGGAATATTGGCCATTGAGAATTCTTCCTTCGGTTATATCTATCGTGCCCAGGCGGCCTGGGGTGGACAACTGGGCAAAATCGATGGCTACAATCGTGTTCAGGACGAAGAGATCCTCTTGCCATCTCGTTCCGATCCCTTTAATGAACTCTATATCCGCAGCTGGCGCGACAGCGCCCGTTATGCCGGCCCGGAATTGCTTGGTCAGGAGGGCGCTGAAGCCCTGATGCGTCTACCAATGATCATGGAAGATATCCTCGAGTCCTGGGGAGACGTACAGAGATATGCCAGTTTCAAGGCCGAGTATATTGTCACCCATGGAATTGAAGAATCCCTGACAGAAGCAGCCATGGTCACAGCAAAACGCATGGGATTGGGTCGTGAAGAAACACAGGAACTAATCGATCACTACATCGGCCTGACACGGGAACGTAAGGGTAGGGGCATAAAGCCGGTACCACCCGTGATGTTTCAGATCACCGCCCATAGTCGTGATCACAGCCGCGAAGTTTATGAAGAGGTGGTGATCCCCATGTTCAAGGAGATGGACCCAGCACCTAAAGTATCCCTGACTCAGTTTACCCTGGGCACACACGGTTATATGGATGGCGAACATGTCGAGGGTGTACCGTTTGGTGTGGGACCCGCGGTTTTCCAGCAGTGGGATGACGCCATTAAAGGCGGCTTCTTTATTCAGGAGTGAAGCGGATACTACATTTCCAAAATTAATCGGACAAAAATAATAGACATAGCCGAAAAATAAATTAGAAAACTCGGGGGAGCAGATGCGCAATCAAGCACATATTAAAAACAGGGTCGTGCTTGCAGGTATAGTCTTCGCATTTTTGACACTCATTACCAATGTACTCATGGCACAGGAATCTGAGCCACTGAAACTGAGACTGGGTGATGTCTCCATGAACAAG
>JABAOE010005974.1_pt2 | contig 12295 bp, 9 predicted proteins | sample 7062141 | NCBI WGS metagenome assembly JABAOE01 (sample SAMN14538627, study PRJNA623070) | marine sediment metagenome | biome: marine biome [ENVO:00000428]; feature: marine pelagic biome [ENVO:01000023]; material: deep marine sediment [ENVO:00002113] | place: India: Gulf of Khambhat ...
GTCGAGGGTGCCCTGGTGATGAATGCTGAACAGCATCCCGATACAGGTCATGCTCATCACCAGGTTCGACCCGCCGGCGCTGATAAACGGCAACGGCAATCCTTTCGTCGGCAACCACGCGGTCACCACCCCGATGTTGATCAGCGCCTGCATCGCCAGCAACAACACGATCCCCAGTCCGAGGTATTGCCCAAAGCTGTCCGGCGCCCGCAGGCTGATCACCAGCCCGCAAAACACCACCACCGCAANNTTCCTCGCCGATGATCGGGAAAATGAAATCGGTATGCGCCTCCGGCAGGTAAAACATTTTCTGGCGGCTGTTGCCCAGCCCGAGCCCGCTGACGCCGCCGCTACCAAATGCCAGGATCGCCTGCCAGACCTGGTAGCCCGCTCCCTGGCGGTATTTTTCCAGGTCAAGAAACGCCAGCAACCGCTCGGCTCGTTCCGGGTTGCGGATCATCAACATCGTGAACCCGGTCGCCCCTGCCAGGATCGTCGGCACCAGGTATCGCAATCGAACCCCGGCCACGAACATCAAGCCGAACGCCACCGCCCCCAGCAACGCCGTCGTCCCATAGTCCGGCTCCACCAACACGATCCCCAGCACGAACGCCACCACGCCAATCGGCACCAGGCAGCCTCGCTGGAACTGGTCAAACCGGCGGCGGTGAGTCGCCAGCCAGTGCGCCAGCCAGATGATCAACGCGATCTTGCCCAGCTCCGATGGCTGGAAGCGGATCCCCGGCAACGCCAGCCAGCGTCGCGCCCCACCCACTTGCACCCCGAGACCGGGTACCAGGACCAGGATCAATAACACGATCGAGCCGCCCAACAGGTACGGCGCCGCCGCCCGCAGTTTCGGGTACGGCAACCGCGCCGCCGCCACGCAGGCCACCGCGCTGATCAGGATCCAGACCAGCTGCCGTTTCAGCAGGTAATGAGCGTCGTCGTAACGGTCGTTGGCGTACATCGCGCTGGTGCTAAACAACATCACCACGCCGATGGTCAACAACCCCAGCGTAGCCAGCAATAATGCCAACGCCCTCTTGTTCATTGGTTTGTCTCGGTCTTCCGTTTCTCGTTCACAACACCGCTGCCGTCGCCTGCCCTCCACCGGCCGCCGTGGGAGCGCGCCCCGGGCACGCTCCCACGGTCATTGACCCGAGAGAGAGGAACCGCCAGCGAACTGGTTACTCGATCGCGGCCAACCCCGCGCCGGGAGCCGGCGCGACAGCGCCCTGATCCGCCCGTGACGGGATCAACAACGTGTTACCCGGATGAATCTGGATGTTGCCCAGGCCGTTGGCCTCCTTGAGCTGCGGGACTGTCACCCCGTATTTCTGGGCGATCTCCCCGAGCGTTTCGTTGTAGCCGATCACGTGGTATTGCTGGCCGTTATTCTTGATCACCCGACTCGGCCCGTCCGGGTCCGTCCAGCCGCTGCTATATCCGGTCGGCGCGATCGTCGCCCGCACCGCCGGTGCCGGCGTCGGTGCCGGGTGGCTCGCCAACGCGCTGCTTGTCACTGCCGGCAACTGCAGTTGCTGGCCGATATCCAGCCGGTCACCGGCCAGGTTGTTCAACCGTTGCAGCTCGTTCACCGTCGTGCCGTTGGCCCGCGCGATTTTCCAGAGCGAATCACCCCGCTTGACCGTGTACACCGAACCGGCCGGGGCCGGGATCGATCCCGCGTCAAACGCCGGGGGCGCACTCACCATGGGTGCGGTCGGCGCGATAGCGGTCGGCACGATAGCGGCCGGTGCTTTGGCCGGAATCGTCAGCACCTGGTTGATCTGCAGGAGACTTTTCTCGCTGATGTTGTTCGCCGCCGCCAGTTCCGCCACGGAGATGCCCTCGTTCTTCGAGATTTTCCACAGCGAATCGCCGGCTTTAACCGTGTAGGTGGTCGCCGCGGGGACGATAGCCGGCGCGGGAAGGGGAGCCGGCGACAAAGCACCCGCCTGGTCGCTGCCGGGGAACGGCGTGGGGATAATCTGCGGCTGCGGCGTTGGTGAGTCCAAGGCACCGCGCATGGGATCCAGCGGATCTGCCGTGATGGGATCATTTTCGGCAAATGTGCTGGGAAACGCTTCCTCTTGCGCCAGCTCTGGTGCTTTCACGCGGCGCGNNCAAAGTCACCGGTTGGGATTTCATTTTCTGCCAACTGCGGGGATTGTACGCGGGCCCGCGAGCAGCCTTCGAAGACAAAAATGCCTCCGATGACCAGCACGTGAAGAGCCACGACGATCACGATTACTCTTGATACTTTCATCTTGTTCTCTCTCTTCCTCTCTCTGTGTAGCTTCCGCTACGGGTTGTCTGTTCTTTTCCTGCCGGCCGGTCACCGGCCCCTCGCGGCGCGAGAAATCTCCCCGCCAGGTTCCGGTTGCCAGTCTCGTTTCCTGCGCTAAACCAAATCAAATACGAGCCGCTTGAATTCGTCTCCCCGCTCTTCGTAACTGCCGAACATGTCGAAACTGGTACAACCGGGCGACAACAACACGGTGTCCCCGGTCCGTGCCCGGCTGGCCGCCAACTGGACCGCCTCCGGCAGCGACGACACCCGCGCGCAGGGCGCTGCTCCTTTCCAGGCGCGGCAGATCTTGTCCTGGGATTCCCCGAGCACGATGGCCAGCTTGACGTGATCGCTGATCACCTGGCGGATCAGCGAGAAATCCAGTCCCTTGTTCCGCCCGCCGGCGATCAGGATCGACGGCCCGCTCTGCGCGCGGAGCGCCCGCGCCACCGCATCCGGGTTGGTGGCCTTGGAATCGTTGATGAAAGTCACCCCGTCGCGCTGGACCACGAACTCGCAACGATGCGGCTGCGGACAATACCCGAGGATCGCCTCGCGCATCAGCCGCACCGGCAACCCCATCGCCAGGCCGGTCGCCAGCGCCGCCATGATGTTCTCCGCGTTGTGCGACCCGCGCAGGGTGGTCTCGCTGAGCCGCATCAATACCCCGCGACATTCCGGCAGGTTGCACCAGATGCTGTCGCCGTCGGCCCAGTCCAGCCATAACGACCCGCCGTGGTTCAACGCGCTGAACGAGATGATCCGGCTGGGCGGTACCAGGCCCAGCTCGGCCAGCTGCTGCAACGCTTCCTCGCTGACGACCAGCGTGTCGTTGGCGTTCTGGTTCATGAAAATCCGGGCCTTGGCCCGCACGTAATCGTTCATCGACCGATGCCGGTCGAGGTGATCGGGACGGATGTTGAGCAGGACAGCGATGGCCGGGCGGAACTGGGAGATTTTCTCCAGCTGGAACGAGCTCGCCTCCAGGACCAGCGAGTCCAGGCCGGCACTGCCCACCACCGAATCCGAGAACGCGTGGCCGTTGTTGCCGGCCGCCACCGCCCGTTTACCGGACTCGACCAGCACCGCCGCGATCAACTCGGTGGTGGTGGTTTTGCCGTTGGTGCCGGTCACCGCGACGATCGGGCACAGACAGTGGCGGTAGGCGAGTTCCAGCTCGCTCATGACCGGTGTCTGCCGCGCCAATAACTCCCGCACCAACGGACGTTCCGAGCCGATCCCCGGGCTGATCACCGCGAAATCGAATTCGCGGTTGAAATCGAATGCCGTCCCGCCCAGCTCCACCCGCACGCCCAGCTGGCGCAATTGGTTGGCGCGTTCTTCCATCACCGCCCCGTAGGCCTCGTCGCGGACAACCACGTGCGCCCCGTCACGCTGCAGCAACGACGCCGCCGCCATGCCGCTGCGGCCCAACCCCAGCACCACCACGTTCTTGTCTCTCAGTTCCAGCGTCTGCATTCTTTCCTCCTTCGTCGTCCAGCGGTTGCCGGGTTCAGGCCCGAACACCGGACAGCTGTCTTCATCTCAATTTCAACGTCGCCAACCCCAGTAAGGCGAACATGACCGACAACACCCAGAACCGCGCCGTGATCTGGGTTTCCGACCAGCCTTTCAGCTCAAAATGATGATGGATCGGCGTCATGGCGAAGATCCGCTTGCCGCGCAGCTTGAAACTGGCCACCTGCAAAATGACCGACAACGCTTCCATGACGAACACGCCGCCCACGATGATCAACACCAGTTCCTGCTTGATCATCACCGCGATTGCCCCGATCAACCCGCCGATCGCCAGCGACCCGGTATCGCCCATGAACACCTGGGCCGGGTGACAGTTGAACCAGAGAAACCCGAGACTGGCCCCGATCAACGCCGCGCAGATCACCGTCAGCTCGCTCGCCCCCGGCACGTGCGGTACCTGGAGATATCCCGCCAGGCGGGCGTGCCCGGCCACGAACGCCATCAGCGCGTACGTCAACCCCACCGTCAGGGTGCACCCGATCGCCAACCCGTCCAGGCCGTCGGTCAGGTTCACCGCGTTGGACGCGCCCACGATCACGATCACGATGAAAATCGCCGCCAACACTCCCATGTCCGCGATCACCGGGTCCTTGATGAACGGCACCAGCAACTGGCGCATGCTCGCCCCCACCACCGGCTCGCTCATCAGTCGCCAACCGAGAAACAACGCCAGCAACACCTGCAACAGGAACTTCGTCCGCGCCCGGATCCCTTTCGAGTTACCAGCTGACACCTTCAGGTAATCGTCGATGAACCCGATCATGCACATCCACAACATCGTCGCCAGGCAGAGCAACACCAGCGTGTTGGTCGGCCGCGCCCATAACAACGTTGCGTCCACCACCGCCCAGACAATCAGGATCCCGCCCATGGTGGGACAGGCTTTCTGGCCGTGTTTCTCCGCCAACTCCCGCAAATCGTCTTCCCCGCGCACCGGCTGGCGAAACTTCAGCGACGCCAACAACCGGATCAGCCACGGACCGCTCAGGATACAAATCGCCATCGCGGTGATCGCCGCGAACACCGCGCGAAAGGTCGTGTACTGGAACACGCGCAGCGGCGAAAATAAATCCGTATACTCGCTCAAGTAATAAAACACTCTTTCACCTCAACTCTGTGGGGACCCCGCTTGTCGGTCCCCCCCTGCCCGCGCCGCCGGCCGCGGGTTACTTCCCCCCTCGCCGAACCCTTACCCCCGTACCGAGCCGGCCACCGGCTCGGGACACGCGGGAGTGGTTTCATCCAAAATCCGTTCCAAGCCGAGCGCCCGGCTGCCTTTCAACAGCACCAGGTCGCCTTCCCGCACCAGCGCCGCCGTCGCATCCCGCGCCTCGTCCACGTCGGAGGTGATCAGTACCCGGTGCATTTCCATACCGGCTTCCAGGGCAGCTTCCGCCGTCCAGCGCGCTTCCCGACCCACCGTCAACAACAGGTCCAACCCGCACGTCGCCGCCAACCGTCCCACCTCCGCATGACCGCATTGCGACAGCGCACCCAGCTCGCGCATGTCGCCCAAGACCGCGATGCGGCGGCCGTGGCACGGCGTCTCTTTCAACATGCCCAGCGCCGCTCGCGTGGACGGCACGTTGGCGTTGTAACAATCTTTCACGTACCGCACGCCGTTGAGATCCAGCGGTTCCATCCGCAGGTCCGGGAACCGTACCGTCTCCAGGCCCTCGCGGATCTCGTCCAGGTCGAGACCGACGAAGTAACCCACCGCGGCGGCCTGCAGCGCGTTGTAGATCTGGTGCCGCCCCATCGTCCGCAGCCGCACCACCACGTCCTCCCGTTTGCGGGCGATGTTCAGGCGAAACTTCACGTCGCCGTTGATCCGGATATCGCTCGCCCGCACGTCGGCAAATGTTTCAATCCCCACCGTCACCACCGTTGCCCGCGTCCGCGCCCGCAACCGCGAACACCACGCGTCGTCGGCGTTCAACACCGCCAGCCCGTCCCCGTTCCGCGGCAGCGCTTCCACCAACGTCCCTTTCTCCGCCGCCACGCCGGCCTCGTCCCCGAAAAACTCCACGTGCGCCAGCCCGATGTTCGTGATCACCCCGATGTCCGGCTGGACCAGGTCGGTCAGGACCCGGATCTCGCCCGGATGATTCGAGCCCAGCTCGAACACCCCGAAATCCACGGCCGCCGCCAGCCGCATCAGGTTCAGCGGCACGCCGATCTGGTTGTTACGGTTGCCCTCGGTCTCCACCACCTCGAACCGCTCGCGCAAGACGGCCGCGATCATGTCCTTGGTGGTGGTTTTGCCACAGGAACCGGTCACTGCGATAACGCGGGTGCTGGGGGGCATGAGTCGGCGGTAGTTCGTTGCGAGTTTGTGCAATGTGGTGAGGGTGTCTTGCACTTGGAGAAGCGCTAAGCCACTAGGCGAGTTCATTGCACGGGTGGGATGCGAAACTACCGCCGCGCTTGCCCCCAAGCGCGCCGCATCGTTCAAAAAGTCATGGCCGTCAAACCGCGGTCCTGCCAACGCCACGAAACAGTCACCTGCACGCAGGCGCCGGGAGTCGATCTCGATACCCGTCACCTCGCACGCGGGATCCCCGCGCAGCAGGTCCGCTCCGCATAACGCCGCCAGCTGGTCTAGGCGCAGTTTGTCCATCGCCATCCGATATCCTCGTAATATTCCTCGATCACCAAGCGGTCGTTGAACGGCACGACCGTGTCGGCAAATTCCTGGTAGGCTTCGTGACCTTTACCGGCCACCACCACCGTGTCGCCCGCCCGCGCGATGTCCAGCGCGCGCTCGATCGCTTCGCGCCGATCCTCGATTACCTGGTAATGCGTCGGGCCGACGTCGCCGAACCCGGCCTCGATCTGGGCCAGCACCTGGTGCGGATCTTCCGTGCGCGGGTTGTCCGTGGTCAGGATCGCGAAATCGCTCAGCTCCGCCGCCACCCGCCCCATCGGTTCGCGCTTGCCCTGGTCCCGATCCCCGCCGCAGCCAAACACCACGATCACCCGCCCCGCCGTCAGTTCGCCCACCGTCGCCAACGAACCCCGCAACGCGTCCGCCGTGTGCGCGTAGTCGACGTAGACCTGGAACGGATCGGATACCGGCACCGGCTCGAGCCGACCCGGTACCGGCCGCATCCCGGTCAGCCCGCGCTCGATCACCGCCAGGTCCAGCCCGAGCGCCAGCCCGGCCGTTACCGCCGCCAGCGCGTTGAGCGCGTTGTACCGCCCGATCAGCGGTAGGTGGATCGGGAGCTGGCCCTGCGGCGTGCAGGCCTCGAAAAAAGTGCCTTCCCGCGAAACGCGGACGTCATGGGCGCGGACCAGCGCGTCGTTTGAGACACCGTAGGTCAGGACGGTGTGTTCCCCACCCAAACGCTTGACCAGTCTGCGCCCATGTTCGTCGTCCACGTTGATCACCGCCCGACCGGCCTTGTTGACCTGGCCCAGGAACGCGAACAGGCGCGCCTTGGCTTCGAAGTAGTCCTGCATCGTGTGGTGATAATCCAGGTGGTCCTGGGAAAGATTCGTGAAAATCGCGACATCAAAACCGATCGCATCGACCCGGCACTGATCGAGCGCATGCGAGCTGACCTCCAGCGAGACCGCCCCGCAGCCGGCCCGCAACATCTGGCTCATCATGTCCTGGATCTCGACCGACTCCGGCGTTGTTCGCGAGGCCGGGATCACCCGATCCCCGATCTGGTACTGCACCGTGCCCAGCAAGCCGGTGGAGATCCCCGCCGCTTCCAGCATCGCGCGGACCATGAACGAGGTGGTGGTCTTGCCATTGGTCCCCGTCACGCCCACCACTTTCAGTTGCTGGGCCGGGTGCCGGTAAAACGCCGCCGACGCCAGGGCCAGGGCCCGCCGCGCGTTTTCGACCCGGATCCGCGTCGCGCGCGGGTTAGGCGCGCTTTCTTCTTCCAGGACCACCGCCGTGGCGCCGCGCTCGATGGCCGCCTCGACAAATCGATGACCGTCAAAATGCTCGCCGCGCACCGCCACGAACAGGTTGCCCGGCATCACCCGCCGTGAATCGTAGGTGATCCCCGTGATCTCGCGGTCGGTCGGGCCTTCCACCGCCAACGGGGTCACGCCCTCAAAGATATCGGCCAGCCTCATCATTGCAGCTGCGCCACCTCCGTCGGCGTCGGTTGTTCCGGCAATCCCAGGTACTGCGCCACCGCCAGGGCCACCGCGCGAAACACCGGCCCGGCCACCGTGCCGCCGTAGTACCCGCCAACCTGCGGGTCGTCCAGCGAGACCAGGATCGAGATCTCCGGGTCGGCGGCCGGCAGGAACCCAACGAACGAGGAGTAGTACCGGCTTGCGTAGCGGCCATCGATCACCTTCTGGGCCGTGCCCGTCTTCCCCGCCACCTCGTACTGGGTCAACGCCGCCCGCCGCGCCGTGCCGCCCGGCTGGACCACCTTGCGCAGCGACGACACCGTCTGGAGGCTCGCCCGCGGCTGGATCACCTGCGCCACCTGCTGTTGGCGATAGCGCATCAACGGCTCGCCGGCGGCGTCCATCACGCTGTCGATCACCAGCGGCCGCATCAACCGGCCGCCGTTCGCCACCGCGTTGACCGCCATCAACATCTGGATCGGCGTCACCGCGATCTCGTGACCCATCGGGATCCGCGTGATCGAAAGCTTCGTCCATTTCGCGAGCGGGTGCGCAATCCCACTGACCTCGCCCGGCAACGCAATCCCTGTCTTCGTCCCGAACCCGAACCGGGTGATGTAATACCGCATTCGTTCCGACCCCATCTTCAGCCCGACCTTGGCGGCACCGATGTTGCTCGAATGATACAAAATCTCGTCTACCGTCAATACCCCGTACGGGTGGGCATCGCGCAACGCCCGCCCGGCATAGATGAACGCCCCGTTCTCGCAGTCGAACCGTTGCTGCAACGATACCGATCCGTCGTTCAACGCGCCCGCGATCGTGACCACCTTGAACGTCGAGCCCGGTTCGGCCACGTCGCTGATCGCCCGGTTCCGCCAGGCATCGGCCGGCACCGCGCCCGGATGGTTCGGGTCGTAGGTGGGCCGACCGCTCATCGCCAGGATCTCGCCGGTTCTCGGACGGCTGACGATGATCGTGCCGGCCAGCGGCCGGTGTTTTTCCATCGCGCGCTCCAGCTCGGTCTCGGCAATGTGCTGGATCACGTGGTCGATCGTCAGCACCACGCTGTAGCCGTCCCGCGGACGAATCGCCTCGCGCGTCCAGACCTGGATCGGCCGACCTTTCCGATCCCGCTCGATCACCTTGTACCCGGCACGGCCGGCCAGGTAGCGGTTCATCGTCAGCTCCACGCCGTTGACGCCCTTGTGCTCCCCGTTCACGAACCCGATCACGTGGCTGCCCAGCGGCCCGTGCGGGTACGACCGCGTGTACTGGTCCTCGAAAAAGATCCCTTTCCAGTTCAAGGCCTGCACCGCCGCCTTGGTCTCTTCCGACACCCGTTGCTTGAGCCGCACATACCGCCCGTCACGACCGAGGCGCTCCCGCAAATCCGTCTCGTCGGCCCCGAGCACCGGTGCCAGTTGTGCCGCCATCTCCGCCGCGTGGGATGCGGTCATGCTCGGGTCGGCCGTCACGATGTACGTCGAGAGACTGTTGGCCAGCAGGTTGCGGCGCACGTCCAGGATCTGTCCCCGCCGGCCTTCCAGGTGAACCACCTTGGCATGGACCTGGCTAGCTTCCCGGCTCAGTTCCGCGTGCCGCAACACGTGCAGCTGGAACAATCGGTACCCGAGCACCATGAACGCCAGCGAGATCGCCCCCATCACCAGCACCGTTCGATCGAACTGGTTCAGGCGCGCATTCATCGACGGGCCACCATGTTCGCCGCGGAACGGTTTCGTCCTGCCTGGGCCTGCGCGAAAGCCGCGTCCCATTCCTCGCCCGGTTCGCGGAACCGCACCACCTGGCCGTTGCCCGGCGGGACCAGGTTAAGACCATAGTCCCGAATCCGTTGCTCGAGATGCGCCGGCGATTTCTGCGTCGCCAGCGTCGCCGCCAGGGCCGTGTTGCGTTTCTCGATCGCCGCCAGCTCCGCTTCACGCCATTTGACCTCGTCGCCCAGCCGGTAAATCTGGTTCTTGTACCAGACATAACCCAGCCCAACCGCCGCGAAGTAGAGACAGACCAGCAGTGACTTGGCAATCACACCAGCCCGCAGAGATTCGCGTTTGCGGTTTCGTTGCATCGTAAATCGTCCGGGAACCCCGACTCCTTGGTATCGAGGTTCCCGGGGGGTACCCCACCCCCAACAAATTGTTTCTCAGAATGGAAGGTTGGCCGACGGGATGAATCAGGCAGGGGCTCAGGACTCAGCGCGTCCTGCCACGCCCCCCTTCTTCCATCCTTCCACTCTGAATTAAATTTTCTCGGCGACCCGCAGCTTCGCACTGCGCGCGCGCGGGTTGTCCGCCACCTCGGCCGGCGCCGGCGTTACCGGCCGCCGCGTCACCACCCGCAACACCCGCCGCCGCCCACAGGCACACACCGGCAAGCCCGGCGGACAAACACAGGCACTGCTCTGGTCGCGGAAAAACTGTTTTACGATCCGGTCCTCGAGCGAGTGGAACGAGATCACCGCCAGTCGCCCGCCCTGTTTCAATAAGGTCGTCGCCCCCGCCAAACCGCGCCGCAAACTTTCCAACTCGTCGTTGACCGCGATCCGCAGGGCCTGGAATACCCGCGTCGCCGGGTGGATCTTGCTCCGACCGCCCGCCGGCCCGATCACCCGCTCGACCAGGCGCGCCAACTGCGTTGTGGTCTCGCACCGCTGGCCCCGCTCCCGCTCGCGCACGATCTCGCGCGCGATCGACCGCGCCCGGCGTTCCTCGCCGTAATTGCGAAAGATCGTCACCAACTCTGCCAGGCTCGCTTCGGCCAAAATCGTGGCCGCGGTGGTGCGCTGGCGACGATCCATCCGCATGTCCAGCGGACCCGGCCGACGGAACCCAAACCCGCGCGCCGGCTCGTCGAGCTGCGGCGTGCTCACGCCCAGGTCAAATAGAATGCCGTCAATTGCTGTCATTCCCAAACTCCGTACCACGCGTTCAATCTCGGCCAGGTTGGCCCGGACCAACTGGACCCGGCCCCCGGCACTGCCGAGCCGGTGGCGCGCCCGCTCAATCGCGTCGTCGTCCCGGTCGATCCCGACCAGGCGCCCGTCCGGCTCACTGGCTCTCAAAATGTCAATTGCATGACCGCCCCCGCCAACGGTGCCATCCACATAGTCACCGCCGCGACGCGGCTGCAGCAGGGAGATTACCTCCCCGCGGAGTACCGGCGCGTGGGTTGTCTGCGACACACGCTCGTCCTCCCCCCGGTCAACACCGCCCCGTACGATCCGCCGCCCTGGCCCGGGGCCCGCTCACAGGCGAATCCCGCGCTGCGCTCCCAACACCTTCTCGCGCAACAGGGCAAACCCGACCTTCGACCAGGTACCGTGCGTTCGACCATCGGCACGTTTCACGTTGCTCACCGCGTAACTGGTCGAGGAATTGATCAAATCCGACATCACCTCCGGCACGTCGTGGTTCCCGTCGATGATCGTGAGCGGCAGGGCCGAGCCCGCGCGGCCGGCGGGCCGGCCGGGTGTACCCGAACCGGCCGCTGCCGACTGCGCCAGCCGCGGCAGTACCCCGGCCCGTGACAGTTGATAGAAGCGGAGTTCCCCCGACTCGCCTCTCAGGTTTCTGTTCAGGCGCAGGTAACTGGCGACGTTTTTCCCACTCATGTCGATGCTGGCCTCACATTCGCGTTTCTCGTCCCAACCGACCGGTCGCGATGCTGGCAGCGACAGGGCGGTGACTACATTCCCAGTTGCTTGGCCGCCTCCGCCAGGGTCGACGCCACGCTTTGCGTGTTCGCCGCCAGGCGGTCCGGTGACCAGATTTCGAACTTGGAGATGGCCCCTACCAGGACGGCTTCCCCGCCGATCCCGGCATAACGCAGCAGATCCTCGGTCAACGTGATTCGTCCTTGCTTGTCGCACGGGCTCGCATGTGCCTGGGAAGCAATCAGGCGCAGCACATCACGCCGTTCATACTCGCCGATCGAGATCTCGCTCGCCCGCTCTGCCAGCTTGCCCATCTCGGGCTCCGGCAACACGAACAAACAGTTCTGCGGATCGGGCAGCACGTAGAACTCGCGCGTGCCACTCGCTGCCGCGCGCCATTTAGCTGGTACCGCCACCCGTTTCTTGCTATCCACCGCGTGCCGAAACGAGCCGACAAATACCGTGCGTTTTAATGCCTTCTCCATTTGGGACTGTGGAACCTCCTTGATTCCCACTTTCCCCACAACGCCCCACCTTGTGCCACAGTCCGCCACTTTGTGTCAACACGATTCGGCTATTTTTTTTAATTTTTTTGCGGTACCCCACATGTAGCGTTTGGAAGTGCCCGGTGGTCCCATATGTGGCAGATTGTCCCAGTGGGGCGTGGTGGGGCAGCGCTTGAG
>JABAOE010013357.1_pt1 | contig 12295 bp, 13 predicted proteins | sample 7062141 | NCBI WGS metagenome assembly JABAOE01 (sample SAMN14538627, study PRJNA623070) | marine sediment metagenome | biome: marine biome [ENVO:00000428]; feature: marine pelagic biome [ENVO:01000023]; material: deep marine sediment [ENVO:00002113] | place: India: Gulf of Khambhat ...
TCGGCCCACAGCAGCGCCGAGACGGTAACCCCGGAAAGGATCATCAGGCCACCCATCGTTGGCGTGCCGGCCTTTCTGAAATGGGTTTCGGGGCCGTCGTCGCGGATCGGCTGGCCCTGGCCCTGCCTGATCCTGAGAACCTGAATAATGGCCGGGCCGAACAGAAAGACGAAAATCAGCGCCGTCATGGTCGCCGCGCCGGTCCGGAACGTGATGTAGCGGAAGACATTGAGGACCGCGAACTGGTCGGCGAATTGCTGAAGGTAGGTCAGCATCGCGATTTCCTGGCTGGTCGCATCGGCTGGTCCTGTCCCTCATCTGGTGGCCGGTCTGAATCGGCGGCCGGAAATTGCCGGANNACAACCGGTCCGAGCCGCATGCCTGCCGATGCCTTGACCATCACGACGTCGCCGGCGCCGATCGTCTCGGCGAGAATCGCTGCAAGCCCGCTCGCCTGTTCCGCATAAGCGCCACGGCACTGTTCCGGCAAGGCCTGCCACAGGCTTTTCATCTGCGGGCCGGCGAGGAACACCAGATCGGTACCGGCGGCAAGCAGCGGCTCCAGCAGCTCCACGTGCAGCCGGTCCGCCGCCTCTCCCAGCTCCAGCATATCGCCGAGCACGGCGATCCGGCGTCCCGAGCCATGCGGCCGGGTTTGCGTCAGAACGGCGAGCGCCGCCCGCATCGACGCCGGATTGGCATTGTAGGTTTCATCGATCAGCACGGCTTCGCCGCCGCCCGGCCGCAGGACAAGCCGCTCGCCCCGCCCCTTCAGCGCCGGGACCCTGCCAAGCGCCTCGCCGGCGAGCGTAAGATCAAGGCCGAGGGCATGGACGACAGCAAGCACGGCCAGCGAGTTCCTCACCAGATGCAGGCCCGGCACGCCAAGCGAATAGCTGAGCGGCCGGCCGGCGATTTCGGCCTCAACGCATGACCCGTTGCCGTCATGCACGGCATCGACAAGCCGGATGTCGGCGTGCTCATGCATACCGAAGGAAAGGACTTGTCCCTGAGCCTCGTCAGCGCGTCGGCGCAGCAGGTCGAACCAGCGGCCGTCGCGGTCAATCACCGCCGTGCCGCCTGGTTCAAGTCCCTCAAAAATCTCCGCCTTGGCTTCGGCGATGTCACGCTCGCTATCGAAATATTGCAGATGCGCGACCTCCACATTGGTAATGATCGCCACGTCCGGCCGTACCATTTTCACCAGCGGGCGGATTTCNNTTGAACGAGCCGACCGGCGCATGGGTTGCGCCAAAGTCGCAAAGCACTGTCTTGAGCATTTCCTTGGTGCCGGTCTTGCCGACCGAGCCGGTCACCGCGACAATCCTGGCGGTGCTGCGAGCGCGGGCGGCGCGGCCAAGATCTTCCAGCGCCCGTAATGTGTCGGTGACCCGCACCAGTCGGCTCGCATCGGCGTCGGCTTGCGGCCGATAGCCGGCTTCCACGACGGCCAGTCCGGCCCCCGCCGCCAAGCGCTTTGCCGGCATAGGCATGACCGTCGAGCCGGTCGCCGCGAATGGCGAAAAACGCCTCGCCCGGCTGCACGCTGCGGCTGTCGATGGAGATGCCGGTCACCGCCCGCGGCAACCGCTCGCCGGCAGTCCCGCCGATCGCCGCGACCAGCTCGGCCGTGCGCCACAGCCCGCTCACGCCGCGCCTCCCGCGGCGCTTTCACGCTCAGCCGCAAACGCCGCCCTCACCTCCTCCTGATCGGAAAACGGATGGACCACGTCGCCGATCGTCTGGCCCGTCTCGTGACCCTTGCCGGCAATCAGCAGCACGTCGCCCGATTGCAGCCCGGCCACCGCCCTGGCGATGGCGGCGCGCCGGTCGCCGATCTCCTCAGCCCCCGGCACGCCCTTCAGGATGGCGGCACGGATCGCCGCCGGGTCCTCGCTGCGCGGATTGTCGTCGGTGACGATCGCCACATCGGCCTGGCGGGCCGCCGCCTCGCCCATCAGCACCCGCTTGCCGGGATCGCGGTCGCCGCCGGCCCCAAACAGCACGATCAGCCGGCCCGCCGTATAGGGGCGCAGCGCCGCCAGCGCGTTGACCAACGCCTCAGGCGTATGGGCATAGTCGACGAAGACCAGGCCGCCGGAGCGATGCCGGCCGATGCATTCCAGCCGGCCGGCAGCACCGCGAAGGTGCCGCAGCGCGTCGAGAGCCGCCGCCGACTCGACGCCGGTCGCCATCGCCAGCGCCGCGGCGACCAGCGCGTTTGCGACCTGAAAGCGGCCGACCAGCGGCAGCGATATGTAATGGGTCCCCGCATCGGCGTCGGTCACCAAAAACCGTGCGCCGTCCGGCATGCGTGTGAGGGAGCGCAGCTTCAGCGTCTCGCCAGCCTCCCCAACGCTCATGAAACGCAGGCCGCGACGCTGCGCGATGCGTTTCACCTGGTGCGCTTCCGGCTGGTCGGCATCGGCGACGGCAGCCGCGCCCTCCGGCAGCAATGTCTCAAAAAGGCGAAGTTTTGCAGACAGATAGGCTTCCAGGCTGACATGATAGTCGAGGTGATCGCGGGAGAAATTGGTGAAGGCGCCGGCGCTCAGGACGAGCCCGTCCAGTCGCCGCTGGTCAAGCCCGTGGCTGGAGGCTTCAAGAGCCATATGGGTGACGCCGCGGCCGGCAAGCTGCGCCAGTCTGTCGTGCAGCACAACCGGGTCGGGACTGGTCAGCGCCGAGGTCTCGTCCAGTCCCGGCGCGCTCAGCCCGGTGGTGCCCCAGCTTGCCGCGCAAAGCCCGGCCCGCTGCCAGATCTGCCGCAGAAACGCCGCCACTGAGGTCTTGCCGTTGGTGCCGGTGATGGCCACGATGTGATCGGGCTGGGCGGCGAAATAGCGCGCCGCCGCCCGCGCCAGCGCCCGGCGCGGATCGGCGACGCGAATGACCGGAATGCCGGGATCGTCAAAGCGGGCATCGTTGCCGGCCAGAACGGCGACGGCGCCGGCTTCGGCGGCTTTAGGCACGAAGCGCGCGCCGTCGGTCCTCGCGCCGGCCAACGCGGCGAAGACCATGCCGGCGCCGATCGCCCGGCTGTCGGCGCTCAGGCCGGAAACGACAAGATCGCCCGCACCCTCCGGCAGGGCGACATCGTCGTTGAAGAGTTCTGCAAGCCGGCGCGGCCCGTCGGGCCGGGATTCCCTCACCAATGCCTCCTTACCGCATGGCGGCAAGGGTCGTGGCCGGTTCGTTCGGATCTGTCAAGCGCGGTTGTACGCCGAGCATCGGCGCGATGCGGCGCACCACGGCGGCCACCGTCGGCGCCGTGTTGAGCCCGGCGGTTGCCCCCGTTCCCTCCTTTTCCGGCTGCGGCTCATCGAGAATCACAAGCACCAGATAACGCGGCTCATCCATCGGAAAGGCGGCGACAAAGGTGTTGAAGCGCTTGCCGGAGGTATAGCGGCCATTGACGACCTTTTCCGCCGTGCCGGTCTTGCCGCCAACCCGGTATCCCGTCACGTTGGCGCGGCGGCCGGTGCCCTTGAGCACGTTGAGCCGCAGCAGGTTGCGCATCCTGTCGCTGGTCTCGTCGCTGACGACGCGCCTGGCCAGCGCCGTAGCCTCAGCTTGCGAGCGCGGCACGAAGGTCGGCGCAACGAGATTTCCGCCATTGACCAGGGCGGCGGCGGCGGCGGCCGTCTGCAGCGGCGAGACGGAAATGCCATGGCCGAAAGATACGGTGATGGAGGTCAGCTTCGACCATTTGGCCGGCGGGATCGGTGCCCCGGCCTCCGGCAGCTCGGTTTTCAGCGTCGACATCAGGCCGAGCTTGCTCAGGAACGCCTTCTGACCCTCAATGCCGACCGCCAGGGCCAAGCGCGCGGTGCCGATATTGGATGAGTAGATGAAGATTTCCGGCACCGACAGCCAGCGCCGCTTGCCACGGTAATCGTCGATGGTGAACGATCCCACGCGCAGCGGCTGGCTGGCATCGAAGCTGTCCTGGAGAGTGATCAGTCCGGAATCGAGCGCCATTGCCGTGGTAAAGATTTTGAAGGTGGAGCCCATCTCAAAGACGCCGACCGTCGCCCGGTTCAGCCGATCCTTTTTCAGCGCCTCGGCCGGATTGTTGGGATCGTAGTCCGGCAGCGAGCTCATGCCGACGACCTCGCCGGTCCTGACGTCCAAAACGATGCCGATGGCGGCGATCGCCGTATACCGCTGCAGCGCCTTGTTGAGCTCGTCGCGCAGCGCATGCTGCACCCTGAGATCGACGGAAAGGCGCACCGGCTCAAGCCCGCGCTCCAGCGCGAAGCCGGCCTGGTGCAGATCGGCAAGGCCGAGGGCGTCGATATATTTTTCGATACCGGCAATGCCCTGATTGTCGACATTGACGGAACCGAGAATGTGCGACGCCGTTTCGCCGCCGGGATAGAAGCGGCGGTTTTCCGCGATAAAGCCGACACCGGGGATGCCGAGCCGATGGATGGCCTGCTGTTCGCGCTGCGTGATTTCGCGCTTCAGCCAGACAAAGCCGGCATCGGTGGCAAGCTGCCGGCGCACGCGCGCGGTATCGAGATCGGGAAGAACGCCGCTCAACAGCTCCGCCGCCTCATCGGCATCGATGATGCGGCGCGGCTCGGCATAGAGAGACGCGGTCTTGATGTCGGTTGCCAGTATCTCGCCGTTGCGATCGACAATATCGGGCCGTGCGGCGGCAACGAGATCGGCCGGCGACGAATGTCGCGCCGCGCCGTCGCCGGCAGTCATGCCGAGCATGACGAGGCGCGTCGCCAGGGCGGCATAAAGCAGGCCGAACCCGGCCATCGCGAACGCCACCCGCAAACGCCCCCGGCGTTCGGTCCGGGCGCTCAGGGCGCCGCTGAGGCCGTGCTTGCCGGCATGCGGATAATGCCAGGTCTGATTGGCGGAGAACGTCGTGCTGAACTGCTGGGCGGATTGCCCGGCGGCCCCGGCCGACAGCGATTTCATGAATCGTCTCATGGGCGCGATCCTGATGCGATCTTGGCCGGTCCAGGCCCGGCTGGTTCAGTGTCAGGTTGCGGCGCGGCGCCAGCGGCGCCGGCTGCTGGCGTCGCACCGGAGCGCATCGGCAGATCGGCGAATGTGCCGATCTGTTCCGGCGCAACCGGCACCAGCCCGAAGCGTGCCCGGTGACGCTCAATCAGGTCCTGGATCCGCGACGGCTGGATGAGATAGCTCCACTCCGCCTTCAAGAGCGAAATGGCCTCCTGCTCCTCGTCAACCGCCCGCTGCAGGTCGGCGACCCGCTCCGCCACCGATTCAGCCCGGTATTTCACCTGGAAGACGAAGGCCGCCGATGCGGTCACCGCCAGCACGGATGCGACCTGCAGCCAACGGCTCATGCATAGGCCTCCGGACCGGCAATGCCGGCAAGCACTGGAACGCCCGCCGCCTTCATGTCGAGCACATGGGCAGGCGCCGCGGTACGGATGGCCGCCCGCAGCCTCGCTGAGCGGGCCCGCGGATTGGCGGCGACCTCCTGCGCGCTCGGCTCAACAGGCCGCCGCGTCAGTTCGCGAAAGCTCGGCTGGGCCGACACCGTTTGCGGAGCGTGCCGGGAACCGCGACCCTGGCGCGCCCGCGCCTGCATGAAGCGTTTGACGATGCGGTCTTCCAGCGAATGAAAGGCAACGACCACCAGCCTGCCGCCCTCCTTCAGGATGGACTCCGCAGCCGCCAGCGCCATGGCGATCTCTTCCAGCTCGCGATTGATGAAGATGCGCAGCGCCTGGAACGTCCGCGTTGCCGGGTGGATTCGCTGCCTGCCGCCTGCCCCGGCGGCCGTCTCGATGATATTGGCAAGCTGGCGGGTGCCGCTGATCGGCCCTTTGTGGCGCGCCGCCTCAATGGCGCGGGCGATGCGTCCGGCCCGCTTTTCCTCGCCGAGCACGCCGATGATCGTCGCCAGCGCCTTGACCGGCGCCCGGTTGACCACGTCGGCGGCCGTGACGCCGCCGCTCTCCATCCGCATATCGAGCGGCCCGTCATGGCGGAACGAAAAGCCGCGTTCGGGCCTGTCGACCTGCATGGATGAGACGCCGATATCGAAGACCACGCCATCGGCCGGCGCAAAGCCGAACGTCTTGGCGAAGTCATGGAGACCGGAGAAGCGGCCCTCCACCAGCTTGAGGCGACCGCCTGAGGCCGCTTCGAGGCGGCGACCGGCGGCAATGGCCGCCGGATCGCGGTCGATCGCCATCACCCTGGCGCCGGCCGCAAGCAGCGCCGTGGTGTAGCCGCCGGCGCCAAAGGTACCGTCGATGAAGGTTTCGCCGGGGCGCGGCGCCAGATGCGCCATGACCTCAGACAGCATGACGGGCCGGTGCGAAAGCGGTCCGCCGTGCTCCCGTCCGCCCGTCACGTCTGCCCATCCTGGCCATCGTTGTGAATGGCGCCCCGGCGCCGCGAGCCGAGCGCCCGCGTCAGTGATTGCAGATGCGCCCGCGCCGCCTTCTGGCGCGCCGCGAAGCGTTCCGGCTCCCAGATCTGAAACTTGAAGCCCTGGCCGGCGAAAACGGCGATATCGGTAATCCCGGCAAAGGCACGAAACTCGTCCGGCAGGACGATCCGCCCGTCGCCATCGATATTCAGCAGACGGCTTTCGCTGTAGAAGGCCGTCGACAGGGTCTCGTGATCCTCAGAGAAGGTTTCAAAGACGCCGAGCCGTTCCGCGATAGCCGCGCGCAGCCGCTCGCCGCCGGCATCGATCGCCGGCTGGTCGAGTGCCGGATAGCAGTAAAGCCCGTCGCTGCCCTCGCGCGCCAGCGTGGCACGAAACGGCGCCGGCACGGAGACGCGGCCCTTTGCATCGAGCCGGTTTGAGAAGGTCGCAACGAATCCGTCCATTGCCAATCGCGCCCCGCCCCGGCGGCTGACACGGCTCCGCGCGTCGCGGAGCCGGTGACGGGTCCGGCGGCAAAGGGTGTGCTTTGCCGCCGGAAAAGGCCTGGTGTTTTTCTGGAAAACCACCCGACCACCCGAACTGAAAACCGGGAGTTTATGGGATATCATGGGTTCTTATGGAGCGTCAATGGAATCGGCTGGAATAATCCCGTCATGAGTGCAAAATTTACCGCCGACCGCCGGGGCGGCGGCCTGACGCGTTGGGCTGCAAGGATGAACGATCGTGGTAAACGGCGCGTAAGCNNTCGCCGATCACCGGCGACCGGTTGCCGGCCGCACACCTGACGGCGGCAGCTGCGATGCTGTTTGCATTGCCGCAAAGACGGCGTATTGAGGCCGCGTTTTTGACTGATGACCGGCTGGAGTGATTCCGGCGGTGCGAGCCGCAGCGACCGCATGACGTTCTGGAGCCGCATAGGCGACATCATTGCTGAAAGCGCCGGCGCCCTGAGCGCCGCTGTCACGGCGTTTGCCGACACGCTGCGCGGCGGCGGATCGGAAACGCGACGCAAGGTCGGCTTCACCATCGCCATGATCGCCCTGTCGGCCAAGATGGCCAAGGCCGATGGCGTCGTCACCCGCGACGAGATCGACGCCTTCCTGCAGCTCTTCGAGATTCCGGCCGGCGAGGAGCGCAATGTCAGCCGCCTGTTCAATCTCGCCAAGGCCGATATCGCCGGCTTTGAGGCCTATGCACGCAGTGTCGCGCGCATGTTTCCCAATGACCCGGAGATCCTTGAGGACATCCTCGATGGCCTTTTCCACATCGCCAAGGCTGACAGTGTCGTGCACGAGCGCGAACTGGCCTATCTTGAACGGGTCGCCGAACTCTTCGGCTTCGACGAGCGTGCTTTTCTCCGCCTGCGCGAGCGTCACGTTCTCGGCGCCGCCGGCGATCCCTATGTGGTCATCGGCGCCGATCCGCACTGGGATGACGCCCGCCTGAAGGCTCATTACCGCCGCCAGGTCGCGCAGAACCATCCCGACCGGCTGATCGCCCGTGGCGTGCCGGAGGAGTTCGTGCGCATCGCCACCGAACGCCTTGCCGCCATCAACGCCGCCTGGGAGATCATCGAGCATGAGCGCGGCCGCCGCCGGCGCAGCACAGGACGCCGCTCGTGAGCCGCGACCAAGACGCAAGGCCGCGTTCGGTCGTTTCGATCGACGCCCGCCCCTCGCCCAATCACGGGGCCCGCCGCACCGGGCCGCCCGACATGCTTGTCCTGCATTATACCGGCATGCCCGACGCCGAGCAGGCACTCGCCTGGCTATGTGCCGAACAAAGCGCGGTTTCGGCCCATTATTTCGTCTTTGAGGACGGCCGCATCGTTCAGATGGTGGAGGAGGATCGCCGCGCCTGGCACGCCGGCGCCGCCAGCTGGGCCGGCGAGACCGATATCAATTCCCGCTCCATCGGCATCGAGATCGCCAATTTCGGCCATGACGGCGCTCTGCCGCCGTTTCCCGACGCCCAGATCGACGCCCTGATCGGCCTGTGTCGTGACATTGTCGATCGCCATGCCATCGTGCCGCATCGCGTGCTCGCCCATTCCGACGTTGCCCCCGGCCGCAAGCGCGATCCCGGCGAGGCCTTTCCCTGGGCCCGCCTGGCCGGCGCCGGCGTCGGCCATTGGGTCGAGCCGGAGCCCGTCGGCGGTGGCCGCTTTCTCGCCCCCGGCGACGAAGGAGAGCCGGTCGGAGTCCTGCAGGCGCTGCTGGCGCTTTACGGCTACGACCTGGCAATCAGCGGCGTCTTCGACGAGCGCACCGGCCATGTCCTCACAGCCTTCCAGCGTCACTTCCGGCCTGAACGCGTTGACGGCATCGCCGATTCCTCAACCCTGACGACCTTGCATCGGCTGCTCGCCGCCCTGCCCTGAGCCGCCGCCGTCCACCGAAAGGCGCCTGAACGGCGAAAGCGCCCAAACAGCCGTTGCCGATTTACAACAAATCGTCGTTTTACCGGCGCATTTTTGCCACATGCGGCTCGTAGCGACCCGCCCGTTTTGCAACGCACAATAAAACAGGACGGGTTTCATGAACTTCTCAGGCGGGCTGCTCCTGGCGGCCGCGATTTCCGTGGCAGCGGTCGGGCCGGCGCAGGCGGACCTCAGATCGGAGCATGTTTTGACCGGCGCCCTGGCCGGCAAGGCGACACGGACCGCCGCGGCCGGCGCCCAGAATCCGGCACGCAGCGACGCCGCACGCGCCAACGGCGGTGCAAGCAGGGTGCACAAACTGGTCGGCAAATATGCCCGCGCCGCCGGTGTGCCGGTCGCCCTGGCGCTGGCGGTCGTTGAGGTGGAAAGCAATTTCAATCCGCGCGCCCGCGGCCGTGCCGGCGAGATCGGCCTGATGCAGATCAAGCCGGCGACCGCCCGCGCCATCGGCTACAGGGGATCGCTCAAGGCGCTCTACAACCCGGAGACCAATCTGGCCTGGGGAATGAAATATCTCGCCGAGGCGCAGCGGCGTGGCGACGGCACGCTATGCGGCACCATCCTCAAATACAATGCCGGCCACTACGCCAAGCGCATGAACAAGACCTCCGCACGCTATTGCGGCAGGGTCAAGGCGATCTTGCGCAAGCGCGCCTGACCGGCCCGGCCAATCCGGCAGGCCGAGCCGTCACCGGTACGCCATCAGCAACTGAACCGGCCTAACGGCGCATCGCCCATCAGCCGTCCAAACTGATCGCCGGCGATATGCACGAGGCTGCGATGGTCTCCGCCTTCGAAATAGATTTCGTCGCAGTCGGCAAGCTGCTCGTCGACCACCGCGGACAGTCCATAGGCAGCCGCCAGTGCCGGCATGGCGCCTTCCTCGCAGTCCGGGAACAGGCCGCTGGCCTCCTCCTCTGAGGCAAGCGAGACCGGACCGCCGACGATGTCCTGCAGCCGCTCAAGCGCGACATGGCGGGTCGCCGGCAGTACGGCCAGAAGGTAATCGCCGTCACGCTTGATGACGACGCCTTTCGCCAGGCTGTTGCCGGAGATGTGGCTGGACTGCGCCGACATCGTCGAGCAGCCTGTCTTGCGGTGCGTGATGACGTCATACGAGACGTCATGATCATCGAGATATCGTTGTAATGTCATCGCAACAGCCATGACCTACCTCCTTTCGCGGCGGTGACGCCGCGAGCAGGCCGGCGGGCGGAGACGACGCGGCACGTCCTGTGCCGCAACAGGCGTTGTCGGCCGCTTTGGGCAGGGCGTCGGACGTCAATCGTCTCCTTGGCCAGTCTTGCGTGCTGCCCTGCCGCTTGCAGCCCGAACGGCAGGAATCTACGCCCGCCGGCGGGATTCAGCAAGCGTCCGTCGGCGCCGCGCCGTGCGGCTATTCGGCCCATCGGGCGGCCGCTGGCGCGCCCGGGCAATCAGTCGCGCGAGGTCATGCGGAACGCCGCGCCGGGATGGACCAGCCGGACCCAGGTGATGGTTTGCTCCGCCAGCCAGGTGCGCCGTTCAATGACGAACACGGCGTCATGCAGCGCCACGCCGAGCAGCGCCGCCTCGTCGGCGCCGGCATTGGCCGCCAGGAAAATATGTTCCGCCTCCGACAGCGGCTTTTCGCGGACCAGCCACTCATTCGGGCCGATTGTCTCAAAGTCTTCCTCGCGGGCCGCCGGCACGGCATCCAGATTGATCCAGCGGTCCTCCAGTTGATAGGGCGAGCCATCGGCGAAATGCAGACAGCGCAGATGCAGCGCCTGCCTGCCGGGATCGATCGACAGTCGGGCGCGCGCCGTCTCCGGTGCGGTGACGATCTCGCGGCTTAAGAGCACATAGCGATAGCTGGCGCCGCGCTCCTCGATCTGCGTGCGGATCAACGGGATGTCGATGCGCGCGGCACGCCGCCGTCCCTGCACGATTCGCGTGCCGGCGCGGCGCTTGCGCTCCACCACGCCCTCCGCGGCCAACTCGCGCAAGGCGCGGTTGACAGTGACTCGGGCGCAGCCGAATTCCGCCGCCAGCGCCGCTTCGCCGGGAATGGTCGCGCCGACCGGCCACAGGCCGGCGCGAACGCGGTCAAGGATTTCCGCCTTGACGTCGCGATAGGAGCGCAAGGACGATGCCGTCACAGCGCCCCCCGGATGCTTTTCGTCTGCGCATGAAAGCGCCTTTCGATCTGCTGGCGTTTGACATGGCGGCCGCCGCAGACAACATGGCGGCCGGCCGACCACACATCGCTCACCGCGCCGTCGCCGGCGGCGAAGATCCAGGCGTCAAGCAGCCGGTCACCGGCGAGATCGGCCAGGACCGGATCGCCGGCATCAAGCGCCGTCAGATCGGCCCAGCGCCCCGGCGCGATGGCGCCGGCATCGCGGCCCAGTGCCCGCGCCCCGCCGGCAAGTACGGCGTCATAAAGCGTTCGCCCGACGGACTTGCCCGGCGCGCACAAAACGGCGCGTTTGCCGGCCCGGTAACGCTGCGAATATTCCAGCATGCGCAGTTCCTCAGCAAGCGAGATGCGGACATTGCTGTCGGATCCGACGCCGAAGCTGCCGCCAGCGTTAAGAAAGGCCGGTCCATTGAAAATGCCGTCGCCGAGGTTGGCTTCGGTGACCGGGCACAGGCCGACGACCGCGCCGGAGCCGGCCAGCGCCGCGGTTTCCTCGCCCGTCATGTGGGTGGCGTGAACGGCGCACCAGCGCTCGTCGACCATCGCATTGGCGAGCAGCCATTCGACGGGGCGGGCGCCATAGGCGGCAGAAATTTCCGCAACCTCTCTCGGCTGTTCGGCAATGTGGATATGCACCGGCCCGTCGCTCAGGCGCACCACGGCGGCCAGCATGTCAGGCGGCACGGCGCGCAGACTGTGCGGCGCAACACCGATCTCCGCATCGGCCGGCAGGCCGGCGATGATCCGCGCCGCCGCCTCATAAAGCGTTGCAAAGCCGTCAAGGTCTGAGCCGAAGCGCAGCTGACCGCCCGCCAGCGGCCGGCCGTCGGCGCCGCCCTGTGCATAAAGCACCGGCAAATGCGTCAGGCCGATGCCGGCCGCAAGCGCCGCCGCGGCGATCCGCGCCGTGGTCTCCGCCGGGTCGTCATAGGCGGCGCCGCCGGCGCGATGGTGCAGATAGTGGAATTCACCGACGCTGGCATAGCCGGCCTCCAGCATCTCCACATAGGCCAGCGCCGCAATCGCCTCAATCTGGTCGGGATCGAGTTGCTCTAAAAAGCGGTACATCAGCCGCCGCCACGTCCAGAAGCTGTCCTGCCCCGCCGGGCCGCGCGCCTCCGCCAGCCCGGCCAAGGCGCGCTGAAAGGCGTGGCTGTGCACATTGGCCGGCGCCGCCAGCAGGAGACGGCCGGCCAGCACGGTGTCGCCGGGCTGCGGCGCAACGGCGATCTCCACCGTGGCGATGCGGCCGGTGGCATCGATGCCGACGCGGCAATCC
>JABAOE010000884.1_pt2 | contig 12293 bp, 7 predicted proteins | sample 7062141 | NCBI WGS metagenome assembly JABAOE01 (sample SAMN14538627, study PRJNA623070) | marine sediment metagenome | biome: marine biome [ENVO:00000428]; feature: marine pelagic biome [ENVO:01000023]; material: deep marine sediment [ENVO:00002113] | place: India: Gulf of Khambhat ...
CTTCGTGGAGTTCGTCTTCCGCGAAGGCAACCAGCTGGCCGGCCTCATTGCGGCCAATTACCTGAGACTCCTGTATCCGGACTTCCCGATGGATGAATGGGTGGCGGGGCTGGAGCGCCCCGAGCAGGATCACACGGCGTCCCTGCCCCGGGTGCTTGACTGGCTGGAAAACAAGCAGGAAAAACCCATCGGCATCACCGAAAGCCTATTGCTGGCGATCGGCGCTTACGATCGTATCGAAGCGGACCTATCCTACGTCAACAACTGGATCTGGCTGCCCGGCAACGAGCGGTTCAGGCGCTCACCGCATTTCCAGCGCGTCATCAGGGATCTGAACATGCCCGCCTACTGGGACGAGCATGGCCTGCCGCCGGGCTGCGAGAAAGCCGCCGAGGAGTACCGCTGTGAGTAGTCTGTTTACGGAACTCAAGCGCCGCAACGTGTTCCGGGTGGGTATCGCCTACCTGATCGTGGCCTGGCTGCTGATGCAGGTGGCCGACGTGATGATCGAGAACATCGGCGCCCCGGACTGGGTGTTCAAGGCCATCCTGCTGGTGCTGGCCATCGGCTTTCCGCTGGTGCTGCTGTTCGCCTGGGCGTTCGAGATGACCCCCGAGGGGCTCAAGCGCGAAAAAGATGTCGACCGCAGCCAGTCCATCACCGCCAAGACCGGGCGCAAGCTGGACTTCACCATCATCGCCGTGCTGGCGGTGGCGCTGGGCTATTTCATCTGGGAGGCGCGTTTCGCCGGGGCGCCCGCGCCGGATGCCGCGACCACGGAGGATTCGGCCGCCGGGCGGGCCGCGGACGGCGCGGCGCCAGCCGCGGCCAGAGCCGCGATCGCCGTGCTGCCGTTTGCCAACCGCAGCCGCCTGGAGGACGACCTGTTCTTCACCGACGGCATCCATGACGACCTGCTCACGCAACTCGCCAAGCTCGAGGGACTGAAGGTGATTTCCCGCACCTCGGTCATGGAATATCGCGACACCACCAAGAAGATTCCCGAGATCGCCGCCGAGCTCGGCGTCGGCAAGATTCTGGAAGGCGGCGTGCAACGCGCCGGCAACCGCATCCGCATCAATGCCCAGCTGATCGACGTGGAGACCGATGAACACCTGTGGGCCGAGACCTTCGACCGGGAAATGACCCTCGACAACCTGTTCGACATCCAGTCGGAGATCACCCGCCAGATCGTCACCGCGATCCGCGGCGAGCTGAGCGAGCAGGAACTGGACTCCCTCACCGAACGCCCGACCGATAGCCTGCCGGCCTGGGAGGCCTACCTCAAGGCCAAGGCCGCCACCCTGCGTCCGGATTACACCATGGAAAAATACCTCGAGGCCGAGGACTGGGCCCAGCGCGCCGTGAATATCGATCCCGGCTTCGCGGAGGCCTGGGCGATGCTGGCCGAGGTGCACGGCCAGGCGGTCTGGATGGGCTGGGACAACACCCCGCATCGACGCACCGATGCGCAGCTCGCCAAGGACCGTGCGGTCGCGCTGAAACCGGACTCTGCCGTGGTGATGAACGCCCAGGCCGATTATTTCTATCGCATCGAGCACGACTATGCCCGCGCCCTGTCCATCCTCCAGGCCGCCAACGCGCAGGCACCCGGCGATGCACGGATCCTGTTTTACCTGGCGGTGACTCAGCGACGGCTGGGCCAGCTGAACGAAGCCGCGTTGTCGATGCAACGATCCATCGAACTCGATCCGGCCAACCTGTTCACCGTCTCCCAGTTGGCCGATACCTACCTGTGGCTGCAGGCCTGGGATGAACTCGAGCAACTGGCCGACACATGGTTGGCGAGGGCCCCCGATGCCCGGGATCTCAAGGCCACCAGGGTCAGGGGCGCCATCCGGGGGCACGGCGATCTCGAACTGGCCCGCAGGCTTCTCGACGAACTCGACCCCTGGACCGGTAATGCCTATGTCAACGTGGCGCTCGAACTGCCGTTGCTGGAACGCGATTGGGACAGGGCCCTGCAGGTCACCTACCTGCCCGAGGTCATCGAGTTCCACACCGAACGCTTGACGGGCAATGATGCCTATGTCCTGCTCGCCCGCGGTACGGTCCATGCCCTCCAGGGCGAGCACGGCCTGGCGGAGCCTATCTTGCTGAAGGCCGTAAACCAATTTGGCCAGTTCCCGGACACCGGTCCGATCAACGAGGCGTTCAACCTGTCGGCCATGGCCACGGCCTACGCGCATCTTGGCGACATGGACCAGGCGCTCGCGCGGTCGACGGAGGCGACTCGAACGCTGACCCCCGAAATGGATTTCCTGTTCGGATCGAACGTCGCCAACAGGCATACCTGGATCATGGCGCGGGCGGGACAGCGCGATGAGGCGCTGGCACGGCTGTCGACGGGTCTCGGGCAGCCGGCCGGCTACGCGCGGTGGACGCTGGCCCTCGACCCGGAATGGGATTTCTTCCGCGACGACGAGCGCTTCAACGCGCTGGTGGAGCCCGAGGGCGGACGATGAGCCTGTTCGTCGAGCTCAAGCGCAGAAACGTGTTCCGGGTGGGCATCGCCTACGTGCTGGCCAGCTGGCTGGTGATGCAGGTCGGCGAGGTGATGGCGCCGGCCCTGCGCCTGCCCGACTGGGCGCTGTCGACCCTGGCGTTTTTCCTCATCCTGGGCTTTCCGCTGGTGCTGATCTTCGCCTGGGCCTTCGAGATGACGCCCGAAGGCCTGAAGCGCGAGCGGGACGTGGACCGCAGCCAGTCCATCACCGGCGAGACCGGCCGCCGCCTGGACCGGGCCATCATCGTGGTGCTGGTGCTCGCGGTCGGGTTCCTGCTCGCGGAACGCTGGCTGCATGTGCCGGGCGAGCTGCCGGCTCCGACCCCGTCCGGCGCGCCCGGGTCGGAGGCCATCGCGGATGCGCGCAAAGCCATCGCGGTGCTGCCGTTCGAGAACCTCAGCGCCAGCGAGGAGAACGCCTTTTTTGCCGCCGGGGTGCACGAGGACATCCTCACCCACCTCTCCCGGGTCGCCGGGCTGCGCGTCAACTCGCGCACCTCGGTGCAGCAGTACGCAGGCAGCCAGTTGAACATGCGCGACATCGCGGCCGGGCTTGGGGTCCGCTTCATCGTCGAGGGCAGCGTGCGCCGCGCCGGCAACCAGGTGCGGGTGACCGCGCAGCTAATCGACGCCAACACGGACGAACACCTGTGGGCAGAGAATTTCGATCGTGAGCTGACCGACATCTTCGCCATCCAGACCGCCATTGCCGGGGAGATCGTGAGTGCGCTCGAGGCCGAACTCTCGCCGCAGGAAGCGGCCTTGCTGGCGCAGCGACCCACGGACAGCGTCGCGGCGTACGACCTGTTCCTGAAGGCCCGACTGGCGCTGCAGGACACCACCAACCCCAGCATCATCATTGACACCGCGGTGGGCCTGCTGGAGGAGGCGGTGTCGCTGGATCCCGCCTATGCCCAGGCCTGGGCCTTGCTGGCGGTGGCCCACGGCGACTTCTACTGGTTCCGGGCCGACCCGTCGCCGACCCGGCTGGATCGGATGAAGGCGGCCCTGGACCGGGCCATCGCGCTGCAGCCCGACCTGCCCGAGGCCCGCCTGGCGCTGGCCAGCTACTACTACCGCGGGTTCTACGACTACCCGCGGGCGCTGGAGCAACTGGAGCTCGCGCGCAGCGTACTGCCCAACGACCCGATGGTCCATTTCCAGCTGGGCCTCACCCTCCGGCGGCTGGGCCAGTTCGACCGCTCCATCCAGAGCTTCCTCGACGCTACCGAAATCGACCCATGGCACGAGGGCGCCTGGGCGGAGGCGATTGAGACGGCGCATTCGAGCGGGCGCGCGCGAGAAGCTGAACGCCTGGCCGCGGAATTGTCGCAACGCTTCCCCGACCATCCGCGCATGGTGGCCGAGCGCGCCACGATGCGCCTCAAGCTGCACGGCGACGTGGACGGCGCCCGCGTGATCCTGGCCCGGCTGCCGGACGCCGATCACTATTACTTCTGGATGGCACGGCATCTCCTGGAACTCTGGTCGCGGGACTTTGCGGCCGCCGCGCAGGTGCTGCAGGAGGAGAATTATTTCGAAACCATCGTGCCCGGAGGGGGGCGGCTGGAGGCCGCTCGCGCGCTCAGGCTCGGCGGGCTGGAGGCCGAGGCTGCGCCATTGCTCCGGGAAGCCGGCCCGGTGCTGGCCCGCGTGGTCAGCGAGCCGAATGCAGAAAACTTCGCCTGGCCGCACGCCGTCTATGCCATGTATCTCATCATGGACGGCCAGCAGGATGCGGCCATCGAACGCTGCCAGCGCGTGCAAGCCATCCTGCCGATGGACCGGGACGCGGTGCACGGCCCGACGCTCGCCGCCTTTTGCGCGTGGGTGGCGGGCATGGCCGGGGACACCGACCGGGCACTCGACATGCTCGACAGAATGCTCGAGGTCGGCTGGGACATGAACTACTGGTTCCTCGCCCTCAGCCCCGAGTGGGATTTCCTGCGCGGCCAGGAGCGATTCGAGCAGCTGCTCGCCCGGGCGAAGGCCAGGCTGGCGGCGGAGGCTGGCCCATGAGCCTGTTCGTCGAACTCAAGCGCCGCAACGTGTTCCGGGTGGGCATCGTCTACGCGGTAGTGGCCTGGCTCATAGTCCAGGTGGCCGACGTGATGATCGACAACATCGGCGCACCGGACTGGCTGTTTGGGACGATCCTGCTGCTGCTCGGCATCGGCTTCCCGGTCGTGGTGGTGTTCGCCTGGGCGTTCGAGCTGACCCCGGAGGGCATCAAGCGCGAAAAAGACGTCGACCGCAGCCAATCGATCACCGGCGAGACCGGCCGCAGGCTGGACCGCTCCATCATCGTGGTGCTGGTGCTGGCACTGGCCTACTTCGCGGTGGACAAGTTCGGGGGCTCGCCGCCCGCCGAGCCGGACCCGCAGCCGGCCGCAGAGACCGCCGACGAGCGGCCGCCGGCCGAGGCACCCCCCTCGATAGCGGTGCTCCCCTTCACCGACATGAGCCCCGAGGGTGACCAGGGATACTTCTCGGACGGCATTTCGGAGGAACTGCTGAACCTGCTGGTGCGCGTCGAGGGCCTCAAGGTGGCCTCGCGCACCTCGTCCTTCGCCTTCAAGGGCAGCAAGCGCAGCCTGGCCGAAATCGCGCGCGAATTGCAGGTCGACCACGTGCTGGAGGGCAGTGTGCGCAAGGCGGACAACCGAGTGCGCATCACCGCCCAGCTGATCGACGCCGACACCGACCGGCACCTGTGGTCGGATGCCTACGATCGTGAGCTGGTTGATATTTTTGCCATCCAGGACGAAATCGCCAACGCCATTGTCGGCGCGCTACGCACCGAGCTGGGCGTGCTGGCCGGCGAGGCCGGCATTCGGGTCACCGCCGCGACCGAGAACCTGGACGCGTACGAGCTCTACCTGCGCGCCCGCCAGCTGTTCATCGCGCGGGAAAACATGGAAGAGAGCATTCGCCTGTTCGAGCAGGCAGTCGGCCTGGACCCGAACTTCGCCCGTGCCTGGGAGGGCCTGGGCGCCGTCTACGCCGTGGTCGAGAGCTGGGGTATCCGGGATCGCGACTACACCGCCATGGCGGAGACGGCCTCGCGCAGGGCCCTCGAGTTGAATGCCGACCTGTCCATGCCGTGGGCGGTGCTGGGCTCCACCGCCATCGGGGCCCGCAGCGATTTCCTCGCCGGCATGGAACAGCTGGAGCGTGCGGTCCGGCACGACTCGCTGAACACCACCGCATACCTGTGGCGCGGCATCGCCCTGATCTCGCTGGGTTACTTCGAGCGGGGCATCGCCGACACGCGGCGCTGCCTGGAAATCGATCCACGCTACCATAACTGCCGCCGCCACATGGGCATCGGCTACCTGGCCACAGGCGACATGGACGAGGCCCTGCGGATCTTCCAGCTGGGTGCCGAAGACGGCTTTTACGGCGCCGAGCTGCTCTACGCCCCGACCCTGGTCCGCCGCGGCAACCGGCTGGCCGCCGCACTCAACTTCCGGCGCTGGGAGAGCGACCGCAACTTTCCCGCCAGCGCCTTCTTGGACGCCATCGAGCACCCGGAGCAGGATCATTCCGAGCGGCTTGCCCGTTACCTGGAATGGCTGGAAACCGCCGATAGCAAAACCTACGACTACGACATGGAGATGGCACTGCTGGGTGCCTACGACCGGGTGCTGACGGCCGGATTTTCGAATGCCTGGGTGTGGGTGCCGGGCAGCGAGGGCTTTCGCGAATCCGATTATTTCAAGGCCCTGATGCGCAGCAGCGGCGCCTACGCGTACTGGCTGGCCCACGGCTTTCCCGACCACTGCCGGGCAACGGGGCCGGACGATTTCGAGTGTGCCCCATGAGCCTGTTCGTCGAACTCAAGCGCAGAAACGTGTTCCGGGTGGGCATCGCTTATGGCGTGGCCGCGTGGCTGCTGATCCAGATCGCAGATACCGTATTCCCCCGCATCGGTCTCTCTGAATCAGCAGTCACGCTGGTCATCGCCATGCTCGGCATCGGGTTCGTGCCCGCGCTGATCTTCGCATGGGCCTTCGAGCTCACCCCGGAGGGCATCAAGCGCGAACGCGATGTCGACCGGGCGCAGTCTATCACGCCGCAGACCGGCAAAAAGCTGGACCGGGTCATCATCGGCATACTGGCCGTGGTGGTGGCGTGGTTCCTGTTCGACGAGTTCTACGTGGAGCCCGGCGCACAGAACGTGGGGCCGTCGGTCGCGGAGGGCGGCCAGCCGGCCACCGCGGCTGGGGGCGCCCCGGCTGGCATGGGACAGAAATCCATCGCCGTGCTGCCGTTCGTCAACATGAGCGCCGATGCCGAGAACGAGTATTTCTCCGACGGCATCGCCGAGGAACTGCTCAACGTGCTGGTGCGGGTCAGCGCGCTGGACGTGGCCTCGCGGACCTCCTCCTTCGCCTACAAGGGCAAGGACCTGCCGCTCTCCCAGATCGCGCGCGAACTGGGCGTCAACCACATCCTCGAGGGCAGCGTGCGCAAGTCCGGCAACCGGGTGCGCATCACCGCCCAGCTGATCAATGCCGGCACCGACCGGCACCTGTGGTCGGACACCTACGAGCGCGAACTGGACGACATCTTCGACATCCAGGAGGAGATCTCCAACGCCATCGTGGACGAACTGAAGGTCGCCCTGAATGTCGACGAGCGCCGGGCGATCAGCCGGGCCCAGCACCCCACGGAAAATACCGAGGCCTACGAGCTGTACCTGCAGGGGCGGTTCAAGTGGCGCCAGCGACTGGAGGACAACATCCGCACCTCCATCACGCTGTTCGAGCGGGCCATCAAGCTGGATCCGGATTTCGCCAAGGCGCACGAGGCCCTGGCCTCCGCCTACGCCGTGCTGCCCGCCTGGTCCGGGGCGCTCGTGGGCGAAGCGCTGCCGCAGGCGGACCAGCACGCGGCCCGGGCGCTCGAGCTCGACGCCAGCCTGGCCGAGGCGCGGGCCGTCCGGGCACACCATGCCGTATTCGAGAAGCGTTGGCAGGACGCGTATAGGGAATTCGAGCTTGCCCTCGAATTCGAGCCGCGCAACGGTGGAGTTCGCCAGTGGTACGCCGAGGTCCTGGCCAGTGCCGGTTACCTGCGGGCGGCGCTGGAGCAGATCGAGCTGGCGTATGAGCTGGACCCGGCCTCGCCGGTGATCAACAACGTCTACACATCGATCGCCAGCCTGGCCGGTGAAGACGAACTGGCGATCAGGCACATGCAATTCGCCCTCGACCTGGGCATCCCCTTCGCGGCGCTGGTGGGCGCGGAGTCATTGGCCCGGCAGGGGGATTGGGCGCGGATCGAGCGCCTAGTCTATCCGCTGATCGAGCAGTACCCGGAGGTCCCGCCGGTCCTGAAATTATGCCTCGAAGCCATCCGGGACCCGTCGCTGGCGCCGCAGCTGCGCAGCGAGCTGGGGGCGCTGGACGATGCCCGCGGAGGGGTCCTCTGCGCGGCCCGGGCCGGGAACTTGGACGCAGCCTTCCGCATCGCGCGGCGAGCGGCTGAAGAAGACCCCGCCAACGTCTTCGATCTCTGGGGGCCGGACGCCGAGTCTTTCGCCATCCGCCAGGACCAGCGCTTCGGGGAGCTCCTGCGGGACAACCGCCTGCTGGAACTGTACCGGTCGCGCGGCTGGCCCGATCGATGCCGGCCCGGCGAAGCGGAGGGTTTGGCCTGTGAGTAGCCCCCCACCATGAGCCTGTTCGTCGAACTGAAAAGAAGGAACGTGTTCCGGGTGGGCATCGCCTACCTGTTGGGCGGCTGGGTATTGCTGCAGGGCGCGGACTTCGCGCTCGACGTGGTCGGTGCGCCCGACTGGATCATCCAGGCCCTGGTCGTCCTCGCCATCGTCGGCCTCCCGGCAGTGCTGATCTTCGCGTGGGTGTTCGAGATGACGCCCGAGGGCCTCAAGCGCGAGAAGGACGTGGTGCGCGGCTCCTCGATCGCCCCGCAGACCGGCCGCAGGCTGGACCGCGTGATCATCGCTTTCCTGGTGGTGGCGGTGGGCGTGCTGCTGGTCGACCGCTTCATGGCCGGGCCGGGCCCGGCGCAAGGCCTCCCCACGGAGCCCGCCGTGCCCACGGTCCCGGTCGAGGCGGTGCAAACACCCACGGCGGCGGACCGCCCCTCGGTGGCCGTGTTGCCGTTCGCTTTTCGCAGCACCAACCCCGAGGATGAATTCTTCGCCGAGGGCATACACGACGACCTGCTCACGCAGCTGGCCAAGATCGGTTCGCTGAAGGTCATTTCGCGGACCTCGGTGATGGAATACAAGGACACCACCAAGAAGATTCCCGATATCGCGCGGGAGCTCGGCGTCGCCACCATCGTGGAAGGCGGCGTGCAGCGCTCCGGCTCGCGGGTGAGGATCAATGCCCAGCTGATCGACGCGGACAGCGATGAGCACCTGTGGGCCGAAACCTTCAACCGGGAACTGACCGCGGAGAACCTGTTCGAGATTCAGGCGGAAATCTCGCTGGCGATCGCCGATGCGCTGCAGGCCACGCTCAGCCCGGAGGAAGAGGCACAGATCGGGCGGGTGCTGACCGACGACTTGCAGGCCTGGGAGTCCTACCAGCGGGCCTTGCGGCTCCGGGATTCGGCGTCATCCGACCGGATCGTCACGGGGCTCGCGGAAATCGAACATACGCTGTCCCTGGACCCGGGTTTCGCCGCGGCCTGGAGCCTGAAGGCCATCATGCTGCTGCAGAGATTCTGGTTCTATGACCCCGACCCCGCTCTGCGGGACCAGGCCCTCGCCGCGATCGACCGCGGCCGCAGCCTCGACGCCGCCCTGCCCGAGCATGACATCGCGCAGGGCTATTATCACTATTGGGGATTTCTCGATTACGAACGCGCGCTGGCGGCGCTGGACCGCGCGCTGGCGGCCATGCCCGGCAACACCCGAATCCACGAGGCCAGGGCCTACGTGCTGCGGCGGCAAGGGCATTTCGACCAGGCGCTCGATTCGCTGCGCAAAGCCAGCGAGCTGAGCCCCCGCCAGGGTAATGACGTGGTCGAAATCGGTTCCACGCTGTTAAGCCTGGGGCGTTTCGACGAGGCCTGGCAGGCATTCGAGAAGGCGCGGGGCCTGATGTCGGAAGACAACCAGACATTGATGGCCAACCTCGGGGATTACAGCCTGTGGCGATCCGGGGACACTCGCATGGCGCGTTATTACTATGGTCGCGCCCTCGGTGCGTATCCGGACGTTTTTCAGAATCTGTGGCTCGCGACGCTGGGCGACCGCGATCTTCCGGCCGCCTTGCAGGCGGTCGAGAACTGGCCCGAAAACATGCTCGAGGTGCGGATTTTCCACTTCACGCGGCCCATGCTGCGCGGCCTGACCGAGCATCTGATCGGCGACCGGTCGCAGGCGCGAGCACCATTGCTCGATGCTGAGCAATACTTCCTGGCCCTGCTGGCCAATGCCCCGGCCAATTTCACCGCCCTGAAAAGCCTGTGCCAGGTCCAAGGCGCCCTCGGCCGCCGCCAGGAGGCCGGGGCCACCTGCCGCGCCGCGGGCGACCACCTGCCCGACGACGCGTTCATTCGCGCCAACCACCTGTTCCAACTCGCCGTAGGGCCGGCCCTGGCCGGTGACACGGAGCACGCGTTCGAACTGCTGAACGCCAGCCTGGCCCTCGGCTGCGGCCCATCGATGCACCACCTCCACCTCCACCCGGCGTTCGACGCATTGCGGCCATTGCCCGCCTATGCGGAGCTCGAACGCCGCTACCCCGTGCCCCCACCATGAGCCTGTTTGACGAACTGAAAAGAAGGAACGTGTTCCGGGTGGGTATTGCCTATGCCGTCGGCGCCTGGCTGCTGCTGCAACTGACCGAAGTGCTCACGGAACTGCTGGATCTGCCCACCGGCCTCGGCAAGATGGTGGTTGCGTTGCTGGTGCTCGGATTGCCCGTGGCGCTGTTCTTTGCCTGGGCCTTCGAACTGACCCCGGAAGGCGTCAAGCGCGAACAGGACGTCGATCGTGCCGCGTCGATCACGCCGCAAACCGGCAAGAAGCTGGACCGGGTCATTATCGCCGGCCTGGTGGTCGTGATCCTGGTCATGGGCGCGGAGCGCTTGTGGTACACCGAGCGGGCACCCGATGGACCAGTGGATTCGGCACCAACCACCGTCGATGCCGCCATCGACTCGGAGCCGACCGGAACGGCGGAACCCGGGGAGCTGCCGGCGCAACAGTCCGTCGCCGTGCTGCCGTTCGCGGCCATGTCCAGCGGCGAGGACGACGGGTATTTCGCCGATGGGCTGACCGAGGAGATCCTCAACTCCCTGACGCGACTGCCGGAACTGCTGGTCACCGCGCGCACCTCCTCGTTCCACTTCAAGGACCGGAACCTGCCCGTGCAGGAGATCGCCGCGACCCTGGGCGTCGACCACGTGGTGGAGGGCTCGGTGCGCCGCGCCGGCGAGCGGGTGCGCATCACCGCGCAGCTGATCCGGGCCACGGACGGCTTCCACCTGTGGTCGGACACCTACGACCGCACGCTGGAAGACGTCTTCGCGGTGCAGGAGGACATCGCCGCCAACATCGCCGAAACCCTGGACGTGGTGCTGGACAAGGGCAAGCGCCGGCGGATGCGGAACGCCGGCATTGGGGATGTCGAGGCATTCATCGCCTACCAGAAGGGGCTCGAGGCATTCGAGCGCGCGCACGCGGACATCGAGAATGCATCGGAGAACCTGCGAGTGGCGGTGGAACATTTCGACACCGCCCTGGCCGCCGCACCCAACCTGGTGGCGGCGCGGATCATGAAAGCCGATCAGAGAGGCCACATCGTCTTCGAACTGGTCAGTGGGCTCCGGGCCGAATCATGGGATGGCGAACTGGAGGCCGCACTGGGCGACCTGAGGGAAGAATACCGGTTGGCCATACAGGCATCCCCGCCAGGAAACCAGAAATCCATCCTGGAACTGGAAAGTGCCATCTTCAGCGATGACTGGAGCGACATGAGGCTCAAGATCAAGCGGGCCCTGGAACCGGGTGGATGCCCGATGATGAACTGGGCCGTGGATTTTGTGGTCTATGTGGGCCAGGGTGAATACATCATTCCGAAACTGCGCGAAATATTGCGCTGCGACCCGCTGAATTTCATCGGGGTCTATGGGCTCACCGGAGCTTTGCTGGTCGACGGCGACCCGCTGGCAGCGATCGAGCACTCCCGGGCGGCCATCGATAGCGGCGCCGACTTCATCTTCACCGAGGAAATGAATTTCTTCGCCCACCTCGCGGCGGGCAACCTGAACGTGCCCGAGGTGCAGGGATCGGGTTCCTCGGCAAACCTGTTCCTGTTCGACCGGCAACTGCCCAGGCAACTGCTGCTGGGCAATACCGGGAAAGCCCGGCAGATGGCCGAGGAATTCCGGGCCGGCCCGCTGGCCAATGACTGGTCCTCCATGGTCATCGCGGCCATGCTCGGCGACCGCGAGCGGGCGAACCGGCACGCGGCCAGAATAGACGCCCGGCCGGGCGGCCCGATCGTGCTGATCAACGGCTCCAACGTGTGCGCCTGCGGCGCCCCATTCGACCTGTCGGCCACTCCCAGGCTGCGCGCCCGCATCGAGGAGAGCGGCCTCGACTGGCCGCCGCCTACGGCGATCCATTATCCGGCCAAGGACTGGTGAGTATGAGCCTGTTTGACGAACTCAAGCGCCGCAACGTGTTCCGGGTGGGCATCGCCTACCTGATCGTGGCCTGGCTGCTGATGCAGGTGGCCGACGTGATGATCGAGAACATCGGCGCCCCGGAATGGGT
>JABAOE010020926.1_pt1 | contig 12293 bp, 6 predicted proteins | sample 7062141 | NCBI WGS metagenome assembly JABAOE01 (sample SAMN14538627, study PRJNA623070) | marine sediment metagenome | biome: marine biome [ENVO:00000428]; feature: marine pelagic biome [ENVO:01000023]; material: deep marine sediment [ENVO:00002113] | place: India: Gulf of Khambhat ...
TCCCGCCAAAGCTGTGAGCGCGGCGTGTCCGGCGTCTTGGGGAGGTTGCCGAGCAGGACGGGGTTCGTGGGGTCGGTGATGTCGAGGAAGGACGTGCCGTCGTTGCGGCCGACGAGCGCGTACTCCCGGCCCGTCTCCGAATCGGTCCAGCCCCAATTGTCGTTCGCGCGGATTCCGCGCGCGTCCTCGGGCGCCGTGAGCATCGAGATCGGGATGTAGGCGAGCAGCTCCACGTCGGTGCAGTCGAACTGTTCCACGGCCCCGTCGGTGCAGCGGCGCTCCTCCCCGAAGACCGCGCCGAGGGCGTCGGGAGGGCTCAGCAGGAGCGCGGTGCGGCGCCAGTCTCCGGGAGCGCCGCGCTCGTACACGAAGACGCCGCCGGCCTGGTGGTCGAGCCCGGATGCGGTGACCGCGGCGATCCCTCCGCCGGCGACCACCCGGTGCCCGAACGAGTCCTCGGTGTTCGTCTCCGCTTCCGTGAAGCGCATGCGGGTGGCGTCTCCGCCGCCGAACACGAAGGCCATGCCGGTCTCGATCCCTCTCGTGACGGGCGCCCCGACCCACACGTCTTCGCCGTCCAGCGCGACGGCGTCGCCGAAGAGGTCGCCCTCGAGGGCACCCGGCGCATCGAGTCGGGCACGCTCGGTCCAGGTGCCGGTGGCGGGGTCGAGGTCGAAGACGTGGGCCACCCCGACGCCGAGCCCGGCGAAGGGAGCCCCGACGACCGCGCGGCCGCCCTGCGCCGTGAGCTCGGCGCCGAACGCGGCTTCGGCTTCGGCCTCCGCCGTCAGCTCGCCGCTCTCGCGCCAGGCGCCGTCGATCAGGCGGTACTCGAAGACCCGTCCCGCGCCCTCGAGCTCGCCGTCGCCGAGCGACGCCCCCGGCGCTCCGATGAGAGCCCTCTCGCCTGTCAGGGCAATCGCGGCGCCGAAGGCGTCCCCGCCGGCGGCGGCCGGGGACCCGAAGCGCTGCTGCTCGGTCCAGCGGCCGTCGGCTCCGAGGCGGTAGGCGTACACAACGCCGGCCGGCTCGGGCGGCGCGTTCTCGTCGCCGCCACGCCGGCGCTGGCGGAGGCGGCTCAGCTCGGTCTGGACGCCCGCCTGCCCCACGAGCAGCCACGCGCCTTCGGACGCCAACGCCAGGCCGTAGTCGACTCCGCAGTACCCGTTGTAGTTGCAGCGCGGGTCGAGCGCGAGGATCTCGTCCGTGTCGAGGGTGCTGGAGAACGCCCAGGTCAGCCCGGAGCGCTCGAAGGCGTCGATCCTGCCGTCGCGGCTGGCGACGAAGAGGGTGTTGCCGTTGAGCGCGAGCACGGCTCCGAAGCCGTCGGCGCGCTCCGCGTCCGGCGCCGTCAGCCGGCTGGACTCGACCCACCCGTCCCCGACCTTGCGGTACACGTAGACCGTCCCGGGCCGGAAGCTCGTGTTCGGCTCGCCGACGATCAGCGCATCGCCGTCGATCACCACGGAGTTCCCGAAGGAGCCGGACTGCGCGGCAGCGGGTGCGACGGAGACGGCCAGGGCGGCGAGCGACAGGCCGAGCGTGCGAATCGAAGCCACGGGACCTCCACGGGGCAGGCGCTGCGCGTGCGGACCCGGTGGGCGGGCGACCCGGCAGCGCGACGGTTGTCGGAGAGCCCGACTAGCCTATCGGTCGAGCGGACGGCCCACAATGACGCCTCGGCCGCCGTGGTTGCGCGGGGGCGTCGTTCGGACCATAACGAAGCCATGCAACCTCGAAGCCGCCTCTGGGCCGCGGCGCTCCTCGTCCTGGCGCTGGCGCTGTGGGCGGCTCCGCGCGGCGATGCCGAAGCCTCGTTTCCCGATCCCGCGCGCGAGATCCGTCACGTGATCCCGTGGCGCGCCGGCGGCGGGACGGACGCGGCGATGCGGGGGTTCATGGGCTACTTCGAGCGCCACCTCGGCGCGCGCGTCGTGACCGAGAACGTCCCGGGGGGGCTCAGCTCGGTCGGGCTGACGGTGGTCCAGGGCGCCCCGCCGGACGGCTACACGATCGGCACGATGACCTACGACGCGCTCACCGTCGACGTCCTGGACCTCGCGCCGGTGAGCTGGAGGGCGTTCGAGCCGATCTGCATGGTGACGGACCATCCCAGCGCGCTGATCGTCTCGGGCGACCGCTGGCCCGACCTCGCGGCATTTCGCGCGGCCGCCGCCGCGGCTCCGCGGACGCTGACCGTCGGGAACGTGGGGCTGCAGGGGATCTGGCACCAGCACGCGGCGGCGATGGAGGAGGCGCTGGCGGTGGAGCTGCGTCACATCCCCTACGAGGGAGGCTCGGGCCCTCAGCTGGCCGCCATCCTCGGGGGCGAGGTGGACGCCATCGTGTCGAGCCTTCCCGCGGCGATGTCGTACGTCCGCGGCGGCGCCCTGCGGGTCCTCGCCGTGATGTCGCGGGCGCGGGACGGGCTCGTCCCGGGCGTCCCGACCTTCCTCGAGGAGGGGTACGACGTGGTCTACGGTGGCTTTCGCATGGTCGTGGCTCCGGCCGGCACGCCGCCCGAGGTCGTCGGAGCGCTGGAGGAGGCGTGCGCCGCGACCTCGGCCGATCCCCTGTTCGCGGCGTGGGCGAGCGATACCGGCATCGGAGCCTCCTGGCGTGACCGAGCCGGGTCGGTCGCGTATCTCGAGGATTTGGCACCGAAGGTGGAGAGGCTCATGGCGACCATGGGGGCGGGATGAACGGAGCCGAGGCGCTCGTCGCCGTGCTGGAGGCGCTGGGCGTGGACGTGATCTTCGGGCTGTGCGGCGACACGTCCCTGCCGATGTACGATGCGCTGTCGCGATCCGAGTCGATCCGGCACGTGCTCACGCGCGACGAGCGAAGCGCCTCCTTCATGGCCGACGCGTACGCGCGCCTGAGCGGCCGGGTCGGCGTGTGCGAGGGTCCCAGCGGGGGAGGCGCGACCTACATCCTGCCCGGCGTCGCCGAGGCGAACGACTCCTCGGTGCCCGTCGTGTGCGTGACCTCCGACATCTCCGTGGCCGACCGGGGCCGGGGCACCCTCACCGAGCTGGACCAGGAGGCGCTCTTCACCCCGGTCACGAAGCGGACCTTCTCCCCGGAGCGCGGAGACCAGCTCCCCGCCATGATCCGGGACGCCTTCCGGGCCGCGACCACCGGGAGCCTCGGCGCCTGTCACGTGAGCCTCCCGCTCGACGTGCAGGGGCACGACGTCGACGACTCTGACGTCCACGGCGATCCCCGTTTCGGCCGGTACCCGCAGGAGCGTCTCGTCCCGAGCCCCGACGCGGTGCGCGTGTGCGCCGGGATCCTGGCCGAGAGCCGGCGGCCCCTGGTGGTCGCGGGCGCCGGCGCGGTCCGCTCGGGCGCCTGGGACGAGGTGGCGGAGCTTTCGCGGGTCCTCGGAGCCCCGGTCGCGACGTCGATCTGCGGGAAGGGGATCGTCGCCGAGACCGACCCGCTCAGCCTGGGCGTGATCGGGAGCAACGGTGGGCTGCCCTGGCGGCACGCGCTGGTCGAGACCGCCGACCTCGTGCTCTACGTCGGGAGCGGGACCGGGTCCGTCACGACGCAGAAGTGGACGCTCCCCGAGCCGGGCCGGGCGAGGGTGCTGCAGCTCGACACCGACCCCCACGTGATCGGCCGCGGCTACCCGGTCACCGCGGGCCTCCACGCCGACGCCAAGCTCGGCGTGGCCGCCCTCGTCGAGGAGCTCGAGGCGATGGGAATCCATGGCGACGGCGGCCGGTGGGATCCCGAGGAGATCGAGCGCGGCCGGCGCGGCCACATGGAGGAGGTCGGCCACCTCTTCGAGTCCGGCGCGGCGCCCATCCGGCCGGAGCGACTCTTCGCGGCCCTCTTCGGCGCGCTCCCGCACCGCTCCGTGATCCTGGCCGACCCCGGCACGCCGTGCCCGTACGTGTCCGCCTACTGGAGGCTCCCCGAGGCCGGTCGCTGGTTCGTGAGCCCACGCGCGTTCGGAGCGTTGGGATACGCGCTGCCGGGTGTCGTCGGCGCCTACCACGCGCGGCCCGACGCGGGGCGGGTCGTCGGCGTGATGGGGGACGGCTCCTTCGGCATCTCGGCCGGCGAGCTCGAGACGATCCGCCGGCTCGGACATCCGGTCACCCTCGTCGTCTGCAACAACGCGAGCTACGGTTGGATCAAGGCCGGCCAGCGCTCCCGCGGAGACGACTACTTCTCGGTCGACTTCGAGGCGTCCGACCATGCGGCGATCGCCCGGGCGTACGGCATCCGCTCGCGGCGGGTCGACGATGCCGCCGAGCTGGACGCCGCCATGCGCGAGGCGCTCACCCACGCCGGGCCCTTCCTGCTCGACGTCGTCACCCAACCCCTGGAGGAGGCGAACGCCCCGGTCTCGAAGTGGATCGCGTGAGCGCACCCGAGGGGCGGGAGCGGCTCCGGCGGCCCGACGTGCGCTCCGGAGGCTTCCTGCTCGTGGTCGCCATCGCCTACGGCGCATCCGCGCTCGGAATTCCGGCCGGGGAGGGAGAGCCGGGTCCGCGGGCGCTGCCGCTCGCGCTGGCGGTGCTGCTGGCCGGACNNTCTCGTCGGGGGGGTGCGGGAGGCGTCCGCGGCGTCCCGCGAGCCCGAGCCCGAGGGCGTACCGTCCCCAAAGCGCCGGCCCGAGTGCGCCGGGGCCTCGGAGTCCGGCACCACGCGCGGGCCCTCCCGCGGAGGCGACTCCGAGGCGGCGGACGAGGGCGGCGGAGGGCGCCGGCGGATGCACGCGGACGGGGGTCCGGCCCCTCGGGACGAGCGCGTTGCCCTCGCCGTCCTGTCCACGGTCGCCTACGCGGCGCTCTTCCAGCCGCTGGGCTTCCTTCTCGCCACGCCGCTCTACGCCGGCACCCTCGCCTCGCTCTTCAGCCGCGATCGCCGGGGAATCGCCGCGGCAGCCCTCACGACAACCGCGGCGCTCTACCTCTTCTTCGGCGTGGTCCTCGGCGTGCGGCTCCCCCCCGGGCCGCTCGGCTAGCCGGTGCCCCTCGAGCTTCTCGCGGATCCCGCCCTCCTGGCGTACCTGGTCGGCGGGGTGGTGCTCGGCATCGCCGTCGGGGCGGTGCCCGGGCTCACCGCCACGCTCGCGATCGCGCTCCTCCTGCCTCTCACGTTCGGTCTCTCCGCCGAGCGGGCCGTGGTCATGATGACCGGCATCTTCACCGGCGGCATCTACGGGGGCTCGGTGGCGGCCATCACGCTGCGCATTCCCGGGGCGCCGGCGAGCGCGATGACCATGCTCGACGGCCACGCCATGGCCCGACGGGGGCGTGCAGGCTCCGCGATCGCCCTGGCGACCTTCTCTTCGTTCGTCGGCGGGATCGTAGGGGGGCTCGTGCTGGTGCTCTTCGCCCCTCAGCTCGCGCGCGTCGCCCTCGACTTCCAGTCGCCGGAGATGTTCGCGCTCGTCGTGCTCGCGCTCTCCGCCGTGGCCACCGTCTCGCCGGAGTCGTTGGTGAAGGGGGTCACGGCGACCGTCCTCGGCCTGATGCTCGCAACGGTCGGGATCGACCAGCTGGTGCCGGTGCCGCGCTTCACCTTCGGCTCGGTGAGCCTCCTGGTCGGCGTGCCCCTGATCCCGGTGGTGATCGGCCTCTTCGCGATCAGCGAGCTCTTCCACCAGTCGGGCGAGGAGTCGCGCGGCGGCCCGGAAGCCGGGCCGGTCGATGGCGAGGCGGCGGGCGGCGGCGCCGAGGCCGCACGGGTCGGTACCGAGGCGCCACCGATCGGTACCGAGGGGCCACGGATCGGGCCCGCCAGCCCGGGGTCTTGGCTCGCCGACGTCCGCGCGGTCGGGTGGGCCGTCTTCGCCAAGAGCTCGGTCATCGGCACGCTCGTGGGGGCGCTCCCGGGTGCCGGCGCGGCGATGGCGGCGTTTCTCGCGTACTCGGAGGCGAAGAGGAGCGCCCCGGAGCCGGAGCGCTTCGGGACGGGCGTCCCGGAGGGCGTCGTCGCGCCGGAGACGGCGAACAACGCGATGACGGGGGGCGCCCTGATCCCGCTCCTCGCCTTCGGGATCCCGGGTGACGCCGTCACCGCCGTGATCCTGGGAGGGCTGGTCATCCACGGCATCACGCCCGGACCGCAGCTCTTCGGCGAGTCGGCCCACCTGCTCGGCCCGCTCTTCGGAGCGTACTTCCTCAGCTACGCGCTCATCCTGCTCCTGGGGCTCCTCCTGGTGCCCCTGTTCTCGGGCATCACGCGGCTTCCGCGGGTCGTCGTCTTCCCGGCGATCGGCGCGCTCGCGATCGTCGCGGCGTACACGTCCGAGGGCACCTCCTTCGCCGCGTACCTGACGATCGCGGTCGGCCTGGGAGCCTACCTGCTGCGCCGGTTCGGCTACCCCGTGATCCCGGTGCTGCTCGGCCTCATCCTCGGGCCGATGCTCGAGGCCAACTTCCGGCGGTCGCTGATCCTGTCCCAGGGAGACCCGACGGTCTTCCTCCGCTCGCCCGTCAGCGTCGCCTTGCTCCTCGCCGCGGTCGCGCTCCCGCTGTGGACGCTCGGAGGCGGGCGCGGCGGAGCGCGCGGGTGAGAAGGGATGCTGGGGTCCCCACCGCTCCTCCGTCTCGGATCGGCCTCCCCTAGGCGTAACCGAACGGAACCGCGGACTGCCGGAACCTCAGCATCCCACCTTCGATCGAGACTCCCACGTAGCGCATGGCCCGGCCCACCACGGTCACGGATCCGGTGATGCCCAGATCGGGCACACGCACCTCGACCGTGGCGGGCCGGTCCGCCGTGTCGACGTCGATGGAGTCGGCAAGGCCGATCCGAGGATCGGTCCAGACCTCGTCCTTCCCGTAGACGTCCCTTCCGTTCACGCGCACCTCGACGCCCCAACCCTCGAAGCCGTCGTGAAGCGCGACGTGCAGGGCGGGCCCGCCGCCGGTCGGCTCATCGACGCTCGACACGGTGCCTCACTTCTTCTTGTAGCTCTTGGCGCGCTTCTTCATGGCGTCGAGCACGTGCTCGATGACCCCACGCTCCTCCAGGGTCTTCTCGGCCTGCAGCACGGACTTGGAGGCCGCCGTCGGATCGACCTCGGCGGCGAGGAAGTCACCGTACGCGTGAACGCAGCGCTCGTAGCCGATGTGTCCGAAGGTGTCCGCGGCATCGTCGCGCTTCTCGATCAGCGTGGCTTCGAGAGTGGAGCGAGCCTCGGCGGCCTTGATCTTGCCGAGAGCGATGCCCAGCCCAGCCTCTGGCTCCGCGGTGGGGGTACGTGCCCCCTCGTCGGCGGTCAGGAGCTTGTACGTCGTCATGGACGGCGTAGCCAGCGCGACCTGCGCGTGCAGCGCGGCGCGGCTGTCTCCCATCCGGTCCACGACCTCCCGGAGCACCTCGTTCGCTCCTTCGAGGAAGCGGCTGCCGGAGAAGGTGAGCACGCGCGCGACGTCTTCGTTGAAGAAGTCCTGCGCGAGCAGCTCGTCCTCGAAGCCCTTCGGCGGTGCCACACGGACGTCGAACGCGTTGGAGACGACGTCCTCGTCGCCGATCCTCAGCGCGATCTGAACCGTGTAGTAGCCGGGCTCCGAAAGCTGCCACCCGTCCACGCCTCCGGTCAGCTTGAGCGGCGCATAGACCGCCTCGCCGGTCCCGTCGGGCATGTGGCCGGGCATGAGGACCTTCTTCTCCCCGTTGAAGCAGTACTCGGCGAACGGCCGCCACAGGCGCGCAGGCTGGCCGCGCTTCTTGACGATCACCGTCAGGCCCGGGGTCTCCAGGACGTTCTCGTTCACGATGATGGGGTCGGCCGAGTCGTTGCTCAGCTTCATCTCCAGGATCACCGGCTCGAGGAACTCGAAGTACGGCAGCGACCGGTGCGTCCGCAACTCGAGGCGGTACGGAGAACCCGACTTCGATTCGGCCTGCTCGAAGCCGTGGTCGTCGAACCACTCCGCGTTGCCCATCTGGACGAAGCGCTCGGGTGCGTGCCTCATGAAGAGCAGCTCTCCGTCGCTGAACCGGAAGTCGAAGTCCGCGAAGAACGCGCTCTCACCGCCCGTGACGTTGTACGGGTAGTTCATGAAGCTCCGCGCCTCCGGCTCGTTCGCGAGCGGGATCCAGGGACCGTTGCCCTGATAGACCATCGCCTTCTGCCACGAGTGGGCGAGGTTGAAGGCGTGCCCCATCTCGTGGGCGGCCGTCCAGAACTTCATCCGCCGCACCCACGCGTCGGGCGCGGGATCGGTGGCCGGCGGGTTGCTGATGAACGAATCGTTGAACAGCGCCGTGCCCTGACGGTGGTTCGGCCCGATCGAGTCGAACATGATCCCGCCGAGGGAGGTGCCCCGCTCGTGCAGCGACGCGAACAGCACCCAGAGAGCCCACTTCGGCCGGTTCGCGAAGCGCGACCAGTAGATCTGCATCGCGTCGTGCATCTCCGCGTCGCTCCACTTCTGATTCGCCCGGGCCCCGGCGAGCGGAATCGGGCCGCCATACGGAGACACGCGCACGGTCGCGCCGGCGCGTCGATACACGGTCTCGAGGGAGAGCAGTCCCGTCCTCATCGACGCCGGGCGATTGGGGTGATCTCCCGTGTCGATCCGGGTGAGCGCGCTCGTGCCCTGAACCCAGTCGTACTCGAACTCGACGGTCCGGAACGAAGCTGAGTCCCAGCGGTAGGTCCGCACGCGGTCGGGCGCACCGCCCCCCGTGAAGCGAACGGTCGCCGAGCGCTGGCTGCTGTACCACGAGCGCTGCACCTGCACGGTCACGTTCGTGTGTGGGAGCCAGGCGGCGTCACCGTCCTTGTACCAGATGTGACCCGCGAAGCGGTCCTGGCTCGTCGAGCGCAGGTTCGCGATCCAGTGGATGCGGCGCGTGAACCCGCTGTAGAGGGTGCCGCTCACGACCATCTGGGGATACATCCCGTCGACGTCGAGGCGGAGCTCCTCGCGCGGGAACCAGATCGGGAGCAGACCCGCGCGCTCCACGTCGGCCCCCTCGACCTCGGGCTCCGCTTCGATGCCGAGCGTGGGCGCCGGTGTGGTCGCCTCCACGTGAGCGGGCACGCGGCGCGGAGTCGGTTGTACGGGAAGCGGCACACGGACGGGGCTCCAGCTCCACACGTAGGTGCCGCTCGCTCGGAGCAGGATCGGGAAGGGAATCGGGATTCTCGGAATCGCCGCCTCGGCCTCCAAACCGCCGAGCGCCTCGTACTGCTCGACCAGCGCCTCGGCCGTGTCCTCGGGGAACTCGTCGGGCGTCACCTCGCGTGCCGGTGCCTCGAGCGCCGTGGGCGCGGACCTCCTCTTTCGGGTGACCGTCTTCGTCGCCTTCTGCTTCGTAGCCATGGGAAACGTCCCTCCGGCGGGCTTCTCCCGCCCGGTCGTGGTGTCCCCGGGATCGTCGCGAGAGACGCGGAATCCTGGCATACGGCGGCGACGCGCGAAGGGGTGCGGGGCCGGAGCATGGAAGGAGGGCGCAAGGACTCGGACGAAGGCAGGTGAGTCCGAACGATCCGGACCACCGTCATCCTGCTGCATCCCTCGAGAAGAAGGCCGGGGCGGGGAGGCCGTCCTACTATCTTGGCGTGTTCGCCCAGCCAGTCAAGGCGGCACGATCGGTGGGACGGGGTGGCTTCCGAAGAGCGCGGTCGTGCCTAGCTTCTGGCCTCGGCGGGACTCCGGCGGTCTGCGATTCGCTGGCGGTGGGGGCGTGGGAAGGTGGGCCGAGGACCCCCGGAGCGAGCACCACGGTGGGCTTTCCGACGCGTGCTGTGTGTCGGAGCGCCGCCTCGTCGGCTCCGGCTCGCTCGTCGCCGGGACCGCGGCCGGCTGGCCGGCCACGACGTGACCTCCGGTCGGTGCGTCTCCTCCCGCAGATGCGCCGCCGCGGCGATCATCGCTAGAACGTTCGACCGCAACGGGTTACGATATGTGCGACCCGGTAGCTCAGCTGGCAGAGCAACGGACTTTTAATCCGTAGGTCGTGGGTTCGAGCCCCACCCGGGTCACTGCGGTAAGGCATTGAGGGCAAGCACGTTACGAGCTCGTGCGATTTCCGGGAGATCTTTGATCTTCCTCTGGGCGCGGCAAGGCGTCACCACTCCGAGACTTCGGGTCTGATCGGTCGCAAGGATCGTTCGGGGCACGTGTACGACGGTTTGTGCGGTGATCTCGTTGTGGCGGGAGCGTCTCGCGGTCCGCTTGACCTCGCTCGCGTCGTCTCAGGGTGCGGTCGATCCAGAGATCGTGACGACTCTCGCCCGGCGCGAGTGCGGCCTTGTGTGGAGCCCGTTCAAGGCCATTTCATGCGGGCCGACATGCGCCCACCGTTCGCCGTCATCTACGGGACCAGGGGGCGGTGAACGCTTCGTTTGCCCTGCCCGGAAGTGGTCGTACATTGGGGCGCATGGCTCCTCTCCCGCCGTGGGAACGCGTCAAGCGCGCACGCCTCTTCCAGATCGTTGTCATCTATCTGGGCGCCTGTTGGTTCGTGCTGCAGCTGGTCGGCACGCTCCGGGATCTGCTGGATCTGCCGAGCTGGCTGGGGCCGGTGACCCTCGTTCTGCTCGGGATCGGCCTGGTCGTCGTAACCGCGACGGCGTGGGTGCAGTCCCTGGACTCGACCACCGCCGCCGAGGAAGCCGGCGACCGACCCACGGACTGGCAAGTCGCACCCGCCGACGCCTTGGCTCGCTTGCGATCCGGGCGTTTGCCCCATCTCACCTGGGGACGCGCGATCCTCGGGGGAGCCGCGGCGCTCTCGCTGGCCATCGGATCTGCCGGTACCTACGTGCTGGTCGTCGGGTCGAGCGGACTACTCGGCCCGACCGAAGTCGGGGCGGAGGGGGCCCCGACGGCCATCGCGGTCCTCCCGTTCGAGGCGAGAGGGCTGGACGCGGAACTGTGGCGCGAGGGCATGGTCGACCTGCTCAGCATCAACCTCGAGGGCCTCGGGGGCATTCGCACGATCAACTCGGGTACGGTCATCTCACGCTGGAAGGCGCGGATCGGCGACGAGCCCACGGCCGAGTTGGCCGATGCCTTGTCCGTCGCCGGGAGCCTGGATGCTCGCTTCGCGGTCCGTGGAAGCGTCGTGATCACGGGTGCCCAGGTGCGCATCGTCGCCGACGTGTTCGACATCGATCGTCCCAACGACGCGCGTGTCGACGGGGTTCGCGTGGAGGGGCCGGCCGATGACATCCTGGCGCTCGTCGATGAGCTCACCGTGGAGCTCGCGCAGCTCTTTCTGGGGCGAACGGAAGGGAGCCTCGATCGCTTCGACGTGGTCGGCACGACATCGGTCGTCGCGCTCGAAGCCTTCCTGCGCGGCGAAGCCCTCTACCGGGAGAGTCGCTTCAGCGAAGCCATCGACGCCTACCAAGAGGCGGTCGCCGAAGACGACGAGTTCGCCCTCGCGTATCGGGGGCTCGTCGACGCCTGGGGATGGTATCTGCCGGGAGGCGCGGGCCCGGAGGTCGTGGAGCGCATGCTGGCTTTGGCCGACCGGCTTCCGCCACGGGAGCGACTACTCACGCGGGCCGGGGGCGCCGTCTCGGAGGGTCGGTCGGACTTCTTGGACGACCTGCGAGCGTATCTGTCCCGGAATCCGGATGATGCGGAGGGGTGGTACGAGCTGAGCGAGTACATGCTGCACCTGCCGTGGTACGCCGTCGATTCTGCGACGGAGGGCTACGAGGCGACGCGGCGCGCGGTCGAGTTGATGCCGAACTTCACCCCCTTCTACCAGCATCTCTTCGGCTATCTCATCAACCGCAACGACAGCCTGCTCTTCACGGACGTCCTGCGGGAGTACGCGCTCGCGGGTGCCGACCCCGGCAGCGTCGAAGGTTGGGATGCGACGTGGGATCTCTACCGCGGAACGGCGACCGAGCAGGCCGAGGCCGAGCGTCTGCTGTCCAACGAGTTGAGGGACTACGCCAGCACGCCGTCCAACATCAACATCGCATCCGACGATTTGGTCGAGCGGGGGCAGGTAGCCCACCTGTTCGCCCGCGAGCTGATCGAGTCGTTGGGGCTTTGGGGCGTCTTTGCCGGGATGGGCGGGCAGACGCCCGACCCCGCGGGATCCGACCTGCGTGCGGTCGCACTCGCAACGCTCGTTCGCGAGACGCTGATCGAGCCTGCGAAGCCGGTCCCCGCGCGCTTGCGGCGGGTCCTCGAGGGCGACCCCTCGCCAGGCGAGACCGTGGCCGCCGCAGTGACGGCGGCACGTGCGGGGGATCGCGCGACCGTGGAACGAGCCATGGGGATCCTGGAAGCGCAGCCCCTCGAAGATCGTACGATCAACCTCGGGCTGTATCTCGGTGCAGCGAC